>WNGI01016709.1_pt1 | contig 16347 bp, 18 predicted proteins | sample 5400621 | NCBI WGS metagenome assembly WNGI01 (sample SAMN13153374, study PRJNA577476) | soil metagenome | isolation source: 20 cm soil or saprolite under Garry oak tree replicate 1 | place: USA:California | collected 2016-06-15 | reverse complement strand
GTTGGGATAGAGTCGATACTTAAATGTTCTTTGCATTCTTTTTTAACCACGCATCCACGGCTGCTCGGATGCACCACCCAACAGAGAGATGACGCTCCTTAGCAAACTTCTCTAAGCCGTGGAGTTGCTCAGCTCTCAGCCGGATGCTTAAAATCAGCATTCTCATGTATGACCCTATACTACACAACGATACGAGTGTCAACAGCAAAGCGCCACTCGCTTACTTCCCCCCTGAAGGAGGAGGATTGTGCTCGGGCGCGGTTCAACGGCCCGCTGGTGCAACTTCCGCTGTCTTTCGCGGATATTTCTTGGCGATGTAGTTGTCGACGAGCGCTTGAAACGCAACGGCCAGCTCATCATAGGTTCCTTCGAGCGTGACGTCTTTTTTGCCGTCGATATAGACCGGGCAGCGCGGCGCTTCGCCCGTACCCGGCAAGCTGATGCCGATGTTCGCGGCCTTCGATTCGCCCGGTCCGTTCACGATACAGCCCATCACCGCAAGAGTCATTTCCTCGACGCCCTCATATTGCGTTTTCCATATGGGCAGCATGTCCCGGATGTAGCCCTGAACGCTTTCCGCCAGCTCCTGAAACGTGGTGCTGGTAGTGCGGCCGCAGCCGGGGCACGCCGTCACGCTGGGCGCAAACGAGCGCAGCCCCAGCGCCTGCAGCAGTTCGCAGGCGGCGTAAACTTCTTCGCGGCGGTCGCCGCCTGGTTTGGGCGTAAGCGAAATGCGAATCGTATCGCCGAGGCCTTCATAGAGAAGCACGCCCAGCGATGCCGCCGACCAGATCTGCCCCTTCATGCCCATCCCGGCTTCGGTGAGACCCAGGTGCAAAGGCTGTCCGGTCTTCGCGGAAAGGTCGCGGTAAACAGTGATGAGGTCGCGCGGCCGCGAAGTCTTGCAGGAAATAATGATCTGGTCGTGCCGCAGCCCGGACTCCAGCGCCAGTTCCGTCGATTGCAGCGCGGAAAGCACCATGCAATCGTTGATGATCTCTTCGGACTCCTTGCCGAGATTCTTGTCCGTGTTTTCCTGCATTTTGCGCATCACCAGCTCTTGATTCAGCGAGCCGCCATTCACGCCGATTCGAACGGGCTTGCCGTTGTCGCGCGCAATTTTGCAGATGGTGGAGAATTGCTCGTCGCGCCGCTGCCCTGCGCCCACGTTGCCCGGATTGATGCGGTATTTATCCAGCGCCACGGCGCACTCGGGATACTTCGTCAGCAGCACGTGCCCGTTGTAATGAAAGTCGCCGATGATGGGGGCAGCACATCCCGCATCGAGCATCCGCTTCTTAATCTCCGGCACCGCCGCCGCCGCCTCCGGCACATTCACCGTCCAGCGCACAATCTCCGAGCCCGCCTCAGCCAGCTCCAAAGTCTGCTTCAGTGTCGTTTGGATGTCGGCCGTGTCCGTGTTCGTCATGGACTGCACGACGATGGGGGCGCCTCCGCCCACGCGCACGTGTCCCACCTTCACGCCATAAGTCCTTCGCCGCGGATGGCGGCTCGCGGCAGCGTCAAATCCTTCAATCTGTGTAAGCATTCCCCTTAATTCTATCGTGGTTTGCCCCTTCCGCGAAATCGAGTATACCCGCGGTCGATGAGGAGCCCGTCGCCCTTCGAATCCAATGTGGGCTTCAGGCGCGGCGTAAATCAGAGCTCATCGGCGGGCCGGAGCTCGCCTCGCTCCGCTTGCCAGACAGTTGTTGCCATCCTTGTTTCTCGAAATTGATTTCTGGTAAGCCTTACCGTTCGGCGGCTTTAGAAACTTGTGGGTGCTAGGGCGGGAGTGTCTTTCACCGGCTTCTCCAGGTCGACGGCCACGTGAGCGAGTCTTTCCAATTCACTCCTCAGTTCGATCCAATACGCGGAGCCGATGGTCGCCACGAATCGAGCGTGCGCTGCGCGCCAGGCGGGCAGACTGCGCGCGAGCGTGCGCTTTCCTTTGGCCGTAATCGTCAAAAAACGCTGGCGCATGGCGGCGCGGTTCGAAATGGCGACGAGCCCCTCTTTCTCTAAGAGCCGCAGACTCCTCGTCAGTGTCGTGCTGTCGATGACGAGCACGTCCGCGAGGGCCCCCATGGAAACGGGCTGGTTCTTCGCGATACCCACCAAAATGGCGAACTGCGTCGAGCGGATACCCGTTTCCTCGAGCGCCATGTCGTACAAACTCGTGACCGCGCGCGCCGTCCTTCGAAAGTTGAACGAAGCGCAGTAGCCCGTTCCGTTCAGGTCCAGCGAGGAGGATTTCCTTTTCATTTTCGGCATCTCAGCTTGACTTGTATATACATCTTAAGATATAACTGACCTCAACGGGATGTCAAGCGACGGCATCGAGGGCCCGGTCGGGGGCCATTCCGCGAGTGGAATAAATCGAATGTTGAATCGGTCTAAAGTTGTGAACGAAGGTGACTTCTATGAGTACACCACTGCTTCCCACGCGCTCGCCGGAACAACCCGAAGCTTTGCATAACGCCACAAGCGCTCCGGCACGTTACGTCTGTTTTGGCGCGTTTCACCTGGACTTAAAAAAAGAAAATCTCTTCAAGGACGGCACGCGCGTAAAGCTGCAAGGCAAGGTCTATCAGGCCCTCCTGGCGCTCCTTCAAAAACCGGGCGAAATCGTGACGCGCGAAGAGCTGCGCATGCAACTCTGGCCGTCGGACACCCACGTCAACTACGATGCCAACGTGAACACCACGGTGAACAAGCTCCGGCAGGTTCTCGGCGATTCACCGGATCAGCCCGCTTTCGTGGACACCATTCCGCGCAAGGGCTACAGCTTTGTCGGCAAAGTGAGATACGTTGACCACCCGGTTGCGCCCCAGGCGCCGCGGCCGGAAGAACTCTCGCCCCGCACAGCAGATGTGGTGCGCGCGGAAGGCGGCGCGTCGTTTTTTCGCACGGCCATCCTTTCCAAATGGTTTACCGCGGCAGTGGTCGTTCTGGTGATCGCCAGCATGTTGTTCGGCGCGGCGCTGGTGTTGTACGCCCACCGTTGATTCCAACCAGGCCTCCTGATAAATCTCAGAGCCAGCCGGCCGCCATCAGAGAGAGCCACGGAGGCCCAGGGCGTCGGCGTGTTCCCGCAGAGCGGCGATGCAGAAGGCGATGTGCTCTTCCAGCGGAACGCCGAGTTCCTCGGCGCCTTTGCGCACGTCCTCGCGCGACACGCCCTTGGCGAAAAGTTTGTCTTTCAAGCGGCGCTTCACGGAGTCCACTTCCAGATCCAAAATACTTTTCGACGGACGCACGTACGCGCAAGCGGTTAGGAAGCCGGCGAGCTCGTCGCAGGCGAAGAGCGTGTGCTCCAGCGCGGATTGGCGCGGCACGTTGCAATAATCCGCGTGCGAGAGGATCGCGCGAACGATCTCCTCGGAGTAGCCCATTTCGCGCAAAATCTTTGCGCCTTCGGAGGGATGCCCCATTTCGGCGGAGTGCTCCTGATTGGGCCAGCGCTCGTAGTCGAAATCGTGCAGCAGCGCGGCGAGGCCCCAGGCCTCTTCATCGGCGCCGGACTTGCACGCATAAGCGCGCACACATGCTTCGACCGCGAGCATGTGTTTGCGCAAACTCTCCGAAGCGGTGTACTCGCACAGCAGTTTCCAGGCGTCGTAGCGTGTCGGCATGCGGCTCTCCCAGTGTAGTGGCCGGTCTTCAGACCGGTTCTTTGGCTCTCCAGGCGTAGAGGCGGGCGGAATTCATCCCGACCCGCTCGGGAGCCCGGCTCTTCGGTTCTTCTGCCCCTAGAGGGGCACGATACACCTGTCCCGACCTTGTCGGGATCGTGCCCTCTCCTCGACTCTCCCTCAAAATGAGCACGTAGTGTAGCGTGAGAGGCAGGTAGTAATGAAGTAGCGAAATGGAGGGAGCATGGAGCCATACAGTTTCGTGCGGCTGCATGCGCGTGAGGGGGAAGAGAGTGCGCTGGAGGAGGCGCTATGCGAGGTGACCGGGCCAACGCGGGAGGAGGCGGGCTGCCTGAGTTTTCACACGTTCCGATCGATGCGGGACCGTCGGCTCTTCTACATTCATTCGCGGTGGATAGACGAAGCGGCATTCCAAAAGCACGCTCAATTGCCACATACGGTGCGATTCCTCAAACGCGTGGATGCGCTGCTCGATCAGCCGCGCGATGTTACGCGGACAGAGATGATTGGCTGAGCTCCACTCCCTGTAGTGGCGGGTCTGTAGACCCGCGCTTTTAATCTTTTCGTTCTGGCAGTCGGGTGCCCCTCACGCCGCTTTTGCGTGTAGGATTCTTGTGAAAGGATCTTCGTCCTGCGAGCCATTTTCCAACCCGGCCAACTCGTGCGTGTGAACCTAGCCGGTCTGCAGGCCGAGGGCGTGATGTTCCAGGCCGCGGTCACCGACGCTGTTGGCCACATTGTGAAGCAGACTTCGGAACAGCCGCCCAAGTACCTCGTCAAGCTTCTGTTCTCCTTCCGCGGCGTTACCGAAGTCGAAGTCCCCGCCGACCGCATCCACGCGGACAAGAAAATGGAATAGGAAAAAGAGAAAATCCACACTCATGCGGCGCATGAATGGGGCACGCCGGGTTGCTAGGGAAGTTGTGGGGAACTGCCGACCAGGTTGGCTGGCAAAGATAGGCGCGAAGGCGTTGGCACGAAGCGCAGGTACACCTCAACGGCGAGGGCGCTGGGAATCCAGCAGAGCCACGCGATGGCGGGGTAAGCGACCGAAAAAAGCCAATGGAACGCGAAAATAAGAGGCAGGTACATGCGCAGAGTGATGGCGGCGGTGAGGGCGAAGCATCGTTGCCGGATGGCCCGGTGATGTGCCCGTGGCCGGTCGGTGAAATCGTTGCACGGTTGGCCGCCACCGCATTGTCGAGTCGACTTCGAACTTCCAAACCGGCGAGAATACTAACAGGCAGTGGAACCGGCATCTGTCCATTTTTGCCACTCTCGAAACAAAGGGACCGCAGGTCGTCTGCCAGAGCCTTGAGCGCGTCCGGAAGATCAATTCCTTGCGCTATAGGGAAGAGGAAAGGAGTCTGTACTCCTGAAGGGCTGGATGTAGCGTGTCGCTATGGGGCAAGAGCGTTCAGATGCCGGGCGTTTGGAAAAACAGGCAGCCGGGGAGTGCACCACAAGCGGTGTGGTGTTTGGGGGGAGACTACACAAGGACTCGTGGAAATGGTGGGGCGGGGAGAGACAACTGCCCGAAAGGACAGGCGAAAGCCGGGCGTAACACGGCGAAACGCGGAGAGAAAAAATAAAAATAATTCAAAAATGCTCTTGACAGAACAATGACGGCAGCCCGATACTCCTCGTGCGCCAGCAACTGCCTTCCCAGCGAACGTTCCAGCGTTCCTCCCTTATCCGCACGCCGGAAAAACAGTCAACAAGGAGTACCGGTGTCCGTACAATTAGAAAAAGAGATGAGCTCGCTAGAAATGGATCGGGAAGTCATTCGCTGCAAGACATGTGGTCTTGTTCAATACCGGACGCGCACCGGGAATTGCCGCCGCTGCGTGCGCGCATTGCCTCAGCGCTTGGAGTTCCTGATTCCTCCACCGGAACCTCCGGAGGAAGCAGCCGCTGAACCAACGCCAGAGAAGCTCGTCAACCAGGAGACGGTCGAGAATATCGGCCAGCGCATTCGCCAATTGCGCGAATCGCGCGCGATGACCCAGAGCCAACTGCAGTCGCGCTCGAAGGTCTCGCGCTCCTACCTCTCGCGCATCGAAAGCGGTCAGATGACGCCGAGCCTCGGCACGCTGGAGAAGATTTCCGAGGCGCTCAACGTCGGCTTGAACCGTTTCTTTATCCCGGAATCCGACGGCGAAGCGTTGCTGGAAGATCCGTTCATCCAGGGATTGCGTCCGTTCCTGCGGCAACTGGACTGGGAACAATGGCAGTCCATCCTGAAGAGGCTGCAGGCCATCAGCGACCACGTTCACACGGTGCCCATCAATCTCCGCCCTATCGGTAATCCGGCGCGGCTGCCCGCGTCGGCGAATGGCAATGGCAACGGCAACGGCCACATCGGCACAGGCCATTCGAATGGGCTTGTGCTAACGCATGCCCATGGTAATCCGCAGGGCTATCCGCTGCGGCGTCCGGGCGGGCCGGTTTTTCAACGGCCGCTGGCGCGATAAGTTTCTCCAGAGCACAAAAAGACGCGGCGTTCCGACTTAGTCGAGACGCCGCGTTTTTTCATTTGCAGCAAAATGCAGTGCAGGGCCTTATATCCTCGGCCTAAACCGCCGAGGCTTTGCGGTCCAATTGGTAAGAGAGGAGCAGGTCGGCGATGCTCGCGGCTGTCGGCAAGGCGAAGAAAGCTTTGGCGCCGTGGTTTTGCCCGCGGCCGACGCGAGGACGACTACTCGCGGATAACGGAAACCTTGGCGTCAGGAACTTCCAGCCGCATCAAGCGGTGACTGGCGTCGAGCAAGAGAAGAATCTCAAGGTCGGAGGTGGTGACATGATCACCGGAAAAGTTTGCACGCCGCGCTTGGACCAGTCATAGATGCGCGCGAGGACGGCGTACTGATGGTAGAGATTGTTGTCCAGAACGGCGATGAGCGGGGAATTGAATGTGAGGTCCTGTTGGAAGGGGCGGGCGCCTTGCATCTCCAGCGTGATACTGGCCACGCCGTTGGCGAACAGCACGTGGGCGCCGTTCGTTTTTTCCGCCTGGGAGCTCCAGTTATAACTGATAGGCGCGCCATCACCCTGCAGCGTCAGTGAACCGGAGACTTTGCTGGCGGCCCCCTCGGGCGGCTTGATTTCCGCGGTGCCTTTGGCGAGCCAGCCGCCGCCGGACGGAGCGATTTCAAATTCCTCGTGGCCGACGGTTTGTCCCCCCAGTTTGATGGTGAGCTTGCCCTTATCCTGAGCGAAGACAACCGGACCGGACGATTCCGCAGCCTTTTTCTGGGCCGCGAGAGACAACGCGGCACACACCACGATTCCAAGTGCCAGTGCAAGCGATACGGTTCTGAATTTCACGGTGCTTGTTACCCCCGTGTCCATTCTCTCTCAGGGAAGGGGTTTCTCAACCACCAGATGCGCGGCGTTTCCACCGGACGCAACAATCGCGCGGCGCAGAATTTCCGCGACAACCTGGGTGGGTTCGCCGGAGCTGTCCACGCGGTAATCGGCAAGTTGATAGGAAGGGAGGCGCTGGGTGTACAGCGCGCTAAAGCTGGCTTCGTCACGGAAGAGCGGCCGGCCGGTCATGGTCATGCATCGGGAAAGCAGAACTTCGATGGGCGAGTCCAGCCACAAAACCGGAACGCCGGCAGCGCGTAGAAAATCGGGGCAACCGGGCTGCGCGTAGGTGCCCCCGCCAAGAGCGAGAACGGTGCTTTCTTTCAGCTCGGCGGCGCGGCCGAGAGCAGCGCGGAGCTGATCCGCTTCGATCTGGCGGAAAGCCAGTTCACCGAGGCGTTCGAAGATTTGAGGAATCGGGAGGCCGGCAGACGCTTCGATGCGGTCATCGAGATCGACAAAGCGCCAGGCGAGCTGGCGAGCGAGAAGCGTACCAATGGTGGTTTTGCCGGAACCCATAAAACCGGCAAGGCAGAGAATCGAGACGCGGGGTTGCGCCCCGCGCAAAGGAGGTGTAGTGGTCACGCGATCGCGGCGCGAAAAACTAGTCGCGCTTCAGAATGCGAATTGTACCACTGTAGGAGGAGAGTTCGACTTTCGCGAGGCCCTGTCCGACGGTGCCGAAGAGCCCTTTGGTGAACTTCGATGCCAAGTGTTTGACGCCGTGGGAATCCGGCTTCAGGTATGCGGCTGCTTGATTGTCGACCGTGCCGAAGGCGGTTTGCGCCTTCAGGTCAAAAGAATCGTTGCCCGAGAACCGAACTTCAACGAGGCCCTTGCCGCTCTTCATGGTATAGAGGCCGGTGCGGACAAAATCCCCATCAAAGAGAATATTTCCTGAAGTGGTGAACAGACTGACGTTGGTAAGCGCCGGCTGCAGAACCTGCGCGCCACCGCTAATGGACTTGAAATCCAGTTTTCCGGCGCACTGCGTGCAAATAAGCGAGCCTTCGGTGGTCCGGACAATAATGTAGCCGGACACTTCCTTCAGGTGCACATCGCCGGCGACACTCTCCAGGGTCATGTCGCCCATCACCTGCTCGACGTAAATGAGTCCCGTCTCCGTCTTGAGCTGCAATTCCGTTTCTTCGGGCACGGTAAGCTGCAGACTGGCTTCCAGCTCCCGGGACTGCGCCGAGGCGTCCAGAATGTTGGCGGTGACGTCGATGCGGTCACCGGCTTGCTCCATCTCAAAACCAATCTTGTCGGAAGTCTGGCTGGCGAGGACGTCCACTTCCTTGTTTTTCCAGGACTTCACTTCGATGCGGCCATTGGCGACGTTGTGGATTACAACCACCGGCCGGTTGTTGACCGCGAAATGCTTCTCGAGATGCTGCGCTGCAGCCGCGGCGGGCAGGCTCGAGCACAGAAAAGCCGCGGCGCCGAGTACCGGCAGCAAGCTGCGTTTCACATCCAACCGCAAAGAGGCCAACTCCAGCATTCCAGTTCCCATGTTAGTGGACACTCCCTCCGCGATCCATCATCGCGGACAGTAATTCGGCTTTTTGCTGATAGGCGTTGTACAGATATTCACGCGCCAGTTCGTCCTGCGGGGCAGCGTGCACGCGGCGCTCGCAGTCGGCAATAAAATCATCGACTTGCTGGAGGTTCTGCCGGAAAGAGGTGTCCACCGCAGAAGTGCTGGCAAGCTGCATGTTGGCAACCTGCATGTTTCTGAGATCGATTTCCTGCTCATTCAACACTTGAGCAGTTTGGGCGAAGGGAATTTGCCAAACGGGCCCGGAAACATTCGCATTAGTTTCCAAGCGGACATCCGGAGTTTGCCGCAATTGCAGGACCCCAGCAGCGACGATCAGCAGGCCCACAGCTGCAGTCGCCAGAGCGCGGCTACGAAACAGCTCGTTGAAGCCAAGCCACCAGGACGAGCGCTCGCCGTGAGCAGAAACGACGGGCGTCTTGATAATTCCTTCGAGTTCAAGTTGAGCCTGGATGGAAAACCACACGCGAGCGGGTGGTGCGACTTCGGCGAGCAATTCCTTCGCGACAGAAACAATGGCCGCGAGATCGCCAACAAATTCCTGGCAATGGCTGCAAGCGGCCACATGCGCCCTTGCTGCTTCCGGCAGCGGCGCCAGACCTTCCTGCTCGACTACGATTTCCACGTCCTTACACAACATAAATCCTGCACTCCGCGGGAGCTGGCGCTGGATGCCTGCCCCGTTCGACTTCTCTCAAATCGTTTCAGCGCAAATCCCCGATGTTCTGCCGTGAAGTCGCTCACACACCCTGAATTGCACTCATTGTAACTCAATCATCATGCGCCGTATGGGTTTTTGCCGCATGGCGCTCTTGCCGTGCCTGCTGGCGTAGCTCTTCCTGGAGCAGGTCCCGGAGCCGAGTACGCGCTTTGTGCAATTGCGACTTCGAATTTCCCACCTCGTCGGGATCCGTCGTTTCTTCGAGCGAAGCCACCGGGAGCGACTTCTTGCGCAGCCGCATCAGCACCACATTGACCGTCATCCGGTGCAACCAAGTCGAAAAGGCCGACTCTCCGCGGAAGGTCCCAATCTTGCGGAAAAGCTGCAGAAAAGCTTCCTGCATGAGGTCTTCCGCATCGGATGGGTTATTCACCATGCGCAAGCACAAGGCGTAGACGCGGCGGCCATGCAAGTGGTACAGAAACTCAAAAGCCGCAGCATCCCCGGCCTGGGCCAGGCGGATGGCCTCTGCTTCAGTCACCGGTTTGGTGGACTGCCGAGAGGTCGACGCATCGGGATCGCTTGGTCGGTTTCTGGCCAACGGTCCAATAGCGGCGCATCCACCACTTCGGATGCGCCGAATACCTCCTTGAGTTGTCCTGGCACAAGCCCGCATGCCTTAAACAGACACCCCCGAAGGGGCGCTTATTCCCCGGGTAGGTTTCCAGGGAGCCCTGCGGGCCAGCAGGCTCGATGATTCTCCCGCGATCGCGGTCATTCGTCTATAGGCGGATCACAGCCTGGTGGGAAGGGAGGTGGGCTTCCTGGAGCTGAGATTGCTCGCGAACGGCATTTTGGAAAGCAACAAGCTGGCTCTCAGGCAGGGCAATCAAGAAAGACTTGAAGACGACAATGGCCTCTCTCAGGCAGGTATTCAAATCGTAGTGGTCCCTGTCCACCTCAGCCCACATTTTCTTGGGATTCAAAGAGGTTCCTTCGGCGAGGTCATCGGCGGCAAGGCGAAACTGCTTCCCAAGATCCTCGACCATTTCCTCCAAGGTGCTGACTTTATGAAGGAATTGCAGCCTTCCGGAAAACAGCACGTGGTTGAGCAGGCTGCTCATGTGCGCCGACCGCTGGCCTCTTTGTCCCTGAAAATTCGCGGGATCGAGAGGCGCAGCGTTGCGGATGGTTCCATAATCCTTGGCGGACCTCCTTGTGGAAAACCTGTGCTTTTTCATCTGATAACCACGCGCCAATCGTCTCTGACACACCTACCGCGGGCTAGGGGACGGTTGCCGTCTGTCACGCAGGTCTCCGTTGCAAAGAGGATGGGGAGTGTAGCAAAAAAGCGTGGCAAAGGTGTAAGTATTTGTCCCACCAAGCCGCGGGTGTTGGCTCTAGTGTCGCCAAGGCAAGAATATCGGTAGTGGTGTCAAATGACACCACTACCAGAATATCCCATTTCTTGCTCAATCCCCGCGCGCGCCGCTATACTTCGGACGCCATTGCCTTAGAAAGGATTTTCGACTTGCAATTCGAGCCGCGCGACCAACTTGAACAGCGCCAGAAGAAACTTGCACAGATCCAGGCGCTGGGGCACGATCCGTATCCCCGGGAATTTCGCTGGACGGATACACCCGCCGCACTGGTAGACAACTACACTCAGACCCCTGGCGTGGAATTGGAGGCGAGCAAGAGCGAGGTGCGGGTCGCTGGCCGCATCGTGTCCCTCCGGCTGATGGGGAAAGCGGGTTTTGCACACCTGCAAGGGGCGGGCAAGCGCATTCAGATCTATGTAAAGAAAGACGTTGTCGGCGAACAGGGATTCCAGCTGTTTCATCTGCTGGACCTGGGAGATTCGATTGGCGTGCGCGGGCACCTGTTTCGAACCAAGACCAATGAGTTGTCCATTTGGGTCGAGGAGATTTTCTTTCTTTCGAAAGCGCTGCTGCCGTTGCCGGAAAAGTGGCATGGCCTGACGGACGTCGAGCTGCGCTATCGCCAGCGGTATCTAGATCTGATCGCCAATGAAAAGTCACGCGAGGTGTTCGTGACAAGGGCGCGAATCATCCAGGAATTGCGCCGGTTCTTTGATGCGCGAGGGTACATCGAAGTCGAAACACCGATGATGCATCCCATCGCCGGGGGCGCCGCCGCGCGGCCGTTCACAACGCACCACAACACGCTGGACATTGATTTGTACCTGCGCGTCGCGCCGGAGCTGTATCTAAAGAGATTGACGGTCGGGGGATTCGACCGCGTGTTCGAGATCAACCGTAATTTCCGCAATGAAGGTATTTCCACGCAGCACAATCCCGAATTCACCATGCTGGAATTCTACGAGGCCTACAGTAATTATCGCGATTTGATGGACATGAACGAACAGCTGTTCGCGCTGCTGGCAAAGAACATTACCGGCTCAACCACGGTGAACTACGGCGGCGCCGAGCTTGATTTTTCGAAGATGCAACGGCTCACCATGCGCGAGGCGATCGTCAAGTATTGGCCGGCGACAGCGGGTGAGGCGCCTACATCCGAAAAATTAGCCTCGCCGGGCGGCGCTCAGGAAGCCACCAATCGCTATAACCTGTGGGCGAAGGGCGCCGGTGCGCCTTACGCGGCGGCCAAAGGGACGTTGACGAATGGCGAATGGACCGGACTCCTTTTCGAAACCATGGCCGAAGATAAACTTGTCCAGCCTACGATCCTTTACGACTTTCCGACGGAAATCTCACCGCTTTCGAAACAAAAGCCGGAGGATCCATCACTGACGGAACGATTCGAAATATACGTTGCAGGAATGGAAGTGGCGAACGGCTTCTCCGAGTTGAACGACCCTGCCGAGCAGGAGCGGCGCTTTCTTGCACAGATGGCCCAAGGGGGGGAAGAAGTCCCGAAGCAGCTCGACGTGGATTATATTCGCGCGCTGTGCCACGGCATGCCCCCGACGGCCGGCGAAGGCATTGGCATCGACCGCCTGACCATGCTGCTGACGGATTCGCCCTCGATCCGTGACGTCATCCTTTTTCCCTTGCTGCGCCCGGAAGGCGGCGGCGAATCAGCTTCCGAAGCGCACGGCGCCTAACGTATTCTTCCAACCAGCATGCGATTCGAATGGTTCGTGGCGCAGCGATACCTGCGGTCGCCGTACCGGCCGGCGGTCCTGCGGCTGGTCACGCTCTTTTCCATGATCGGCGTGGCGGCGGGCGTGGCGACGCTGGTGATCGCACTCTCCATGAACACGGGTTTCCGCGAGACGCTGCAAGACCGATTGCTCGGCGTGACAGCCCATGTCTCTCTGACGCGACCAGGCACCGGCGGAATCAAGAACTACGAGGAAATGGCCACGAAGCTCGCCGCCGCAACCGGCACACGTTCCGTGACGCCGGCGGTCTACCAGACGGTGCTGCTTTCCTTCGGTGGGCAAGCGCGAGGCGTGGTCACGAAAGGCATCGACCCCGAGCGGGAGCGGAAAAGCGATGAAGCGCTGCAACGCATCGCCGCCGGAAGCCTGGACTTTTCTCCGGACGCGGACGGCATTGACGCGCTGCTCATTGGAAAACAGCTTGCGGAAGAATGGAAGATCTCTCCGGGCGACTACGTGACGCTGACAAGTCCGCAGGGACGATTGACGCCCTACGGATTGATGCCGCGGACACGACGGTTTCGAGTTGCCGGTGTTTTCGATTCCGGCTTTTACGACTACGACGAGAACTGGTGTTTCATGGCGCTGGCGGCAGCGCAGGGGCTTTCCGGTGCGGGTGACGTCGTCAACGTACTGGAGTTCCGGCTGAAGCAGCCGGAACGCGCGGGCGAAATTGCGGAACGGGTCCGGCAAGCGGCGGGACCGGGGTTTTCAGCGACGACCTGGATGGAAGAAAATCGCGCGCTGTTCCGCGCGCTGCGACTGGAAAAGCTGGTCACGGCGATCTTCATCGGCCTGATTACTTTCGTCGCCGGTCTCAACATCCTGGTGGTTCTTTCCATGACGGTCATCGACAAAGCGCGCGACATCGCCGTGCTGCGGTCCATGGGTGCGCGCCGCGAGCAGATTCGCACCATTTTTCTTTGGCAGGGAATCAGCATCGGAGCCACGGGCACGCTTATCGGCCTGTTCATGGGCTACACCTTCTCGTTTGTGGCCGGTAGCTACCATCTGATTCCGCTCGATCCGCAGGTGTACGCCGTACCTTATGTGCCTTTTCATTCGAATATTTTCGATGGTGTGTGGATCACCACCGTGGCGATGGGAATCTCCATGGCGGCGACGATTTTGCCGGCTCGCGCTGCCGTGCGGCTCCTGCCGGTGGAAATCCTCCGGTATGAATGAAGAGCGGGAAACCGGCAGGTAGGAATGGTGTTCCGGAGTCCATTTGGCGCGTTGGCGCGAGATTTGCTCCTAGTAGGGCGGAGAGGCAGGTGGCTGAGACCGGGGCGCATCGCTCGACCCTCGGTCGGGGCAAATACCCGCCGCAAGCTGTTGAAAACAGAAAGATTATCGTTGTTTCAGTTTGACAGAAAATTGCCCTCTTTTCGGCAGGCAATGGATTGGCGAAAATAGGAAACACTTTGGGTTAATTGAAGCACAAGTTGCACGCACTCATCACGGCACGGGGATTACAGCGGAAGCATCTAAAGGAAGGAACAGGAAGGGCACGAAAAGACGCCAATAAGGACTTAGAGCAGAGTGATTCAGCAGGCACAATTCGCGAACGGGGTGGCGCCAGAGGATCCGCGCAACGCGGTAGTTGTGCTGGAATCGCGCGGCCTGAAGAAAACCTATGGCCGCGGGGAGAAAAGCATCTGCGTTCTGGCGGACGCAAACTTGAGCTTGCGGCAGGGAGAGATGGTGGCGATCGTCGCGCCGTCCGGAGCCGGCAAAAGTACTTTGCTGCACTTGCTGGCCGCGCTAGACACGCCAACGAGCGGTACAGTATACTTCGCAAAGAAAGCCATTGAATCGATTAATGACGCGGCGCTGGCGGAGTTTCGGAATCGTGCCATCGGATTTTTGTGGCAACGCCACCAATTGCTGCCGGATTTTACGGCTGCGGAAAACGTAGCCATGCCGCTGCTGGTGCGCGGCGAAGGTTTTGCTTCGGCGCTGGGGATGGCGCGGAAGTGGCTCGCGGAGGTTGGCTTGGAAAATCGGGCCGATCACCGCGCAGGGGAACTCTCCGGAGGGGAACAGCAGCGCGTCGCGATCGCCCGGGCGCTCGTCACTGGGCCGAGCGTGCTGCTGGCAGATGAACCTACGGGAGATCTGGACGAGCAGAATGCTTGGGCTGTGTTCGAGTTGCTGGAAAGGCTGCACCGCACGCACAAGTTGACGTCGCTGATTGCGACGCACAACCTGGCGCTCGCCGCGCGGTGTGACCGGATACTTGCGCTGGAACATGGCGTTCTGCGAGCTCGCGAGACTGCGGCCTCCGCGAGCGGGACCCCCGGGGGAGAAGCGAGCTAACGTGTTCGAACGTTATACAGAGAAAGCGCGACGTGTCATATTTTTTGCGAGGTACGAAGCCAGCCAGTATGGCAGCCCGTACATCGAGACGGAGCATCTGCTGCTCGGGTTGATGCGCGAGGACAAAGCGCTGGCCAACCGTTTCCTGCGCCAGCAAGGCTCGATCGAATCGATACGCAAAGAGATCGAAGCCCGCATCACCATCCGCGAGCGCATCTCCACTTCCGTCGAAGTGCCGCTCAGCGCGGAGTGCAAGCGCATCCTAAACATGGCGGCGGAAGAAGCGGAGCGCCTGGGCCACAAGCACGTCGGCACCGAGCATTTGCTCCTCGGCATCCTGCGCGAAGAAAAGTGCTTCGGCGCGGAAATCCTGATGGAGCGCGGACTGCGTCTGTCCACGCTGCGGGAAGAGCTGGCGCGCACGTCCGGCGAAAAAACAGCGGCGACGCGGCCGAAAGAAACTTCTCTGCTCGCGGAATTCAGCCGCGACCTCACGCAAGCGGCTTCGGAAGGTTCGCTGGATCCACTCGTCGGGCGGGAAAACGAAGTCGAGCGCGTCATTCAAATTCTGTGCCGCCGCACCAAGAACAATCCGGTTTTGATCGGCGAGCCCGGCGTGGGCAAGACTGCCATCGTCGAAGGCCTCGCGCAACGCATCTCCGATGGCGATGTTCCGCCGTTCCTCGCGGATAAGCGCATCCTTTCACTCGATCTTTCTCTGATCGTGGCGGGCACGAAGTACCGCGGCCAGTTCGAAGAGCGCCTGAAGACCATCATGAAGGAACTGATGGAGAGCCAAAACTCCATCGTGTTCATCGACGAGCTGCACACGCTCGTGGGCGCCGGTTCCGCGGAAGGCTCGCTCGACGCCGCCAACATTTTGAAGCCCGCACTCTCACGCGGAGAGATCCAGTGCATTGGCGCCACGACGCCGGGCGAATACCGCAAGTCGGTGGAGAAAGATCGCTCGCTGGAGCGCCGCTTCCAGTCCGTGAAAGTTCCCGCGCCGGATGAAGAACAGGCCGTGCAAGTGATCCAGGGCGTTCGCGAGCGCTACGAAAAGTTCCACGCCGTCAGCTACACGGACGAAGCACTCCGTTATTCCGTCTATCTTTCAAACCGCTACATCCCCGACCGTTTTCTTCCGGACAAAGCCATCGACCTGATCGACGAAGCCGGCGCGCGCGTAAAATTGCGCCAGGCCACCGTTCCCGAGGAAGTCGGCGAAGTGCAGAAGCGCGTGAAATTCATCACCCACCGCATGGAAACGGCCATCGCCAATCACGAATTCGAAAAGGCGCGTTTCTATTCCGAGGAAGAACGCAAGGAAAAAGAAAACCTGCGCGGGCTGCGCGAACGATTCAAACTGGACGACGCCTCGACGGGCATCGTGACCCGCGAAGACATTGAAGAAGTAGTGTCACGCTGGACGGGCATCGGCGTCACTTCCATCAAGGAAGACGAACAGCAAAAACTTCTGCGCATCGAGCCGGAACTGCACAAGCGCGTCATCAGCCAGGACAAGGCCATCACCGCGCTGGCTCGCGCCATTCGCCGCAGCCGCGCGGGTCTCAAGTCGCCGCTGCGTCCGGTGGGCTGCTTCTTCTTCCTAGGGCCGACCGGCGTCGGCAAGACG
>WNGI01002354.1_pt1 | contig 16347 bp, 10 predicted proteins | sample 5400621 | NCBI WGS metagenome assembly WNGI01 (sample SAMN13153374, study PRJNA577476) | soil metagenome | isolation source: 20 cm soil or saprolite under Garry oak tree replicate 1 | place: USA:California | collected 2016-06-15 | reverse complement strand
GTGCCACTGAAGAGGTTTGTCTCTTGCAGCACAATTCCAATTTGTGAACGTAAACTTACCAGTGTCACATCACGCACATCGTATTCATCAACCATCACTTTCCCATCTGTGACATCGTAAAAACGTGGGATCAAATTGATGATCGAGGATTTGCCCGAACCGGTTTTTCCCAGGACTGCAACTGTTTGGCCTGGCTCCGTGACGAATGAGACATTAGTCAGTGTCATTATCTCACTGCCAGCATAACGAAAAGAAACATCCTCGAACACAACACGACCATGGAGATGGGTCAAAGCAATAGCATCAGGTTTATTTGCTACTTCGATAGGAGTATCAATTACCTCGAACACACGGTGAGCAGAAGCAGCCGACTGCGTAATAGATGTTAACGTGCTGCCGAGGATGAAAACCGGCAGTAGCAGGTATGTCAGGTATGAGTTGAAGGCTACTAATTCTCCAATATTAAGCTGCCCTCCGATTACCTGAGCCCCGCCGAACCAGATTACAGCCAGTGTGCCGAGATTGGCAATAAAAAAGATAAGAGGGAAAGACAAAGATGTGCCTCGCACAATTGTCAGATTCTCTTGCAGTAAGTCATCATTGGCGCTACGATAACGTGCCACTTCATATGGCTCACGCACAAATGCCTTGATTACACGTACCCCTGCCAGATTTTCCTGTAGAATGGTATTGAGGTTGCCAAGCTTTTGTTGAACCAGGCGGAAGCGTGGACCTATCCTGCGTAGGAAAAATAAGAAGATACTCAAAACGGCTGGAACTATTGTCAGCACAATTAATGCCAGGCGCCAGTTCGTAAGAAGCAAAATGATTGCGCTTCCAAATAGCATTACAATCGCATTCACGAGTTGGAGCAGTCCATTACCAGTGAAGTTGCGCACCGTATCTACATCACTCGTAACGCGGGTCATCAATTGTCCCGTCTGTGCCTGGTCATAATAGCTAAAGCTCAGATTTTCAAGTCGGGCGAAAATTGCGTTACGCATCTCATAGGCTGCGCTTTGTGAGGCTTTCTCGCTCCAAAATCCCTGCGTGAATGTGAAGAGGTTTCGAATGCCTGCTACAAGCAGTATGAGCAGCGAGGCATATAAAATCACACTGAGGTTGCTAGCGCTGATGCCACGATTAATCAGCACCTGTAAAATCTGTGGGGTAATCAAGCTTGTTAACGTGACGACCAGTAAACTGGCAAAAGCCCCTAATGTTACAAGCCAGTACTTCCGCAAGTATCCGAGTGCGCGCCAGAGATCACTCATTGCGTCCCGCCTTTCAAAAGCATTGTTTCAGCTAGCGGTGGTATTTGTAACAAATGCATCAGTTGCATCACTTGTAACAGGCTTTTCTGCTAGATTCCAGGTAATCACAGTGGATCTCCATCTTTCCAGGTGATTTGTAGGGGCGCAATTCATTGCGCCCACGAGCAGGAATCGTCTCTCCAGGCGGGCGCAATGAATTGCGCCCCTACAATTTTGCATCGTGTTTAATGCAGAAGAACCTAAAACCCTTCATTTATGAAACTTCCGATGATGGCACTTTATGTGATATACTCATTGCCGCCTGGGAAAGGCAATCCTGATTCACAAGAATGTTAGGATCTGAGCTGATCCGCTAATACAACGCTCGCGTGGTAATCATCGTTGCCCTCGGCCAGTACTGACAACACTGTGCATCGACAGAGCGTTCTGCATAGTAAGGAATGAGAAGCAGGTAAAATATGACTGATTTGTATCCAGAGATCGAGCCCTATGAGCAGGGCTTCTTAGAGGTGGATGAAGGCAATTCCATCTACTGGGAGACCTGCGGAAATCCACGTGGCAAGCCAGCCGTCGTCTTGCATGGCGGCCCTGGTTCGGGATGTGTTCCCTGGTATCGTAGGCTTTTTGATCCCAGCGCCTACCGCCTCGTGCTCTTCGATCAGCGCAATTGTGGACGTAGCACTCCGCATGCCAGTGCCCTCGATACCGACCTGAAGAGTAACACTACCGCACATCTGCTCTCCGACATAGAACAGTTGCGACAGCAGTTGAATATCGACCGCTGGCTGGTGTTTGGCGGTTCCTGGGGGAGTACTCTGGCGCTCGCATACGCAGTAAGATATCCAGAACGGGTGACGGACATGATCTTATTCGGAGTCACCACCGGACGACACAAAGAAATTGACTGGCTTTTTCGTGGTGGTGTATCGATCTTTTTCCCCGAGCAATGGGACCATCTCCGTATGGCTTTACCGATCGCCGAACGCGATGAGGATATCCTCGGGGCCTACTACCGACGGCTCAACGATCCCGATCTCGCCGTCCGCCAGCAAGCCACCGAAGCCTGGTGCCTGTGGGAGTCCGCGACCCTTGAGTGGCCTCCATCAACGAGTCTCGCTGAGCGATTCACCAATCCCACGTACGCGTTGGCCTTTGCGCGTATCGTGACCCACTATACGCACCACAATGCGTTTCTAGAAGACGGGATCCTACTTCGCGATGCTGATAAGCTGGCAGGCATCCCAGGTATCCTGGTGAATGGCCGTTTTGACTTTCAAGCCCCCATTGGAAACGCGTGGGAACTCAAACGTGTGTGGCCACGTTCCGAGTTGGTGATTGTTGACAATGCTGGCCATGCCCCCGACATCGCAGGCACCACCCAAGAACTCATCCGGGCAACCGATCGATTCGCCGTCTTCCCATAAGAGGTATATTCCTTACTTTTATAAGGAGCATTTATAACTTATGTCTGATAGCAACACCGTTTCATCTCTACCCTCACTAGACGACATGCTGCAATCATTACTGCTAATTGAAGAGGGTGAACACGAATTTTCAGGGGAGGAAGAGAACATTCAAGAGCTACGGCAGCTTTTCTTCCCGATTACACGCAATTGTGTTTATTTGAACCATGCTGCGGATGGACCTTTGCCCAGTCCGGTAGCGCATACCCTGTACACCTATATAGATGATTCGAGTAACTTCGGCAACGTTAATTTCGCACGCTGGACTGAGCATGAGCGAGGCGCGCATCGTCGTATGGCAAACATGATCCGTGTTCGATCAGAACAGGTTGCAATGACTGCCAGTACAGGCGATGGACTGATGATGATTGCTGGTGGCTTGCGCTGGCAACACGGCGACATGATTGTGAGCGCGGAATGTGAATTTCCCAGCAATGTCTACCCATGGCTCAATCTCCAAGAGCAAGGCGTGCAGGTCCACCTTGTGAAGATGCGTGAGAATCGTGTTGCCGTAGAAGATGTCCTGTCGAGCATTACAGAACGCACACGTCTCGTTAGCCTGAGCCTCGTCGAATTTTCAACGGGCTACCGCAATGACATTGCCACTATTGCCAGATATTGTCACGATCGAGGAATCATTTGCGGCATTGATGCGGCTCAAGCGTTGGGCGCATTAGATATAGATGTACGCATGCTCGGTGTCGATTATCTGGCAGCAGTATCGCACAAGTGGCTACTTAGTCCGCATACAACTGGCATTCTCTATGTAGCAGATGATCTACAAGCACAATTGCATTCAGCGCGCAAAGGTTGGTTCAGTGTACAAGAGCCCTACGATTTCTTTAATTACGAACAGCCGCTGAAAGCTGGGATGGCCCGTTTCGAGCATAGTACACCCAACGGTTTACCTATCCTCGGGCTAGACGCCGCGCTTGGAATATTTGAATGCATCGACGGCGGCATGCCAGCAGTTGAGGAGCGCATTGTAGGTTTGACAAGCTATGCCAGCACCGGATTAGAGCGGCTTGGGTACCCAGTTGTGTCTCCGCAAGGTGATGACGAGCGTTCTGGCATTGTATGTTTCAAATTGCATCCAGAACGCCAGGATATCAGCTCTCAACAACTCGTAGATGAATTGGCGTCACGTAATATTCACCTGGCAGCGCGCGGTGATGTCGTGCGTATCTCTCCGCATTTCTATAATACGCTTGAAGAGATTGATGTCTTGCTCAATGCGCTCGAAGATCTCAGGAAGCCGACAACGGTTTAACAACGGAAAAAGAATTAATCGATCAAGAACTTGAATTAACGGCAAAGAGATCCGTACGCCCAACAAAACAGTTCATTGCTGGGGAGCACCTCTATCCTTTTGTTTGGTACACTAAAAAAACCTGCTCTTATCGTTAAGAGAGTAGAACCAGCCAACAACTAAACTCCCACTGGTAGCCTGATCTGTCTGCCAGTGGAAGTGTTTCATAAGCAAGCAACATCACATGCAGATCAAGGAGCCTTTATGCTAGGAAGTGCATCACGCCCAGGTCATCCAGCTCTACGAGAAGGACTCTTGTTTGGAATGATCCTTGGGATTTTTGAACTCGTTGCTGGTCTACTTCAAAATTTCGTCGTTTCGCACAGTCTGGATACCGTCTTCTCAGTGATGTTTCTCATAGTAACCATCGCGTTGAACCTGCTTGCGGGTGTTCGTGCATCACAACAGACAGGAAGAGTTAGTACTGGCGCCCTCGCAGGTCTGATCGTGGAACTCATCAGTTCCGTCTTCGGAACCATCAAAATCTTGGCCAACATTTTCGTTTTCGATACCCTACTCCACCGTTGGCTCTTACAAGCGACTTCAGAGCATGCTCAGCAGTTCAATACAAATCAATTCGTCACTTTTGTTATTGCTGAGATCATTATAGGTTTTGTGGTGATACCGCTGCTGGGAGCAATGATCGGAGCCATTGGAGGCCTGATTGGGAAAAGACGCGCACAGCTTCCAATGCAAGTCTAGCAGGAGTTGGCCTGTTAGCTTTCACCATCCTCACCGTCGAAATGCAGGATTTGGTTCACAACTCGTCGCCACATAATATCTGGTATAGCTATTCTCTTTAACAACCTTACCATACCTTTATGCAGTCATTAAGAGAAACATTCTCATCTTTTTGCGGTATACTGTTGGAAAAGAAAAGCCTGAACCCACAAAGCATTTCGGTTGTTTCATCCCAGGAGTACACCCATGTCACAGTCAGATATATCCGTTGAACGTCCCAAACCCAAGCGTCCACTCAGTATCGGCGCTGGAGCAATTGTCGTGCATGACAATCGGGTGCTGCTCGTGCGTAACATACATGGGGTAACCAAAGGTCGCTACTTATTACCGGCGGGACGCGTCAATCCTAATGAGTTGCCAGACCAGGCTGCTGCGCGTGAGACCTTCGAGGAAACGTCACTACGTGTAGAAATCGATGGGCTAATGGGAGTGCGTATCTGGGTAATGGACGATGACGAACATAATTATTTCTTTATGTTCCGTGCGAAATTGCTCTCTTCTATAAGCGAGCTGAAGCCCAACCTTGAGGAAATCGATGACGCGCGTTTCTTCACAAAGGAAGAGTTGGATTCATTAACCGTTGATGAAACCTGGGCGGGCGCCATCGCTATCGCCTACAAAGCGCTCGAGCCAGATGCCAGTGTATGGCCTAATGACGCAGATCTTTCCGAAGATTCTGGCGTCGACTCACCTGAGCGGTGGCGCATCTGGATGTGATTGGGGTGATGATGCACATTAACTATTTGACGCGGACATCAGAACATCCACCGAAGGCCGATACATCGGCACCTATTGATGTCCGAATTCATGTATCAATCACCATAATCGGCCCATACAAGGTTAGCCGCCTGCTGGACCGCCCTCTAATCCTGGTTTTGTCATGCTCGCTGGATCAAGAATGCGGTCTAATTCTTGTTCCGAAAGATTTGTTCTTTCGCGTGCTACTTCACGCACAGTTTTGCCTGTTTTGTAGGCTTCTTTCGAGATGGAGGCTGCTTCATCATAGCCGATAATAGGAGCCAACGCAGTGGAGATCGCCAAACCGCGTTCGACCATCTCCGGTCCCTTTGTTGTGGCCTTGATGCCCTTAATGCATTGCTCCGTAAAGTTCCGCGTTACTGAGGCCAGCAAGCCGATCGACTGCAAGAGGTTGTAGGCGCTGACCGGCATCATGACGTTGATTTCAAAATTGCCGGATTGTCCAGCAATCGTAATCGTTGTATGATTGCCCATCACCTGCGCACAGACCATAGTGACAGACTCAGCGATTACTGGATTGACCTTGCCAGGCATAATCGAACTTCCAGGTTGTACGGGGGGCAAATCGATTTCGCCAATGCCTGCGCGGGGCCCAGAACCTAACCAGCGAATATCGTTGGCAATTTTCATAAGACTGACTGCCAGGGTATTGAGCGCACCGCTGGCCTCAACAATGCTGTCAAGAGTGCTCTGCGCTTGAAAATGGTTGCTTGTTTCACGTATAGTGATACCGTCTATCTCTGAAAGACGACGACACACCAGCCCGGCAAACTCAGGATGAGTATTGACTCCTGTGCCGACGGCAGTACCACCAAGCGCTACCTCCGAAAGTTCGTTTTGAGCATGGCGCATTCGAGCAATGCCACGTTCGATTTGACCCGCATATCCTTGAAATTCCTGGCCGAGACGAATTGGCGTTGCATCTTGCAAATGTGTACGCCCGGTTTTCACTACTGGCATAAATTCTTCGGCCTTCTGCTCCAATGCTCTTTGTAGTCCTTGTAGCGCCGGTATCAAGTCATGTTCGATGCTGATCAATGCCGAAAGATGAATGGCTGTGGGGATCACATCGTTCGATGACTGTCCAAAGTTCACATGATCGTTGGGGTGTACTTTGCGAGAGCCGCGTGAGCCACCCAACAGCTCGCTGGCGCGGTTGGCTATCACCTCGTTCGCATTCATATTGGTCGAGGTAGCGGAACCCGTTTGAAAAATATCCAGGACAAAGTGGCTATCAAGCTTACCGTCGATTACTTCTTGCGCGGCTTGCACAATAGCCTCGGCGATCTGTGGATCAACGGTGCCAAGGCTTTCATTCACCTGCGCCGCAGCCTGTTTGATCTGTCCAAGCGCCCGAACAAACTGTCGCGGGAAGCGCAAATCGCTAATTGGAAAATTGAGTACTGCACGGTGGGTACTTGCGCCCCAATACGCGTGGGCCGGAACTTGCATCTCACCCATCGAGTCACGCTCGATGCGGGTTTCCTCTGTGGCGCTCATAGTGATTCTCCTCGTTGAGTGTACTGTTTACGGTGACATTATACCACCGCACCAGCATGCACTTTATCTCACAGTAACGATCTTGTAACGGTTCTGTTATACTATAGCAGTAGAATGAAGATACAGGACAGCGAATCTCTATCTTTTCGTTCATCTGCCGCCTCCGCAGATCCAGAGAAACAGGAGAGGCAATCTCTTGATAAAGGTAAGATACATGAATCTATCGAATACTGAACAAAAGAGCGCAAGCGGAGCGGTTGTCTCCAACGCAGCGAATACGCGCTTATCTGGCTCCTGGCTCATGATTGCCCGCACAGTATGGTTGGTGCTGGTCGTCCCTAGTGTAGTACTCTTTGTGGTCAGCCTCTTTGTTTCCTCTCAGCAAGCCCAATCCGGGGCCATTCCTGCATCGGTGCAACAGATGCTCTCTAGCATTGGCTTGTCTGTCAGTGGGTTTAACACTCTGACCACCATTTTCAATGTGATCACCTCCGCAATCTGGTATATGGTCGGCTTCTTCATTTTCTGGCGCAGGTCTGATGACTGGTTGGCGCTGCTGGCCGCCTTTGTTCTGGTGATGTTCAACGTCGGCCCCTGGTCAAACAACGATACCTCCTCTGTACTGGCACTCGCCTATCCCGCCCTCACTTTGCCTCTCAGTCTCATCAGCTTTCTTTGGGATAGCTCGCTCGGTGTGTTCTTGCTGCTCTTCCCCGCTGGACGGCTGGTCCCGCGCTGGATGGGGCTGATCCTGCTGCTCTACCTCATCCAGGCATTCTTGGGCAATTTCCCTTCCCCCTCTTCACCTTTCGATGCAAATTGGCAAGCGTGGCTCGGACTGCCAATTGCTCTCGTCATCTATGGAGCCATTATTTATTCGCAAATCTACCGCTATCGGCGCGTATCCATGCCTGCCCAGCGCCAGCAGACAAAGTGGGTAATACTAGGAATAACAGTGGCAATCGGAATTATTTTCGGCATTTTAGCCATCACCTTTCTGATCCCATCCAGCACCACCTCACCTTTCGTTGGATTTATTGTTACTTTTATCATCTGGCCCGCCGCATTGCTCTTGATTCCGATCTCCATTGGGTTCTCGATTTTGCGCTATCGACTCTACGACATCGATCTGCTGATCAATCGCACGCTCGTATATGGCACTCTGACGGTCTTGCTGGCTCTGGTCTACTTTGGTCTTATCTTTAGCATGCAATACCTGCTGCGTGGAATTATCAGCCAGAACAACGATGTCGCCATCGTGATCTCTACGCTGGCTATAGCCGCGCTCTTCCAGCCCCTGCGCCATCGCATCCAAGCGATTATTGACCGTCGTTTCTATCGTCGGAAATATGATGCGGCCAAGATCGTGGAGAGGTTCAGCGCCACGTTACGCAATGAGGTGGATTTGAATCAGTTGAGCGATCACTTGCTCAATGTCGTTCAGGAAACGATGCAGCCAGCGCATGTCTCGTTGTGGTTACGTAAGAGCAGCCAGGAGAGAAAACCAGATACTCAGGTCGAATGAGTGTACACCAGGACATTGGGTGGATGAGCCATTTCCAGGACATTCAAGCCTCAGTTCATGCCTTCCACACCTTCGGTCGCCAGACCTGTACAGTGCCAGCAGCACTAGCTGAGGCGATCATCGTCCCATCTGGAGACCTTGCATTCAGATGAGAAAGATGCGGCGGCATCTTTCTCATCTGAATGCAAGGAAGTATTAAGGAGTGCTCACTGCCCCGAACGTGGCCGTGCTTACCTTAGATGTGGTGTGCGAGGTCACCGCCAGACCAGCCAACCAGGTCCCCGTGGGACCCAGCGTCACGCTTGATCCAGGGATGGGCGTCCAGGTGACCCCATCGCTCGAGGTAGAGGCGGTGTAGGTGGTGCCGCTGCGCTGCACCTGCAGGTAGACCGGTACCGTGACCGCAAGCTGGTTGACTATCGTACTGACCCCGCCACCCTGTTTCTTACGGTCAAGAACGAAGATGCCTGACTGCGGGGTTACCACTAGCGCGTAAAAGGGCGCGCTCGGATCAGTACTCTGGCGTAGCATGACCCCTGCTCTCGCGCGACTGTTCGTGTTAGTCTGGGTCAGTACTTGCGCGCTGATACCCCCGTTAGAGGCCAATGGTTGCCAGACAAAGTGGAACTGATCCACGGTTCCCCCGATATCCGTTCCTGACCCCGCAATCGTCCAGATACCGTTACTCAGCGAATCGCTGCCGACCAGCGGCGGATTACCGATGTCCGCACCACTCCAGATTTGCGTGGTGTCGTTTGTCCAGAGCACGCTCGTCTGATTGGATTGGAATGGCCCAACCGTATAAGCAGTTGTAACAGAGGCGACGACGATGTCCGTGCCTGGCGCAGTGTCAGTATAGGCAAAGGACGTCTGTCCTGTATTGTCGGTGACGGTACTACCAGACTGTCCGGCATCAGGTCCGCTCGTCACAGTGAAGTTGACGGTTGCGTTGGGCAGGCCGTTGCCACCTCCGTCCAGGAGGGTGGCCGTTTCGGTTACCTGTTGACCAACACCCATGGTGGCCGTGGCTGGGCTGAGGGTCAGGGTGCCCGTCTTTACGCCCGGGGCGCCAATTTGCCGCCATTGGATGGATTCATTCTGCTGTACTGAGCACGATTCTGTATCGACACCGTTTGTGTCGAGGACGTGGGTACTATCTACCAGAGTGGTTGGTATCCCACCAATGGTGATGGTAACAGTTGGCGCGACGGTGATTGGGGTGCAGTTGCCCATAGGAGCGCCACTTGTATCAAAGTTGTTGCGGATCGGATTATTGGTAGGCGGGTTCTCGGTCAGGATCACGCTCTGGCCAGCCGGAACTGTGAACGAACCCCAGAGGTTGAACACCTTACCGCCAGGGAGTGAGGAATGGTCATCAACCGAGACGCTGTCGATCGGTATATCGCTCGAACTGGAATTGTCGAGACGGATCGCACCTGCGTCATAGCAGTGCGGTAACGTGCCACATGGACTTGAGCCGTAAACGGGATTGCCCAGGAAGATGGTGTTGGGCGATCCTGACCAGGGAACGGGAAACGCCCCCGGGTTCAGGCTACTTTGATGCTTGTCTTCGGCATATCCGACGGATACCGATAGACCGCTGATCCCGCTCGAAGCATGAGATGGCCTGACATTACTTGCAACAGTAAAAGTGAGAGCAAGCACCAGGAAAATGACGAGGACGATATGGACACGAATGAGAAAACGGAACATAGAATGTTTCCCTTCCACCAATGTATTTGTCTTCCGTGCGATTAGCGGCTACAAAACTTCCCATTTGCGTAGAGCAATGGCACCGAGAGTTTGTACACACATATGAGAGTATGCCATACTTAGAAGATTAAAGAGAGATGAATGCGGTTATGATCTGGTTGAGATGTAGTTAAGCTTTCACAATATTCGTTGAAGTATCTTTTTTGCCTACATTTCAACGCGAGAAAAGCAATATTGGGCGAATCCTATTTTTTCACGATTCGCCAGACGTTTTCCTCACTAAGGAGCATTGCGGATGATAGTATCCCAGGTGAGCGGTGTATCGGGATTCACCTCATAGCTGGAAGGGCTGACCTCTGGCCCTAAGTTCCAAAAAATCATAGACGTTACGCCGAATTGCCTTCCCAGGGTATACATGTTTTGGAAATCAGCAGAGCGTTGTGCATCGCCTTTACCCTGTAGAAACCCAAACTCTTCGACGGTAAATGGTTTCCCGTTGCTAGCTGCCCACTCAGCAACCATCGGCATAGTAATAGTTCGATCGTTATCCGAGTAAACGTGGATTGCAGCCATATTGATATGAGGAAGCGAGAAAATGGATTTCCAATCAATACCACAATCTGCCTGATTCAGGTGAGAAAGTCCGCCTGACGAGATAAGATGATTGGGGTCCGCCGCATGCAGTGTGTCAGAGAGTACCTGGTAATAATCCGTTAAAGCCTGTGTGCTGGTTGGGCGAAGAGGATCACTGCCTGCTGGACACGCTACCTCACCGGCAATCGCATAGTTAAGCAGGGCTGAATTCCCCGCGTAACGCGAAGCCACCCAGGAGAATGCGGCGGTATACGGAGAGGGATCATAGGGATAGATTCCTTGCTTGAGCGTTTTGTCACGGAAAGAGGAGAGGTCTAAAATGACGAACATGCCATGGCTTGCCGCCTCTTGAAACAGGTAATCCATATTTGACCAGATAGTGGCATTATACCAGTCGCCATAGGTAGTACCATCAAAGAAGTTAGTGGGACGAAGGGTATTCAAGTGCGCTTGCTGTGCCATGCTGGCTATTTGATCGATATAGCTCTTAAATGCGGTATAAGTCCAGCCCCCACCTCTATGTAGAGTTCCATTGTAATTCCAATGGGGATACATCGTCGAGCCGTATGAATGGATAGGATTATTGTTATAGACGAAGTTCTGCCCAGAAATGGAGATATAGGTTTTTGTAGGTAAAGATGAGGTGGATGAAAGGGAAATCGTTGGTTGTGCAGTAGGGGATTGATTAGTCAGTTCAGATGGGGTTGACCTGGATGATTGTGGGCTGGTGGAACAGCCTGATACCGCACCCAAAACGAATAAGGCTACAATAAGCGTAGTGGAAATATTCCAGCCAATTCTCGCCCGTGCTAAATGGATCTTATATTTCCACAGCTGCACTCTTACGTTACCCATAAAATACCTTCCAAACGTCAGGAAAAATTCATTTTCCAGGGTTGCTGACTCCGCCTATTATACATTACCTTTCATGCACTCCATACAGCTTGCTCATTTCTATGGTATCGTGGTAGAGACACTCACAGAATCAAAGATAGCGGTGCTCAAAGCGCTCGAGTTATGCGAGGTGACGGCCATCCCCGCCAGCACTGGCCCGCTTGTACTCAACGTGACGCTCGATGCGGCCACCTGCGTCCAGGTAACACCATCGCTGGAGGTGTAGGCGGTGTAGGAATTGCCGCTGCGACCAATCGCCAGGTAGGCCGGTGCCGTTCCTGTTAGGGCTGCACTTTGCTGAGCGTTGCCGCCCTGGGTGGCACGATACTGTACGACGATACCATTACCCGGTGTCACGAACACCGCATAGTACGCTGAAGCAGGATCGCTACTCTGTCGCACCATTACGCCCGCTTTAGCCCAGGCGTTAGTGTTTGTCTGCGCAGTAATGTGCGCGCGCACGCTGCCATCGGCTGAGAGCGTCTGCCACACGAAGTGGAACTGGTCTGAAGTGCCCCAGATATCTCCTCCTGCTCCCCGGATCGTCCAGGTACCCCCATTCTGGGACTGGCTCCCCGTCAGGGCAGGGCTGCCAATATCCGCGCATGCCCAGCCACCAGGACAATTAATGACGCTAACCGTGTCGAAGGTGACAGTGCTCAAAGCACTCGAGTTATGCGAGGTGACGGCCATGCCCGCCAACACCGATCCGCTCGTGCTCAGTGTCACGCTCGACCCGGCTACCGGTGTCCAGTTGGTGCCATTGCTGGAGGTATAGGCAGTGTAGATAGAACCGTTGCGCGCTACCTGAAGGTAAGTCGGCGTCGTCCCGGCAATGGCTGCGCTTTGCTGGGCGTTAGCCCCCTGAGCCGCGCGGTACTGCACGACGATGCCATTGCCTGGCGTCACGAGGGCAGCATAGTACGCTGAAGCAGGATCGCTACTCTGGCGCAGCATCACGCCCGCTTTAGCCCAACTGCTCGTGTTCGTCTGAGCCGTGATGCGCGCGCTCACACTGCCATCGGCGGAGAGCGTCTGCGCAACGTAGCGGAACTGGTCCGATGTGCCCCAAATGTCACTGCCTCCCGCCAGAATATTCCAGGTACCCCCATTCTGGGACTGGCTCCCCGCAGGAACAGGGTAGCCAATATCACTGCAACTCCAGCCACTGGGGCAGATCGTGGGGGGTGTTGGAGCAGTGGTGCTAATCGTGACCATGTCGAAGGTAGCAATGCTCAAAGTACCTGTATTATGGGATGTAACGGCCAAACCTGCTAAAGTTGGGCTGCTCAGATTCAATGTTAGACATGTACCAACGATATAGGTCCAGTTCACTCCGTCACTCGAAGTATAGGTGCAAAAGGTGCTGCTAGACCGCGCAATCTTCAAGTAGGTCGGCACCGTACGGCCTGATCCTGTGATGACCTGGGTTCCTAATCCCTGCGTTGGCCGGTACTGCACGACGATGCCGTTACCTGGTGTTACGAATGCGGCATAATAGGCCGAGTCCCCACTTGTGCTCTGTCGTAACATCACCCCTGCTTTCGCCGAAGCATTGGTGTTCGTCTGCGTTACAACCCGTGCACTCACACCACCATTGGCTGAGAGCGACTTCCATACGAAGTGGAACTGGTCGAAATTGTTGGCAATATCTTTGCCAGCGCCTTTCAGCGTCCAGGTGCCTGCACTGAGGGACTGGTCTCCCACTATTGCAGGGTTCCCTATGTCCTGGCAACTCCAGCCGTTGGGGCATGGACTTGCAGAAGGCTGGGGATTGGGAGGAGTTGTAGGTGATCCAAGACTGACGGCATTGTAAGCAACAGTGTTGGAAGTCCCTTGCGTGCCTGAGGCCAGCGCAACTCCTGCCAGCACCGCCGCTGGCATCGGGACCGTCATGGTAGAGCCTGGGACCAGCGTATACGTCACCCCATCACTCGAGGTCGCAGCCTGCAATTGATCACCCACGCGCTGGATTTCCAGGTACAGTGGCGGGGTGGCTGCATTCGCCTGTGTTACCGTCGTCGTCGCCCCCCCAAAGGCAAGCCGATATTGGACCACTAATTTACTCCCAGGCTTGAGGAATATGGCATAATAGGGTGACGTGGGATCGTTCGACTGCCGTATCATCAGCCCCGCTCGCGCCGAACCGGATGTCGCGGTCTGTGAAACCACCTGCCCATTGACCTGACTATCCCCATTGACCGTCTGGGAGATCAACCGGAACTGATCTGACGTTCCTCCCACACCTACCCCACCAGCCTGCACATTCCAGCCAGGGCCAGCAGCCGTTTCCGTTCCAGCAGGGGTCGGATTGCCGATATCCTGGCAGGTCCAACTACTTGGACAATTGGGATCGGCCGGGGGTGTCGTTGGGGTAGCCAGGCCAAAGGCATAGACATGATTATCTGTGCCCCCGGTATAGATCTGCCCATTGGCGACGCTTGGCGCCGCGTAGAGATACCCACCCGTGGTATAGCTGTACAGACGGGTGCCACTCGAGGCATCAAGGACTTCCATGGTGGCGCCTGTGCCGTCAAAGACGAGGCCATTGGAGTAGGCCAGGGCAGGAATGACCGCCCCAGGAGCACCGTGTTGCCATAGATACTTGCCTGTGGCCGGATCCAGCGCGTTGACTGATCCCTTGTAACCCCGCCCATTGATGACCATGTTACCCCCTGCCAGGAACAGCGTTCCGTTGCCGAACGCCCCGGACGAGACGCTTCCATTCCCACACTGCGGGCAGATGCCGGCAATGGCGATCGGCGTTGTCCATACCGGTCCCGCAGCCAGGTTGTTACGGTTAAACGCATACGCATTGCCATTCTTATTGATCGCCGCTACCAATGCATTCCCATGAATATCAGTGAACAATATTGGCGAATTACCAAAATCGGAATCGACCGTTTCTGCTGAGGCTGGAAGGGCCCAGGAGGACTTGATAGCGAGTGTGCCTGCATCCAGGGCAACCACAGCCTCGGAAAGCGTTTGCGTATGCTGATTGCGCGTCCCGGTCGTGATAAAAATCGTGTTGGTCGAGGTGTCAAGGCTCGGCGTCGTCCAGACGCCCCCACCAACCTGCCCTTGTGGGACAAAAGTAGCAGTATGCACGATCTGATGAGTGCTCAAATTCACTTGCAGTAACTGACCAGGTATTAAGGGACAATCACCGACACTTGACGTCCCGATGTAGGCGTAGCCGTTGTAGATCAGCGGACTGGCCCAGTTGTACCAGCCCTTGGTGTTATACCCAACGAACACTTTCCAGAGAATGGCGCCGCTGGCCGCATCCAGGGCATACCAATACGAATCGCCCCCTCCTACATAAACCACCCCATTCTCCACATCTGCCGCTGATGATACCCCAGCCAGTTGCGGGTAACACGGCGCAGTGGTTTGTCCCAGGAAGGTCTTCCACTTCATGGCACCGCTGGCCGCATCAAGCGCGTACTCGTAGCCATCCCAGGAGCCGACGTAGACTATACCACCGACGACGGTTGGCGAAGCTGCAATCGGGCCGCCTGTCGAGAATGCCCACTTCAGTGCCAATCGCCCTGCGTTTGCGGGCGACAGGATCGTATCGTTACCGGCAGCCGTGCGCTGCGGATCATGCAAATACGTGGGCCAATCGCCTGCTGCGGCTCTGGCGGGGAGGAGTTGATGTATCACCCCTCCTGCTACTCCCATCAGGGAGATGCCCAGGAGCAGCAGCACAGCCAACAGCCTCATGCGGCGCCATTTCGGCCAGGCAGTGTGCGGGAGTTGCGTCTGTTCAATGTGCCGTTGTTTGGTAGGTACCATAAATATATCTCCTGAGTTCGGGGTCAACTGACACTCACTTCTATGGTATAGTCGTACTGACGCTCACCGTGTCAAAGGTGACAGTGCTCAAGGCGCTCGCATTATGCGAAGTGACGGCCATCCCCGCCAGCACCGGTCCGCTCATGCTCAGCGTGACGCTCGACCCAGCTACCGGTGTCCAGGTAATACCATCATTAGAGGTGTAAGCAGTGTAGGAGTTGCTCGTACGGCCAACCGCCAGATACGTTGGAACCGTCCCCGTTATGTTAACAACTTGTGTTGTGTTTCCACCTAGAGCCTTGCGATACTGCACCACGATGCCATTGCCCGGCGTCACCAGAATGGCGTAGTAGAGAGAGCCGGGATCGCTCGTCTGCCGCAGCATCACACCCGCTTTGGCCCAACTGCTCGTGTTCGTCTGCGACACGACACGCGCGCTTATGCTGCCGTCAGCCGAAAGCTGCTGCCACACGAAGTGGAACTGGTCAGAGGCACCCCAGATGTCGTTTCCCGCTGCATTAACGGTCCAGGTGCCCCCACTGAGAGACTGGTTGCCCACTAGCGTTGGACTGCCGATATCACCGCAACTCCAGCCGCCAGGGCAGCTCGGGGGCGATACCGAGGTACCGACGTTCACCGTGTCAAAGGTGACTGTGCTCAAGGCGCTCGCATTATGCGAAGTGACGGCCAGACCTGCCAGCACCGGTCCGCTCATGCTTAGCGTGATGCTTGACCCAGTTACCCATGTCCAATTGATGCCATCGCTGGAGATGTAAG
>WNGI01002353.1_pt1 | contig 16348 bp, 20 predicted proteins | sample 5400621 | NCBI WGS metagenome assembly WNGI01 (sample SAMN13153374, study PRJNA577476) | soil metagenome | isolation source: 20 cm soil or saprolite under Garry oak tree replicate 1 | place: USA:California | collected 2016-06-15 | reverse complement strand
CTCAAGCGAGCGGGAATCATTACTCTGAGAGCAAACAATTCCAACTGATGACCAGCGATGACACCGCCAATCGAATATATAAACATGGATTTCGCTTTGACTTTAGCTGATAATTTGACTATGTATTTCCATCACGGCGGTCACACGGGATGGGTTCTTCTCACTGGCTCGTGATAGGCGTGCATCTCAGTTAAAATGACAAAGTTTCATCAGCACCCGCCAGTGCTCATCTCAGATTCGAGAAATGCTATACAAATACAAGATGATGTCATATGCCCCTAAAATGTTGGTTGATGCTTTTTATACTTGGAATGTACCAATGATTTTTCACCCTACCTTTCAGCACTGCAAGTAAGGGCCGCCAATCATTGACTCTTCAAGTTGACACAAAATCGACACTCAGCACCACGCGGTCTCCCAGCCCTATAATAGGAATAAGACTGAGCTTTTTTTCACATCTAATACACGTCAACAACATACATGCCATCATCATCGTCTCATCTTCGGCTATGGACGCGTTACCATCCCGTCGTCCTAAGCACCACCTCCTTTAAAGAACATTTCCCCAGTGGACACTGTTCAAACTTACGAGTGGGTACTAATGATTCTTTTAACCCTTTCCAAAAAATGTCTTCCTGTTCTGAATGGATTTGCTTCCGGCGATTCACGGGATATGAAGGAGCCTGGCAAGTCAATGGGCATTGTGGGCACCAGTTAACAAATAATCCCGTCTGCGTCATCTGTAGGCAGCTGCTGATGTTGTCGAGTGCAAGGGAGGAGTTGAGAGCATGTACACGTAGAACGGAAGGTGGTGGGGAGGACAAGGTGAGTGGTGTAACAGAAAAGAAGGAGGGATGGGGGATAACAATAAAGACCCCGTTTCGCTTGCAATGATGCTCAGGGAAAGGCTGTGACAAAAGGAGAGCAACTTACAGTAGCAACTCCTATCCGTCCGTGTTCAAATGCAAGATACCTTGAGAACCTCGACGCCCTCCCCAATTGGACGTGGATCGAACAGTCAAGGAGCGATATTTCACCCTTGAAAAGGCGATCCAAGTCACGTATAATGAGTATGCGCGAAGTTTCAAACAGCAAGGCGAGGTATTTCCCACAGGACGAGACATGAACTGTTACGTATGTTATGATTTATCGTTGTTGGCCCGGGATAGGGTAGATAATAGACGTACTGGCGATTATCCGATCTTCAAGCGGATTCGGTCTGACTTCATCCTTGACAAGTATATGCTGGTAAAGCGCTGAACCAGCATCATCCCACGCTATCAATGGGTCGCCATCAACATATCCGGATTTGCACTTTAGGGATTTGCTCGTTTTATTTTTCTGGCCCCCAATTTTCCATCGTAAAAACGCATAGTTGCCGAAAGTAGAGGATATTTCGTAAACACATTGACCTGTCAAGCGGGAGAATACACGGAGGGATTGTCCACCGCAGGTGAAAATGTATTCAGGGGAATGGTCTACGTAAGTTATTGTCCCGGGGATAGTGTGCTTCAGGGACACTGTGAGTGGAACTCATCAATCCAGTTAACAACTACTAGTAGAGAGAAGCAGACCGCTATATTTGGGCTGGGCATTTTGTAGGCCGGAAATTTCTTGAACTATTTTTCCCGTACGCACATCGTATAGGTATGCCTTTGTCAATGATACGACCAAAAGTGTAGGGTAGATAAACCGAAAAGCCCTTGTAGGCGTTGGCAGGTGTAGCAGGGCCCAAGGCATGAATTGCCCAAACGTAGGCGACCTTTGTTCTACACCGTTATATACCACACCTTTGGGAGCTTTCCACGTCTTCCTGGCGCGTCTTTGGTAGTCGTCCGGTCTAGCATCAGCGATCACCGTTGATTTCTTGTCAGAGGACCGAGTAGGGTAATATTTGCGATACTCAGTAAGCTTCCAGACTTCCTTGCTTAGTCCGTAGCGGTCGAATATGAGATACCCGTGATCATATTCACAGTGGGCAAATGGACGAACGTATTCCTTATTCAGAGATCAAAGTTATGTGCATAGGTCGCATGGATACGTACATCCGGTAACGCCCAGACCATTGCAGAGCTTGCATTGATGACGGAATTCTGAGCAGGTTGTGGATCCTACCGTGGTACCATTTGGACGCGTTCAAATCTGTGACGCACAGGCCGCCGTGTGAGGTAGTGGCGATGATTATTCCCACCTTCTCGTCGATTTTGAACCGGTAGACTCCCAAATCGCCCGTATATTGGTGGGATATGATAGTAGATTGCGCGATTCCTCTCCAAGACTTCTCTATCTGAACAAACCGGACACCTGAGTGGCGTTGGAGCTCAGAACGGTAATCCTGGTATCAGAAATGGTACTGACAGAGCTCTTTCCACGTGGATATGCCTGCTAGGGCACGGGGAGAATGCGATCCTTGCAGATCTTGCGGAACCTTTGCCCACGGCGGTACATTGAATCTAAGGATGGCCGCAGCACGAAACACTTGATTCTCGTTGATAACATTGTTCCAGCGCATCTGAGTTTGGCAATGTCTTCCAATCCAAGATTGCTTAGGATAGCGAGCAAGAGCTCTTCCGGGAGGTCGTACATTATATCTTCGTGGAAGACTGGAGATATGAGAGTGGGAGCTAGCGCTGCCCTATATATCTTAACGCTCAACACGGTGCCCTCGTGGACCAGCCGGCGATACCCGACTCTTTTGGCGCTGGGCAATCAATGGCGAGCTCACGACAGCTCTTGCAGCATCACAGACGGATACAATTTTCTATGCCAGTCGTGCTGACATCCCGGATACAGTTCCGACGCCCTGGACAAATTTCTCTCAAGTCGTTTCCCAGAATTGAAAGCACAACAAGTTCATATATGAGAGCTTTAAGAAGCGCGGCTCAGCCGCCATGGCAATAAAAAGGTAGTGTGGGTGACTTACTGGGGTAGCATTGGTATTTGGCGGTGGGCGTTGTTATCCAAGATGATCATATCCGCTGAATAATTCCGATCAACATTTCCCACTCCGCCCCTTGTATAGTGTCAGTATGGCTTGTCGCACAAAGAAGTATTACAGTAAAGAATGCTACCCAGTGGACAACGTTCTATCAAAATTTCAAGTAAGAATAAATTGTTTTGCCTCAAGCGAATGAGAAAAGTTGATCAGAGAGGACTCCCATGAAAGTGCGGTGTGGCATGATCAGTGAATTACAGTCGAAGTGAAGTAACAAATATCCATCTTCATCTTCATATACCAGTATCAGATTCAAGAGATGCCATACAAAATACAACATGACGTCATATGCCCGAGGTTGACGCTCCAATCTTGAAGTGAACCAATGCTTTTTTTAGGCTTACAATTCTTCAAGTTGGCACAAAGTCAACACTCAAGACCACCCTAGCCTCATCTCCTGGAAAGGGCAATATAAATAAGCCTTTAACCCCACTAAACAACATTTACATACCTCCCATAAATATCCCTTCTCCATCGATGAACGCCTCACCATTCATCATACCTATACAGCATATCCTTTTCAGTGCCATTTCCCAATGGATTCAGGGACTTACGGCGAGGCACCAAGGGTTCTTCCAACCCTTTCCAAAACACGTCTTCCTGATCGTCGTAAATTTCCGTCCGATGAAGTCCTGAAGGCGATGGAAAGTTGCTGGTCAACGGGCACCTTGGAGACCAGGTGACGTATAGCCCAGTCTCCGTCACTTGTAGGCAACTGACGCTTTCAAGCGTGAAGGGGTCGTTGAGAGCGTGCACGCGTAGAATAGAGGGCGGTGTGGAGGACGAAGAGAGAGGCTCGGAAGAAAAGAAAGAGGGATGGGGGACGACAATGAAGACCCCGTTTCGCTGATAACAAAGTTTAAGTAAGGAAGGTGACAAGGGGGAACAACTTACAGTAGCCACCCCTACTCGTCCATTTTCGAATGAATGATACCTCGAGAACCTTGACGCCCTTCCCAATTGGACTTCAATTGTACTGTCAAAGAGCGATACTTCGCCTTTGAAAAGACGCTCCAAGTCGCGTATAATGAGTATGCGCGACGTTTCAAACATTATAGTGAGATATTTCCCACAAGATGAGACGTGGGCTGTCAGGGATGTTATTGTCTGTAAAACGGGACAAGATCATGGAGCGCACCAGCAACAATCTGGTCTGCATATGGCTCAGATCTATCATTGTCTCTGACAACTTCGTGCCAGTAAAGCGCTGTCTCAGCCTTATCAAACGCTTTGAACGGGTCGGGGTCAACATATGCGCCCATGCAATTTAAAGACCTGCTCCTTTCATTTCTCTCTCCCCCAATTTTCCATCGCGAACATCCATAGTTACCAAAAGTAGAGGAGATTTCATAAACACATTGACCGGTCTGGCGAGAGAATACACGGAGTGAGCCTTCACCGCAGATGAAAACGTGTTGAGGGGAGTGGTCTACGTAGTTGAGGTGGCCAAGGAAGGTGGGCGCCCCAGTCAACGACACTATTCGTGGAACTGGTTAACGCAGCTAACAATTGGTAGAGGAGAACGAACCGCTCAGATTTGGCTGCGCACTTTGTACGTCGTTAATTTCTTGAACCAGCTTTCCCGTACGCACATCGTACAGGTATGCCCTCCCCAATGATACGACCAATAGTATCGGGTAAATAAACCGAAAAGCCCGCGTAGGCGTTGGCGGGTGTAGCAGGGCCCAAGGGGTGAATTGCCCATGTGTAGGTGACCTTTGTTGTTCACCGACATATCCCATAGCATCGGGATTTTGCCACGGCTCATAGGCACGCCTTTGGTCGTCGTCTGGTCTAGCATCAGCGATCACCGTTGGTGGAGACGGGGATGTCTCATGGCCAGAAGATTGAGAAGGGTAATATATGTCGTATTCTGTGAGCCTCCAGACCTCCTTACTTCCTCCGAAGCGATCAAATATGAGATACCCGTGGTCATATTCGCAGTGGGCACTTGGACGAACGAAATCCTAAGCCGGCCGTACAATGAGAATCAAAGTTATGTGCATACGTGGCAGGGACACATACATCTGGTAACTGCCATAGAATTGCAAAGTCCTCATTGATGGGAGAAGCCGGGTCGTGGACCCTACCGTGGTACCATTTGGACGCGTTCAGATCTGTCACGTATAGCCCGCCGTGTGAAGTAGTGGCGATGATTATTTCCGCCTGCTCGTCGATTTTGAACCGATGGACCCCGAAATCGCCTGTCCAACGGTGGGATGTGATAGTGGATTGTGCCTTTCCTCTCCAGGACTTCTTGATCTGAATTAGCCGGACACCTGCAGTGGCGGTGATCAGGATGAGCCTGGTATCAGAGATGGTACCGACAGAGCTCTTTCCACGTAGACACGCCGACTAGAATACGAGGAGAATACAATCCTCGCAGTTCTTGAACAAGTTTTGCCGACGGAGGCACATTGAGACCAAAAATTGCCGCGCTGCGAAATACGGCGAACTCGTTTTCATTGATGAAATTGTCCCAGGATTTGCACACAAGTCTGAGGTTGAGAATGTCTGAAACTCCAAGATTGCTCAGAATGGCGAGCAAAAGCTCTTGCGGAATGTCACCCAGCATTGGATGACGCTGATAAAGAGCAAGTGGGAGTTCGCTTCCCCATTTGTCGTCCTCGTGGCCATCCCCTCGGCTGCCCGGCTGCGTCCTTTGACGATGAGCAACTCGACGGCGACAGAGCTCACGACGCTCCTGGCATCATCGACGGCCACCCTTGTCTACGCCATTCCCTTACTCATCGTCTCCGTTGTGCTATTGTTCGCAGGCACATTTCTGACGCTCGACAGAACCAGATCGTTTCCTCCAAACCACGACAAGACCGACAAATTCATTTACTCTTCCTACGAGAGTTTCGAGAAGCGCAGGAAGCGAGGATGGTTTTGGTGGTGGCGATTGGAAGGCGGTGTGGGTGGACTGGCCGTAGGATTTGCGTTCGGCGGTGAGTTCTTTTACTACCTCGATGATCTTTGAAACGACGGCGAACCCCCAATTAGTTCATCTCGCTACTTTCCTGGCACTTATGGTCCCTAACATATCAATATCGGCACCTCTTTCGCCTACCGCCTTCCTAGTCGTGTGCATCTTATCAGCTGTTCTCAGTTGCGCTCTCTGCGGAAGGTACAGGATTGCCACTATCGTGTTCGCAAGCATCTCAGGAGGGTTAGTCCTCCTGGTTTTTCTACCGTATACGGTCTTACGATGCCACCAGCGCTTTGACGTCTTTGGCACTATCGGTCATGCTTCATCCGCCGTTGACGGGTCGCAGGGTTTTACTGGTAATCTTGACTATCCTCATCGCTATCCCAACGATATTCGTATGCATTGTTTCTCCGCACATCCCCATGACGCAGAACAATGCTTTTCTGGTTCACTTGCCATACCTGGTCCATCCTCTCCTTCGCTTCTGCACCGCATCTGCAGGGTCATTTGGTCTCGTGCTTTCCATTGCCTTGCTTCTGAAACCCCCAGCGGCATCGTGGGCGAACGTATGGGACCGCCTTTGGGTAAGCAACGGCGTAGGCTGGGGAACCTCTCAAGAAAAAGGATTAACGGCTGCTTGGACCTTTTTCACCTGCCTCGGAATCGTTGAGGATTGGGCACTAAGAAGGTGGCTTGGTGAAGATCCAGATGAGGCGAGGCAACTTCTCTTGTTTTTGTTGCCGTTGACCTGACTATATGCGTTTGCAGAAGTGGAACAACTACCTATGGTCCTACGTTGAATCCCTCCCTTTCTCTAAAGACAGAGCAGGGACCTTCAGACCCTTGCCGTCACTCTGGGACCGCTTATTCCATCGACAAACTCTTGCCAACCCCGGGTTTCCTCATTCATTTGAAGAAGACCCGAGTCAAGAGGACCTCGATCTCAAGTCGAAACCACTCTTTACAGAAGACATGTCATCCCTCCCTTCTCCACTGCTAAATTCAGCCATCCCAACTCCCTTCTACGCGGACATGGCCCCTCCTCTTTCCCACCTTGCCAAGTTTAAACACAAATCGGCGAATGCTGATTCCCAACCTCGAGCAAAGCCTTCTGACCCGCTAATGGATCCTGAAGATGATGGCGCCTCTGATAGCTCTGACGACTACGATCTCCCTCCTTTTGTTAAAAAGAGGCGGAAGAATGGCCCCTTTGCGAAGTTTCGTCTACGTCTACACAATCCAGACAGCACAAAGTCCCGCGTTGCCGACTCAGTGGGATTCAGGCCATTGGCTAAAAGGAACGTCGACAGCGATAGCGACGAGGATAAAGAAAGAGGACCTTCGGATGACGGTGTCACTACAGTCTCCTCTGCTACTCTCATCGGTAGTGGTGGGAATGGACAAACCTCAAGCCAGAGTTCAGACGTTCGCACGCCTGAAAATGCGAGGCACCCTGTTGACAGGGCCGAGCAAACAAGGAGGGTAGCAAATGGTGACGGTGAATTAAGACCCGCTGCTCCTGAACCAACGCCCGATTACGAGGTTGATTTGACGAGTATGATGCCCTCGCCTCTAGACCTGCGTAGAGAGCGAGCGCGGGCGGAAGCTGAGAGAGTCCCAAAGTTCATGGAACGCCATACCTCCTCCAAGCCCCAAACGCCTGTATCTGAAACTCCTCCTACAGCTCCAGCGACTCCAGAAGCTGACCGGACGAACTTTTCAGGTCCAAGTGCCACTGACCGCGCAAGAGCGAGGGTGAGAGCGATAGTCTCTGGCGTTCCAGGACGTCACTCCAGACGTGGGAGCCTTGCTCAGATGCCCCAGGTCCCAATGTCGCCTCCACCTCTGCATCATGCATCGCCTTCACCTCAAAACCAGGCTACTGCGCCTCCGTCGCCCATTGCGTTTCCTGCCCCAGTCCCGGCTACTCCTTCTCTCATCAACGCGCTTCACAGGGTTGCAGTTGCGCAACAGCAAGCGTATGGGACTCACGGCGTCTCCCATTATGGTGTAGACGGGTTGCCAGCACCTTCTGTTGGAGATGCAAATAGTTCCAAGCAGGGCGGTCTTCCGGGCAACGCCTCTAATCCGAAGGGGGCAGGTCCGAGAGAACCAAAACGAGCCGGTGTCGGAATAGGTGCGGATGGGGTTGGCGGATGGGACGAGTTTTGGAGAGACGTAAAAACTCAAGCACGGGTGCCGATTCGGTGACACGATTCTATACGGCATCCCCAAGTCTTCGACCCTTGCGCCTTCTCCCGAATCGGACCCCGACCCAAATGTTGTCAGACCCCCGTCTCGGGAGCGTACAGCGAAACACTTACGAGGATTGGATGACTCCATAATTGACGACCCCATGACTTTTTTTTTCGTTCACGACAGGTTACGAGCACGGTGTTAGTTTGTATCCTTACGCCTTAAGTTGTAGTACACTCGACGTGTAGCATGCAATACCCTACGTTCGTTTTTGGATCTTGTAGCGGTTGTAGGAATGGAATCTTCCTCCTTTTCTCACGTTAAGTTCCACGTTCCCCGACACAGGCAGGCACGTTTAATCTATACTCCGCTGCCCGCCCTGGCAAATAAGCAACACCTCTTACGACATTGCACCAGGCTCAATCATAGCCCCCGACTCGGACGCGCTATGATTTTTGCGGAAGTCAGGGGTTCTACAACAAATTGAAATACAGGGTTCAATAAGTAGATTTCTGCATTTGGGGAAACGGATCTTCGGCCTCTCCAAGGAACGCTTAAAACTCGTTATCTTATCTGTTATCTAGGTGGTACGGCAGCAGTTGAACCCGATTCAAATGGAAGGCTCTTTCATTGTTCCCGGTTATAACTCCGTATGAGCGCTCTTGAGTCTTGAAGAACGCAGGTACTCATAGACGACTGGAACATGTTTCAGCAACAACAGGACCATTGACCAACATCATTAATCATTGGTCCTCGGATTACGTCACGTACCACACAACCGGACCAGATGCTATATTCCGATGCGTTCGTTCTATTGCATTTCCGCCGGGTTATTTAAGTTCAGCCTTTGTATTCTGATAAACCACTTCCTTGCGCTATGCGACTAATAAGACACACCATATCTATCGAGCTGCTCGCTTCTTTCTATTTATAGATTCAACGAGGTAACGCGCATAGCAACAAATTACAGACAAGATGCAACAACCGGGCGGGAGCGAAAACCGGGAAGCCAGCGTAGCGGCCAAGGCAAGAGTAAGAGTAAGACTCACGCGGTTGGTGGTAGGTCATCAATCAGTTGCAAGACCACCCGGTAAGCGAAAGTGATTTAGAGAGCCGATCATAATTTTAATCTTCACTATCAGCGAAACCGAACGGTTCGGTAACTTCGGGTGGTCTGGTGATCGTCAGAGGTCTATGCGTACGCTAATTCATCCCAAAAGCGTACCATGCGTAAATCCCGACTCGGAGGGAAAAGAAGACGCAATAGAGTCATTGACAATAATCGTTTATCTAATGCGATCTTTACGGCTTGGCTTGTGGCGTATTTCCTACTTGTTCTGGTACTTGTTTGTCAACTTTTTAACTCCATTGTGCGTGCGACGCTGAACAGCTTGAGTATCAGAAGTTCTGTTGGGGCTCCAAAGTTCTCTTGGACAATGACAAATTTTACTTACTTCGACCCTAGGTTCACCTAAGTGAATTATCTTATCCATTATGCAATCCCGTGCGACGTAAATCATCTGGTGCGGTGAGAACGTGTTCGAAGGTTCTAAAATTACGGTTCAGGCGTGTCAATGCAACGAGCAAGGGACCCCGTGAACAAACAGCCTGTTTTTGAATGCTACACGCGCGTGATCCTCGTTGCAAAATTGGCGCATTGCTGCGGACCCCACAGAAGATGCGAATATGTTCGTATACCTCTGAGTCCCTTTTATGATTCATTATCCGAATACCAAGAAAGGAAAATAAAATTATTTCCCGTTGGATCGGAGGTCATCCAGACAGGATGCCGTTAATTTCATGGACTTCAGTGCGTGGAGGGAAGATGAATGTTTACGTGTTTCGACGGATGCCAGCTGATTGACATGTGGGTTTCACAAGCGAAGAACCTTTAACAGGTGTGAGCAAATTAAAGTCGGCCGAAAATCAGCGACTATCATACATGGTAGACAAAATGATACGTTGAGTCCCAAGGTTAAAGTTTTCGATGCCAGTAGCAACACTATGCACGTAACTAGACCTTGTCGCGAAAGAAGCCCAGAGCTTGGTTTAGAACTAGTCTAAGCATATTAAGCATATTATTCCGATAAAGATAGCCTCACTCTGTCTCTCGGTATACATTCGCCCTGCCAATCGATCACTGTCATCGTCAATTATGCTCCGTTCGACGTAAGAAAGAAACCGACCTGAAGTAATATGGGGTTGCGGGCGTGCTTATTTGGGAAGCCCAATCAAGCTTCTCACCCACCGGTCACTGAATGGTCCACCGACCCCCGACTCGGACTTGGAATATTACCAAATCGCGTTAAACACTGGCCCAGACCCCCGAGTTTCATAAAGTGGTCTGAGCCCATAACCGTTTTAACGTTCGCTGTCCATTCTAACCCTGCCGCAGGAGCGCCATGGTCTGAGTTGCATATTAAAACCTGCGCTGTCGGTTTGCTTGGGTCAGATGCCTTACTCGTGTCGCTGTAGCCAGCCGAATTGCTCTTCACCGTTGCGCAACGAGAAGGCCTACAACAGGCAAACAAGTGACACGATCTGTAGTCTGTAAATTGGCAAACACTCAATATGAAAGCCTACCTAAACTCAGGGTGCCTGCATCCCTGAGAGATCTTGTGCCTTGTCAGCCGAGTTCACAGACGGATCACCGTCTGTCTGCCGCCAATAAATGCCAAGGCATTTGAACATGTCCATACTAAATGCCGCTTCCGAGACCGGACTTACGTTTGGGGGTTAGTAGGATAGTTTGATCATGGAGCACGAAACGAGATTTTTTGGGCGTGGGTGATGATGAGTTTGAATTTTGATGGAATTCGTATCCGACCGCACGACCGAATCGCACTTTCCGAACGGAGCGATGGCTGTCATATAAGGATCTTCTCGCCCAGCCACGTTAACGTCTGTCCCATCGTCCTGCATCTAAAATGGCTTCGTTCCCTGGCCAACTACAAGCGATCGCTGTCGTCTCCCTTTGTCTGATTGGTATCGTCATCATCCACAAACGACGCAACTCTCTATGTCTTCTTCCCCCTCCTGGGCCGCATAAGCACTTCCTCTCATATAATATCCTCCCAGAAAATTGGTAAGTGACAACCCTCCCTACATGGGACACCTCACGATTATCGGCGACCATCGCAGTTCGTATATTCAACTGGAGGAATGGGCACGGCAGTACGGCCCCGTGTTCTCATTGAGACAAGGCTATCAGACGGTTATCGTCATTAACCGCCTTCAAGCCGCGATTGATATCATGGAAAAGGAAGGGGCTGCATTATCCGACAGACCGCGGAATATACCTGGCGAGATTCTCTCAGGTGGTATGCGCCTGCTGTTCGTGCCGGCTGGGGAGCGCTTGAGAAAAATGAGACGGTTAGCATCAATCGAATCGAGATGAACATCTCACCTACGTCTTTTGCAGTGCGCTCCATGTATATCTGCAGCCGAAAGTAGTTGCAACATATGGCCCTATTCTCATGGAACGGGCAAAGCACCACATCCTGGGTATATTAGACAATCCGTCAAGCCATCAAGTCCACGCCAAACAGTGCGTCATCTCTCCACAGGCTAACTAGTCGCTAAGCGTCCATCGCCTAGTTTTTCAGCTTCTGTGGTAATGATTCTAGCTTATGGAGTCACGGCAGAGCGTTACGATGATCCCGATATCGTCGCCATCGGGAGGTGCCTGCAGCGACTAGGTGAAAGCCAGCTACCTGGGAAATGGAAAGTTAATACCTTTCCGTTACTGAAGTGAGTGTTCTAGCCATTGACAATCGCTCATAGAGGCTGATTCACGCTGGACGCTGGCTTAAGGTACATCCCTGGTTACTTCAAAGAATTGCACAAGGCCCACGCTGAGGAACTCGCGCTTTTTGGAGGTAAATTGCGCCAAGTCCGAGAGAAAATGGTAAGCAGCCGTCATGATCCTATGATCTCTGCAGTAAAACGTCCCATAGGTGCGCGGTGAGGAGGCACCTGACTGTTTTGTCCGATATTTGTTGGAGAGACGAGAAGAACTGGAGCTGTCTGACGATGAGGCAGCCTATCTTGCTGGAAGTATGTTCGGTGCTGGCACAGAGACGACGTCAGCCACCATAAGTGCCAGCATTTTGGCTGCAGCATGTCACCCAGCAGCACAGCGTCGAGTTCAGGAAGAGCTTAGTAGTGTCATTGGGGAGCGAGGTACGTTGTGTTGACTTATGTTACAACGCGCTTGTAGTCATGTCCAATCTGCAGCTCCGACGTCGACCGATCTTGACATGTTACCTCAACTGCATGCCTTCGTCTTGGAAGTTCTCCGATGGAGACCTGCAAGTGCAGATGGTAAGCCGAATCTCGCAGATCCCAAATGAAACCGACAATTCTTCGATAGGCTTTGGATTTGCACACAAGACGACGAAAGAAATTATCTGGGTTAGTGTGGATTTGATTCCATTAGTTCTCGATCCTCGATTCAGCAAATTCAATAGAAAACGTACTGCATTCCGAAAGATACTACGGTCGTTGGCAATGTCTGGTGTGTTTCACCAATTGTCAACACTATTTTTACCTGATCCATCGACCTATATCAGGTCAATCGGAAGAGACCCTCAATATTTCTCTGATCCAGAAAAATTCGATCCGCAGCGTTGGATAAGCGAGGATAGACAGGTGAGGGAAGAACTCAAATTCTTCCCGTTTGGATTTGGGAGACGGTGAGTTTTATTGGTGGATATTACGACAGGGAGATCAATGCGTTTGCCACTAGCGTGTGCCCTGGTCAGCATATCGCCAACGTGTATGTTCCGCTCCCACGCCCGAGGAACCCATGCTAACTCTCACCTGGAAAACAGCTCCGTCCTCCTCAATAATGCTCTTCTTCTGTGGGCATTCAATATCAAGGAAGATCCTTCGTCTCCTATAGACCCGACAGCTTTCAGATCATCCATAATAACGAGGCCTCTTCCATTCTCTGTCATTTTTGAACCACGAGCTGCCGAGACAGCCGGCGGAATTCGGGAACTGTTGAATGACTATGGACTGTAACATATCCTTCATCCTTTATTGTATATGCCCTTGTATCGATAGCGCGGCCTGTCTGAGGATTGCATGTTTGTGCAAATAAAACAAGTTGAAGATCATCGCGTACCTATAGATGGTCACGGAGCGTGTCAAGTTAGGAACAACTCCCAAAAGGCGAAGCCCAGAGTTACAATGGCCATCATCTCCGACCGCACGGGATTGGCAGGGTAGCGGTCTCATGGAAATGATCTCAATTGACGCATGATTAGCGTTCTGAGATCAGCTTCCACCAACAAAGTGCGCACGCGCGTCGTCAATTGTACACTCCGGTCCCGCTGTCAAACCATAGCTGCGCTGTCTTCGCCGAGCATCATATCCGGCTGCCTGATCTGCTCATTCTCACCTGCGCTTTTCGTTCCTCCAGTCTCGCATCGGAAGTCGGATTCCTCGGCCCATCTTGGACTGGGTGGCAACAGCCTCATAGTATCCGACATTGAACGCGCCATCCTTTCCTCTGCAGCTATCATTAGACTTCATGACATTTGCGCACGGAAGGTTAATAGGACTGACAACAGAGCATGACTTGAACACTTTAAAGGGTGCGCACTACCGTACTTTTGTTAAAAGCTGGAATGTGACCTTATATGACCCGGCCCCGCAAGATCTTGCAACTTTAAGTGGCCGGGAATTGGCAACGTAAATTAAATATGTACAAACAACATGCGCGCCGTGGTCACCCGTATGCGTCTCGAATCACAATATCCTCTTTGAATTGCTGCTTGACCTGAGCGTCAATGTCAGAACCTTTTCATCAGGAAACAGCTGTTTCCCCTACCCGACTTCGCCTTCAGAGATGAACTTGTCGCAAGTCCCTGGTTCTTCAGAATGAAGAGATACGATCCATTTTCACAGTAGGACGCATCTGATGATGGAGAAATCAAACAATAGCTTGCGCACCAGATCCAGCAAGGTGCAGAGATGAGGAGTCTATTGTAACGGCTCACAATCGTGCTTGTCCAAACAAAAGACAGCCAAACCTTGTTCGTGTCTCTCCCGGCCATGGTGGCCCCCTCAGTAATTTTGCCCCGTACCGGACGGCCCCTCGGTCCACTTCAGGCACGTGCCAAGTGAAGAACTGGAGAAGGTTATGGGTGTCCTCCAAAACAATAAGAGCGACGTGGCGTTCTCCATGTCCTTCACATCACTGTCATTTCCCCGTTTCTCGGGAGTCGGTACCTACGAGCGAACGGTGCAAGATTTATTTGAGTGTCTCGTCGATCACCGATCTGCTTGTTCATTGGCCATGTCGGAGCTCCTCGGTCGCAGCCTAAAAACATAATTACATTTACGCGGTCAACAATGAGCGTCACTGGTGTTTACCTGGCTTAGGCATACCCTACACTGTTTCAGCATGAGTCAACTTCCTTCTCATGAGTGAGCCTGGGACAGGTGTCTTTTCTTCGGGAAGAAAAACGGTGTGCTAGATAAATGCAGTCAAGGTCGTCATTGCGTTAAATTTCTCGGATGAGAACGACTAACCCAAATGGAGAATGGCCGAGTAGATGTAACGCGTAACGCATAACATCCAGTTAAAAATAGAAACTGCGCCGGTCGACGTACTGTGACTGAATGGTCGGGGGAGCGACAGGCATTGTTGGTTGCAAATTGCAATACAGAAGCGCCCGAGAGATTGAGCACAGATCGGTCAGCTCGATTGATGCTTATGGAAAAGAGCGTAGTCATGGCGACCTAGCCAGTTTTTTGATTGAGATTCACGCGAATCAGCCTTCCAAGTTCCTACTTTCTCAAACCGAATCTTGAGATGACCTGCATAGGACCTCGGATCGTGCCGGGTATTGTGCCATATTTGTCCAAGCGGGTGACACCGGTCAACAGACATCATCAACTTGCTCCGAGCATCATGCTCAGCGCCTTGCCAGGAAGAGTCTGTTTTCGCCATCTAGGCAGGCTTCCTGCATCATATCGTCACATTACAGTCGGAAGAGCGCCCAGAATACCACCTTCCTTCGGGAGCAGGGCCTACCACAACCCATCTTTCTCCGCGCGACCTGATAATTCGCTCGCGGCCAAGATTTGGTACGGGAAGGACGGTGTTCCAAGGTCCAAATGGAAGGGCGCGCTATTCGGTGACTACAATATTCACATAATATGGACCTTACTTACGACTCCCGGCAGTATTTCTTGCTTTGTGGGCCTATGCTTCATTTAAAGGCCTGGACGCACATCTCGACATGCAGCTTGCTATGATCTACCTTCTTCGTCTGGTACTATCCGATATCGACTTCTCTGCGAATCTTTCGACGCCCCGGGGCGCACTCACGCAATATCGTGAACTCCTCTATGCTGACGTGATGGTCGAGAAGACGTTTGATGATTTCTTAAAGAAAGTGGATTCTGGGCAGTTCAGTTCAGACCACATGCAATTGTTTCACCTCATAGCCAAGCAGACATGCTTTGCGACGTATAGCACCGTGAACTATCTCAAGCAATCTCCGGCGGAAGATGCTTTGAAGTACGCTTTAGTCCTTCGACAGAACATGCTCGGATCGCTGGAGGTCATTATGAAGGCAGCGAAAATGAAACAAGTGAAGGACATTTTAAAAGTCTATGAAAAAACGTCCGAGAAGATAAACTAGGACATTGTTGATGAGTGCGTTGCCCTTTGAAATTTTTCAACGTCACTCCCGCAGAGCAGGCGTATACATACCTGGAGATACCACCGTTATTTCCGTTATTGCTCGGGTCAAATGTTATTCCGAGTCCATCACGGCCGTGATGAAAACGATCCTTACTTCCGGCCGATACACTTCTTGAACGACTACTAGAATCCCGTGCCTCAAGTCACTGTCACGAATTATGGAAATTATCGTACCTCATCCTGTTGCATCCACGTCCTGTTTTTACCTTTACTCAGGCAATACGGCACTTGCGAAAGAAAGAAATCCGACCAACGTGAACGTATGGCCCGGATACGGGATACAGTCCATCTTATTTTTCCCCGATAGGGACCGGCCCAGGTGTCCGTTGGCCCGGGCAAGGGCACGCTTTGTGTTCTATAGGTAGAGGCTCAGGCCGACTCGAGACTACTACGACTAGCACGTACTACCTACTTCTGATCCAACAATGTCGACTTGAACCTGAGATGTCACACTAACCTCATCGTCTGGGATGCTTTCCTAACGAGAAAAAAAGTACCTTTGACG
>WNGI01002870.1_pt1 | contig 16350 bp, 16 predicted proteins | sample 5400621 | NCBI WGS metagenome assembly WNGI01 (sample SAMN13153374, study PRJNA577476) | soil metagenome | isolation source: 20 cm soil or saprolite under Garry oak tree replicate 1 | place: USA:California | collected 2016-06-15 | reverse complement strand
AAAGATCGAGCGAACACTTCAACCGCCAGCCGGCGGACGCCTTGGATCGACAGCATGGTCCGTGAGCGGAGACCAGCTTGCCTACACGACCATCTCCAACGGCGGGATGTCAATCGAAATTCTGGATGCGGTTACAGGGCGCACGCACCGTGTCACTGCGTCCGGATTGTCCGGAAAAATCCGTGACCTCGACTGGTCGCGCGACGGAAGGAATCTCGCGTTCACTGCAACGACACCCTCGGGGACTTCGCTCTGGGTCGCGGATGTGCCCAACGGAACCGCGCGACGTCTGAGCGCTCCAGCGATCAACTTCACCACTACCCGCGGTGATATCGTCGGCGATCCGGGTTGCAACTGGCTCAACGGAAAGGCGCCGCTCATCTGCAGGCTGTGGCCGGCCAACCGCGGCGCTGCGCCGAAAGTCTCCGAAGTTCCGACTGGCGTCATCGTGCAGGAATCGTACGGACGCTCGGCCCCGGCCCGTACTTACGAGTATCTGCTCCAGAGTCCAACCGACGAAGCTCTCTTCGACTACTACTTCGCCGATCAGCTCTCTCTGGTCGGACTGGACGGTAAGATCACACCGATCGGGCCACCGGGAATCCACACTCGTGTGACTCCATCGCCCGATGGCAACTACCTCCTCGTTGAAACCGTGCAGCGACCCTACTCTTACCAGGTGCCGATGGAAATCTTCCCGTCGCGCACGGAGGTTTGGAATCTGAACGGAAAGGTTCTTCGCGAAATCAGGAACTCCCACACCGCCGAGGAAGCACCGAGCGCACGGGACGCTGTTCTACCGGGAATCAGGATCGTGAACTGGCGCCCCGATGTTCCGGCGATGCTGGTGATGGTTGAAGCGCTCGACAAAGGGAATCCCCGCAACACGGTTCCGAGGCGTGACCAGGTTTCTCTCCTGTCTGCGCCATTCTCGGGAGAAGCAAAACCGTTCGTCCAGACCGAGTACCGCTACGGCACCATCAGATGGGTCTCGCCCAACCTGGCATTCCTGATCGACCGCCTTTCGCGCGGCGCAAGGCAACGCATCTGGAGGATCGATCCATCCGTGCCGAACGGTGGCACTCCAAAACTGATTTGGGATCTAAGCGCCGAGGATCGATATGCTGACCCCGGGACGTGGGTGCTGGTGCAGGATCCCGTGACCGAACGTTTTGTTCCACTCCGCTCGAGCGACGGCAGATATCTCTATCTCAGAGGAAATGGTGCGTCAGCCGCGGGTGATCGCCCATTCATTGATCGCTTCGATCTCACGACGGACAAGACGGAAAGATTGTGGCAGTCAGCTGCTCCGGGTTATGAGCAGGTCCTTCAGGTGGTCGACCCCGATGCTAATCGCGTCATCACGCAGCGCGAGTCGCCAACTGATCCTCCGAACGTTTTCGTTCGCGATCTCCGCAACAAATCGCTGACCCAGATCACGAAGCTCGATGATCCGGCGCCGTACTTCGCGAACGTGAAGAGCGAGCTCATCACCTACACGCGCCCCGACGGCGTGAAGCTCTCAGCAACGCTCTACCTGCCTCCGGGCTACGACAAGTCGCAGGGACGACTCCCTTTCTTCTTCTGGGCGTACCCGCGCGAGTTTCAGTCTGCTGATGCCGCTTCACAGCTCACGGGCTCTCCATATCAGTTCAAGCGGCCAGGCCGGCAGAATTACCTGATGCTCCTCATGCATGGCTACGGCGTTCTCGACGGGCCGACGATGCCGATCGTCGGAGTCAACGGGAAGGAGCCGAATGACACCTACATTGAGCAACTGGTCGCCAGCGCACAGGCCGCCGTGGATAAGATCGTGGATATGGGTGTCGCGGATCGCGCCCGGGTTGGGATCGGAGGACACTCATACGGCGCCTTCATGACGCTCAATCTTCTCGCACACTCCGACATCTTCCGCACTGGAATCGCGGAAAGCGGCGCCTATAACCGCACGCTCACGCCGTTCGGATTCCAGTCAGAGCCACGTACGTACTGGGAGGCCCCCGAGGTTTACAACGCGATGTCACCGTTCAACTACGCGAACAAGATTAACGAGCCGGTGTTGCTCATTCACGGGCAGCGCGACGACAACTCAGGGACTTTTCCGATTCAGTCAGAGCGCCTCTTCGCGGCGATCAAAGGGAACGGAGGCAACGTCCGTTACATCCAACTTCCGCTGGAGCCACACAGTTACACGTCCCTCGAGACGCAGCGCCACCTGCTGTGGGAATACATAAACTGGCTCGACAAGTACGTGAAGAACGCTCCGCCTCGGCCTACTACTTCGGCGACGGCAGGGTCACCAGCACCGAAGTAACGATCAGCACGAGGGCGGCGAATGTCAGCTCCATCCTCGCGGACCGGCGAATGGTCTGCTCCGATCCTTCGCCGCCGAGCGATGGGCGGATACGTCGCCAGTTCCACGCGCCGAGCACGACCACGATGAGCACGACAGCGAGCTTGATGTCCAGCGCTATTCCATAGCTCGTCGTCCACAGTGACGATATGCGTTTCAAATGCAGCCAGGCTGTCGTAATTCCTGTGATCGCAACGATCGAAGCGGCGACGAGTGCCAATGGCGAGAATGAATTCACGACGTCGGCTACGAGCTGTGCGCGTTGAGCACCGGCCGTCGTGCTTCTGATTACGCCCCGAATTCCGATCAGTGTCAGGACGAGGAGCGTGCCCAGCCAGGTGGATGCGGCGAGGATGTGAACCGCGTTCACTTTGCCGGCTAGTTTGCCGGTGTAGACCGGCTGCAGCACGGCCAGGAGAACCCCAATCGCGGCAAGCGTCCAGCCGACGGACGACAAGGCGCGAACGAACGCGAATCCTGCGAGCGCGAGAGTCAGCATCGCCAACTTGAACTCGAATGGTCCGAGTTTCTTCGGCAGCGATTCCGCGAATGTCTTGTGGTTCGTGATCGATGCGATGTAAGGACCGCCCAGAACGGACAATACAATGAGGATGATGCCGATCAGGCCGAATATGCGGGCGTTGTCGGCGCGGAGGATTGTCTTCGCCTCGTCCGATATCCATCGTACGCGTCTCGCGACTCCAAATCGAAATCCAACCGCGCCGATGGCGAGGAAATAGCCGACGAACTGCAGCAGCTCAAAGAAAGCCTTGGTGATCATCTGGCTTCTCTCCCGATTAATGATGACGCGTAGTGCGCCAGTAGATCCGCGGGGCCGTCGTAGATCTCCACGGCACCCTTGAGCTTTTCGTCTGTCCATCCTCCGGAACGAAAGGCGATTGTTCGCACCCGGGCCCTCGTTGCCGCCTCGATGTCGTAGGGTGTGTCGCCGATCATCACAAGATGCTCAGCGGAGATGTCGCTCTCTTCGATCGCCGCCTTCACGATGTCAGGGTCCGGCTTGGATCGCTTCGCGTCGCTCGCCGTCGCCCTCTCTTCCATCAGGTCTTCGACCCGAGCGGCCTTCAACAAGCCTTTCAGCTCTTCGTCCTTGGCCGACGTCGCGACAATTGCCTTCAGTCCATCGGAGCGCACGCGCAACACCAGCTCGCGCGATCCCTTGAAAGGACGAAGCCGCGGGAGATATCGCTCGCGAAAGATCTCCGAGCGGCGCTCGATCAGCCGCTTCCCTTCTTCGGCGTCGTTTCTGATTCCTATTGTCTTCGGAAGGAGCTTGTCGGCTCCCATTCCCATCAAGGGTCTGACTGCATCGAACGGCACGTCGTAGCCGGCTTCCGCGAAGGTGTCCACCCACGACTGTGCATGCGCGTCGTTGCTGTCTACGAGCGTGCCGTCGATGTCGAAGATTATGCCTTTGAGCAATAGCCTATTTGAGACTCTTCTGAATCGCTTCGGCTTTGTCGAGGTGGCTCTGGATTACCGGCGCGGCTTTCTGGATCAAGTTCTTCAATTGGGCGTTCTTTGTTTGGCCCGCGGCCTTCGTAGCGACATCCAGGACTGCCTTATGTATGTCGACCTCACCATCAACGTACGCCCTGTCGAAGTCCTTCCCTTTCGCAGTCGAATTCAGAGTGTCCATATGCTTCTGTCCGGCTGTCATGATCGGGTCGTCCGAAGGCGCTGCCGGCGTGATCTTGAGCTTTTTGGCCAACGCCTCACCCTGGGCACGAAGCTGGTGGTGATCGCGCATCATCCGCTTGCCAAAGTCACGCACGGCGGACGCTGTGCCCTTCGTTGCCGCAATGGCTCCCGCCGCGCTGTCCGCCATGTTCGCTTCATCGAGCAGCGCGAAGATGTTCTCGTCGGTCCAGGTGCCCGACGCCGACGGCGCGCCTGCTGCCATGGCCGATGTATCAGTCGAGACGGTGCTCGACGCTGCCGTCGTGTCCGTTCCGTAGCTCTCTTTTTTGCTGCAAGCGACGACGGCGAGCGCCGCTACAGCGAGTCCCATGAGTCTGAAACGTTGAAACATCGTTTGTCCCCCTCCTGCCTTCTGTCAGGCAAAAACAATTCGTGATACCGGTCGTTTTGGTCTGAATCAGGCAAAAAGCGTACGCATCGGTGCAAGACGTGTCGCCATCCTATATTAAATCGGCAAACCAATGACCCATTCCCAGGCTCCACGCATCGTTGCCAGCTATGCCGCCATCCTCCTCGCCGGCGTCATCGCCTGCGCCGCGACGCGCGTCGGCCAATCAGGAGCTGCTCGACCCCAGATCGTGCGCGCGGATACGGCTGCACTCCGCAAGAAGCTCGATTCAATTGCGGACGCGCATCACGGCGTCGTTGGTTACAGCGTGATCGATCTCGAGACGGGCGCGCGGATCAACAGACGTGGCGACGAGACCTTTCCAACCGCCAGCCTGATCAAGGTTGCGATTCTCGTGACGGTCTATGATCTGGTCGCCAAGGGACAACTCTCACTCGACGATCCGCTGACGGTGCTGAAAATCGATCAGGTCCCCGGCTCGGGGGTCATACAGTTCCTCCACAACGGCACCGTGCTAACGGTTCACGACGCTGCATGGCTGATGTCCACCATCAGCGACAACACCGCCACGAATCTCCTGCTCGATCGCATCATCATTCGCCGAGTGTGGGCGAAGATGGACTCGCTCGGACTTCAGCACACGCGCGTGCACTCGAAGAGCTTTCTTCGCAACTCGAGCGTCGCCATGGACAGCTCCGTGAAGTACGGACTCGGCGTAACGACCCCGAACGAGATGGCGCACCTGTTCGAGCTAATGGCGCTGGGGAAGGCGGTTAATCACTCGGCTGATTCAGCGATGCTCGACATCCTGGAGCACAACACGACTGACTTCATGCTTCAGCGCTACCTTGTGGGTGCGCGCGCCGCGCACAAGGATGGAGAGACGGACGCGGTGCGCACCGAGTGTACGCTCTGGTATCTGCGCAATCGGGTCGTGGCGTGCGTGATGACCAAGGAGAACAAGGATCAGCGCTGGATCCTGGACAACGAGCCGCAGCTGACTCTTGCCAACATGGGCATCGCGATCGTCAACGCGTTTGGAGGAGTGCCGCCCGCGCCGCCGTCTACGTGATGCGTCGTCGCTGCTTACCTCAGATGATCTTCAGCGGGGATTACCAGCGCCGCGAGATTCCGAACCCAGCGAAATAATCGCGGCTGCCGCGTCGGGCATTGGCTCCCACGCGCGCATCGAGCGTGAGTGAGTTGCCAAGCCTCATTGCAACTCCTGTGTTCAGATAATCCGCCCTCTTTGCTCCCAGAGATGCCGGACTCGTCCCGAACCACTCGAAGAAACTGCCCAAACGCGGTGTGATCTCCGCCGCAAGCGATGCGCTGGTAGCCCACTGAGAGAAGCGCGTTGCGTCTTCGCTCGCATAGGTGTATTTGGCGTTGGACTCGAGAGACAGCCTCTCGCTCAACTGCCACCCAAGCGCGAGTATTCCGGTCGGCTGCATCACGCTGGTCCCGATGTCCCGATGTCCCGTTGGAAGCGTGGTCAGCGCGAGAACCGAGACACTGGGCAGGAGTGAGCGCTCCTCGCGTTCGATCAGGCGCACCTTGGTGCCGACTTCCATGTCCTCGAACCCGCGCCGTACCAGCCCGGGGGCGTGCTCGATTGAGTAGGAGTTGAACCCAAGCCGAGCCTCGACGTGATTGCTCACGGGAATGCGTACGAGAAGCTCGCCGATTGAGTGGCTGGTATTTCCGTCCGCGCGGCTGAACGTATAACCGGCTTCGGACTGAATCCACCCTGGTGGCACCGTTGCGATGCCCTCCGTGAAATCAGGACGGTCGGCCTCGAGTGCTGGAGCCGGATTTTCGACGCGGCTCATTCCCGCGCAAGCAGAAAAAATGACCAGCCCGACCGGCAGGAAATGACGGACTCTATGCGATATCAGCATTTCGGTTTTGGAGGCGAAAGAGGAGGGCCAGCACTCCATAGACGACCGGCCAACCTGAAGCTGCTACAGTACCTTGTGCCGCCCACTCGCCCGCGCGGCGAGCGCTCTAACATCAGACGGAGTCAACAATGTGTCGTAATGAGCCGATCGCAGATCGTGGTGGCTCAGAAGCCTGCTGGCGCCCGGCTCGATCACGGCCCTTTCATAGTCCTGTCCCGCGAACTCGATCACTGCCCTCATGTCCGTGAACTGGGTCATCGTGACGAACTCGACTTCGTTGTTGGCGGCGTCACGCCTCAGCAGATAAGCGCCGGTGTAGCCTCTGATTCGGTGAATTCCGGGCAGAACATCTGCTCTGAGGAGTAGCTCGTACTTGTCCGCATTCTCATGCGTTGTCCAGCCGTGCCAGATTCTGCTGATCATCTTTACCTCACTACTACTACTCCTGCACGTTCTCTGCCGCTGTCCGCCCCTGGTTAGTGGCCGGTGCGCTCGACTGTCTTGCCGGTGAAATTCTCGGTACTCAGATCCTTGGATGACAGCGACCGCACGTAGGCCGTCAGCATCCAGATCTGATCATTGGAGATGCGCCCGCCCCACGCCGGCATTCCGTCCGGTCTACCCTGATAGATCGATTCGAAGACCTCTCCCGGCGATCCGCCAAAGTGCCAGCGGCCGTCCTGAAAGCTCGGACCCATCGCGCCCGATCCGTCCGCCCCATGACAATCGAGGCAGTTGTAGCCGACGAACAGCTGCCCGCCGACAGTGATCGCGTGCTTGTCTCCTTCATAGGGGTTCGTCACGGGCAACGGTTTTGTCTGAGACGGAAACCCGGCTGGCAGGATTTCCGGATGCTCGATGAAGCGCAGGCTGTCGCCGGCCACGAGGAGGTGGCTCGTCGCGTTCTGTTCCGGTGCGGTGGACGATGCCGATGCCGCGGCTGACCCTGACGTGTCACTCCTTTCCCCAGCGCGTTGACACCCGACTGCTGCACAAGCCGCCCAGAGCATCACGAGCGATCGCCCGCCCATCAGATTCCGCATCAAGCGCGCTCCCTACCGGTCACAGCGAGAACACGAACAGCTCGCCGCCCCAACTCGTCCATCTGGAGATATCAGGCAACGTCGTCCCGCGCTCGCGAACATCGTACGGGAGGTTTGACGCTACATCGCCAGCAATCAGAAGACCCATGTCCCCACCTATTCCTGCATAAATCGCGACATACTGCTTGCCGTCCGGGCCGGTGTAGGTGACTGGGTTGCCGACGACGCCAGATCCGACCTTGAACTGCCACAACACCTTACCGGTGCGCGCATCAACCGCTTTGAACCAGCCGTCGAGCGTGCCATAGAACACGACGCCTCCCGCTGTAGCGAGAGCGCCGCCCCACACCGGGTAGGGCTCCTTGATGCCCCAGATCTTCTTGCCAGTAGTAGCATCCCACGCGATGAACTCGCCTCGATAACCTCCGGGCCCACCTTTTTCCGGAGCGTTGCCACCTATGAACGGAGTGCCGGCAATGTAGGTGACGGCGCGGGCCTGGAAATCCATGCAGAGATTGTTCGTCGGCACGTAGAACAGGCCGGTCTGCGGTGAGAACGCGGCCGGCTGCTGATTCTTGCCGCCCTCGAGGCTCGGACAAATGTCCTTCACGTTTTTGTCCTGCGCGGTTTTTTTCGTCTCGACGACATTCGGACGGCCTGTCGCCAGATCGACTCCCGTCGACCAATTCATCGGCACGAACGGCTCTGCCAGGATCACTTCGCCCGTTGTACGATCGATCGTGTACGCAAATCCGTTGCGATCGAAGTGTACCAGCGCCTTCCGCATCTGGCCTTTGATCGGAAGGTCGACGAGGATGTTCTCGTTCACCGCATCGTAATCCCACATGTCGTGCGGAGTCACCTGAAAGGCCCACACCATCTCTCCCGTGTCTCCATCGCGCGCCAGGATGGCCGCCGTCCACTTGTTGTCACCTTTCCGCTGATTCTCGTTCCACGGTCCGGGATTGCTGGTGCCGTGATAAATGAGATTGAGCGCCGGATCGTACGAGAGCCATCCCCACACCGCGCCGCCACCGGTCTTCCACGTGTCGCCCGGCCACGACGTCTCGCCTAAGTCCTTTCCGCGATCGTGAGCATAGAACGTCTTGAACTTGGGGCCGACCTTCACGTCCTTGTCGGGACCAATGTTGTACGCGCGCCAGATTTCCTTCCCGGTTGTCGCATCGAGCGCGGCTATCCATCCGCGCACTCCCATCTCTCCGCCGCTCGAGCCGACGATGACTTTGCCCTTGACCACTATCGGGGCCATGGTAATCGTCTCGCCGCGGGAGAGATCACCCATCTTGGTGCGCCACACCTGTGCGCCGGTCGCCGCGTCGACGGCGATCGTGTGCCCGTCCAGCAGGTTGTAGAAGATCTTCCCATCCGCGTAGGCAGCGCCACGATTCACTACATCACAGCATGCGCGCCCAATTGCCTGTTGGGAGTTTTCGGGACGGAATTTCCACTTCAGCGGCTGGCCGGCCTGCGCCAGATCGATCGCGTAGGAGACGTTGGGATACGGAGTGACGACGTACATCGTGTTGCCGACGACCAGGGGTTGACCCTCATGTCCGCGCAGCACACCGGTCGAGAAGGCCCACGACACCCGCAGATTGGCCGCGTTCTGCGGCGTGATCGACGAGAGCTCGCTGTATCGTGAACTGGCGTAGTCGCCGGCCGGCATCTGCCATTCGCCGGCCGGGCCGGCGTGAGCTACGGCGATTCTCGCTCCGGAACGACCAGCAGTACCGATCGCAGCGGTAGACGTCGCCTGGGGGCCAGAGGTCCCAGCCGTGTCAACCGTCGCTGGTTGCCGCTCGACTTTGCAGGCCGACACCACCGCGACCGACAGGATCGCCGCAACATTCCGCGCGGCTCGCGTCATTTCGTCACCTTGTTGCGCGGCATGACTCTACCTCGGAATCAGGTAATCCTGCGCGGCGATGATCTGCCATCGTCCGTTGCGACGCTGCCAGGTATCGGTGAACTGATACCGCCGGTCGAACGAACCTTGCTTTCCTTTTCCTCTCAAGTGCAGTACGCCGGTAATCACCTGCACATCGGCGAAGTCGTGAACTCTCATACCTTCGTTGCGCGCCCACTCGACGCGATCAGGCCCGGAGACACTCTTGATCACAGCGTTGCGATCCATGACCGATGCGTCCTCGGTATAAACGAAGCCGGACGCGAGAAGGCGGTCGAACGTTCGGGCATCACGCCGTATCAGAGCAGTCGTCCACTGATCTTCGAGCTGTATCGGCGAAAGTGAGGAGGCTTGTACACGCGGCTGTTCTTTGGGCGGAAGCCGGGGCGACGTCCGCGCTATGGGAGGAGGTGGCGCGCCACGACTCGACTGCCCGTTCAACGGAACCGCGAAAACAGACACCAGCAGCACAACTGCCGAGGGAAATCTCATCAGTAACCTCCTACTGAGTCACTCAGTTAGTGCAACCTCCCGCACGTCGCTGCAAGCCTCCAGCCTGTCTCCTATCCCGCTACACAACATACGGAATGAAGCGCTTCCGCTCCTTCATGTAGAGCCTGTACGGTTCGCCAATCGTTTCCACTAGCGCCCGCTCTTCGACTGCGACTCGGTAACCGTAAGCTGCGATCGTCGCGATCGTGATCAGCACAAGGCTGACCCAGTTCCCCAGCGCCAATCCGATCCCGATGAACATCATCATCGCCGCGGTATACGAGGGATGGCGCACAAATCGGTACGGGCCCGATCGAATTACCGGCTGATCGGCCGCCGCCTTCACATCACCGGTGAAGTAGGCGCCGAGCGTGCGCCAGCAGTACCGTCGCAGGATGCTGCCGAGAAATATCAGCAGGACTCCAGCGACAAACAGCGGCACCTGCCAGTTCTTCGGAAAGGACCACGCATTCACGAATGCGAGCGGATACGCGAGGGTGAGCGCGATCGAGTTTCCGGCCATTATCACCTTGATGGAGCCGCTGTCTTTCGAGTCGACGTCCTTCGCACCTTCACGACCGCTCCGAACAACCTTCCATTCGGGCGAGAACGCCCAGATGTTGACGGCCCAAAAAAACAGTGCATACGGCCAAACGAAGGGAAGTGGTCTCACCCACGTTGTCTCATGATTCTCATCACAGCGAAGGATATAGCGGGACTCTAGCGCGGACGCCAACGTTCGCCCCTCATGGATCTACCGTCCCGGACTATCTATTCCGTAAATCAGCATGGTCGTTCCAGTGACGTCCGTTTTCCCTTCCACCTTCTCCCCCAATCGCTCGGCGACTCTGATTGACGGCGTGTTGTCAGGGTGGATCACGCTGATCACGTGGTCTCTTCCCATTTCGTTGAACGCGTATTGAAGAAGAAATCTGCCGCCCTCGGTCGCGAATCCTTTTCCCTGAAACGCCGGCGCGATCGTCCAACCCAGTTCGAAACCCGGCCAACCTTCGGGATTCGTGAACCCCACCCGACCAACGAACTTGCCCGATGCTTTCTCCTGCGCGGCGAAGTATCCATAGCCCAGGAGCTCCCAGTGGCCGACGAGAAACGCCATGTGGCGCCAGGCTTCCAGCCGTGACAACGGCTTCCCGCCGAGCAGATATCGCATGACGTCGGGATCCGCACACAGCTTGAAGTGATCCTCGAAGTCGCTCAGTCGATACGTCCGGAGAATCAATCGCTCCGTCTCGAGCCTGACCTCATTCATCGCCTGCTCCGCACACTTTCCTGGCCAATAGTGAAGAAATTCGTAGACTAGAAACGTAGATTACGAGAGTTCGACCCAGAAGCCATTCACGAGCCATGCGTTCGCTCTGAGGACAATTTGATCCAGCCACAAACACCAAAGCCCGCTCCAGCTCCGACCACGCCTGTTCTGGCCGCGGGCGCACGCTCCGCCCCAAGCGTGTCAGCGATCTACCAGGGCTTCAAAGCGCAACAGCGGGAGCTGAATAGTCAGCTCGAAGAGCTCCAGAGCACGCGGAGGGAGATAACCAGCCAGATGGAAGACGTGGCGGGAGGATCCGCCCAGCAAAAAGCCCTCGAGACACGCATCAGCGACATCGACTCCCGTATCGCCACAGTGGATCAGATGCTCGCTTCGAACGCGGCACAGATTGCACAGGCTGCCGCCACACCGGGTGCGGTTGTCGAGCCTCCGGTCTTCGTGCGTCAGGGCCCGCCGGAGGACGCATACGTTGTCGGCACGATTTTCATGTTCGTCTTCCTGCTTCCATTGTCCATCGCGTTTGCACGACGGATCTGGCGCCGCAGCCCGGCCGTCGTGACCTCATTTCCGAGAGAGGTTACCGACCGGCTCTCGCGAATGGAGCAGGCTGTCGAAGCCACTGCAGTGGAAGTCGAGCGAATCGGAGAAGGTCAGCGCTTTCTGACACGGCTCTTCACGGAAGGCGAGGGAGCGCGCGCAATCGGCGCCGGAGCGGCACAGCCGCTCGAGAGGAAACAGACCAAATCTCCCGAGCGGCTGCCTTAGTTGTCGGTGAGCGCGACAGCGCTCGCGCTATCCGAGCGGAATCTTGGACTTGTTCTCGCCAAGCCAGCGGTCAAAGGTCTGTAGTTCAGGATTGAGAGTCTTCGTCTCGCTGATGTTCCGCGCGTCGCAGCAATCCTGCTCGAACTCGCTGTTGAACTGAAACATGTTTCCGAGGTCTTCGGCTCCCGGGAATCCGAATCCTCGATAGGTCGCGGGCGGAACTGCGTTGTAGTTCACCTGCTGTCCGAGCGCTTTCGAGAGCGATTTCGCCATCTGGGCCCCAGTCAGGTGTCCACCCGCAATTCCAACCGTTTTGCCAATCATCTCGGTGCCCTTCTCAAAAATCGCGTAGGCAGTCTTTCCAATATCCTCTGCCGCGATGCTCGGGAGTTTCTTGGTCCCCATCGGCAGCGTGATCGTGAGCTTGCCATCGGCGCCTTTCTTCGGGCCCATTCCGAAATAGATGAAGTTTTCCCAGTAGAACGAGGTGACGAGAAACGTCGTGGGGACACCAAGCTTGGCGAAAATTGCGTCGGCCTCACCTTTCCCATCGAAGTGCGGAACTTTGTACTTGCCCATCAGCGTCGGCATGCGGTCGTCCGAAAGCGGAATCGATTTGCGCGTGTCTTCGAGCGTGGACCAGATGACGTGCTTGACGCCCGCATCCTTTGCCGCCTCAGCCATGTTGCGGGCCTGGGACATCTCCTTTTCCGGCTTGAAGTGCTCCCAGAAGTTGGTGACGCAGAAAGCGCCGTGGGCGCCTTCGAACGCTTTCTTGAGGCTCTGCACATCGTCGAGATCCGCAGTCACCACTTCGGCGCCTGCATCTGCCAGGGCTCTTGCTTTATCCGAGTTTACGTTTCTGGTGATCGCGCGGGCCGTGAATGGACCGTTCTTGTCGTTGAGGATCGCGCGCACGAGACCCCCTCCCTGAGCGCCGGTGGCGCCGACTACGGCGATGACTCTCTTGCCGATTCCAGACTTCTTGTTGTCAGCCTTCTTGGTTCTTCTAGGAGTCTTCCTGGTGGCCATCTTGACCTTCCCTCGTGGCTAGTCAGCCGGTGGCGTTCACCGGCGACGCTAGTGTACTCATATCCTGCAGAAGTTGAAGATTTTCGCAAGGATGCGATTGCGCTCACCAGTTTCCCTGTTCCCCCATCACCTCGATGGCGCGCACCAACCGGTCGGCTGCGTGACGCCAATTTGTCTGCACGGCGCGCTGCGCGGCGCCGGAGTTTCCCGTACGAATGGCCTCGATTATGGCGTCATGCTCGGTCCCGGCTGTGGCCACTGTGTCGAGCAGCAGCGCGATGTACATCCTGATGTACCGCTCCGCCTGCGGCTTCACGGCGTCGTGCAGCGACCGCAGTCTGGACCCGGCGCCGGCTTCGACGTAACGCCGGTGAAATTTTTCGTCCAGCTCGTATAGTTTGCCCGGCTGAGCGCCACGAGCCAAAGCCGCCTTGCGGAAGTCGGTATTGAGCGTGGCGAGGTCTTTGGCCAGACGCTCCCGTTCGGAATCCGCGAGTGCGGCGGCACTGCGAGCGGCGAGACCTTCTAGCTCGCCAACGATCTCGAGCAGCTCACCCACATCTTCGCGCGTGAGAGGGGCAACCGTCATCCGTGCCTGATGGGTCGGCGACGCGATCACGTAACCCTCGCGTTCCAGCCGCTGAAACGCCGCACGCACCGGCGTCCGGCTGATGCCGAATCGTTCTGCGACTTCGGTCTCGACTATTCTGGCGCCCGGTGCCAGCTGTCCGCGGACGATCAGGTTACGAAGAGACTCGTAGAGCCGGTTGGCTCGCTCGCCGGCACCGGATGCCCGGCGTGCCTTCTCTCGCGATGCGCGCGGCCTGATCGGGTTTCTCCTCGACACAATGCGCCAATATAACGCTCCCCGGCCGTTCAATACCTGCCTCTTGCGCCCCCGCGGCGGGCCGGCTTATTTCAGGCGCGCATTTTGTATACAATTACGCATCCAAATTGGGAGGATCGATGTCGCTCTTCGTGCGCAAGGATCTACGGGCACTGCTCGCCGAGGCGGGGGCCGGTACACTGAGACGCGAACTGGGACCGCTTGCCCTCGTAACCCTGGGGATTGGCGCCGTCATCGGAGCGGGGATCTTCGTTTACACCGGGATCGTTGCCTCTCAGAACGCGGGGCCTGCGCTCACTCTTTCGATGGTTCTTGCCGGGATTGCCTGCGCCTTTGCAGGAATTTGTTACGCCGAGCTGGCGAGCATGATTCCGGTGGCGGGGAGCGCCTATACCTACGCCTACGCGACGATGGGTGAGCTCATCGCCTGGATCATCGGCTGGGACCTCGTCCTCGAGTACTCCCTCAGCTCCTCGTCGGTCGCCGTCGGTTGGTCGGGCTATGCCGTCATTCTCCTTGGCGAGCTGGGCATCACGGTCCCGCCTCGCCTCACCGGGGCGCCCGGCACTTCGGTTCTCCTCCCCGATGGAAGCTCGGTCACCGCGTGGTTCAACTTGCCTGCCGTTGTCGTGTGCCTGGCCATCACCGCTCTGCTCGTGATCGGGATCCGTGAATCGGCGCGCGTCAACACCACGATCGTGATAATCAAGGTCGCCGTCCTCGCCCTCTTCGTCATTGTGGGCGCGCAGTACGTGAACACCGCCAATCTCCACCCGTTCATCCCACCGAACACTGGGCAGTTCGGCTCCTTTGGCTGGAGCGGGATTCTGCGTGGCGCGGGCATCATCTTCTTCGCCTACATCGGCTTCGACGCTGTCTCCACCGCATCGCAGGAGGCGAAGAACCCGGGGCGGGACATTCCCATTGGAATTCTCGTCTCACTCGCGATCTGCACGGTGATTTACATCGCCGTCGGCCTGGTAATGGTCGGACTTGTTCCCTACACCAGCCTCAACATCCCCTCGCCAATAGCCGTCGCCATTCAGGCAACGGGTCTGAAATGGCTCCCGCCGATCATCAACATTGGCGCGATTTGCGGGTTGTCGAGCGTGATTCTCGTCAATCTTCTGGCGCAGTCCCGGATCTTCTATTCCATGAGTCCGCGCTTCCGCACTCCGCACGTGACCACGGCGATCATCGGTTCCCTCGTGGCCATTGCTGCTGGCCTATTTCCGATTGCGGTTCTGGGACAGCTGGTGAGCATGGGGACGCTTCTGGCCTTCGCGATCGTTTGCACCGGAGTGCTCATTCTGCGGAGGGTAGAACCAGATGTACCGCGCCCGTTCAAGACACCCGGCATGCCTTGGGTGCCGATCTTCGGAACTTTGATCTGCCTGTACCTGATGTCCGGATTACCCCTTCGGACCTGGATCAGATTGTTCGTCTGGCTGGCGATCGGGCTGGCGATTTACTTCGGCTACGGACGCTTCAGAGCCGCGGCCCTGCGGAAGCAGCCTATAGCGAATGCCGCCTAGGCGCCTGCTGCTCAGTGCTGCAATCGTCGCGCGAAAATTTTGTCCCACGTTGCGAGCGCGGGTTTCGGTCGGAGGTTGGCGTCGACGAGCCCGAGCGTCGCAAAGAGCGGCAATATTGCCGGCACTGGTTTGGGGAAGTTTCCGAGATCCAGATCTGTGAACGAGAGCTGAAACACTGCTAGCGCGTTTGCCCCATCGAGCAGCTTCGACTGTCGCGCGATATAGCGGGCCTGCATTTCGGGTGACGATGAGAACATTCCCCGCACCGACGCGGATGGCCATCCGCCTTCGACCACCATCAGCGGCAGCGAACGCGCGTTCATCACTCGCGTGTAATAGTCGAGTGGAATCTGGTCCGGGTCGGTGAATCCACCGAGGTATGGATAGGACGAGAGCCCAAGGACGTTTACGAAAGGAAAGTCACGCAGATCCTGATCGATGCCGATATAGCTGCCTTGTTTGCCGAGCTTCCCCCACGCTGTCTCAACCTGCACGCTCACGTAAAGCGGCAGCGCGCTTGCTGACCGCGAGCGGCGAATGTCGGCTGCCGCATCGTTGGTCATCCTGACGACCGCGTTGTAAATCGGCAGCGGTGCGAGCGCACGAATCAGGTTTGTCTCCGCAGCGAGTCCCAGGTAATCGGGGCGCAGCATCTGAACGAGCGCGCGGACATAGTCGCGATAAAGTCTTTGCACCGCGGGCTCGGTAATGCTCCGATGCGCGGCAACCAGCGCTGGCGATTCACTCTCGCGACCCAATCCATTCGTGACATCCATCGTCACGACGAGTTGCAGATGCTTCGATCGGTAGTAGTGTTCGAGATCGACTCCGTCCTTACGGAGAGCAGCCTCCGGCGATGTGCCCGCGAGAAGCAGCGCCCATGGTACATCCACGTGCATGATCGCTGCATCTGCTCGCTTGGTCCATATCTCGAGTGATTGAACTGCAATCTTTAGATCGGGCTTCGGCGGAATGACCGAGAAGCCCATTCGATAGGCTCGTGTCGCGCTCGACAATACCTCGGGAGCTGGCGGCTCGCGGGACGCACGCGGGCAACCAGTCGCCGTGGCTACGATGCAAGCAATCCATATCC
>WNGI01011851.1_pt1 | contig 16352 bp, 14 predicted proteins | sample 5400621 | NCBI WGS metagenome assembly WNGI01 (sample SAMN13153374, study PRJNA577476) | soil metagenome | isolation source: 20 cm soil or saprolite under Garry oak tree replicate 1 | place: USA:California | collected 2016-06-15 | reverse complement strand
CAGTCGACCATCGCGTCGTCGACGGCGCCATCACCGCGCGCTTCTTGCAAGACGTCAAGAAACTGCTCGAAAACGTCGAAGCATAACTCCTTCATGGCCAAGATCGTCATCCGGAATCTCACCAAGACTTACAGCGGCGGAGCGGTGGTGGCGTTGCAAGATATCGATCTTCAAGTCGCGCCCAATGAGAGCCTCTGTGTTTTGGGGCCCAGCGGCTGCGGCAAGACGACTTTGCTGCGAATTATCGATTGTCTGATCGTCCGCGACCGCGGCGATGTGCTCATCGACGGCGATCTTGTCACTCAGCCTCGGCCCGATGTCGCCGTGGTTTTCCAGCACTTCGGTTTGTTTCCGTGGAAGCGGCTGGAAGAAAACATCGCCTATGGCTTGGAGCTCAGAGGCAAGTCGCGTCAGGAAATTGCCGCGGCCGTTGAGCGCTACGTCGCGCTGATCGGGCTCAGGGGGTTTGAAAAATCCTATCCGCACCAGCTTTCCGGCGGCATGCAACAGCGTGCCGGCCTGGCGCGCGCCATGGCGATCAATCCGTCGGTACTGCTCATGGACGAACCGTTCGGCGCGCTCGATGCGCAGACGCGAGAATTGATGCAGGAAGAACTGCTGCGAATTTTAGAAACCGAACAGAAAACGATGATCTTCGTCACCCACAGCATTGACGAAGCGATCGTTTTAGGCGATCGCATCGTCGTCATGTCATGCCGGCCCGGCCGGATTCGAGAGATTTTTCCTGTCGATATCCCGCGGCCGCGAAAAATTCTTACGGTCAGATCTCATCCGCGCTACATCGAGCTTAGAAACGCCATCTGGGAAATGCTCAAATCGGAACAAGAGCAAAGCCCCACAGGAGAAATCGAACATGAGTCGGCGCGCTAAAGTTCGATTGCTCTCACTTCTCATAGTCTTGGCGTTGTGGGAATTCTACGGGCGGCGGGTGAATCCGATCCTGTTTACTTATCCGCTCGCGATCGCGCGCGCCTTCATTGCTCTTGTCCTGTCAGGTGAACTGCAAAGTTACATGAAAGACAGCCTATTGGTTTTGCTCTACGCCTCGATTCTGTCGGTGCTCGTCGGCGTTTTTTTTGGCGTCGTAATGGGGCGCTATTCCCTGGTGGAATGGGCCGCCGATATTTATATCAATGCGCTTTACTCGATGCCGATGGTGGCCATGGTGCCGCTGATTGTGCTTTGGTTTGGTTTTAGGGTTCCGGCAAAAGTCATTATAGTTTTTCTCTTCATGGTCTTCCCGATTCTGATTAACACCTATCAAGGCGTCAAAGATGTCGATCGCAATCTACAGGAAGTCGCCCGCTCGTTTTGCTCCAGCGAAGCGCAGCTCTGGCGCCATTTGATCATTCCATCGGCTCTGCCGTTTATCGTCGTCGGCATTCGGCTGGCGATCGGCCGTGGGCTGGTGGGAATGATTGTCGCTGAATTCTATACCTCGGTCACCGGTCTGGGTTACATGATTGTCCGCTATGCGAACGCCTTTGAGACCGACAAGCTCTTTGTCCCGATCGTGGTGGTTATGATATTAGGAGTTGGGCTCATGTGGTTCGCCAAATGGATCGAGGGACGCATTGCGCCGTGGAGAAATTTTGACGACCGGGAATAGGGGAAAGGGAGCGTTTATGAAAAAAGCTTTGCTCATACTGCTGCTGGTAACGACATCGATTTGGCATACGCCGGGCGATGCGCAGACCAAACGAAAAGTTGTCTTTGGCGTGCCGGTCACGCCGCCCAATGTGGTTCATATTCCGCCGTACGTCGCCAAGGAGCTGGGCTTCTTCACCGAGAATAATATCGAGGTGGAATTTGTTACCTTCGAAGGCGGCACACAGACTCTGCGCGGCAGCGTCGCCGGTGGCCTCGATATCACCGGCACGAGCTCCGATCCGGCGATCATCGCCGCCGCCAAAGGCGCCGGCACCAAAGTGCTCGGCAGCTATTCGCACCGGCTATCTCAGTCGATGCTGGTGCAGGGCGACATCAAAAGCTGCAAGGATCTCAAAGACCGGAAAATCGGCATTCAGGAAGTCGGCGCATTCAACGAAGTCATGAGCCGCGCGGTGCTGGCGACTTGCGGACTCACGCAGAAGGATGTTCAATACATTCCGGTGAGCACCAAAGGCCGCGTGCCGGGACTGCTGACCAATCAGATCGACACAGCGATTCTCCACGTCGATCAAGCCATCGTGGCAAAAAAGAAAAAACCCGAGCTTAACATTCTGGTCAATCTCTGGGAGCCGCTGCCCAAGTGGCTCTATGCCGCATACATCGCGCCGGAAAAGGAGATCGCCAACAACCGCCAACTTTACATCGACATCATCGCCGCGCTCATCAAGGCGAACCGTTACATTTACAACAACAAAGCGAGGGTCGTCGAGATCGCCACGAAATACACTCAGCAAGACTCGGACGCAGTAGCACAGACGTACGACATCTTGGCGAATGCTGGCGCCTGGCCAGTGAACGACGGCCTACCGAAGGATATGGTCGAATGGACGATCAACAAACAAGTCGAGTTAGGCACGATCAAAAACGAGGACAAACCGAGCTATGAAAAACTGATCGACGTGTCGATCGTTCAAGCGGCGTTAACCAAAGCCGGCGGCCGCCTGAAAGGCGACAAGCGTTGGGATTAGTTTCATAGCGCGACATTCCGATCCGCGCTGCGCGAGGGCAAGAACCGTTTCTTGCCCTCTGTTTTATGGCTAAAGGCGACCGAGATAAAGCAATCGACGCCTCGGGGATAGAGACCGAATCTCCCTTTGGCCAAGCCGTAGTTATCCCGCCTCAAGATTCCCTCGACCTCCATCCGTTTCAGCCCCGCGATATCGCCAGCGTCGTCGAAGAATATATCGACCAATGCCTACAAGCCGGTTACCGCGAAATCCGCTTGATCCATGGCAAAGGCATCGGCGTTCAGCGTGGAATTGTTCGTTCGATCCTGAGCAAGCATCCAGCGGTACTAACATTTAGAGACGCGCCGGCGGAAGCCGGCGGCTGGGGCGCAACGATTGTCGATTTGAAGCCCGATCCTTTGAAGCCGCGTTGAGTTTGACGGCGGGGAAGCGCGTCGGATAGTCTGTGTTTAAGACTTATCCCCACACCCACCAAAGGGAGGCCGCTCATGAAAACACGTTTGTTGTGTGCCCTCGTGACCTTGCTTCTAAGCTCGAATCTGTCCGCCGCGCCGATCGAATTGGGCGCTTCCGTTCAATTAACCGGCCAATTCGCCAACACGGGTCGATACTATGGCGATGCCTACCAATTCGCCGTCGACAAAATCAACGCGGCCGGCGGCGTGAAAGTCGGCAATAGCCGCGAAAAACTCAGTTTGAAGATCCTCGACAGCCAGTCGGACGTAAATCTCAGCGTGCGCCAATACGTCCAGCTCGTATCCCAGGACAAAATCAATTTCTTGCTCGGGCCCTTCGCCAGCGATTTCGCCCTGGCGGATTCGGCCATATCGGAAAAATACAACGTGCCAATGATTCAGGGCGGCGGCGCCTCCGACCAGATCTTCAGCCGCGGTTACAAATTTATTTTCGGCACATTGCCGCCGGCGACCGACTATTTCCAAAGTACCATTGACCTGATGAGTCAGCTGAAACCGGCACCGACGACGGTGGCGCTGCTCTACGCCGACGACGCTTTCGACGTTTCCGTCGCTGAAGGCACCCGCAAGGCCGTGGGCAAGACACCGGTCAAGACCGTGCTCGATCAACGCTACAGCTCGAAGGCCTCCGATTTCAATTCCATGCTGTCGTTGATCAAGAATCAGAACGTCGACGCGATCCTGGTCGCGGGACATGAAACCGAGATTTTGAATTTTATCCGGCAAGCGAAATCCCTCAACGTCAATCCCAAGATGTATTCATTTACGGTAGGCGTGCCGAGCGCGGATTTCCGCGCCGCCCTGGGGTCGGACGCCAACTATGCCTTCGGCATGACCTCCTGGGTGCCCTCGCCGGCGCTCAAAGATGAGTACTTCGTGAACGCCGAGCAGTTCGCCAATGAATATAAAAAGCGCTTCGGCTACGAACCGGATTATCACGCCGCCTCCGCGGTCGCCGACGTCGAAGCCTTCGTCAAGGCCATCGAATCTGCCAATAGTCTCGATCCGGTCAAGGTTCGCGATGCCATTGCGAAACTCGACTTCGATAGCCTGTACGGCCGCATCCGTTTCAACACGGCGGGGCAGATCAACTTGCCGCAGACGGTGGTGCAGATTCAAAAAGGAAAATTGGTGGCGATCTACGGTCCCAAAGGACTTCTCGAAAAGCCGCTTTACCCGATGCCCGACTGGGGTAAGCGCTAGGTGCAACTGCTCTGGCAAATCCTCGTTAACGGCGTTCTTCTCGGCGGGCTCTATGCCCTGATGGCGTTGGGACTGGTGCTTGTCTGGGGCGTGCTCAATATCGTCAACCTAGCCCACGGCGCCCTGATCATGCTCGGCGCCTATGTCTGCTATTATTTTTTTACCGGCCTCGGCTGGGATCCGTTTGCCGCCTTGCCGGTAGCGATGTCGCTACTGTTTTGCCTCGGATATCTGATCCAACGCTGGGTGCTCAATCTGGTGATCCGGGCGCCGATGTTCAATTCCTTGCTGGTCACTTTCGGCCTCGAAGTCGTCATCACCTATCTCGCCCAGCTTCTCTTCAGCGCTGACTTTCGCACCGTCAATCCGAGTTATGCTGGCGCGAATTTTAGCTTCTTTGGCGCCACCGTGCCCTGGGTGCGGGTCTTGGCCTTCGGTGTTGCGCTGGCGCTGACCTTTGCGCTTTGGCTGTTTCTCGACCATACCCGGATCGGCAGAGCGATCCGCGCCACCGCTCAGAATCTGGTCGCGGCGCGGCTCTATGGTGTCAATCCGCGCCAGCTCTATGCGTTGACTTTTGGCATCGGCGCCGCCCTCGCCGGCGCCGCCGGTGCGCTCTACGGTGTCGTGTCGCAAATCAATCCGTACATCGGCGCGGGCCTCACCGGCAAATCCTTTGCGATTGCCATCATCGGCGGTCTGGAAAAATCTCTCTACGTGCTCGTCGGCGGCCTATTTCTCGGCGTCGTGGAAGCATTGACCGCGCTTTATATCGGTCCGACTTACACCGATGTCGTCAGTTTCGGCATTTTGGTGCTCGTGCTGATCGTCCGACCGACCGGCCTTTTGGGCAGGACCGCGTGAAACCGGCGCTCAAATTCATTTTCGCCGCGCTCGTGGTCGGCGGCTTTGCCACCGTGCCATCGTGGGGCTCCGCGGTGCTGGTGCAATTCGGCATCAACGCTTTGATTCTCGCCACCCTGGCGCAGAGTTGGAACATCATCGGCGGCTATACCGGCTACCCCTCCTTCGGCAATTCGGTTTTTTATGGCTTGGGGGGTTACGGCGTGGCGATTGCGCTGGTGCAATATCAGTTGCCTTTCGCGGTTGGTTTAATTTTGGGCGTCGTCCTTGCCGTGCTGTTTGCGTTCCTCCTGGGTTTGCCGGTGCTGAGATTACGCGGTCACTACTTTGCCATCGCCACGCTCGGGCTGACGGAAGTGATGACCGCGATCGTTTCCAATCTCGATATCGCCGGGCGCAATGTCGGTCTCATATTGCCGCTGGCAAAAGGGGATACGCTGTTTTTGGAGCTGTCTTTGGCGCTGCTGGTCGTCACGACGCTGGCGGTCGCTTGGATCTCGCGCAGCCGCTTCGGTTTCGGACTCATCGCGATCCGCGAAAATGAAGTGGCGGCGGCAGTGATGGGCGTCAACACGACCTTGTATAAGATTCTGGCCTTTGCGCTGTGCGCAGTTTTCTCCGCGCTTGCCGGAGGCATTCATGCCTATTGGATCACCTATCTCGATCCCGGCAGCGCCTTCGATGTTTCTCTCAACGTGCGGATGATCATCATGGCGATTTTCGGCGGACCCGGCACGATCTTCGGGCCGGCCCTCGGCGCCTTCGCGCTGGCGGCGATTTCGGAAATACTCGCGAGCAAGATAACCAGTCTTGCCAGCATATTTTTCGGCGTGGTGATCGTCGTCGCGATCATATTCATGCCCCGCGGGGTTGCCGATTTGGCGCAAAACTTCCGCCGTTTCGGCTGGCGTTACTTTCAGGAAAACATCAAGGCGCATCGGGTGTGAGATGGATAACATCTTGGAAGTTCGAAATCTCACCAAGCGCTTTCACGGCCTGCTGGCCATCGACCGGTTCACCTTTGCCCTCGAACGCAACCAGATTCTCGGTCTCATCGGACCCAACGGCGCGGGGAAAACCACCTTGGTCAGTCTTGTCAGCGGCACGCTCCAGCCGACCGAAGGTTCGGTTCTATTCGAAGGAAAACCTATCCACCGACTGGCCGGGTTTCGCCGCGCCCTGCTCGGCATCGCACGCACGTTTCAAGTCATGCGGCCGTTTCCCGGCTTGACCGTGCTCGATAACGTAGCGGTAGGCGCGCTCTTCGGCGTGCCTTGGGCGGGCCGGACCGAAAGAGACTGGAGCTCGCCAAGGCGCTGGCCATGCGGCCCAAGTTGCTGTTGCTCGACGAAGTCATGGCCGGACTCAACCCCGTCGAGATCGAAGAAGTCATCACGGTGATCAAAAAAGTTCGCGACCAGGGAATCAGCATTGTGGTGATCGAGCATGTGATGAAAGCGATTCAAAGCCTTTCCGACCGCCTGCTGGTTTTACATCACGGCGAAAAGATCGCCGAAGGCAAACCCCAGGAGGTACTGCGCAACGATCAGGTCATAGCCGCCTATCTCGGAAGCAAACGGCGATGAGCGATCCTCTATTAAAAGTCGCAGGATTGAGCGCGGGTTATGGCGACATGGCGGTGCTGCGCGACATCAAGCTGGAGATTGCTCGGGGCGAGATCGTCGCCTTGGTCGGCAGCAACGGCGCAGGCAAGACGACGTTGCTGCGGGCTCTCTCGCGGCTGATTCCGAGCACCGGGCAGATCAATTTTGCCGGCCGGGCGATGGATGAGCTCACGCCCGACGAAGTGTTCGCCTTGCGCCTGGTCCAGGTTCCGGAAGGGCGCCAGCTATTCGATCAAATGTCGGTGGAGGAAAATCTCTTGATGGGAGGCTATCGTCGCCCGGACAGCGCGGCCGTGGCCGCCGATCTGCAACGAGCCTATGAACTATTTCCCAGGCTGAAGGAACGGCGCCGTCAACTGGCCGGCAGCTTGTCCGGCGGCGAGCAGCAGATGTGCGCCATCGCGCGCGGCTTGATGGCCGCCCCCGAGCTTCTTATGGTGGACGAAATGAGCTTGGGCCTCGCCCCGGTCATCGTCGATCTCCTGCTCGATACGCTTGTGGCAATCCGCAAAGAAGGCGTCACCGTGCTCCTCGTCGAGCAGGATGTCTTCTCCGCCTTTTACGTTGCCGACCGCGGCTACGTCATGGAGAGCGGCTCCATCGTGCGCGTCGGTCCTGCCAAGGAGCTTGCGGAAGATCCGGAAGTGAAGCGCGCCTACCTGGGAATCTGATCCTGGACACTCACCGAAAGCGTCCGTGTCGCCCGTCCGCTCAGGCGGAAAAATCATCGCCCCGCGGATTCTTGCGGAGCGAACGGATCTTCGCCCTTTGCTCTCATCAGGAAATAGAGCGTGATCGCGACGCCGACAGTAATGAAACTATCGGCGAGGTTGAATGCCGGCCAGTGGTAGTTCGACCAGTAGAAATCCAAAAAATCTATGACTTCGCCATACAGAATCCGATCGATGAGGTTACCAATGGCGCCGCCGAGAATGAACGCGAGGGCGGTAATCAGTCCGGTCTCCTTTTCGTGCAGCCGCTTTAACATGACGACGATGACGCCGATGGCGATGACCGAAACTAGAACAAGAAACGGCAAACGAAAAGCTTCATGACTGCCGGCAAAGATCCCGAACGCAGCACCGGTATTGCGCACGTATGTGAGACTGAACAACCCGTCGATGATCGGAATTGAATCATGCAAGGACATCGTACGGTCGACGATCGCCTTGGTCAGCTGATCGAGAAATAAGATGACGATCAACCAGCCGGCAACGATCTTGACTTTTCGGCTCAAGCCCCGGCTCCGGCTCGCAGCACCTTGGCGCAGCGTGCGCAAACCGATGGGTGTGTAGGATCCTTGCCGACTTCGGTGTCGTACTTCCAGCAGCGCTCGCACTTGGCGCCGTCCGCTTTGTTCACCATAATCCGGCAATTGAGCAGGTTGGTATCGTACCCAGAAACTTCCACGGCGCTGCCAGAAGCATGTGCGACAGTCGCCTGGGAAACGATTAACAAATTTCTTTGAAGATGCGATCCCATTTGTCCGCAAGTCCCTGATCAACCAAGCTGGTATCCGGCGTGGGAATCTGCGATAAAAAAACGCTCCCCGGCCGCTGTTTCTTGTCCGGTAGATAGTTCCAAATCTCCTCCGCGGTAAAAGACAAGATCGGCGCCATCAAGTGAACTAACACATCGAGAATCCGAGCCAGTGTCGTTTGCGCCGCGCGGCGGGTTTTCGACTTTGTTCCTTCGCAATAAAGTCGGTCTTTGACGATATCGAGATACTGCGCGCTCAAATCGACGCTGCAAAAATTGTTAAGCGTGTGGTAGACGACGTGAAATTCGCAATCATCGTAGGCTTCGCGGCAGCGGCTCAGCACATCTTGCGTCCGCTGGAGAATCCAACGATCCATCTCATCGAGTTCCGCCGCTTTGACAACGTCCTTTTTAGGATCAAAATCGTAGAGATTGCTGATCAAGAAACGCGCCGTGTTCCTCAGCCTCCGATAGGCTTCGATCAAACGATTGAGAATCTCATCCGAGATGCGCACGTCTTCGCGAAAATCTTCGGCTGCCACCCAGAGGCGGAGAATTTCCGCGCCGGATTTCTTCATAATTTCCTGCGGCGCGATGACGTTACCTAGCGACTTCGACATCTTTCGCCCCTTGCCGTCGAGTGTAAAACCGTGCGTCAACACGCTCCCGTAGGGCGCGCGCCCGCGGGTCGCCAGTGAAGTCAACAATGACGTATGAAACCAGCCGCGGTGCTGGTCGCTTCCTTCCAGGTAAAGATCAGCGCGCCCGCCTAATCGCGGATCCCGCTCGACGACTGCGGCGTGGCTGACGCCGGAGTCGAACCATACGTCGAGAATATCCTCTTCGCGGGTAAAATCCCTGCCGCCGCAATCCGGGCAGGTTACACTCGCCGGGATCAATTCGTTGACGGGCCGGAGAAACCAAGCATCTGATCCTTCTCTTTCAAAAATCTCGGCGACGTGATTGCAAAGTTCTTGCGTCAACACAGCGCGGTTGCAGCTCCCGCAGTAAACCGCGGGAATCGGCACGCCCCATGAACGCTGGCGCGAGACACACCAATCCGGCCGGCTTTCGAGCATGCCCCGAATCCGATCTTTTCCCCAAGGCGGAATCCAGCGCACCTGTTCGATCGCGTCGAGCGCATCTTGGCGCAAACCCTTTTTGTCCATCGAGATGAACCACTGCTCGGTAGCCCGAAAGATCACTGGCTTTTTGCAGCGCCAGCAATGGGGATAACTGTGCGACAACTTTTCTTCTTTGAGCAGGGCGCCACGCTCGGCTAATTTCTGGATGATGCGTGCATCGGCCTTGAACACCGACTCGCCCTTAAGATCGCCGGCTTCCGCGGTAAATTTTCCTTCGGCATCCACCGGCGCCATAACCGGCAATCCGTAGCGCATTCCCACTTCGTAGTCTTCTTGACCATGGCCGGGAGCGATATGGACCGCGCCGGTGCCTTGATCCTGGGTGACGAACTCGCCGAGAATGATTTGTGAATCGCGATCTATCCATGGATGACGGCAAACGATACCTTCGAGATCGGTGCCGGGCCACGCGCCGTCTAAAATCTGATATTCTTCAGGCGCAATACCGCAAACCATCATCACGCTGGGAATGAGCTCCTGATTAATGATGAGTTGACCCTTTGGAGTTTTAACGAGCCGGTACATGAACTTTGGGTGGACCGCGATCGCTTGATTTGCCGGCAACGTCCAAGGCGTCGTCGTCCAGATCACAAAAAAAGTTCCGTTGACGGGATCGATCGGAAATAATCCTTTAGAATTCGTCACGGCAAATTTTACATAGATCGATGGCGAGATGTGGTCCTCATACTCGACTTCGGCCTCTGCGAGCGCAGTCACGCAGGACGCACACCAGTAGACCGGCTTCTTTTGCCGATAGAGAGCCCCTGACTCGACAATCTTGCCGAGCTCTCGGACTTCTTGGGCTTCGTAAGCCGGGTCCAGGGTTCGATAGGGCCGCTCCCAATCGCCGAGTACGCCGAGTCGCTTGAATTCATCGCGCTGAATCGAGATGTATTTTTCTGCGTACTCCTTACAGAGGCGACGAATCTCGGCCTTGCTCATCGCTAACTTTTTTGCTCTGCCGATATTCTTCTCAACCTGCAGCTCGATGGGCAAGCCGTGGCAGTCCCAGCCGGGAACGTACGGCGCAGCGTTCCCGGTCATCGCTTTGTATTTAACGATTATATCTTTGAGAATTTTGTTCAGCGCATGGCCAATGTGAATATTACCATTCGCATAGGGCGGTCCATCATGGAGAATGAACTTAGGATTCCCGTGATTGATCTCCAGAGCCTGGAAATAGGTTTCGTCGCGCTGCCATTTTTCGACTTGCTTGGGCTCGTTCTGGGGTAGATTCGCCCGCATCGGAAAATCAGTTTTTGGCAGATTTAACGTATCTTTATATTCCATGGCAGTTGAATCCGAGGAGGAGAAAGGTTGGGCAACCCGACGTCGACTATCTATGATTATTTACGCCGCGCACCATTCGAGAAGCGAACATATCTGCCTTGTTTTCGGCATCGGCCCAAAAAACGTAATGACCCATTTCGTGATACACGGTGTTGATCCAGCGTCGTTCTGAATTGTACTTGCGGCCCTTCTTCCAGTTTTCCGGATGGACCAAATAAATTTGGCCGTTTTCGTAAGTCTTACCGGCAGTCCTGCCCCAATCGATATACTCGAACCATTCAACTTGAGGATTTTTTAAGTGATAAAAACGGCATAACAACGCGATCGCTCTTTTGAAATCGCTTGCCTTGTATTCGTGAAAAAATCCCGAAAGCAGGCGATCCACTAGGCGCCGTTCTCTGATCGGCGGCAAGATCATTCTCATAGTGTAAATCCGAATCCACTTGGTTCAATTTTATTAGCATACAACCACCTCAATAGAAACAGCAGAGGCTTGCAACTGCATTAGTGGAACGCGTCTAAGCCATTGTAATTGAAGCAATTTTTAGATTTCGCTTCGTTGCCCGCCTAACCCTCGCGGTGATACCGTTTCTCTTGCGATGGTCGGAAAAGTATCGTAGATTGGCTCACTTCGGAACACCCAACGGGCATCTAATTTTGTCAATTGTCTGAATTTTTAATGACCGCTTGGCTTACGGGGAGAGTCGCATCACTAAGCACCCAGTGCGGTTTTACGATTGGTTGTCTTGCGGTTAGGGTTTTGCCACGCCGCTGGCTGTTTGGTTTGGCGGACCTCTTGGCGAACGTCGGATTCAGTTTGTTCAGAGGCTTTCGCTCTCGATCGACCAACAATATCGCGATGGCATTAGGCAACCAATTGAACGCCGCTGCGATGGCAAACACGGCGCGCCGGTCGCTGCGCAACTTTTTCCGCGATTGTGTTGAAATCGGCGTCACTCTGGAATCGTCAGACGACGAATTACAGGCGCAGGTTCCGATTGTCGGAAGGGAGCATCTCGACGCCGCGCTAAATAAGGGTAAGGGCGTCATTGTTCTGAGCGCTCATTTAGGAAACTTTTTTATTCTCGGAACGCGTTTGGCCGTCGAAGGATACCCCAATTATGTCTTGGTCAATCAACCGAGGGACGGTCGTTTCGCCGAGCTCATGGACAAATATCGATTGAAGGTAAAACAGCAAACTATTCACGCACGCCCGCGCCGTGAAGCCCTAAGAAAGCTCAACGAAGTGTTACGCGACAATGGAATCGCCACGATCATTGCCGACGAATATCGACAGAGTAGCGGTGTCCGAGTTCCTCTGTTTGGTCGGATGGTGATTGCCCGGCGGGGTCCGGCGACCCTGGCGCTTAGAACCGGCGCTGCAGTGGTTCCAGCCTGTGTCGTTCGGCAACCAGACGATACGCTTCGATTGATTATTGAACGTGAGCTGGAGCTCGATCGAACGGGTAAAACTATGGCGGACGTTAAAGAGAATACGATACGGATAACCCAGTGGCTCGAGCGGACGGTCCGCAAATATCCCGATCAGTGGAACTGGATGAATATTCGCTGGTGGGCAAATTCGTTTGACCCGCCGATTGCGAAAGGCCAACAAGTGCAACGTGCATCATAACGACAAGCTGGAAAGGGGATTGTGGTGAAAAGCAGCAAAAAAGATCTCGAGGAACTGAAGAAGAAGGTTGCGCTCGGCAACCGCATCATGTTTTACCAAGGGCTCGCCGATTATCACGGCCATGTGAGCGCGCGTATTCCAGGCACGAAGAAGTTTTTTATCAAGCCCGTTTTGGCGCCCCTCGGTGAAATCGCTCCGAAGTATATTATCGAAGTCGATATCGACGAATACATGGAGGTCTGCGAGCAAAATTACGCTAAAGCCGGAAACAAGCGGGCCGTGACCAAAATAAAGAATCCGCCGCGCGAGACTATGATTCATGCGGCGATCTATAATGCCAGACCGGATGTGAATTCGGTGGTGCACACCCATCAAACCATCGCGACGGCATTTTCAGTTGCGGGCACGCCGATCTTGCCGATCTACAATCAAGCCGCAGTTTTTGCGCCGGAGACTCCTATTTTCCCAAGTCCGCGGCTCATTTACACCGTCCAAGACGGTAAGGAAATATGCCAGACGTTAGGCGACCGCGCTGCGATGCTGCTCAAGGGTCATGGTATTGTTGTGTGTGGCGATAGCTTGGAATATGCTACCGTTCACGCAATCTATTTGGAGCGCACGGCGTACATGCAGTTCATCGCAAGCTGCGTCGGCAAGCCGTCGATCATGCCGCAGTCGGAAATCGATTATATGAAAGAAAACATGATGTTCCGTTCCTATGACGCCTTTGCATATTTCAAATCGCTATTGCCCAAGAACGCGCAGCTGTAGGAACGAATCACGGATATTTAAACTTTTGAAGGAGAGACTGATGGCTAAGCGAGAAGAAAAGGTGAACGAATCGACGAACAGTGGACCGATTCAGGATCTGCGCGAATGGCTCCGGCGCGTGGAGGCGTTGGGGGATCTGGTTCAAGTCAAAGAAGCGGTGAGCTGCGATGAAGAAATGAGCGCCATCGGTTATCTTGTCGCCAAGCAGAAACCATCGCCGGCGATACTCTTCGACAATATCAAAGGTTACGAGAAAAGCCCGTTCAAAGCTCGTTCGCTGTGGAATATTCTTGGACCGAGCATCCCGCGGATCGCGCTGACTTTGGAAGAATCCCCGGACACCCAGACCGTGGAGCTGATCCGCCGGGTTAAGGACAAACTCAAAAATCGCACTGCGCCGCGTGAAGTAGCGCCATCACAAGCGGGATTTTACGAGAATACTCTCACGGGCGATCAGATCGATTTGACGCAACTGCCGATCCCCAAGCACTGGCCATTGGATGGTGGACGTTATGCTGGCACCGCTGATTGTGTCATTACCCGCGACCCCGATAGCGGTTATCTCAACGTCGGCACCTATCGCATGATGCTTCAAGGCAAAAGGGAAACCGGGCTTTACCTGTCGCCAGGAAAAGACGCGCGCCTGCATATCACTCGTTCGTGGCAGCAGGGTAAGGCCGTCGAAGTCGCAGCCGCCTGGGGTATCGATCCACTGTTTATGGTAGTCGGCTCGCAGACTTTTCCGAAAAACGTTTCTGAGTATGAATTTCTCGGCGGCATCAAGGGCGAGCCGATCCCGGTCGTCAAGGGTAAGACAACGAATCTTCTGCTGCCCGCCAATGCGGAATTTATGATCGAAGGCATCATCAAGCCGAATTCGGTAAAGAGCGAAGGCCCCTTCGGCGAATTCCCCGGTTACTACGGCAGACCCGAGGCCGGTTGCCCGTTGGTCGAGGTGACAGCGGTGCATTATCGCAATAACCCGATCCTGACAAATGCACTCATGGCCGATTACCCATCGAACGAACAGAGCGGTTTCTTTTCGATTATCCGCTCCGCACGTATCTGGGATGACTTGGACAAACTCGGCATCCCCGGAATCCAGGGAATCTATGCGCATCCCGCCGGCGCGGGCGGTTTCGGCATGACGGTGATTGCCCTTGAGCAACGCTATGCGGGTCATGCCGCGCAAGCTTTGGCGCTGGCGGCGCAGGTGCCTGGCGGGGCTTACTATACCAAGTGGATTATCGCCGTTGACGAAGACATAGATCCGACCGACATGGATCAAGTGATTTGGGCAATGAGCAGCCGCTGTAATCCGATCGACGATATCGATGTATTGCGCAACACCTGGAGCACTTGGCTCGATCCCACGCAGAATCCGCCTGAGAAAAGGCCATACGGCTCCAAGGCGTTGATCAACGCGTGCAAAGAGCACCGTCACTTGCCGGTGTTCTCGAAGCGCACCGCTTTGCGCAAAGAAATTTACGACAAGGTTGCCGGTGAATGGAAAAAACTCGGCCTACCGGGTCAAATTCCAACGGTGCGGGCTTTCGAGGAAGAAAAGAAAGTCCTGTATCACGAAGTCGGAGGTTTTGAACCGGGGAAACAACCCGGCGAAGGAGACAAGAAGTAGTCTATATCCACGGTAGCGATCAAAAATTGATCGTTACCGTGACCGTATTGCTGTAAGGTCCTGACGACGTCCCTTGCCCAGCGGGAATACGCCCGAAAAGCGGCACGCTGGTGTTTTGATTATTGGGCGGGTTCGACACAAAAAACGTCTGTGTCCCGCTCGTGCCGTCTCCCCAGATAATAGTTCTCGCCGCATCCAAATAGAGATTATAATTCAACATATTTGTGCCGTTGAGCATGCGTCGCTGGTTGAACGTGGGCGCGCCGCCTTTGTCCAACGAGATCGAAACGTTATGATCATTGTTGCTGCAGCGAAATATGACCTGACCCAAGCTGTCCAAAGGCGTTGAACTGAAGATGTCGTAGCTGCCAAAAACTATCGTCGTAGACGTTAGGCTGCAGGCGCCTTGGGCAGAGAAGGGAGTTGCTAAAACGAATATGGTGACTGCAATAATCCGAGAGTGCCAGGGCATAAGAAAATTGTCACTCTAGTGCAGTTGACATTTTAACCTTCCGAGTTTGATTTCTAACGCGTCGACATCAGGTACATCGACAACGAGATTGCAGGCTTGTTCCCTGTACTGCACCGTCGCTGCGTAGCGACCCGCCGGTAAGTTTTCCAGATAGAATTCGCCCTGTTTTCCGATCGGTGAATCAAACTGTTTGCCGTTTGCACTTACAGTAAGCTGACCATAGGCAGGGATCGCGACGGCGCCAGAATCGTCCAGAACGATCTTTCCCACGATCATCTGGACCCTCTGTACCGGAAACGTCACCACCGCGCCGCCACGAAAAGGTGTCGCAACAACTTTCTCGGTTGCGGCAACCGTGTAGTTTAGCGGAATGTCCTTATCAGAGATGCCGAGCTTGTTGCCATAATAGGGGAGCAAATTCGGTACAAACAAATTTCCCCTCGTGTTCGAAGATCCCACTTCTTGGTTGCTCGAAAAGCCTCGAACTCCCCGGACGCCGGGAACTTGGATCAAAGCGAAGCTGTCTTGAACCGGCCGGGTTACAAAGAAATCTCCGCCGATGACCGCCAAGCCGCCAGCCGTGCTTAGAAGTGTGGAATTCTGGCCGTTGAGCCTCGTGTAATTCGCTTCATAGCGGCCGTAGGGACCTTGGTATTGCACCAAGCTATCTACTGTCGGACTTGGACTTCCCTCCATGTTGCTGTTGGCTTGAAGCCGATAACCAAATCCAGATCCGACGGGCAAAGATTTCTGCAGTGTTAGGGCGCCGCTGCTGGTGCCTTCGAAATTTTGAAATGACAACGTGCCCGTGGTTTCCCCGAAAAGAAAAGTCAGGCCGGTGAAGACATCGCCGCTATTTCGGCTTTTTTGCTTAGATAATCCCGCGTTTACGAAAAGGCTGATTTGATTCGTCAATCTTGCTGTGGTGGCGACTGAGAATCGGTGGCTCTGTTGGTCGATTTGCGAATTCTCGTGAGTGTACCGCAACGAAACACCAATTCCATATATGATTGGAAAGCCTACTAGCGTGTTAAACTGAAGCCAGGAGCGCTTGTCCAAAAATGACAAGCTCGTCGTCGTGTAATGGGGACTCATCAA
>WNGI01004664.1_pt1 | contig 16356 bp, 17 predicted proteins | sample 5400621 | NCBI WGS metagenome assembly WNGI01 (sample SAMN13153374, study PRJNA577476) | soil metagenome | isolation source: 20 cm soil or saprolite under Garry oak tree replicate 1 | place: USA:California | collected 2016-06-15 | reverse complement strand
AATACCGGGCCATTGGCAACCTCGACGGGCTTGTACGCCCGATCCAGGGCCTTGGCCCAAGCTATGAGCAACTCGTCCGAATGAACGCCGAGCGCCGCTCCGTACATCTCCGGGGTGGAAAACAGGTTGACGGCCACAGGCACGGAGTGATTCTTCACATTCTCAAACAGGAGAGCGTAGGAATCCTTTTCCGGTGTGGATTCCATGGCCCAGCGAGCCAGGCAGGCGATTTCCCAATCTTTTTCAACGGGCTTGGAGACTCGGCGCAAACGCCCAGAGTGTTCGAGGTGGGAGAGGAAAGAAGTTAAGTCAAGGAACGGGGCTGTTGGAAAAACGCTCATCAAAAGGCCTCTCTGCTGTTTGCGACGATTAGGTGTCAGTTTGAGAAACCACCGGGCCGCGGTTCCGGCGGACAGGCACACAATAACATGCGAAGGTAAAGCTTCACGACTTCTAGCAAGAACAGCTCGATTCTCAAGTTGATTCCCTCACTGAGGGGAGCTAGCCGGTTTGCGGAAAACTGCTTGCATACTCCCACCAGCGCCAGCCCAGGAGGCAACCTGGCTGAAGGGCAAAATGATAGAAAGCCGCAGGGCCTTGCGAATGGCCCTCCATGCGAAGCTTCTTGGTTTCGCCTTAGCTTGAGGGGTCGGATGAAATCCGAGTTTGCCGTAAAGCATAGCTCCCGCATAGTTCACGCTGCGCTCGACATAGCAGGTACGGGGCGTGATGATGAACTCCTGCTCGAACCCGAGAGCCTTAGACACAAAGGCGAGGGATTGCGGTGAAAAATGGAAAAGGTGCCTGGGCAATTCCAGACCATACCAGTAAGAGCCGAACCAGCGGGATTCCCAAGAATGGATATTCGGAAGCACAACGTAGTAGATGCCGCCGGGCTTGAGCCATTCTAGCACTTTGCCCATGAATCGCGGCGGGTCATAGACATGCTCCAAGACGTCAAAGGAGGTGATCACGTCGAAGCTGTTGGGCTTGAATGGCGCCTGAGTAGCTTCGCCAGTGAAGATTTCCGCACGCGTGGCAAGCCTGGCTTTTTCCGCGGTTTCGGGGGCGATCTCGATACCATGAAGCTTCCATTTTGCTTTGTCCATGGCCCTAAGAAACCCGCCGGAACTGCAACCGATATCCAAAATGCTACCGCCCCGTTTGTAGTTGCCAATCAGGTCGCGATGTTCTCCCCAACGCGCGGTCGCTGAACTTTCGCCTGATTTGACAATGGCGTTGTGGTAGTCCTCACCATAATGGAAAGACATCTCCTCGGGGGCGGGAGGAGCAGCGAGCCAGACACAAGTACAGTTGGCGCAGCGAACAAGCGTGTACATCTGAATCCGGAGATGGAACCGATCGGGGGCTTGGAGGAAATCAGAGACATCCCTTCCTCCACAGAGCGGGCAGAGGTATTCAGCATGCGCCCTGTCAGGCTCAACAAGGCGGGATGAAGGGGCTTCGCTCAGATTAACTGTTTGCTCATTCACTGGGTTTGCTCCATTTCCGAGTCTCGGGACAGTAAGTCTTTATACGCCTGGCGGGATTGCCAACCACAATGCTATAGGGCGGAACGCTCCTGGTAACCACCGAGTTAGCGCCAATGATGCTGTTCCGGCCGATGATGAGTTCGCCGGCGTTGCACAACACTGCGACTCCATAACCCAGCCAACAGTTCTTTTCAATTTTTATTTTGCCACCTTCGGTCACGCCCTGCACATGGATGGGCCGGGTGATGTCGGAAAACTCATGATTGTGGTCCATGATCAAGACGGACGGTGCGAAAAGGACATCATCTTCCACAACGATTTGATTTTTGGAAGAGATTGTTGAACGCCGACCGATACCGCAGCCCTTGCCTAAAACAATCTTTGGCTCCGGACTGGCCGAACCAGGCGCAACGTTCAGCCAGACGTCGGGCGCGAGATAAACATCGTCAGAGATCGCGATCTCAGAGGCCATGGACCGCAAGATATCGCAGGAAGGATGAATCGAGACTCCTCGGCCGAATAGACAGAACGGGTAAGTCAGTTTAAGCCGGCGACTATGGAGCCAAGTTAAGGCCCGCGAAAATAAGTAGATGGGATCCTCCATATGTGGGCCTCTGCTCTCCTCCAATGTCATGGAAGGTCCCCGGGTGCGTATGTTTAAACCGTCCGGAATCTGCGTGGAACTACAGCGCGGAATAGCGCCTTCCGTTCGTCACTGGTAACGGAGTCCGTAATCCACAACGCAGGTCCCACCGCGAGGGCACATCCCAAGATTGCAAGTGTCAATCGAACTGTCGCAAGAACTCGAGGACCGTAGAGGATATGCAGTGGCAGATGGCCGAGAGCAAATCCAACCGCGAGCGTCGCCACGCTTGCAACGATGAGATTGAGGGTTTGCGGTAACAGTGACTTCGGGTGGAAGCCTGGGTAGGTCTTTGTGATCGCGAACAGCATAAATACCATACCGGCCATCTCAGTACACATCAACCCCGCGAGTATGCCAAGGTACCCAAGTTTGGGTGCTGAGAGAGCGATACAGAAGAGCATCACAATTCTTAGTGCTTGCCGGATATTGTCGTGCAACGCGTGTCCAGAGGATCGGTACAGAACCAAACCTAGAATCGAGAGAGAATAGAAAAATCCCGTAGCGCAAAGTAGCCAGAGAGTTGCTTGAAGGGAGTGCGGCGACTGGCCCGTCCAAACATACACAATGGAATTGCCGAAAACCGCGAGGAAGGCGAGCGGGAGAACGGTCAAGCCCAGTGTCACTTTGAATGCCTTACGGATGAGTCGTTGCATCTTTTCTGTAGAGCCCAAACTGAAGACGAGTGCCCCGCCTGATAAGATCGGCAAGAGAAATGCATCCGGCAGCATCAGGGCTGATGCCTGGAGCCGGTACGCTAGTGCATATACACCGGCAGATTCGTCACCAAAGACGCGAAGAAACGCGATCGGTACAATGGCAGCGTAGATCACCTCCATTATATTCACTAATTGATAGCTTCCAGCGTATCTGAGGAGTTCGTGTAGCACGGTCCTGGTGATATATTTTCTGCCGATCTCTATCTCAGGAACCACTTTTTTGGCAGCTATATAGCAGCATCCAACGAATCCTACTTCCGAAATGCCCATCGAGACGGCCATGGCGAATAGGCCATAGCCAAAATGCAAGACGATGATGATGGCCACAGCTTCTGCGACCGTGAAGAAAGTGGTAAATTTTCGGGCGAGGTCGATTCGGTGCCCCCCCATGACGATGGCTTCAAACGCAGCCCCAAAATTGGAGAGCAGCATGATTACCGCCAGCATGGAGATCGCATGTGCCGCTGATCCCAAAAACTCCGGTGGCACACCGGCAGCTTTCGCCAACTGCCGCGACAACAACGAAATCGGCGCCAGACCTACGCAAGAAATCACAAGCAAAACGGTCGTGCCCGTGCTCAGGAGTTGATTGGCGCGTTCATAATTCCCCTTGCCGGTAGCTTCTGCAACGTACTTCTGGAACGCCGACTTTACGCCAATGCTTCCGAAACGCATGTAGGCTGCGACCGTCATGATGATCGCCCAAATACCATAACCACCAAGGCCTAAGTGGGCGATCACAATTGGCACGGTTACCAAGCGTGTGGCAGCTTGGACCACGCGAGCAATCACTCCGAAGACGGTGTTCTTGCCGACCGTAGCAGTAAGTGTTAGTCCCCCAGTCTGCGGAACAGCAGGCACTTCTCCCGGGGGGGCGGGCGACGGACGTTCCTGCTTGCTAGTAGGCATAGCCCTCTGACGATTACTTTGGCACGCGATCAGAAGGATAGTATAGATGGGAAACCCTGGCTCCTACCGCTTGTCTTAACGCTTGTACACGAATGAGAAACCGACCGCCGTTTTTCGATGGCCCAGATGAAACCCAACCAGCTCCCTTCCGATCGCGGTGATCACCTGTCCCTTGTTCTTGCCTCGCGCCGTCAGGTTCCGATACCGCGCAAGGAACCGATGTTGCTGTTTCCAAGCAATCTCTTTAACCTCTTCGCGGACCACTTCTTGCCACTGGCGCAAGGCGCTCTTCCTGCAAGTAGTCGAGCAGCGTGAACTCCTGCGCCGCTTGCCATGTCGCAACAAGAACTTGCTCAACCGATTCCGCGCCCGCAGTTGGTCCTTCTTGGCTGCCTCTCGTGCTCGCACCAGGTCGCGCAGCGCTTCGTGAGCGGCATCCCGTACCCACACCGGCGTCAGATCCCGGACCGGTAGCTGCGCCCCAGCTTCAGCGCATCGCGTCGGTCAGCCTTCATCGGTTCTCCGAAGTTGAGCTGCACCAGCGTCGGCGCCACCATTGCACACGGGGCGCCCAGCGCTGTCGGTTGCCAGTACCATACGTAGCCCATCGGAACCGACTCGCTTGTGGCTTTGCGCTGGGTTTCAACCCGATTCACAGCGTAACCCGCGAATCGGGAGCCGGTCGTTTCATTCTGACTAAATCACCGAATCTTTGCGGACCTTCGAGGACCAAATTGACTCAGCCTGGAGCCCCCTATGACGCCTGCAGGTCGTAAAATCACTGGTTTCGCATTGGCGCCCTCAGACTCGTCAAGGTGAGCACGCGCAGGAACTAAGCCGTACTCACCCGTAATCGCGATGACCATACACAGAATGAGATACCACACCATCCTCGTCTGATCAAAATAGTTCACGCCGACAAAGACCATGAGTTGAGTAAACACCACGCACCCCATGGTCCAGAGTGCAAATTGTTTGGGCCCATCGGCCTCAAAGGCGACCCGTGCATTTCCGATAGCCCTAAATGATCGGGAAAAGAGAGCCACAAAAAGAATCAGGGCCAAGAGACCAGATCCTTCGGCGGTACCGACGAATACGTTTGCAGTGTCCCACATGTCCCAGCCCCATGAGCCGTTAGCCAATGTTCCGAACAGCCACCAGTCCCAAAAATGACGAATGCATTGATTAACAAGTTGGTAGCGATGGTAGGCCGAATTGCCGCCAACAAGATCGATGTGCTCAATCAGAGACCACACTGGACCATGCATGAACATATGAAGCAGGATTAACATCAACACGATCCCTCGGCGCACCCAGCGCATCTGCCGGCGCAGTGGCCAGAATCCAAAAGCCAGGATAGCCCCTGCCGTACCCATCAATGGAGTGCTTGAGGCGCTCGTGAGAATCATGATCACAGCACTTACCGCCCCAACCACAGCGTAGAGCTTGCCGAGTCGCCCTTTCGACCATAGCCAAACACACAATGGCAAGATAGTGGCTCCGTAGCAACCTGCAATGATGGGGTGGCCAAAGAAGGCTTGGGACCGGAGTCGGCCCTCCCGAATCGCGGAGTGTAAGGATTCCCCACCCAGATAGCCAAAAACATTGATATGGTTGGTCTGCTCCAAAATCATGACAACGGCTGCGACAACGCAGACCAGGACCAAGGCTTTCGCACTCCGGAGGATGTCCTCCTCGTCCCGCACCAGGAACCGGAGCAGAAGGTAGACTCCTATAGAGGTGTAAGCTTCTCCAGCTGCATTAAAGGCCGCGGCTCCTTTCGGAGTGAGGATAATCGTGGTGATCAGAATCACGCCGACCATAGCAATAAATGCTTTATCGATGGGATGCAATCCTTGCGACCTATCCTCGCCACTCGTATTCCGAAGCCTGCTCCAAAGCATGCGCGTCCAGCCGAAGAGGATGAGAAACCGGAGCATCTGAAAATGGGCGCTAAAAACGGTGATTGCTTGCCCATAGGGGAGAATGAGCCCGACGATGATGAGGGGGTAGATGGCCTTCTCCCGACGGAGAAAGAGGATCAACAAACCGGCCAAAAACATTGCCAGAATGTAAACCGGGTGCGCAGCCGCCACTGTTCCGCCGTAGCGGAGATTTTCCGGGCCGTTCGTGTCATTCATTTTTCGACTCTCACACCCTTTGACTTCTTCCAAACAAGGGCGCAATCTCGTAAGGGCTCATCATTATTTTACCTTGAGCTGAGGCAGAAGAGGGACGTCGCCTGCTGGCGGTTACAAATTCAGAAGTGAGACGAACTCTGGCAAAACAAAAATTCACGACGCTCCCGGAAGCAGGAAGCAGGCATGTCTCTGGAGCCGTTTCTCGAAAAGGCATAAGGAGCTGAAGACTGAGCCGGCGAGCTATCCAGGCCTAGCGCAGGCCTGAGGAAAATTTACTGCACAGTTGCCGAAAGCGCGGTGGGCGGGTTGGGCTTTGTGGCGGTGGTTCCGCCGCCGAAAAAATACGCTCCCGCATCCCATGCGCCACTGGCGGGACGTGCAACGAGAGAAATGGCCGGATAGCTTGCCACTTCTCCCCCGCTGCCCGGTTGGTAGGCGGCACCGTCGCTCGTTCCGCTACACAAGGCAGCATCACTACTGAATGTGGCGCAACTACTGCTGGCATTTGCACCCGCGCCAACTGTTGCGCCAGCAAAAGAGGTTGGAGCGAAATTGCTAGCCGCAGTGTAGCCTTGCGCGGCAGCGGTCGCAGCGGACTGAAAAACTTCGTTCCCGTTGTCGACAATGGTACACGTGGCCGTGGTCTGGCAACTGTAGACACTGCTTAACTGCGCAGACGGGAAGCCGATGAAGTGGTTGTTCTGGAAATAAGCCGTCCCATTCCAGGCAGTAAGCGGGGCGTTCGCGTGGTCGAAATTGAATTGGCAGTTGCCGTCCCCGATCGTGTTATTAAAGATGTACGCGGAAGTTGTGAGGTTACTGTTGCTCACTTTATTGAACCGGACACATCCCGCACTAATAATCCCGAAATTAGGCACGTTCATGTTGTCATAAAATACGTTATTAAAAACATAGGCTGAGGTGGTCACTGCGAGGTAGATATCCTCAGTCACGTAGGTATGCCGCAAGATGTTGTTATAAAAAAGAGTAGTTTGTCCGCTGACTTGGGCAACCTGATTGTCAATATTGGGGTGCTGCTGGCTGCCCACACCAGAGTAAGTGAAGTAGAGATACTCGAACAAGTTGTCATGGAGCGTGTGAGTGTTGGTCGACACCATGAAATTGCCCAAGTAGCGGAAGATGGAGCCGTGAACATCATAGGCTTTCCCATAGACACCCTGTCCACTGGCACACAGGTTTGTGGCTGTACTCACTCCTATCTGAGCAACGTAGAGGCAGTAGGCCGCGCTTTGCGTGGCGTTCAGCGCCCGAGAGGAATCTGAACCATCAATGATGTCATAGGCGTACTGATTGTAGTCGGCAATGGCACCGGTGCCGGTGGAAATATTATAGTGATAGTCGGCGCTCGACGGGGTTGCCGACCATCCGTGGAGATAGGAGTTCTTCACCATGACGTTTGTAGCACCGCCACCCAGAGAAATGTATCCGTGGGACTGTGAGCCACCACCCACGGTGTTCGACCAGCACTTACCAGTGAATTCCAGATCGTCCACAGTGAGATAACTAACAGAACCAATTTTGAGGAAGAAATATCCACTGGCTCCCTCATCATACGCGCAACTAGACGGGAACCCATTGGTAACCGGATTGTCCCCGTTGAAGATGGGCCGCGCCCAAGAATTTCCGCTGAACCAGGTCCGGTCTACCCCGATATAGATACAGGTGCTTGTGTCCGTGCGCGCGTAGTCGCAATGCGTCGAATTCCCGCTCCAACTCCATGACCACTGGCCAGAGCCAACATAGGGGACTGCCGAATTGTTCCCATAGTGCCAACTATCGCCGCCTTTGAAAATAAATTGGTCACCTGCAGTGGGAGTATAGGAGCTACAATTGGCTCTACAATTCGTCATTCCCGGAGCGTGAGCCCAAGGCGTCGTCTTCGACGCGCCGTCATTAGTGTCCGAGCCGTTCGCGGCAATGTAGTGTGTGCCTGCGGCCATCACGATGGACGCACTGCCCGCAGATATAAACCCAATGAATGTAAGAACCGCGAAACGAATCGACCGCTGCATTTCGTTCACCCGTCGCACTACTTATTTCAGCCCTAGCTTAACGGAGCCTCCCGGGACCTGCCACTGGCCCCGAGTTCAGTCTTAGGACAGGTATGGAGCGCCTTTAGACTCAAGACTATCATAAGTACTAGGCAGCTCCCTTATTGCAGACCTGACTGTCTGGCCAGGGATTTTGCTGACTTATTACATCGGCTCGCTATCCAAGCGCGGCACTCAAAGCCGCGGAGAGTTATATAGCGAATCGACCCTACTGAGTACTTCGGGCGACATGTATTCTGAACCGCAGCCGCAACCTTTAAAACTCAGCCAGACACGCTCGAGTGCTCGATGAAATCGTGAACCGTGGAGATGAGACGTGGAGAGGTATTTGGCGGGTCTTGATTTGCCAATGGGAGCGTTTCGGCTTGCTCGATCTTGGAAGGAAGTTCCGATTCGTCATAGGCAACGACTATATTTGGCAGCTGTTCAAAATGCTTGGCTGTTGCAAGCTGATGGTCGCTGCGGGTTTCTCCGAGATGCTCGCGGCGGGGCATTACGACAATGAGCTTGCCGAGTTCGAGAGCAGTGATGATCGAACCCATGCCGGCGTGAGCCACCACCAGACTTGCCGAGCGAACTCGCTCGCGAAACTCGGGTGGATCCATGAATTGGACAAATGTTATGTACTTCGGGCGATAGTCCGATTGGCCAATTTGAGCAAAAACGTCCGCGCGACCCTGCAATCCGGCCCATTCATCCACGGCGCGGACGAGACGGTCAAAAGACATTGACGAACCAACGGTAACGAAAATCACAGAACAGCACCTCGGTAGTGGGGGCCTTCCGCTCTTTCCAGATGCGGCCACTGCGTGAGCCAAAGGTCAGCATAACGGCCGACGAGCTTTCCAGCCATCGACAAACAATCGGCATTAGCGATGCTATCGAGCCAAATGGTTCGTGCGCCGAACAGTCTTCCCAGACGGATGGCGAGGTAGCCTGGGGCTGCACCGGTGGAAACGACAACGTTTGGCTTTTCCTTCCAAGTGATCCATGCCAGTTGAACCGCTGCCTTGAGCAATGCGATTTTGTCCCAACGAGTCGCATCCGTCACGGAATAGAACTTGTGCCCAGCCACTTCTGAACGGTATTCCTGGCTAACGCCCACAAACGTAACATCGAAATCGACAAAGGCCGGGGCGAGGCGCAGCAATTGAACCCAATGGCCACCCCCCGAAGCAACCGCCAGGACCTTTTTTCGGATTCGCGATGCGGCTAGCGGCATAGCTTCCTCAACGGCGCGATGGTCAGGGATTCCCGCTTGGCGAGGTCCAGTAGAGCATCGGTGGTTGTGAAAACGAATTGCTCTCGTTCCTCGGAGCGTTCCAGATCGTGGAGTAAGACGATCCCGCCCTTCTGACGCATGACCTCATCTAAGACTTGGTTTGTATTTGGCAGCCGCCGACGGGTATCCCCTGAATCAATGGTCCACCACCAAACAGGAGCACCCCGGCGACGGATGGCCATGTAAGTGGGAAGCGTCATCTTGCCATAGGGAGGCCGAAACATGGCGTTCGAAGGAATCCAGGGAGAGAGCGTTTCGTAGCCGTCATTTATGTCGCTCACGGTACGCCACGGCAGCGATTTCCATGCGTTCAGGTGATGATCGGAATGACAGCCAATGTCGTGGCCTTCCCGAATTACCCGATCGACGATGTGCGGGAATTGCCTGGCATTTCGCCCAAGCATAAAAAAGGTGGCGGTAGCATCATATTCTCGGAGCAAATCCAGTAATCGCGGAGTCAGTGTTTCGCTCGGGCCATCGTCAAAGGTCAGGACAAGGGTGCGATCCCGGGTCACTTCTTTCCGCACAGCATTCATCCGCCTGCACCGCCAAACCACAGGCGAGAAATGGGCCACCGAGCCGAGGAGTACCAGGGAAGCAGCAACCAAAGATGCCGTCATGAGTCCGACCTATCGCTTAACACCAGAGTTCACCCTATTGCAGAACGGGAGGATTCATCTCGCGCCCAGGCAGTGTTGCCAGCACGCATGCGAGCTCTTGCTCGACGTTTAGCCATGATTGTAACAAAGCAGTAGACCGATAGCTTATGCCAAAGCCGGGGATGTCTAAAGAGTTCCAGGAGGGCAGCATCATTGTTATCGCCCTTTTTTTTCCAAAGATCAGGAAATCTACTAGCCAGTTCAAGGCTGCCGTATTGGGAGCGAGTCTTCGTTGCGATCAAATCCCTAACTGTGCGTGGAGCAAACACCGTGGAACTAACGGAGACAAGAGTCTCCCGCTCCTCAGGCTTAAACTGGATCCTAACGTAACCGTCGTCCGCAGTCAGTTTTGGGAATTCGGGAAACCTGCTGCGTCCCGCCTCCGATAGAGCGTACACTCCGGAACCGCCGATCCCCTCGCGACCCGAGGGGAGAAGGGATCGGATCTCATAGTAGGCGCGAACCCGCCAGGGACAGCCGGTTAGGTCGATGCTTGCGACAGGCGCCACGGCAAGCACATCTCCGCGCCTAAGTCGACTTGCCAAGCTTCTTATAACATCAATGGTTATATGCACGTCGGCATCAGCGTATACGCGGGGAAACGAAGTCGCTGCTTTGTCACCGAGATTTAGCGCCACGGTCTTACCGACGAGCTCGGTCGTGATGACTCGAACGGGAGACCCAAAGTTTCGAGCGATGGCGGCAGTATCGTCGGTACAGCCGTTGCAAACAACGATCACATCCAATTCACCTGGGAGAGCTCCAGCCGTCATGGTCTTCAGCGTCCGTGAGATTACGGAGCGTTCATTGTGAGCGGGAACAACAACGGAAATCATCATGGGCTGCGACTCTCCGGAGGTTCACTGTCCATACAACCTCGCCGTGGTCGGAGCTTCTTTCCGTATTTGTTCCGAAGGCTCGTTCGCGCACCAGAACACAAGGGTGTGACCGAGAACCGTAAAACATCTGGCCAAGCCCAGGCGGCGAAACGGAGTCATTTTGAAGGAGGACAACTGCGCCTTGTTCCACTCTGCTGTGTCACCAAACGCTCGTGCTCTCCCCTCAGCCGCCAGCGTCTGCAGGATATGGGAGGTCAGAAGCCAATGCGTCGCCCGGCCACGGAATTTTGGAAAAGTGTAGAAATCGAACAACTGAACATCATTCTCCCCGAGTTGAAGAAAATAGGGCGCGATGGTGCGCCCCTGCAGGGACCAGCCGTATCCTGCCAGCCTGTCTACCGATCTGATCAACCAGAGAGACGCCCCCTGCTCGAATCGCTCGCGGATGTTTCTGTGGGCCTGCTTTGGATTCCAGAAGCTTGTCAGGTTTTGCAGGTCCTCCGGATTTAGTTGGGCATAGGTTATCAATCTCTCCACCTTCAGGGAATTGGGGAGCTCATCGAGAGGCGAGACTTGCTTGGTGAGGTCACAATAGAACACCACCATGCGATTAGCAAAGAGGGCTCGTTTTGCGGCCAGTTTCACGCGGCGGATCGTCGGCACAAGCCCATGACTCGAGTAAAAGGCAGCAATCCGGTTCAATAAGCTGGAGATGGGCATATCAATGGCCGACCGATGACCCTAGGCGCTCGGGTATAAATCTTAGCGGCGCGAGAACCGAAGAACGCAGCACGGCGTCGTCAAATAAATATGGGGCCGCTTCACAATTTGGTCACGAATAGAGTGGCACGCGTCAGGCGACCCGATTGTGAGTACACCTGCGATCAAAAGGAACTGCCTTGGATGCTTGCCAGCCGAACTAGGTCGTCGACGGTGGAACAACCCACGATCTGGACAGGGGAGATCTGCACACCGTTGTGGCCTTCCGCTAGCGCGACGAAGCTGATGAGGGCGGTAGAGTCCCAGTTCCCCAATTCATCCAGCTTTTCGTGGCCTCGAAGCGTCCCGGGACGCAAATCGAGGATTTTGTCCACTTCCAAGAGTAAGTCTTGACTGGTCATTGACATGGTGTTTGCTGTACCCCTGAAATCTGTAACCACATGATGTAGGCCAAGTTATACCCGAGCAGACCCCAGTGCGCTATCGAAATTGGGGCCCATCTAGTCGTGTTAGTCAAGAGTGATGCAATTACCATGCCAGCAGGCGCCTGGAATTCGCGATCCCGACATTCAATGTCACTGTTAGCTGCACATTCTAAAAGACATAAAACCCCGCGAAGGGAGCGTGTATGGTCTTAATGTCTAACGGTGCCCAGGAAACTAGACAGGAGAATAACTGCCCAGTTCTGGAACTGGCATTCTGCCACGGATCTCAGAGCTTAATCGCACTTAGGAAGGCGGCTGGGCAAAATTAACCAGGCGTGTCGCGACCAAATTCCTCGCTTAGGCCAAGGCCCCGCCGGCTGCTGTGATCAATTTCATGTTGACCCTGTTTTCGGGAAATTCAGGACGCGAATGACCCTTGGATCAGGGCCCTTAAGAATGCCTATGCTTGATGATCCTGATTCGCTCGATCCCGCTGCCATTCTACGACTGTCCCGCCCAACAGCGAGGTCTTGCGAGCGACGCCTAAAACGTGAAAGGCTGTTTTGCTCAATGAAGTCAATTCGGAGTGGTTCCACTCGGCAACTTCGATGTATGCCCGGCTGCGGTCCTCCCGGGACAATTGATCCAGGATATAGATCACCAGGGACGGATTGATTCGCCTCCCTCGATACTCTGGAAATACCAAGAAATCAAACAGGTGCACATCGCTCGCACCAAGCGGAAGAAAGTACGGTCTCACCGTGCGGCCCGTCAGAGTCCAGCCGTAACCCGCAAGTTGTCCCGTGGATCGAATCAGCCACAGCGAAGCCCCGGCTTCGAAGCGCTCCGCGAGGCTACGGCGAGCAAGCCGCGGATTCCAGAAATCTACAATTTTCTGTAGATCTTGTTGATCAATTTCTTCGTGGCTCTGTTTCCGCTCCACTCTCAGGTGCCCTGGCCAGCCGCTTATGGGAGCCGTCACGCGAATGGGCGGGAAGTCGTAATAGAAAAGAACCATTCGACCCGCCGACAGAAGTCTGCGCAATGCAAGATCAAATCGGTGCAAAGTCGCCCGAAATCCATGCTGTCTAAAGTAATTGAGTAAGCGTGAGATTAAGTTAGAAATGACCAAGCTTGATTCCGGTTTCCAAGTTTTCTGCCTTTTCAGGCCTCCATTAGATGCCAGCGGGTGCTGGCTGACAAACTGCTATGCGGTCGCCCGTTTCGTGGAGGATCTCACGATACGTGAAGTGGTAGCGAACAGATATCGTACAAGATCGCCGAACCGCATGATGGTGCGGATTCCAAATTGTCCAATTCGCCCGTGGTGCTTTTCCCAGTAATGCAAGACTGCCTTCCGCTGCTCGGTCGCGAAACGCGCTGGATCATTTGCTGAGCTCCCTCCACGGTAGTGGACCACTTGTGAGCCTGGAAAGAAAACAATCCGCCAGCCCGCATTCCAACAGCGCCTGCACCAATCGACGTCCTCTGCGTAAATGAAGAAATCCTCATCCAGCAGGCCGGCAACCTCAAACGCCTCTTTCCTAACCATCCAGAAACAGCCTACCAGGACATTGATATCTAATTCCCGATCATGGGGAAAGAAGAGCATGTGTTCGCCACTGAAGAACTTACTTCGTCGGAAGGCCTTGGAAAACCCGCTCGCTTCGCAGAAGTTGTTCCAGAGTGTGGGGAATCGCCGACACGAACTCTGCAGCGTCATGTCTCGATTCAGTACTCTGGGACCGACATTGCCTACGTCGGGATGCTGATCCAGATAGTCTGCCAAGGGGTCGAGGCAATTACCCAAAATCTTCACGTCGGAATTAATCAGGCTGACATAGCGTCCCATGCTCTCACGAATCCCAATGTTGTTCGCCTTGGCGAAACCGAGGTTCTGACCGCTTCTAATCAGCCTGACTTGCGGGTAACGAGCTTCAAGCATCTCCGGTGAACCATCCGTGGAACCGTTATCCACGACAATGATTTCTGTACTGCGGGAAGCCGGTGAGTCCATCAGTGCTCTTAGACACTCTTCTAGAAAGTGTTTAGCATTCCAGCTGACAATGACGACCGAAATATCAATTGCAGCATTGCGTCGCAATTCAATCTCTCGGTGTTCTTGGTGGTCCATTTTCCTTCTTTCTCTCGAGATGTGGTCACCTATGCATGACCAAGGCGTGGCCGAAAGCGCCGCCAGCCAGCACGCAGTACTTGGCTGGCTTTAACTAGGGCCAGGCTCATACGGTTGTCGCACGTCGCCAGCGGGCTGATGTGAGACATGTCCACGCCCGAGAAACCGCGCTTGAAATGGTAGACTCCCGGATTCGCTTCGGGGTCGATTCCGCCTAAATCATAGTACCGGATGCCTGTTTCCTTGAGCCATCGAATCAGTGTCCAGTGCAGCAGATACGCGCCCTTCGACTTCATGCCCTCAGAATTAGTCGCCCCAAGCAGATAGATCGCGGAGTCCCCCATCGCCGAGCAGACTAGTCCAGCCACCGCTTTCCCTTCGTGCTCGCAGATGAGCACTCTCATTCGTTGATTTTCTGGCAGGCTCTCCTGGATGCGGCCGAATTGTTCGATACTCACCGTCGTTTTGAACTTCTTGCGCTCCCACATTTGGCCGTACAGCTCGCAAAAGGAGTGGTACTCCATCATGCCCTCTCCTTCGATGACTGTTAGATTATTCCTTTCCGCCGCGTTCAGTTGATTTCGCCATTTCTTGTCCAGTTTTTTGCGCAACTCCTCAAGCGCAGGTTCGAGGTCAAGAACAAGCGTTCTGTACTTCTGGGAATCCAGATGGTTGTTGCCCTGGTATTCTGAGAAGGCCGATTGAAATGCTTCCGCTCGGCTTGAGCCTGAGAAAGCGTTTGGCAGAATTTCCAGATAAAGCGCCCTTTTCCTGCCATATTCGTCGCGAAGTGCTGCCGCCAGGGCTCTTACCGCTTCAGGGTCCAGGTCCTTTCCACGAGGCTGGCACAGCGGGCCCCATCTCAAATATCCTATACCCATCCTCAGATTTGCCGGCCGGATGATCCTTAACTGAGCTGCCCCGACCACTTCGTTTTCCCGTTTCAGAACCAAATGACTGAGATTGCTTCTTCCCCATCGGATCGCGCCGTAAGACCAAGTCTGATAAATATTCGCATCCGCGAACCCATCTAGTAGTTCGGACCAGCCTGACTCGGTGACGCCATCGACTTCGACTTTGTATTCGGGCTCTTTCACTTGGTAATGAACAGCGCTCGAACGTTTCTCATCACAACCTGCGCGAATGGTTGCCAGCAATACGCGCCGGAGACTTTCAGATAGAATTCTGTTCGCCAGTCCCATGGATCAGCCGGCACTCGCCCGACCACAAACCCGTTTTTTCCAGCCGAGACAAGCACAGGCTCTGTTGTGAACACTAGTTCATATCCTGCTTTCTTGCATTGCTGCACGGTGAAGTCATTGAAAGCACCATGTGGAAAGCTGAACAGATTGACTGGCCGGTGCAACAACGCTTCCAATTTTTCACGCGAGAGATTGATCTCTTCGCCCGCCGATTCCTGGCTGAGGGCTGTGAGATTTGGGTGGTTCAACGTGTGCGACCCCACTTTTATCGAATCGGGCAAGTTGCTAAGCTGCTCCGACGACATTACCCGCTCGTTCGGAGAGTAATATCCTTCACCCCATCCTGGTTTGCTCCCCAATGCATCTGTGACGGCGAAAACCGTCGCCGGAATCTTCAACCGCACCAGGACGGGAACGGCGTTTTCGGCAAAGCTCTGTAGCGCGTCGTCGAAGGTGATCACAACAGAATGCGTATTTGAAGGCAAATCGCCCACGCGCGTGATGTCAATTGCTGTTTTCTGAGCGGCAATTAGCCGCATCTGTTCTTCGAAGCGCGTCCGATACTGAATAGGAATGCTGTGGTAATACAACACTACACAGGTTCCCACGCTATTCCCAAATAGCATGTGGCAAAATCGATTCCAGATAAAATAAAGAATGCTGATGCCAAGCTTGATCGTCCGGATGACAAATCGGGCGATCGAAGGCTTGGCTATTTCCGGAGTAACGCTCATCTGACCTGTCCCCGTATTTGGTCCAGCCCTAATATAGCACTGGCGCAATCCACCACTAAGGCATCAACTGTATGAAGTAGTGTTCAGGGAAGTGGAGAGCTGCGAGTAATGGGATCGCGGTACGATCCAAACCGTGACTCCCCAAGTTTTCTAGCTGAGGTCGAGAAGGCTAATAGGCCCCATCACCGGAAACCACGGCGGCCGGGGTCTTCAGCAAAATCTGGAGATCCAGTCCGAGAGACCATCGGCGGGCGTACCGAAGATCGAGCCGCACCATTTCGTCGAAACTTACGCGACTGCGGCCGTGCACCTGCCAAAGACCTGTAATTCCCGGCTTGATTTCGAGAACTCTCCTGCGATGCCACACGTCGTATTCCCTGTACT
>WNGI01002963.1_pt1 | contig 16366 bp, 13 predicted proteins | sample 5400621 | NCBI WGS metagenome assembly WNGI01 (sample SAMN13153374, study PRJNA577476) | soil metagenome | isolation source: 20 cm soil or saprolite under Garry oak tree replicate 1 | place: USA:California | collected 2016-06-15 | reverse complement strand
CGTGCGCGCGATCGCTTTCTATCTTCCGCAATTCCATCCGATTCCGGAGAACGACCGCTGGTGGGGCGAGGGCTTCACCGAGTGGACGAATGTCTCTCGAGCGCGACCCAACTTTGTCGGCCACTATCAGCCCCATTTGCCGGCCGATCTGGGATTTTACGACTTGCGACTTCCGCAAGTACGCGAGCGGCAGGCGACGCTTGCACGCGAGTACGGGATCCATGGCTTTTGCTACTACTACTATTGGTTCGCCGGGAAACGTCTACTCGAGCGCCCTCTCGAGGAAATGCGGACGTCGGGTACGCCGAATTTTCCGTACTGTTTATGCTGGGCCAACGAAAACTGGACGCGTCGCTGGGACGGCGCCGAGCGAGAAGTGCTCATCGCCCAGAATCCATCGCGCGCCGACGACGAGCGGCTGATCCGCGATTTGCTGCCGCATTTTCGGGATCCGCGTTATATCCGAGTACACGGCAAGCCGTTGCTGATCGTCTACCGCGTAGGCGTGCTGACCGACGTGCGCGCGAGCGCGTCGATTTGGCGCGACGTCTGCCGGCGCGAAGGAATCGGGGACATTTATCTGTGCGCCGCGAAGACCTACGACACGAGCGATCCGGCGCGTTACGGATTCGACGCGATTGTAGAATTTCCACCGCACGGCGTGCGTACGCCGCCGGTCAACGCCCAAGTCCAGATCACCAATCCCGATTTCGATGGCACGATCGTCGACTATCGGCGGTATGTCATCGACTCACTTGCCCGGATCGATCCTGCGTGGATCGTGCATCGAACGGCGATGCCTGGCTGGGACAACGCCGCCCGCATGCCCGACCACGCGCTGACTTTCATTCACGCAACGCCCGAGATTTATGAAATATGGCTGCGCGAGCTCGTCGCGCGCACGCTCGAGAAGCGTGTTCCCGAGGAACGCCTGCTGTTCATCAATGCATGGAACGAGTGGGCCGAGGCTGCTCATCTCGAGCCCGACCAGCGCTATGGCCATCAGTATCTAGAAGCCACGCAGCGCGCGTTGTCCGATGCGCCGGTGTCTGGCGCTCCATTTGTGCGGTTTTCAGCCCGTGCGGCGATCGCCTGAAAACTTCGCTCGGAGCCAATGACGAGGCGCCGTCACTTCGGCGGCGGCCGGTCGCGAAGAGGGTTGACCGTGTTGAACCACAAAAAGCTCGACGGATCGTTTCCCCAGTATACGAAGCCGTCGTAGAACGCGCCGTGGCGGATTTTCCCGCCCGGCACTTCAGGATTGCCGCGATTGAGTGCGGCCGCAAAGCGCTGCTCGTCATACTTTCGACTCAGCCGGCGGTTCTCGGCCGGTCCTTCGACGAAAATGCGCTCGATCGTCAGCCGCGAAAACTCCTCTTTCTCGCGGGCTTCCTCCTTGCGCATCGGCGCGGGCGTCGCGTTATTCGATGCGTCGGGCGCGGCGGGCTTCGACTCCCGGATGATCGGCGGCGAGATCGACCAATGAGGTTGCGCGGACGCCGTCAGCGCCAAAGTCGTGAGCACTCGGCGGGCCGCCCTTAGTTTACAGCGCCTCCGCCGCGTGGTCGGCCAGCCGCGAGCGCTCGCCGCGTTGCAGCGTCACATGCCCTGAATGCGACCAGCCCTTGAAACGGTCGACGACGTACGTGAGGCCCGAGCTTCCCTCGGTAAGATAGGGCGTGTCAATTTGCGCGATGTTGCCGAGGCACACCACTTTGGTCCCCGGCCCGGCGCGCGTGATCAGCGTTTTCATCTGCTTGGGCGTTAGATTTTGCGCCTCGTCGATGATTAGAAACTTGTTGATGAACGTGCGCCCGCGCATGAAGTTCAGACTTTTCACCTTGATGCGCGAGCGGATCAGATCGCGCGTCGCCGCGCGACCCCATTCGCCGGCCTCGTCATCGGTCTTGTTCAGCACATCGAGGTTGTCTTCGAGCGCACCCATCCACGGATTCATTTTTTCTTCTTCGGTGCCGGGTAAAAATCCGATGTCTTCGCCCACGGGGACCGTGACGCGCGTCATGATGATCTCGGTGTACACCTTGAACTCGAGCGTCAGCATCAAGCCGGCAGCGAGCGTCAGCAGTGTTTTGCCGGTTCCCGCTTGACCGAGCAGCGTGACGAAATCGATTTCCGGATTCATCAGCAGGTTGAGCGCGAAATTTTGCTCACGGTTACGCGCGGTGATGCCCCACACGTTGTTCTTTTGATGCGTGTAGTCCTTGAGCGTCGACAGAAGCGCAGTGCGTCCGGTGATTTCCTTGACGATCGCGTAGAACGCCGACTCGCCCGGACGCTCCTGATACAGAAATTCGTTCAGATGCAGAGATGCCACGAGCGGGCCCGTCAGGCGATAGTATGTATGTCCGCCCTGCTGCCACGATTCGATCCCTTTGCCGTGTCGGTCCCAGAAATCGGCGGGAAGCTCGCGGACACCGGAGTAGAGGAGATCGGTGTCCTCAAGCACCTTGTCATTGAAATAGTCCTCCGCGGCGAGACCCAGCGCGTGGGCCTTGATCCGCATGTTGATGTCCTTCGAGACGAGAATGACGCTGCGCCGCGGATGCGCGCGGGCGAGTTGCATCACAACGGCGATGATGTGGTTGTCGGTCTTGCCGCTCGCGAGCGACGCCGGCAGCGGCATCGTGATCGCTTCCGTTTGCAGGAACAGGCGCCCCGTGGCCGCACGGCCCGATTTCTCTGCCAGCGAAATGCCCTGCAGGATCGAGCCGCTTGTGGCTTGCGCGGTCACCAATTCGTCTAAAAAACGCGACGCCTGACGCGCATTGCGTGCGACTTCGGTCATCCCTTTCTTGTTCGCGTCGAGCTCTTCGAGCGTGAGCATCGGCAGGTAGACGTCGTGCTCCTCGAAATGGAACACGCTCGTGGGATCGTGCATCAACACATTGGTGTCGAGCACGAACAGCTTGGTAGCGGATGAAGGGCCGGACTTGGCGGTCTTGCGGGCGGGAAGAAGATGGACTGAAGATGGGGCGGGGCGGAGCTTACGTTCGACCATGTGCCTCCGGGGAGAGAATCGTCAAGCGAATTCGGTTCGGTGACAATTAAGCGCCTGAATTATGCCGAATACAAGGGGTTGTGTTCCCGGACCCGGTTGGCGCGAAGCTATTGTGGTGTAAAGCGGACAGGCGATTATCCGGTACTTGACCGCGTACGCGCTCAACGCGGACACGCTACCGCAGGCGGTGCGCACGTCGGCGGCCGCCAGGAAGCTCCTGCGCCAAAATCTCGTCAATCCCAAGCTCTACGTCGAAGAGCCGCTCGAACTCGTCAAGCAGCGATAGCGGCCCGCTTACAGCGTCTTGACGAAATCGAGCACTTCGTCCGCGTGCCCCGGCACCTTGACGCCGCGCCACTCCTTCGCTACCTTGCCGTCCGCGTCGATGACGAACGTGCTGCGTTCGATTCCACGGACTTTTTTGCCGTACATGTTTTTCATCTTGATGACCTCGAATTGGCTGCAGAGCTTTTCCTCGGCGTCCGATAAGAGCTCGAAGGGAAATGCCATCTTCTCCTTGAAGCCCTCGTGCGCCTTCAGTGAATCGCGCGAGCAGCCGACGATAGTGGCGCCCAGTTTCTTGAATTTCGGATACAGGTCGCGAAATTGCGCGCCTTCGGTCGTGCAGCCTGGCGTGTTGTCCTTCGGATAGAAATACAGCACCACCGGATGTCCTTTGTGCGCGGAGAGCTTGAACGGCCCACCGGTGGATTCGGCGGTGAAGTCGGTCACTTTCTTGCCCAGCATCGTGTTCTCCTGAAAATAAGCCGCACGGTTACGCGGCATGCGCGAGGTCAGCTTCGACAAGAAACTCGTCGCGCTGCGTTAAGAGCATCCCGCTCCGCCCAGGCACTGTGCCCTGTGCGACTTCGCAGCGCGGGAGTACCAGCGGCTCGACGGCATCGTACAGCGAGCGCACCGGTCCGATCTGCCACCCTTGCGCTTTCCAGCCGTTCAGCAGTTCGTCGAGTACTGGGGCGAGCCGCATCCCCTCGAGCTCGGCGTGCAGCGTGAAGACATGGCTGGTGGGTGCGGTCTCGCGCGTTAACGAAAGTACGTGAGCCGCGACGTTCTCGACGCTTACGCCATCAGTGCCGATCAGCTCGTCGAGCGTCGGCAACGTCGTCGGAAATTGCGGACAACGGATGAGCTCTGCATTCCATACCGGCAAGTGCGGATAGCGACCGCGCCCATCCGAGCAGTAGTCGAAGCCGAGCCGCTGCGTGAGCCGAAGCGCGTGCGCGTTCATCTGCCAGCCCGCGGCGCCATGGGTGCGCGGCGATTCCTTGAAAATGTCGCTGTAGCGTTCGCACGCAAGCGTCATTTGCTGCTGCGTCCACGTCAGGTCGGCGCCTCCGACACCATCCTGCCAGCGCACGTGGTCATAGCAATGGATGCCGGTCTCGTGACCGGAGTCGCGCACGGCGCGCATCACGTCGCCCGCGCGGCGTCCGATATCGGGCCCGGGAAGCAGCGTGCCATATAGCAGCGTCCGGACGCCGTAGTGTTTGACGACGGATGTTCGTTGCACTTTTCCCATGAATCCCCGGCGGAAGACGCGCTTGATCGCGCGGCCGGTGTGATCGGGACCGACCGAGAACAGGAACGTCGCGCAAACACCGTGCTTGCGGAAGAGCTCGATCAACCCCGGAACCCCCTCGCGCGTTCCGCGCAGCGTGTCGACGTCGACTTTGAGCCCGAGCTTCATTGCCATTCAATCGACGAGTGCGCGTGCTTCGGCGACGTCCCCCCGATAGGCGTCGAAAATATGGGAGAGCGCGCGATCCATCGTAACCTTTGGACGCCACTCCAGGTCGGCGCAGGTATTGGCAATTTTCGGCACGCGATTCTGCACGTCCTGATAGCCCTTTCCGTAATAGCCCTCGGCTGTCGTGTCGATGATTGTGACTTCTGCAGCGGAGTCACGATATTCTGGATATGTCTTGGCGAGATCGAGCATCATCGTCGCCAATTCCCTGACCGAATAATTGTTCGCAGGATTGCCGATGTTGTAGATTTTTCCGGATGCAATGTTGTTGCGATTCTCAATGATCCGCATCAGCGCCGCGATGCCGTCGTCGATGTAGGTGAACGTGCGCCGTTGCGTACCGCCGTCGACCAGCTTGATGACTTCTCCGCGGACGATGTGACCGAGAAACTGCGTAATGACCCGCGAGCTGCCCTCCTTGGCCGTGTTGATCGAATCGAGACCGGCGCCAATCCAGTTGAACGGCCGGAACAGCGTGTAATCGAGAGCTTCATGCACGCCGTACGCGTGGATCACGCGATCCATCAACTGTTTTGCGCACGCGTAGATCCAGCGCGGCTTGTTGATGGGTCCGAGGACGAGGTTCGACGACTCCGGGTCGAATTCGGCATCGTCGCACATGCCGTACACCTCCGACGTCGAGGGGAAGACCAGCCGCTTTCGATAGCGCACCGCCGCGCGCACGATCGGCAAATTCGCCTCGAAGTCCAATTCGAACACGCGTAGCGGCTCGCGTACGTAGGCCGCCGGCGTGGCGATCGCGACGAGCGGCAGAACGACGTCGCACTTCTTGACGTGGTATTCGATCCATTCGCGGTTGATCGTAATGTCGCCTTCGAAGAAATGGAAACGCTTCTCCGGCAACAGCGCAGTAATGCGATCGGTCTCGATGTCCATCCCATGGATTTGCCAATCGGTCGAGGCGATGATCTGCCGGGACAGATGATGGCCGATGAAGCCGTTGACGCCGAGTATGAGAATACGTTTCATTTTTCGTGTAAGCCGGCTGTAACTGCGGGGGAGGTATGAATATGCTCGTCGATGCGTCCACGAAAAAAGTGCGACAAGGCGAGCGGCAGATAGACATAAATCGACGCGTGCGTGCTGTAGAAGGCAACGAGCATCGAAGCTAATGGCACGAGAGAAAGCACGCTGATACGCGTTTTGATCAACCGCACGACGGCCGGGTTCAACTCGGCAGAAGCCAGATACATGTGGCGGGAGAGGTAGTCGATACTCAAGTAGCTCATGCCATTGATCGATAGCAATGCGAGGCCGTAGATCTCGCATGGCAGGATGAGGTCTTGGTTATCGCCGATAAGGTCAGTGGCAAACGGAAGAAAGCTGATCAGCAGCATGTAGAGGAGATTGATCCAAATCAGCCGGCGATCGGTGTAGCGGACGAAATGGAACTGGATGTGATGACCGATCCAGTACATGGCGATCACGACGAAGGTGATCGCGTAGATGACGAAATGGCGCTCGAGCGATATCAATCGCAGCCACAGCGCGTCGTCCGTCGGATACGCAATGTTTTCCGGCAGCTTGATGTCGAGCACGAGCAGCGTCAGCGCCACGGCGAAGATGCCGTCGACCAGCGCTTCAAATCGACCTTTCTCGAATCCGCGCAGGCGCTGCGGTTCCGTATTCATCATCACCCTCATCGTCCGAGCGGAACGCTTGCGCATCCGAACCGTGCCAGCAAACCGGCGGCGTCGATCGGAACACCGTCGATTTCCAGCTCCCAAATCGCTAGGATTCCACCACCACCGCAGCGGACGGTGGTTCGTCCGTCGCGAACTTCGAGCGCGGGCTCGCCCGCCGCGCTCGCTGAATCGTCGATGACGCGCGTGGCGAGGATTCTCGCAGGGACACCCGCGATCGTCGTCATGGCGCCAGGATACGGCGGTGCGACGGCGCGCACGAGATCGTGGATCTGCTGCGCGGGACGCGACCAGTCGATGCGCCCGTCCTCCGATGTGCGGCCGCCGAAGTACGATCCTGCAGCGAGGTTCTGCGCGACGCGCGGAGCGGTTCCAGCAATAAGCGTAGGCAACGCGGCATCGAGCGCGATTTCGGCGGCAACGGCGACTTTGAGCAGCACGTCGGCTGCCGTATCGTCGGGCAGGATCGGAACGGCTTGCTGCGCGACGATGTCGCCGGCGTCCGGCTTATCCGTCATGTAATGCAACGTTGCGCCGGTGTGGCGTTCACCGTGCAGGACTGCCCAGTTCACCGGCGCGCGTCCCCGGTACTTCGGCAGGAGCGATCCATGCATGTTGAGCGCGCCACGCCGCGGCAGGGCGAGCAGCGCCGGCTTCAACATCGAGCGATAGTAGAAGCTGAACAGAAAATCGGGCGCGCACGCTGCAACGCGGGCGATGATCTCGCGTGTGTTCGGATCGGCGGGCGTAATGGCGTGCACCGCATTCTTTGCCGCAACGTCAGCGACGCGCTCGAACCAGATGTTCTCGCGCGGATCATCGGCATGCGTTACGACAAGAGGCACGTCGATTCCGTGCGACAGCAGGACGCGCAGGCAACGCGCGCCCACGTCATGGTATGCGAACACGACGGCGGAGCTTGCCTTGCTCAAATCCGGCTCACGACCTTGTTTTGCGCCTCGGGTTCGCGCTCGAGTATTGCTTCGACTGTGTAGCGCGGCCGCGCGCGCACCTGCTGATAGATACGGCCAACGTATTCGCCGATCAGACCGAGTCCGAACAGCAGCATGCCGATCAGGAAGAACGCCAGGATGTCGCGATCCCACAGCGTGGCGAATCCCTCGCGCCAACCACTGATAATGAGTCGCTCGATGATCACGATCAGGTACGTCAAGAGCGCGCCGGCGGATACGATCATGCCGAACATCGAAAAGAGCTGCAATGGAACCAGCGAAAAGCCCGTCACGAGATCGAAGTTGAGGCGGATCAGGCGGTAGAGCGAGTACTTCGACTCGCCCGCGACCCGTTCCTCATGCGCGACTTCGACTTCGGTCGGATGGATCGCGTACGTATAAGCGAGCGCGGGGATGAACGTGCTGACCTCGCGGCTTGCGGCGACGGCATCGACGATGCTGCGGCTGTACGCACGCAGCATGCAACCCTGGTCGGTCATCCGTATTCTGGTGATGTCTTCGCGCAATCGATTCATCAAGCGCGACGCGGCACGCCGCCACCAGCGGTCTTCGCGTTCCTTGCGCACGCCGCCGACATAATCGGCGCCACTATCCATCGCCGCGAGCAGCTTGCCGATTTCCTCCGGAGGATTTTGGAGGTCTGCGTCGAGCGTGACGATCCGTTCGCCGCGAACGCGTTCGAAGCCGGCGACGATCGCCAGATGCTGCCCGTAGTTGGCGTTGAACAGCACGACGCGCGTCACGTCGGGTCGGGCCTGGAACTGGTCCTTCAGGAGCGCGGCGGAACGGTCGCGGCTCCCGTCGTTCACGAAGATCACTTCGTAAGGCACGGCGAGCGCGTCGAGGGCCGGATACAGTCGCGCAAACAATGCCGGCAGGCCCGCTTCCTCGTTGTAGACGGGTACAACCACCGAGACAAGGACCCCCACGCTAGTGGCCAATGAGGCCCCTACGCTCTGCCCTCTGCCCCCAAAGGGGGAGTAATTCGCGCCTAGGGGCGGCCCGTCGGCGCTCATTTATCGGGTGTCCTCATCGCTTATGCCGGGCGATGACATCGGCGCACGCGGCGCAAACGCGATCGACGTCCGCGTCGGTCATCGCGGCATGCAGCGGCAGCGTCACAGTCGAGTCGGCGATCCGTTCGGTGTTCGGCAGATCGCCGCGATGATAGCCGAAGCGCCGACCGAGCGAAGAGAGGTGCAGCGCCTCATACGAAACGCCGGTCATGATGCCTTCTGCCGCGAGGGCATCGCGAAACGCCTTCCGGTCGAGCGTCAGATCGGCCAGCGGCAGCAGCACGGAAAACATGTTCCACGACTGCCCATCGTTCGCGCTCGGCTGCGGCGGCAATACGCACGCGGGATCCGTTACAAAACGTGCGAAATAGCGGTCGACGAGCGAACGGCGCCGGCGCAGGAATTCCGGCAGGCGCGCGAGCTGCGCAAGTCCGATCCGCGCATTCACATCGGGCAGATTGAATTTGCCGCCGGGAAAGGCAACGTCGCGCGTGCCGTCGGGAAGCCGCTCGATGCCATGGAAACGCAACGCCGCGATGCGGCGCGCTTCCGCTGCTTCGTTGACGACCAACGCGCCGCCCTCGATCGATGTGATGTTCTTGTTCGGGTGAAAGCTGAATGCGACGACATCGCCGAACGCGCCGACGTTGCGATCTTTCCACTTCGAACCTATCACGAGCGCGGCATCCTCGATGACTCGAACGCCGCACCGACGCGCGAGCGCGTGCAGCGCGTCCATGTCGACGAGCGAACCCGGCCAATGCGTTGGGATGATCGCGCGGGTACGCGGGCCGATACGCGCTTCCACTTGCGCGAGATCGATGTTGCGCGTGACAAGATCGCAATCGACGAAGACCGGGGTTGCGCCGACCTTGACGATCATGTTGAGGACGGTGAAAAAGCTTTGCGCGCACGCGATCACTTCATCGCCGGGCCCGATCTCGGCGAGCTGCAGCGCGACCTCGATCGCGGCCGTCGCCGAATTCAGCGCCCGAACCGGACGGCCGTCGCAAAATCGCGAGAGCTCGGTCTCGAATGCCTCGACCCAGGGCCCGCTGGTGATGTGGCCGGAGCGCAAAACGTCGGCGACCTCGGCGATCGTCTCCTCGTCGAGCAACGGACTCGCGAATTTGAGGAGCGGCACGTTCGGCATGCGATTGCCTACGTCCGCGCGACGAGCCACACGCCGACGATGATGAAACCGATCCCGAGCCAACGAGCGAGCGTGACGTCTTCGCCGAGAAGGTAATGCGCTGCAACAGCGTTGATCACGTAGCCGAGCGAAAGCATCGGATAAGCCATCGATACCGGCACGCGCGAAAGACCGATGATCCACACGATCACGCTTGCACCATAGAACGCAATACCGGTGATGAAATGGCCCTCCGTTGCCATTCGAGAGAGCGTTCCGGTCCAGTTATCGCGCGTCAACGTGATGACGCCGAGCACATTGGTGCCGGCTTTCAGCAATAATTGTGCAGCGGCGTTCAGCAGCACGCCGGTCATCAAGAACGCAAAGGCAGTCCAGGTCATCGCCGTGCAACCAACACGCGCCGCGGATCGCGCGCGACGACACGTAGCGGGACGCCCATGCGAGCTACCTTGTCGAACGTATCGGGCGTCATGAGTGCATAGGCCTGCGGCAGCAAACGCCAGCGCGCTTCCCAATCGGCCAGCGTGGCGATGCCGCGCTCGGGCTCGGCATCGAGTCCGAGCGCGAGCTCGTCGCGATAGTCGACGAGCGTCGTCGTGCGCTTCAAGTAGAACGGCAATGTCTGATCGTACATTTCCACTTGATAGAACGGAGCGCTCGGATCGTAAGGTGGTGCCGCGCGCTCGAGCGCCGTCACAACGTCGGCGGCGGATCGTGTCGTGCGAAACGCATCATCGCCGACAAACGCGAGCTGCGTGGCGAACAAAGTCGCAAGCGTCACGATGACGATGCCCGCGGTGCGTCCAGCCGCCGAGTCCCGCGCAAATGCGAAAAGCGCCGCAACGCTGCCGGCGATTGCCAGGACAAGCGCTGCGATGAGCCACGGTCCGAACTGACGATAGATCGACAGCGGTGTGCGTGCATCAGCTAGCTTTGCCGCGATGTCGTTGTACCCCGCCAGCATGACGACCAGGGCGACCGCCGCAGTCGCGACAGCCGCCATCGTCCACTTGTACAAGACCGATTGTGGCAGGCGTTCGAGTTGCCATCCGATGAGAAGCGCCGCAGCGGGAAATAGCGGGAGGATATACGAAGGCAGCTTCGAGCCCGATACGCTGAAGAAGCAAAAGACGAAGACGATCCAAGCAAGACAGAAGCGTGGCCACGAGAATCCATTGCTCGCGCGCGGGGCATCGCGCCAGGTACGCCACGCCGTCGACAAGAACACGCCGGTCCACGGGATCAGTCCGACCAGCAACAGCGGCACGAAATACCATAGCGCCCCGGTGCGCCGGTGCTCGGACGTCAAGAAGCGGTCGAGATGCTCGTGGATGAAAAAGAAGCGCGCGAATTCCGGGTTTTTGAGCGAGACCGCAATGAACCAGGGCGCCGACAACACGAGAAGCACCGCGAGTCCGGCTACGAGATGGAGCCGCCTCCAGACTGTGAAATCGCGCGTCAGGAGTGAATAAAGCGCGAGCGCACCGCCGGGAATGACGACGGCAACGGGGCCCTTGACCAGTGTTGCGCCAGCTATGGCCGCCCATGCGAGCAGCATCCAACGCCGTTCGGCGTTCGGATTTTCGACGCCGCACTGTGCGATTAGAAATGCTGCCAGCGCTGCACCGAGCCACGCAGTCAGCAACGCATCCAGCGTCACGATATGGGCGATGCCGATCGGCCACAACATGCCGCCGAAGGCGAGTGTCGCATACGCGCCGACGGCGGGCGACGCTATTCGCGTACCCGCATAGCCAATCGCCAACAATGCGAGCGCTATGCCGAGCGCAGGCGGCAAGCGCGCCGCCCATTCATTGACGCCGAAGGTGACAAATGACATCGCCGTGAGCCAGTACTGTAGCGGCGGTTTCTCGAAATACTTGAGGCCGTCGAGCCGCGGGGTCACCCAATCGCCGGTGGCGACCATCTCACGCGCGATCTCGGCGTAGCGGCCTTCGTCGGGATGCTGCAGCTTGCGTACGTCGAGCGTCGCGAACCACGCCACCGCAAATATGACGCTGATCGCAATCCAGGCGGTGCGGGAAAGACCGGCGAGCATCGTTCTAGAACCTATCTCAAAATTGGCTACGCAGCCCGATTACTTTGTCGTGTCCTCGCTCGCCCCTCGCTGTACTTCTATGTACTATCTCGGGGCTCGCTCCGGGCCTTCGCGCACTCGGGCTGCTCGCCCCATTTTGAGAAACGTTCTAGAGGGGCGGCGTGCGACGCGAGACCGCCGCAATGGGCGCGCATTCTACCGTGCCGGCGCTTGCGGCCGCGTCATGATTACCGCTACCATTGATCGATGAGTTCGTGCCGCCGCTGTTCTCGCTCGGCGGCTTTTTCATATCATGCCCGCTCCGCTCACGCTCTACGATAACTACGCCCGGGCGCTGCGCCCGTTCGTGCCGCTGAAACCGGACGATGATGTCGGCCTGTACACCTGCGGCCCCACCGTCTACGACTATCAGCACATCGGCAACTACCGGACGTTTCTATTCGAGGACACGCTCCGCCGAACGCTCGAATGGAACGGTTACCGCGTCAAGCACGTGATGAACGTGACCGACGTCGGCCATCTGACCTCGGACGCCGACACCGGTGAGGACAAGATGGAGAAGGGCGCGCGCCGCACCGGCAAATCGGCGTGGGAAATCGCGCAGATGTACACCGATGCCTTTCTCGCCGATCTCAAGCTTCTCAATATCGAAGATCCGACGATCCTCTGCCGCGCGACCGATCACATCGCGCAGCAGATCGCGTTCATCGCCGATATCGAGAAGAAAGGGTTCACGTACCGAACGTCCGACGGCGTCTATTTCGACACCAGCAGGCAAGCCGATTACGGTTATCTCGCGCGGCTCGATGTCAAGGGGCTTGAGGCGGGGAAGCGCGTCGATGTCGGCGAGAAACGGCATCCGACCGACTTCGCGCTGTGGAAATTTTCTCCACCCGGCGAGAAGCGTCAGATGGAATGGGAAAGCCCATGGGGACGCGGCTTCCCCGGTTGGCATATCGAATGCTCGGCGATGGCGCAGCTCTATCTCGGCGATTTCTTCGATATCCATTGCGGCGGCGAAGATCACATTCCCGTTCATCACACCAACGAGATTGCACAAACCGAAGCGCGGGTCGGCACGCATCTCGCGAATTTCTGGCTGCACGGGTACTTTCTGTTGCAAAACGACGCGAAGATGGCGAAGTCCGCTGGCGAATTCCTCCGGCTGCAATCGTTGATCGATCGCGGTTACGATCCGCTTGCGTATCGCTATTTGTGTTTGACCGGACATTATCGGAGCCAGCTCAACTTCACGTGGGAGGCGCTCGACGCCGCGGCGACCGGGCTCACGCGAATGCGGCAAGCGTTTTTCGCGCTGCCGATCGACGCGAATGCACAGCCGGACGCCGCGTATGTCGATCGCTTCACCGTTTGCGTGAACGACGATCTCAACGTCCCGCGCGCACTGGCGGTTGCATGGGAAGCGCTGCGCGGCGATCTGCCCTCGACGCAAAAGCGCGCGACGCTCGCGAAATTCGATCGCATCTTCGGACTCGCGCTCGAGCGGTGGATGCCGCACGAAGAGTCGATTCCCGAGCAAATCAAAACGCTCGCTGAAGCGCGCGCAGTGGCTCGAAAAGCAAAGGACTGGGCCGAAGCGGATCGGTTGCGCGACGCGTTGCACGCCGCCGGTTGGGAAATGGAAGATCGTGCGGACGGATATTCGCTCAAGCGCAAGAACCAGTCGAATTGACGCAGCCGGTGCGCGGGTCCAGTATCCGACTGCCGTGGAGGGCGGATTCGCCGCCTTGAAAGCGTTCGTCTCGAACACCCAGTCCAGTCAAGCAATGACACGCGAGCATTCGATGACGATTCGTTCGCGTCTGTTGCTGCTCGCGAGCGGCGCGGTCTTGCCCGTGCTGATCTTCGCGGTCCTTGTCTCCGTCATTCTCGTCCTGCAGGAGCAGCGCACATTCGAGCGTGGGGCGATCGAGCGGGGGCGCGCCATGATGAGCGCCGTCGATGCCAGCCTTCGCGGCTCGCTGTCGATGCTGCAGGCGCTCACCGCATCGCGCGCATTGGCCTCCGGCGATCTCGCGGGCTTCCATGAATCGGCCGCGCGACTTCTGGCAACGCAGCCAGCATGGCACAACATCACGCTTGGGCTTCCTTTGGGCGAGACAGTCGTCGACACGCTGGTTCCGTTCGGCACTGCGCTGCCTCCGATCGTCGACTTGCCCAGCGCCGAACGGGTCGTCAAGACGCAGCAACCCGTCGTCGGCGATGTGACGAGACCGACGCCCGATTCGCCGGCGATCATCCCCGTGCGTGTACCTGTTCTTCGCGACGGTGCCGTCGTCTACATCTTGACTGCGCAGGTTCGGCCCGAATCATTCGATACGCTGATCCGCGAGCAGCAGCTGTCGCACGACTGGGTAGCAGGTCTCATTGACGGCAACGGCAATTTTGTGGCGCGCGTGCCGCCGCGTGCACCCGGAGAGCCGGCGTCGGCGGCGTTTCGCGCCGAAAGTCAGCGCGCAAAAGAGGGCTGGTTTCGCGGCCTCACGGTCGAAGGCAAGGACACTTTCACCGCGTACCAGCGTTCGGTGCTGAGCAACTGGACGATCGGCCTCGCGGCGCCGAGCGAGATCGTGCTAGCGGGTGCGACAAACACCGCGTGGCTCATAGGTCTCGGCGCTCTTGCCGCCCTTGCTCTCGCCTTCGTGCTGGCCGTCGTGATCGGAAATCGCATCGTCGGGCCCATGAAGAAGCTGGCTTTGCTCGCGCGAAGCATTGGCGACGGCAGCGCGACCATCGCTTTGCCGCGTGAGGGATTGCGCGAGATCGACGCCGTAGGTCTCGCGCTCAGGCAAGCGGACAGCGCCGTACGCGAACGCCAAAGCCTGGTTGAGCGGGAAAAGGATGCGGTCGAGGCCGCCGATCGAACGAAGGATGAGTTCATTGCAACGTTGAGCCATGAGCTCCGCAATCCGCTGGCGGCGCTCACGTCGGCCGCGGGAATATTGCGCCGTAACGATCTTAATTCGGACGTGGGCCGGGATGCCCGGGAAGTGATCGAGCGGCAGATCGCGCACATGTCGCGCATGATCGAAGATTTGCTGGATTTGAGCCGAGTCGTCGCCGGGAAAATCAATCTCAGGCTCGAGCGCGTTGATCTCGCCGAGCTCGTTTCGATCGTCGTTAATGCTTGGCAGAACGCGGGAAGGCTCGGCGGCCACGCCGTCAGCGTCGACACACAAGGCGCGTGCGTTGTCGCCGACCGCACGCGATTGGAGCAGATCGTCACCAATCTGCTGGACAACGCGGTCAAGTTCACCCCGGCCGGCAAGCGCATCCGGGTCGCAGTTTCGCCGAACGGCGAGTGGGCCGAGCTCACCGTCGATGACGAGGGTCGCGGCATTGCGAATGAGCTGCTGGGACGCGTCTTCGACCCGTTCGTCCAGGGAGATCAATCGACGGGCATCAACGCGGGAGGCTTGGGCCTTGGTCTAGCGCTCGTCAAGCGCCTGGTCGAGCTGCAAGGCGGCTCCATTGCGGTCACGAGCGCAGGCGTCGGCCGCGGCGCGAGCTTCAGCGTGCGTCTGCCGCGCACCGAGGCGAGGAGCGAAGAACGCGCAACGTCGCCGTTGCCGACAAGCGAAACGGCGAACAAGAAGCGCGTGCTTGTCATCGACGACAACGACGACGCTCGCAAATCGCTGGCCATCTTGCTGGCGTTCGAAGGCCACGAGACCTACGAGGCGGCCAACGGCGCGGGAGGCATCGAAGTCGCGTCGCATGTGCGTCCCGATGTCGCCTTGATCGACATCGGCCTGCCCGATTTGAGCGGATACGAAGTTGCGCGACGCATCCGAGCGGACTTGAATGGTGGCGTCGCTCTCGTCGCCGTCACAGGGTACGGACAGCCCGAGGATCAGCGGCGCGCGTTCGACGCGGGATTCGACGCGCATCTGGTCAAGCCGATCACAATCGAACAGCTAAACGAGATGCTCTCGGCTGCGCGACCGCAAACGCCGATGGCGTCGAGCCGGCAGGATTAGGTGCAATTGTGAAGCTACTAGCCGGCATGCGTTTGCCTTTAAGTCGGCTCAATACATCCGCTCGATCGGACCCGAATACAGAACAGGGCCCGTCGGCAATCCGGTCGGCGAGCCGGTGGACGGCTCAAGGCTGACGGCCAGCGCGGGGATGTTCGCCAGCGCGTTATCGATGGGCGAAGGGAGCGGCACGCGCACGATGCCGGTCGCCGGAATGAGACCCAGTGATCGTGGCGCCGCCCCGGTTGGAAGCATCCAAAGCTCCAGTGCCTTCCCGGCCTCGACGGGGGCTGCAGCCACTGCCTTGACCAACAAGAACGCGTCGCTGCGTCGGGCGCTGGCAATCAAAGCCGGTTTGCCGTCGGCGCCGGCGAGTACGGCGACAATGGAAGCCTCGGGGGCGCCCGCTCGTTGGGCGAGGAGTGCGATGCCAAGCCCCAGCACCGCCACGAAGGCGAACGCGGTAAGCGCGCGCCAGACACCAAGGCGATTCCACCAGCGATCGCCCGCTGCCTCTGCCGACGCGGCGGAAAGCCCGAGCCGGCTCACGATGACGGTCCACACGCGCGGGGGTGGTGTCACTGCGGGAATGGCGGCGGCGAGTGCGGCAAGACGCTGCTCCCATTCGCCGATCGCCGTGGCCACGACCGGCTCGGTCCGAGCGGCGCGAGCAAGACGCGCGCGCGGGCGAGGTGGCAGCGTGCCCAGCGCGAAT
>WNGI01002346.1_pt1 | contig 16367 bp, 7 predicted proteins | sample 5400621 | NCBI WGS metagenome assembly WNGI01 (sample SAMN13153374, study PRJNA577476) | soil metagenome | isolation source: 20 cm soil or saprolite under Garry oak tree replicate 1 | place: USA:California | collected 2016-06-15 | reverse complement strand
CTTTTCATATGCACCAAAGGATCTCACCCGAGGTCGAGTTGAGCGCCCCGAGAACCCAGCGACCATCGGCACGTACTGTCTGGTCTCCGATCAGGCGCTAGGCCCATTCAATTTCTCATCCGGCGGCATGCTCGCTGTGGACACAATTGGCTCGCACTACGGCGGCAAGCTGATCGAAGACCGGTATGGACGACTACAGTTCCTGGCCTTCAACATGTTTGGCCGCGATGGCCGGTTTATTGGGGAGCTCACCGATCCGTTTCCGGTCACGCTTGAAAACGGCCTCCCTCAGGTCGGAATCGTGTCTGGCGATGGGGGTAGGCCCAGCGCACACAGCGGCTAGGCAGAGGGCTTCGGGTGAAGCCGCTAGGGCCCGCATGAACACGATTGGTCGGGTCCGACGCTCGGCGCGAGAATAAGCGCACAAAGCCGCAAACTACAAACGGTTTAGAAAACCGCCTGCAGCGAGCAGTCGCTGCCAAGCCACGCAAATTAGCCGACCTCTTCAGACTGGCCGCGCTGGCTGTCATCGGCTTGTCATCGCCCGATGTGGCGGACGCCAGCGAACGAAAGCGAACTTGAAGGGACGTCTACGGACAACCACAAACGGTTTTGAAGACCGCGGGCCTGACGTCCACTGCGGTCCGTTAATGTCCGCCCTACCTCGAATGTGAGAATCAGGATTCCCTAGGTGTCCGCCACTATCCGCTGTCGTGCGCAGGATTGGCTGTCATCTTGGCTGTCAGTTGACCGGCACGGGAGACTCTCGATCCCAAGGTTCAGGGTTCGACTCCCTGCGCGAGCACCATCGGCTCGCTCACGGTGTCGTTAGCAGCCCTTGAACACCGGGAGCGATTTCGTCTCTCCGAACAAAGAGCTCATCCTGATTCTCGTAGCCCCAACGCGAGTAGACATCGAGCCAGATAAGAGCCTTCCTCTGCTTTTCGCTGTCAGGCCACATCAAGACTTGGTCGCGGACCTCCCCGAGTTTGTTCACAGCCCCAACAACAAGCACATACTCGGGACCCATTGGCATTTTGTTGTCCGTGACGCGGATACCGCGACTGAACGAGCAGTCGATCAAGTCAGCGCGTGAGAAGTCATTTCCTTCGAATTCGTTGACTGTCCGGGGAGGATGATATCGAGCCTTCGGATCCGGTCGCGTTCGGCCAGAGAACTTAACTCCCAAAAGACGGCCGGCGAAGCTGCACTCAACAAACTCCGCCTCCGTCGCGTTCCAGTCATCGAGCCTCGCTTGCGAAAAGTCGCACTTCTCGAATCGGGCCCACAGAGGGGAGCAACTCCTAAGGTCAGCTCCTACGAAACGACAGCGCCGATAGGTGACTTGCGGAACGTGGCCAAATACCCCACCACCGAATGAGACTCGGGAGAAATCGCACTCATCGAATTCTGTTCCGAGGGCAACGAAGTTGTCGATCGCCTGGTTGCTGAAGTCGATCTTGTGAGCCTGGGCCGATCGGAACTCAACGGTGGTTCGAGGCGGCACACCGACACGCCGACCCTCAACATTCCCTCGGAACTCCAGTCTGTCGAATGGCCGCTCCCACCCAACGACTCTGGATTCAAATCGCGGCGGCTTAGCTCCAACAACGCGGCGTAGCCAAGCCCGCATACCGCCAATTCTGGCGACACTGCCCGGATGACACCCTAATTGAACCCTTCACAGTGGCGCGTTTTAACATTCCATGCCACTCTGTGGCACTGCTGCGTCATTAATCCGAGGCCGTTTGGCAATTCGTGACCCTCCCTGACGCTGTGGGCCCGCAGTCTCGTAGCCCTGAAGCCCGCGTCGGGCGGTGACGATGCCTGCGGGAAGCTGCAGGGGCTCAGTCACCACGGAACCACAGATATACATGAGGGCCGTTTTCTTCGGCCAATTGCGCAAGCGCCGCCACCTGCTTCAGGAAGAGATGCTCACCGGGGGCATACTCTGGGCGCACCAGTTGCGACTCGAGTGCCGCGCGTAGGTTTGGCAACTGGCGCCAGTTGAACATGGCGTTGCCATAAGGATCGATTCCACCAAGTAGCGCGGGTGACGTTAGCTCCGAAACAAGACGGCCTAGATGGCCATCCTCGTCAATCAAGCTTTCGATCCGTTCGTTGCGCTCCGTCTCGACCGTCACGACCATGCTCATGACGCATCCGAGTGCTGTGTCATGAGACGAATTCCGAGTCTATCCCTGGTTCCGCGCCCAATGATCATGCCATGCCCGCTGTTCATCAACGGTCGCCAATTGCGCATCGGGAGAGGCTGTCTCGAAAATGTCGACCGCAACAGGACGCATTGTCGATCGGGGCAGGGTGAGGACATAAGCCTTTCGCCCTTGACTCGTCTGCCTGAGCATCGCGGAAGGAAATACGTCCCTTCGAGCTCCGTTGACCACCAGCGTGATGCCGTCCCTCTCGAGCGCCCGGCGCACTTGCGCCAATGCTTCGAACAGATCCGTCGCGGCCCCCGAAGCGACGACACCGTCGATCGTTACTTCGACTCTGCTCAGGTCGCCAGGTTTAGATAAATCGTTGATTCTGAAGCGGATACGACCGTTCCTAGCCTGATGCCCGCGAATTGCTTGGACATTGAGCTCTTCCCAGCTCATCCGGCATAGCCCACACCGTGTCGCCTCATTAGTTGATGCTCCCAGCGGCCACTACCCATTCACCCTAGCGCCGGTCAGCGCGTCGCCGCCGAGATCTGAATGAGTAGGTGGTCGATCAAGCCACTCACATTGTCTGGTGAGGCAGCGACCCTCCTTTTGGCGGCGTACTCGATCGCCTTCCGCCGAGCATCCCGCAGGACATTCGCGAAGTAGCGTGAAACCTCGTCGAACTTGAGCGTTTCTGGGGCGGCGGCCACAACCAAGACTCGGTCGTTGTTGCGATCGAGTTTCGTCGCATGAACTCCTTCATAGTCGGGCTGAAAGATCGGTCCAGGAATGTGGAATACGATGTTGATCCGCAAACCATCATTCGGGAACGCCCTCCGCTCCCGAATGACCATTCGCAGGTAGCCCATTAGAGCTTCATTGATGAGGTGGTTGGCGGGCGACGGCCCTCCCCTGCTTATGCCAATGGCAAGCAGGTCGGGCGGGTTGGAGTCAGCGATCAACCGCCCGCCCCGAGGATTGTTTCGAGCACACCCATATCGTTACCGCTGAGAAGGCGGCGGCGCAGGTTGTGACGCACGGCAACTCGCTGGCGAGCTCCGCTTGAGGGCACCACTACCTTCCCGGCCGGTGTAGCCCTTAAGCCAGCCCTCCGGCGCGGGCAATCATTTCCTCGGTTATTGAGAATTCCACCTCGTCTAATTTGACTAAGCGAATATTGCTACGTTTCATCGTACGAATCACATCAGCAACGCGCGACGTCACGAGTATGGATTCCCGATTGTCGGGTACTGCGAACTCAACCAGGGCGGTGGCCTCCTGAACATAGAGCCCGCGTAGCTCGAGGAACTTTCCCATTCGTCCGATCACGGCCGAGCGGCTGTAATCAACAGACCCGCATCGGCCAGTAACGCCTAGAAGGGAGTAGCCAGCTGGTCCGCCATCGATCTCAATCGGCGAGAGTTTAGCCCCAGTCATGGGTGCTATCGCAGCCGCAAGGCGTTCCGATAGCGCGTAGAGGCTCGGAAAACCAAGGCTGAGCAGGTCTGCAAACCTGCCAGGCTCTATGACACGTGCTCGAAGAGGCGAAGCGGGTGGCCCTCCACGCAGCAACGCTCCCGCTGCATCCCTAGTTATCGGAACACTTAGATTCGCCACACCAGGCGCATCCGCATCGTTGAATTCCCATTGCAGTGCGCCCATCTCAATAGTTCACCTTGAACCCATAGCTGCCCGCCAACTCCCGACCATAGTCAAGAATCTCATCCCTCGTGGGACTACCTTTGAAGAACTCCCCCCATCTCAAATTGTATCCACGCGCTTTGGCCAGGTGGTCCCCGGTCTCCCACCATGCGCCGTACTCGGCCCGGTTGACGTCGATACCCGCATCCAAGAACAGCTGACCGAATTTGTTGGGGAAGACGTGGTGAGCTTGGGCCAGTTTGCCGGGGTTCTCGCCCGTAAGAGCGATCAGATCACTTCGAAAGGATGTACCGCGCCCTGCGTACGAAGCAACCTTCCCCACCTCGACTGCTTCGGCGGCGCGGTCGACCTTCAGCGCTAGCTCGCCGGCTTGTGATGCGCGGCTCACCAGGCGCACGGCCTCAGCGTCGGCCAGTGGGTCTTCAGGGCCTGTCAGTACAACCAAGACTGCCGCAACGAGGCCAACAGCCAGGCCGGCGTCGAACCACAACTCTTCATCTGGTGAAGTTGACGAAAGCGGAAGACCGGTAAACCCTGCCACGACCCCCAGAAGCAAGTTGCCTGCCGGGCTATTGACGAACGAGGTAACTGAGGTTGTGAAGTTCGTCCAGGCCGCCGCTACTACGTTGACGACATAGTTGTAGGCAGCGGTTACCGCACCAACCGCACCTCCGATCAGGTTGCCGATGAACCCGAACGGATCAAAACCACCGTCGAGCCCGGCTGGGTCAGTGACGTTCAGTGGGTTGTCGGCGACGTATCCGTATGGAGCCCACGTGGCGCTGACTTTGGGATCTCTCGATATGAACTGGCCGGTGAGCGGATCGTAGTACCTTGCTCGCAGCTGATACAGGCCGCTTTCAGCATCACGATATTGGCCCGAGAACAAGAACGGGTTATTCACGTTCCCGGTCTGGGAGGTGATGTTTCCGTAGGAGTCGTAGTCATAGGTCGCGACGACTGCGGCAGTCGCGTCCGTCAACGCACGCGTCGACCCGAGCTGATCCTGGTGGTAGTAATAGACAGTGGTTCCGGTGACCTGTTCCAGCGGCAAGCCACCGGGGCCGGTGACATATTCGGTTCCGCCGTCTTGAAGAATTAACGGAACCGCGGCGACCGTGTCCCACACGAACGCTTCACTCTGGCCGCCAATCGTCTTGCTTGCACGCAGGCCAGCGCCGTTGTAGGTGTAGCTGTTACCAGAGCCGAATGTCGTGAGCCGATTCTGCTGGTCCCACGTCAGCGTGATAGCCCCTGCGCTTGTCCTCCGTCCTGCCGCGTCGTAGGTATAGCTAGTGGTTGTTCCGCCAACTATCGCGGTCGAACTGAGCTGATCAGCATTGTCATAGCTGAAGTTCGTAGTTGTGGATCCACTGACAGTTTGGGTGAGGCGTCCGGCCGCGTCATAGGCGTAGCCAACGCCCGTGCCATTGGTTAGCTGATTGAGACTGTTGTAGGCGTAAGAGCTGGAATTCTCACCGGTAACTTGTGCGTTGTTGTCCCGCGCGTAGTTGAGGCTGAGGACAGTTCCTGCACCCACGTCGGCGATGTTGGTCAACTGATCGGCGTTGTTGTAAGTCCAAGTCGCACCCACCCCATTGGGATACGTGATTCCAGTTAAATTGGAATCGGCGTCATATCCGAATGTGGTCGTGTGCGAAAGCCAATCCTGGATCGAGTGGAGTCTTCCGGCGGTGTCGTATGTGCGCGTCACGCAAAGAGTCGATGTGTTGCAATTCCCCCCCGGATATTGAATCGATGCAATGCGTCCTACAAGGTCATATGTGTAGGCCACGGTGTGGCCTGTTCCATCGGTCTGTTGCGTCAGCCCGTGAAGCGAGTCCCACACATTCGCAGTCGTTCCGGTTCCATCTGTCATGGTCAGGGCGTGTCCATCAGCGTCGTATGTGTAGGACACGGCGGGAGTCACGCCATCGGAGTAGACGACGCTAGTCAAGCGGCCTCCAGAGTCATATGTGTACGTAGTGGTTTGACCAAGCGGGTTCACCATCGTGTTTAGGCGATTGGCGCCGTCATACGTGTAGGTCGTGACGCGGTTCAGGCCGTCAGAACTCGTTGCTTCGCGATTGAGGGCGTCATAGGTGTAAGTAGTGAGGGCGTGGGTTAAACCGTCAGTCTGCGTGAGCACATGGCCCAGCGCGTCGTAAGTGATCTGCGTCGTGGTCGCTTGGGGGGTACCATAACCCGCCGTCGAGGAGAGCGGCCGCCCATCGAGATCGTAAGAAAAGATGCTCACGTTCCCATTCGCGTCAGTGGTACGAATGAGGCGACCGGCCGCGTCGAACTGGTTAACTACTTGGTGATTGAGCGGATCGGTCGTCGTCAGTTTCTCGCCAGCCGCGTTGTACGTGTAGCTGGTTCGATATACGTCGGGGTTCGCACCGATGACGTTGCCAAGTGGACTGACCGTGGACGTCACCCGTCCAAGCGGATCGTAGAAAGAGGTTGCTTGGTCGCCCAGAGGATCGGTCGTCGAGCTGACGTCACCATACGTGTCAAACGTGTAGGTCCATATCCGATTCGTCGGATCGGTCACCGCAGTAATTTCCCCGGGGTGGGTGGGGTCGCTGTAGACGTAGGTGGTGACCTGGTTGGAACTCGTTCCCACAAGTGGCGTGGACGTGGTCAATAGGTTGCCGTTTGTGTCGTACGTATTTGTTGTGATTACTCCGAGCGGATCCTGAACCGTAAGCGGCTGCGAGAAGTTGTTGTATGTGTAGGTCGTCTTGTTTCCGAGTGTGTCTGTGCTTGTCAATACGTTCGTCTTCTGGTCATAGGTTGCCGTGCTCGCTTCGTTGTTTGGGTTGGTCACAACTGCCACGCCGAGCGAGCCGGGATCGTATGCGTACGTGGTCGTCTGCGCTAGAGAAGTGTTACTGGCCTGTACCACATCCACCGGAAGTCCGAGCGCATAGTCATATTTGTTCTGATGACCTAGTGGATCCGTGACAGTCGTCGTGAAGATTGGCCATGCTGAGACGTAGGTGTAGCTTGATGAGTTGCCAAGAGAATCGGTCTGCTGACTAACACGACCATTCGTGTCATAAACATTCACCAATCCATTGCATCCCTGGATCGTGGCGCAGACGGGGCCTTTTGCAGTCAGCATCCGGTGCGATGAGTCGTAGGTAAAGGTGGTCGTGCCACCGAGAACGTCTAAGACCGATGTGAGGTTCAGGTTGGAGTCATAGTCGTAACTCACCATGCGAATGCCGTCGGTCACGGTCGAAATCCGCCCGTTCGCACCATAGCTGAAGCTCAGTTGTCGTCCAGCGGAATCCGTGACTGTTGTGAGATTGAGCCCGCTGTACGCCAGTGTCGTCGTGTAACCGTTTCGATCGATCTCCTGGATCAATTGGCCGCCCGAGCCGAATATCAGCTTTCCGCCGTGCTTTTGGGTTAGCGTGTACAGTCCGCCGGCGAGAACGAGCGTGGTCGAGACATAGCTCGACGTCGTGAAGCTGCCATTGACGTTTAGGAAGAGCTCGTTACCGCCGAGTGGGTCATAGAGGGTTACGTTGCCGCTTCCATCGAATTCGAGGTGGGCTGTATAGGTACTAGCTGACCCGTAGCCAAAGGGCCCCAACTTGGATGCACCGAATGAGTTGTACGTCCGCTCGAGCGAAAGGGCAGGTCCGCGCCCCGGAATCGAAATATCCATGGATTGTTGGCAGAAGTTGCCGTTACCCGTATTGACGCCTCCACATTCGTCTGCCAGTTCACCTGGCGCGATTCCCGGTGTTAGCTCAAATGGCTGGAAGAGAAACGCTGAGTCCGCGAACCAACCAACTTCCCACGGGTTCGTCAGCGCTGTGAAGATCGCGGAGTTGGCGTTCGGGGAGAGGTCTGGCCAGTCTCCCCATGAAACGGGACCCCACGGGTAGAAGGGGGTCAGAAGCTGGCCCGGCAGCTTCCCCACCGGATAGCTGTCAAAGTTGTAGTCGACCAGGGTGTGTAGCGGATCGGCGGTCAGATTCGTCGTGGGAACTGTAAAGGTAGAACTCGTGTAGACGGCGTAGTTCGAAACTCTGAACCCGTCGAATGCGCCTTGCCGCAGCTCCGACTCATCGAAGAAGCCGGCCCAAGCGTCGAATGGGATCGCTGCCGAATCAGGCTGCGTGAATACTTGGACCCCGTCGATGTAGCCGCGCACGTTGGTACCGTCGTAGTCGAGCGCGATGTAAACAGGGACATTGCCCTGTAGGAGGCCATTGAGATTCGCTGGGGTGTATTGCCCTCCTGCCCCAAAACCCACCTGGCCGTTGTGCGGCCACACGAAACTGACATCGCAGCAGTTGCCGATTCCGTGCAGATCGCCGATATTCCAGTTGATGCCGGCTTGAGGCGTGTCCGAGTTGGGAATTTGGATGGTTCCTCCCCCGGGCGCGTTCAACGAACCCGTGTCGAGCAGGCCCCATGCCATATTTCCGGTCGTCGTATTCGTGGACCCAATGGCCCAAATCCAACCTTCGACCGTCCACTGGTTCAGGCTCGCGTGAGGGATCGTCTGGCGGCTGGTCCAACCTTCGTAGTAGATGCCTCTAGACGGGTTGCCGCCCGTAGCGATCGCGAGGAACCGATCCATGCCGTTGGTCGCCTGGGCACCCATGATCTGGACCGTCGGCGAGCTCGCCGCCGGCCCGGTGCCGTACTTGTTCAGTGCAGCGACCTGGAAGGACATCGACACCAGGCCGGGCAGACTGGGCACGTTGGCGCTGGTTGAGCTGCCGGTGACCGAGAAAGGCGCCAGCTTGGAGCCGTCCGCGAGCACCGGTGTAATCGAGTAGGACGTGACCGGCGCGCCACGGGGCGTTGGTGGCGTCCAACGCACCACGGCGCTGTTCTGACTCGCCGTCGCGGTGACGTTGGTCGGCGCGCCCGGCACGCCAGCGCCCGCGGCGTTCCAGCGGTTGCTCACCTCGGTCGCGGAAAGGGCGTGGCCGTAGACGGCGACCTCGTCGAGGCTGCCGCTGAAGGTCCCGACGACAAAATGCGTCCCCGACACCGTGCTCAACCCGGCAGCCTGGCTGCCCAGGCTGTTTCCGTCGAGGTACATGGTCAGGTTGGTGCCGTCGTAGGCCACCTCGGCGAGGTGCCACTGCCCGTCCTGCATGTTGTAAGGAGCGGTGAATGCCCAGCCCGTCGTAGTGGTGCCGAGGTTCAGCTGCGTGCCCCCGCTGAGGATCTGCCAGTCGAAGAGGGTGCCGAACCAGCTCGAGTCGCCATACATCGCCAGGTTCTGTGTCGAGGTACTCGTGGTCTTGAACCAAACTTCCACGCTTCTCGCGGAGCCGCCAGTGGGGAATGTTGAAGTCTGATTAACCTGCATGCCGCCGCCGCTCATTGCTGTATCGGTGTCGCCGGTCAACGCGCCCTGCACGCCGAGCGTGTAGCTGCCCGTGTAGTTCCCTCTGAGGCCGGCCGACGACGAATCCGGTGCCATGCTGGCCGTGTCGCCGAGACGGTAGTGCGCCAACGGAAGCGACGCCGCGATCGTGGACGGGTATGTGGACGTCGAGCCTGTAGGAGTCGCGATGCCGGACGTCGCGGTTACGCCAAGACCGAAGTTGTTGAAGGGCGCGACCTTGAATGTGTAGTCGACTCCTCCCTGGAGTCCAGTCATCACCGCCGAGAGGTGAGTCGCTGACACAGCGGTGGACTCCGCCAACGCGCCGCTCACGTATGCGCTGACCACGTAACCGAGCACGGGTGAGGCATTCGTAACCGCGTCCCAGCTCACCGTGACCTGGTTGTTGCCGGCGATTGCGCCAGCCGCGGCGGTGGCAGCGGGCTGGCTGTTGCCACTGGCGAGAAAATGCGCCGTCACCTCAGACGCGGTCAGCGCGCGAGTGTAGACGGCAACGTCGTCGAGATTTCCCGAGAAGCCGCTGCCGACCACAAGACCGGTCTGAGCGGTGCCCAGGGTTCCATTCCACGTGCCCACGCTGCTGCCGTCGACATACGCCGTCAGCACCGAGCCGTTGAACGTGACCACGACGAAATGCCACTGTCCGTTGGCGAGCGTGTAGGGGGCGTTGATGTTCGGGTTGGTGGGGTTGTTGAGGTTGAAGAACAGCTCATCGCCGACCAGCTCGACGTTGAAGTTGGTGCCGAAGTTCCGGTTGTCGCCCCACTGAACCATCGACTGGAACGATCCGTACGTCGTCTTGACCCACAGCTCGACAGTTCGCGACCCATTTCCGGTCGGCAGGCCGACGCCGGGGTTATAGGTCAGCGCACCCGAGATCGAGGTGTCCGAGTCGTTCGTCAGAGCGCCGGTGGCCCCGAGCGTCGCGCCTGTGTTGTAGACCGCCCAAGCGCCGCTGCCCGACGAATCTGTCCCGTAAGGCGATGGGGTCTGGTCGCCAAGGCGCCAGTACGCGACCGGGCCGGTTCCGGTTGGGCCGGTGCCGATCACCGTCGAGGCATAGGTCGACGCCGCACCGGTCGGAGTGACGGCGCTCGAGGGCGCGGACGTGCCTAGACCGAAGTTGTTGATGCCAGCCACCGCGAATGTGTAGGCGACTCCGCCCTGCAGCCCGCTGATCGTGGTGCTGGTCGTGCTCGGTCCGGTGGCCTTCGAGTTGACAGCTTGCGTGCCGCCATAGGCAGTCACGACATAGCCAAGCAGTGGGTACGGGTTCGTGGGCGAGGCACTCCACGTCACGGTCGCGGCGTTCGTGCCGGCTGTGGCCGAGACGGTGGCCGGCGGCGTGACCTGACTGTTGCCGCTGGCCAGGAAGTGCGCGCTCGCCTGGCTGCTCGTCAGCAGACCCGGGTACACCGCGACCTCGTCGAGCGTTCCCTGGAAGCCGTTGCCGACGGTCACGATGGTCCGGGTGGTGTTCAGGCCCCCGTACGTGGTGCTACCAGCGCGAATGCCGTCGACGTAGACGACGAACGCGCTCCCGTCGAAGGTGAGAATGACCTGGTGCCACTGTCCGTTTGCGATCGAGTACGGGAGGTTGATGTACGGGTTGGTTTGAGACGACCAGACGTTGATGGAGATCTGGGACGTGCCGCTCAGGCGGACGTCGAAGTCGGCGCCGAAGGTGTCGCCGTTGCCCCAGCCCACCAGCTGCTGATAGCCGCTGGTCGTGGTCTTCAACCAGATCTCAACCGTTCGCGACGAGTTGCCGACCGGTATGTTGGCGCCCGAGTACTGGACGTAACCGGATCCGAAAGTGACCGCGGCCTCGGAGTCGTTCGCCAGCGCACCGGCAACCCCCGTGGTGGGCGAGCCGATGTACAGCCCTGTTTGTCCGTTGCCGGACGAGTCGGCGGCCACGTTCGTCCCTGAATCGCTGAGTCGGTAGTAGAAGGCGGGTTGCGGCGTTGTCGTCTGAACCGTCGATGAATACGTCGAGAGGCTGCCCGTGGGGGTCACGGAGCCCGACGTCGCGGAAACATTCGAAAAGGCGTTGGTCAGCGAGACCTGAATCGTGTACGGCGCCGAGCCCATCAAGCCGGTGAGGGCGGCGTTGGTCGCGGTCGAAGCAACAGCCTTGGAGACGGTGGGCGTCGCGCCCTGGTAGGCCGTGACTAGGTAGCCGTTGAACGCGCGAATGTTGGAGCTGTCGGTCCAGGTGACGGTCGCCTGGTTGCTGCCCGCCGTGACGTTGGTGATGACGGGCGCAGTCAGGGTCACCTGCGCCGCCGATTCGTGGTTTGCAACCTGGGTCGCAGAGAGCACGGTCGGGTAGACCGCAACTTCGTCGATCGTGCCGACGAAATAGGGCAATCCGGCCCAAACCGATTGCCTTCCATGCCCGATCCAGACCGGGTTCGAGGCGACGTTCGGAGTCGAAGGCAGCGTGAAAGGCTGGCTCGATATCGACGGGTTCCACGACCCGTTCCACCGGTAGCCCTGAGGCGCGCGACCGTCCACGTAGACGTTCATCGTGGTGCCGGACAGCGTCACGACGACGTGATGGGTGCGACCATCGCCGAGGTTCAGTGCCGGAAGGTAATAGTCGCTGTTCCAGAACGCGACATAGAGCCCGGGCGTGTTGACGGGCGGATTGCTCCCCACGCCCCCCTGCTGGGTCACCGCGATCTCGAAAGACTGACCTGTGGCGCCTGTGGTCCCGCTGTCGAACAACACTTGTCCGCTCGTGCTCGTCGTGCTGAACCAGATCTCGATCGATCGCGTGTTGTCGCCCTGCAGGGCCGGGATCGTCGCGGCCGAAACATACGCGGAGCTTCCATCGAAGCCGGTACCCGGGTCGAGATCGCTGGGGATAAGACCCGCCTGGCTGAGCGTGACCGACCCGTTGTAGATGCCATTGAAGTTGCCAGTCACGTCGGTGGCGATTGAACCTGACGGATCGTCGAGCCGCCAGTACGCACTAGGGTTATCACCAGCGATAGTGGACTCATAGGTCGATCCGGCTCCAGTTGGCGTCACCGTGCCGGAGATTCCAGCAGGCCCCGATCCGAAGCTGTTGCTGGCATTGACTTGGAAGGTGTAGGCGGTCTGTCCCTGCAACCCGTAGACGACAACCTGAGTCGCAGAGGGGCCCGTATTTACGCGAGCGACCGGTTGGACACCGAGATAGCCGACGACGCTGTAGCCGGTGATCGCCGAACCGTTTTGCGATGACGCTGTCCACTGAACCGTCGCCTGGTTGGCGCCGGAGGTCGCCGTCACGGTGGCCGGCGCTGTCGGTGTCCCCACCGTGACCTGGTTGGAAGTCACGGTCGGCCCGTTGCCGATAGCGTTGGTCGCGTAAATCGTGAACTTGAACGTGTGACCATTGGTGACCGAACTGAAAGAGGTGCTCGTCGCAGTCGGGCCGAGGTTTTGAGGAGTGCCCGAACTTCCGTTGTCAATAGGCGTCACGGCATAGCCAGTAATCGGCGACCCGCCTGAGCTCGGAGCAGTCCAGGAGCCCGTCGCGGATCCATTGCCCGGCGCGGCAACGACGCTGGTAGGCGCACCCGGCGTGTTGACTGGGGTCACGGAGTTTGAGGTCGCTACCGGACCGTTTCCGACCACGTTCTTGGCGTAGACCTTGAAGCTGTAGGCGGTGCCATTGGTGAGGCCGGTGATCGTCGCCGGGGACGTGCTCGCATTCGTGGACGTGCCCGGCGTGATGCCCACGTAGGGCGTTATCACGTATCCGGTGATCGCCGAACCACCCGCCGAAGGAGCGGTCCAGTTGATCGTCGCCTGGGTGTTGCCAGCTGTCGCATTGAGGCTGGCGGGGATTCCGGGTGGCGTGGCCCAGGTCTTTGTGTCATTCAGAAACGTGCTGCCGCTGAGGCCGCCAAACAGCGAATCGCTGTCATTAACGCCGTTGTAGGCAAAGCCGGCGCCGGATCTGACCGTCGGTGTCAGCGCTGGAGCTTGCAGAGTCCAGTTAGTTCCGTCCCAGGTCCACGTATCCCCGAAATATGTCGACCCGTTTACGCCGCCGACCAAGGCGACGGAGTTGGTGAGAGCATTGAACGCAAGGCCGGAATTTGCGCGTGCGGAAGGCGTTGTCGGGGGAGTCAACTGGCTCCAGTTCGTACCGTTCCAGGTCCAGGTTTCGGCGTTGTAGGTCGTTCCGTTAACGCCACCGAACAGAACGACATTTGCAGCAGTCGTGTTGTAGGTCATGGCCAAGGCGGAACGAATCGAAGGCTTTGATGCGGGTGACAAGGCGGTCCAGTTCGTGCCGTTGAATGTATAAGTGTCTTGCAGCGCGGCGGAACCGGTCGTCCCGCCAAATAGGACGACCACGCTGTGCGCTGCGTCGTAAGCCAGCCCGTATTCGAGTCGTTTCGAAGGCTTCGTACTTGTCGTAACGCTGGTCCAGTTGGTCCCATCCCAGGTCCAGGTATCCTGCTGCGCTTGGCTGCCGGCTTTGCCTCCGAAGAGCACCATCTTGCCAATCGCCGCGTCGTAGACCAGTTTTGAGCCCCAGCGCGCCGAGGGCTGCGTAGCCGGAGTTAGCCGCACCCAGGTGGTGCCGTCCCAAGTCCATGTCTCTTGGATGCCAGCTCCGGCGCTATTTTGGCCCCCGAACAACACAACCTTGTTATGCGCAGCGTCCCAGCCCATCGCGGGCTCGAAACGAGTCGAAGGCGGGTTGCTCGGGGTCAATGCGATCCAGTTGCCGAAGGAGCTTTGTGCCGAAGCGCCCTCTGTGTAGTGCGCTTTGATCCGGCCGGCTGACAGCAGGGCGTTGTAGCTGGCAGCTTCGTCAATGGTGCCCGCGAGAGGATTCATCTGTACGGACGACGAAGTGAATCCTGAGCCGAGCGCAAAGCGGGCTCCAGGGGCTATCGGCGCGAGGGTGCTGGTTGTGGTTTGGACGACAGCATTCGCGTAGAGGCGGATGGTCGTGGTGTCACGCGTCATCACGACGTGATACCAGGTGTTCGCTGAACTGAAGTTGAAACCAGAATCGAACATCCCAACGCTGCCGACGATCCCTATCAGATTCGAACCCGAACTCAACGATGTTCCAGTCGTGGCACCGACAGCGAATCCGTAGCCGTTCGTTCCGATTTGACCGTCATAGGCGACGACACCGGCTTGAGGAAGCGTTGACGGGTTGAGCCAAGCCTCCAGGCTCCAGTTGGTCGTGGTCGTGGTTGTTGCTTTTGTGGCGGTGACTGTGCCGGTCGTCCCATTCAGAGCGACGGCTGGGTCGACGTCACCACTTATCGCGCCCGGGCGAGATGCGAGCGTGTAGCCACCTTGGTATGTGAGCGGATTGGCGTGGCCGCTCGATGCATCGGCGGCAGCCGTTCCTGTGGTCTCGTCGAGACGCCAATAGCCAATCGGCGAATCCGAGCCCGCAACTACTGGGTAGTTTCCGGCGGCCCATACGATTTGAAAACTTGCCGGCGGCAACAGAGAGCTGAGTAAAACGGCGATGACGGCGATGACGATCGTCCTTGTCGGCCATAGCTTGCTGTGACGAAGCGAGATCCCGGGCACCGACATGGCTTTGACCTCCCAATGGACCGCCGACGCACGCCGCGGACGGTCTGGACGTCAGCGACTTCTAGCCCACTCGCCCCGCGCCCCACCTGACCGCGATTTTCCGCCGACAATAAGTCCGTCCCGGGTCAAATAAAAGGGAACGTTTCCCTTGACTTCTTAGAGGCGCTCTAGCCGACAGTCCCCGATGCCAACACCATTGTTTCGGCAACAAACAGGACAGCTGCTTCGGCGAGCGAGCGAGCGCCGAGTTTGTCTTTGGCTGCGGTCAAACTGTTGCTGATCGTCTTCGGCGCGCGATGGAGGACGACTGCAATCTCGCTTCTCGGCGAGCCCGCGACAAAGAGCTCCAGCACGCGCCTCTCAAACGCGGTGAGGTCGGCGACTGCAGCATCCTGCTGCCGGCGTTTTGGGACGCCAACTCGCGCGGAACCATACAGCTGGCCAAACAACCGAACTCCCTCCCCTCCCAGGGTTTGAAGGCACCATATTGGCCCCTTGACAGCTTGTCAAGTGGCATTTGATTAACGGGGTTGATGTCTTTACGTCGGGCTACCAATAACTGCGCGATATCGCAAGGGATGTCGACCAGCCGCCGGCGTCCACGTACGAAGCGAGTCGACTTTAGACGAGCTCGTTCCAAGGAGGTGGGCCTCCAAACATGTCTCGAACTGTCAGAACTGTTGAGGAGCGAGCTGTCCGACGAGTCGGAGACGCGAACCGTCTCAGTCCGGAAACTCACTGGAGGCGGCGGGAACAGTCATGACACGTCTGCGGTTAGCAGATTGCTGCTGCCCGTTCAGAATTCGCGATTTGTATTCGCCCTGCCATGCCTCGCCACGGGCGTTGCTTTACGGCCGCCGGCCGCTGACGGGTCCTTCTCTGAAGCTGGACGGTCGGCGGCGTACACATCTAAAGGACGCACGAAGTTGCCTAATACAGACGGCTTGGTTTAGAAAATCTCAAGCTGTTTCGCCACGCACTAATGGTGTCCCCGACAAGATGATCGCGGCGGCCTCTGGATGGGTCGCACCGACGGCTAAGCGCCAGTGCTTGAGGGCCGCTACCGTGTCCCCTTTGACTTCCAGCATCGAGGCGTACGCGGCGTGGACTGTAGTGAGCCGATCACGCAGATCGAGTTCCTGGAGTATGGCGATCGAGTCGTCAAACATCCGCGCGGCCGACTCGTAATCGTGTTCGGCAGCAGAAATCGTGGCGAGGACCTGACTGGTTTCAGCGACAGTGGCCCGTTCGCCAAGCTCGCGAGCCAACTCAGCCGCCTCCTCGGCCGCGATGCGTCCGCTATCGAAGTCTTTTCGCTCGCGAAACATTTCGGCCTGCGCAAGCAATATGTGAGCTCGGCCACGCGTTTGACCAGCTTCAACAAAAAGACCCAACGCCCGTCGCAAGTGGGATGCCGCAGCATCCAGCTCTCTCTGCCGGATGAGTACGAGTCCGAGATTCGTTTCAGCCCGCCCAATCGACAGGCGATCCTCAAGAAGCTCGTGTATCGCTATCGACTTGCGCGCGTGCCGTTCCGCATTGGTCAGCTGGCCCAGCCGCCGGTAGGCGATGCTCAAGTC
>WNGI01003393.1_pt1 | contig 16368 bp, 16 predicted proteins | sample 5400621 | NCBI WGS metagenome assembly WNGI01 (sample SAMN13153374, study PRJNA577476) | soil metagenome | isolation source: 20 cm soil or saprolite under Garry oak tree replicate 1 | place: USA:California | collected 2016-06-15 | reverse complement strand
ATCAATATTCCGTCACCATCGTGGCCGTTCCCACGAAATAGTTCGTTGACATCAGGGCGCGAACCATCGGCGTCGTTGCCTCGAAGTGATAGACGACCGAGACCGCGATGTACTTGGGGAATGAGGCGAAGCCCGATCGGTCGATGAAGATGAAGCCGCGCCCAACAGCCGGCTGGTAACAGGCGGTCAAGGGGCTCGGTGGCGTCGACGTTCCGCACGCGGCCGGCTGGGTCAGGTCCGCAAATGTCATCGCCTTGGCTTGCTGCTGGATCAGGCTGGTGATCGATGCGTCGGTCGGGCCGGTCCCTGTGTCGTACGCGGCCCCGATTCGGGCTCCGTTGCGGGCCAGGTCGGAGGTCGTGACGTAATAGAAGCCGGAGCGACCGAAGTCGATGCCCCCGATCAGGATAAGGAAGAAGAATGGGGCCATCAGGGCGAATTCCACGGTGCCCTGGCCGGCTCGGCTTCGAACCAATGCGCGAATCTTCATCAACATTCTCAGTACCAGGCCAGCATGGTCGTTTGGGCTCGCAAGGTGATCGTTCCGCCGGTGAATTGCTGCATCAGTGGCGTGACCGGGGTGAACGTCTTGGTAGCGAACACCGTGATGGCCTTACGCCCCGGGACACGGCGGGGCGGATTGAGGCCGGTGTTAGCGGCCGGACTGATGATCAGCGTGCCCGCGGCGCAACTCACGTTGACCCATGGGAGGCCTTCCCGGTTCCCCGCGATACAGCCGACGGAGTCGTCGTACTCATAGGGGAAGTCGATCAGGACCCGGGCCGTCTCCCGGCTGGCGTTCTCGAGGGCGATGTAGTAGTAGAAGGCCCGCGTCAGATCGACGGCTCCAAGGACCAGCAGGGCGAGGATCGGCAGAATCAAGGCAAATTCGACCAGCGACTGGCCATGGTGCGCGCGATCGCGCCGAACGGGAAATCCCTCGAGCACAGCCACAACCATAAAGACGCACAGCTACGTAGAGTCTTACGGTGACTGGAATAGAACGGCAGAGCTTGCTTGTTACGGACTCGCTTGCGAAGGTTACGAGTCCGTTACGGCAGGTCCTCCGCGACCCCTATTGCGTAAGGCCCTTGATGTAGGGCAGCCGGTCGGCGCTGAAGGTCGCGTCGAGCGTGCCGGTGCCGTTGACCGTCAGCGTCCAGGCGATCACCTGGCCGACTGTCGTGGCGCAGGCGCTGCTGGTGCCCATGATCATGTTGTCGGCCGGCCCATAGACGGCGCCGCTGACGTTGTAGCAGGCGCCGCTCGAGAATTGGAGGACGTTGGTGCCAAGCGGCTGGCTCGTGCAGACGTTCTGCCACGTTGACGCTGGCCCCATGGTCTCGATGTAGAGGTTGATGTTGAAGTAGTTGAGGGATGCGGTCAGCGTGAGCGTTGCCCCGCTTTCCACCGTGAACGGGTTCCTGTTGCACTGGGTGCTGCCCCCGGTGTTATCCGGCCTGACCTCGATGATCACGCCGAGGTCCGCGCCCGAGGTCAGGGTCTGGCCACAACCCGAGATCGGAAGATCGGCGGCTGTCAGCGTGCGCAGCGTCCCCTGCACGTTGACGCCGCCGGCCGTCACCTGGTAGACACCGGGAAACAAGATCGCCGTGCCCGCGGCCTGCACGTTGACCTGGTTGGTGTATTGACCCGGACACAGGTATGCCGTCCCATTGACCACGGTGCTGCCGTTGAAGCTGGCCGCGGGCGGCGCCGGCTCGGGATAGCTCGGTGAGTCGAGATGCGACGCCAGCCGCGGCAGGGTGCCTGCCGTCTGCTGTCCCGTGACGCGACCGGCCGCGTTCAAAAGCGTCTGGTCACCGCTGGTCTCGTTGACGGCCCAGAGGTCACCCGCGTTGCCCGCCGGGCTGAAGGTGATCGCCGGGATGCCATTGCCAGGGTCGATGTTCGCGTTGGAAAAAACGCCGCCACGGGCGCCGGGACCGCCACCACCCTGCAGCGCCAGGACGCTCGTCGATGCCGTGATGTTCAGATCGTGCCACTGCGCATACGCGGGTTTGTCTTGCAAGACTGCGACCGCATAAGGCAGGTTGGCGTTCTGCGCCACGGCGCGCGCCTGCAGCGTGATCGTCGACTGAAACCCGTGGATCGGCGCCACCGCAACCCGGTGGGTGTGCCAGACGACGACGAGATAAGTGTACGAGCTCGTCACGGAAAGCTCGGCGTAGTAGCCGGCGCCCAGGTTGATCGTGCCGATCCCACCGCTTGGGAAGCCGATCGTCGCCAGGTTCGGGCAGGTTGCGCTGCACACGGTCCCCGCGATACTGGTGCCCGGAAGATTCTTGACGAGATTTCCGATCGCCTGACCACCACCGCCACGGCGACGAGGACAACCGCCTGTCCTGACTGCTTTCGCAACCAGGATCCGTGCATCAATACTCGGTGCTCATGGTGCTGGTAACAGTCATGACGATCCCACCCGGGAAAAACTGCGAGCCGAATGGCGTCAGGGGCTGGAAATTGTACTTGACGGTGACCGCGAGCGCGTTGTGACCCGCGTAGCTGGGAATGACCGCCCCGCAGCTCCCGACGGCCGCGGCCGGCGGCTGGCCCGCGGGGGCATTGGTGACCGTGTTGCCGCTTCCCGCCCCGACGTAGATCAGCCCGGTATTCGGCGCCATGCTGGGGCTGGCCGGCGGAGCGTCATTCATACAGGACCCGGAGCTGAGCTGAACACCGTAGGCGTTCTGCTTGACGGCGCCGGCCACCCAGGCGTTATCCGGGCGGCTGACTCCGGTGGTGACCGCAGCCCGAGCACCATCGCGCGCGGCACCGGCCAGGGTCGAATAGGCATACGCGGCGCGGCCGCAGTCGATCATCATCAGCAAGATCATGATCAGGAAGGGCGAGATCATCGCCATTTCCACCAACGTCTGACCGCGCTGCCTGCGCTTCATTGCTGTTTCTGGACCTGCATCGTGGTGGACGCTTCGACCTGGATCAGGCTGGCGCCGACGACCTGCGAAAGTGGAGTCACCGGCGAGAAGTTATAGAGGATGATCACCTGGATCGTCTGCGTCGCGGCCGTGGCCTGGCTGTCGTTGCCGTCGAAGCAGATGAAGACGTAGCCAGAGTTCGGATCCGTCGGGTAGTAGATCGACCAGCTCGAGGGCGCCCCGGTCAGGCAGTGTGAGGGGGTGCTCATCGGGAGGCTGAGCGTCACGTCGCCCGGCACCTCTTTCTGCGCGGCGGCCAGCACCTGGGCATAGCTGTCGTAGGCGTTGCTCCCGGAGATCGGGTCGTAGTAGGTCCCCTGCCGAGCTGCCTCGCGCGCCGAGTTGGTCACGGCGATCGCGTAGTAGAAGACCCGCCCGAGGTCGGCGCTGCCCATCACCAGCAACATCAGGATCGGCAGCAGAAGGGCGGTTTCGACGATCGCCTGGCCCTTGCGGGAATGGGAAACAGGTTGACCCCGCATGCCGTCCAGCATGAGGCCGCGCAACCTCATCCGATCCCCGCCGTTGGGACCATTCACTCTGGTCATACGACGACAGAAACGTTGCGGCGGTCGTTACCTTGGCGAGAGGGCCCCCACCCCGACCCTCCCCCGCAAGCGGGGGAGGGAGCTTTCCTCGCTAGCCCCGCAAGCGGGGGAGGGAGCTTTCCTCACTAACCCGTCAGTTCGCGGGAGGGGGCGAGGCGCTGCTCGGGCCCCATCAGCGGCAGGTAGAGGCTGATCAGCAGCGCGGAGAGGCCGATCGCGAAGGCGACCAGCACGACCGGGATCCCCGGATCCTTGTTCAGGGTCAGGTCGGTGTAGGTCTTAAGCCCGGTGAAGCTGAGTTTGTAGCCGTCGGGGGTGACCACGCTGTCCCCCACTCGGAGCGCACCGCGCCAGCGGAGGTCCATGTTGCTGGTGTCGAGCGCGAAAACGTTCTGGGGCTGTGTCAGATGCAGGTCGCCCCGGTAGAGCCGGACCAGCAGGATCGGGTTTTTTAGCTGTGGCGTGCCCGGCGCGATCGACTGGTCCACGATCTGCGGATCCGGCATGAAGATCGCGGTCGCACCCAGTTGCTCCGAGGGTGGGCCGGCGGAAGGGACCTTGATCACCCCGTTCGCGAACTGCGGATCGCCGACGAAGATGGTCGCCGCATCCTCGAGCACCCGGCCGTCGGGGGCTTCGATCCGCAGCGTCGGCGCCCAACCGTAGCCCGCCTGGTAGATCTTCACGCCGCGGTACTCGACGTAGTGATTGACCTGGATGCTCTTCGTGTCGACCAGCCGGCCGCCATCGTAGATGCGGACCTGGGAGGTGAAGTCCTTGGGCGCACCGGTGGGCCAGAAACTGGCGCTGAATCGATCGACTTTGACCTGGAAGCCGGCGTGTTCGCTGGCGAGCTTCCCCTCGCTCAGGTTGTCATAGTTCGCGCGGGCTTCGACGAAGCTGTCCCCCTCCACCACCGCGACATTGCCGAGGAAGCCGGCCGCCTTGCCGTAGATGACGCCCACCAGCAAGATGAAGAAGCTGGCGTGGAAGACGATGCTCGCGATTTCCGCCCAGAGCCCGCGGTTGCGCTGCGCCGGCTCCATCGCCCGCCGCCAGGCGGCGGGCACGCGAATGAACATGCTCGCCCCGATCGAGGTGTACATGAGGACCGCGGTGATGATGAACGGCCACGAGCTGAAGATGTCGAAGAGACCGAGCCGGGCGAACCAGGGCGCGGTCGCCGGGTGTCGGAGTACATAGCCCATGACGCCGCGCGGGTTCTGCGGTAGCTGCGGAAGGAGCGTGCCGATGACGGCTAGCAGCGCCAGGATGGCGAGCAGGATGATGGCGGTGCGCATCTTGCGCAGCTCGTGCCAGGCTCGGCCGAGCCAGCGCACCGGCGCGATCGGCCGGCGGGCCGCTGGTCGGATCGCCGGACGTGCCGGGGACGGAGCGATCATGGGCGCACCCTGAAACCAAGCCTCATCGGATTCCTAAAAGTGTAGAGACGCCGCGTGGCTCGCCCAGTCGAGGACGACCGACGGGAAGAGGCCGAGGAAAACGGTGACGACCGCCGCGGCGCCCAGCACGGTACTGGTCGAGAATCCGAGCCGACTCTCGGCGACCGCCCCGTCGGGCTGGGCGAGCATCACCACAATCACCCGCAAGTAGTAATAGAAGGAAACGATCGTCATGATCACCGCCACCACGAGCGGCGCCCAGATCTGCGCCGTCACCAGCGCCTGGAACACGAAGAGCTTGGCGAAGAACCCCACGGTTGGCGGAATGCCGGCCAGGGAAAGCATGAAGATCGTCATCACCGTCGCCAGGAAGGGACGCCGGTAGAACAGGCCCCGCCAGTAGCTCAGGTCGGCGGTCTGCTCGCCGCCGGCACCGATCGCCGTGACGACCGCGAAAGCGCCGAAGTTCATCACGGCGTAGGCGGCGATGTAGAACAGCGTGGCCGTGAAACCCTGGGTCGTGCCTGGCAGCACGCCGAGCAGGATGTAGCCGGCGTGGGCGATCCCCGAGTAGGCGAGAATGCGCTTGATATTGTCCTGCGTGATCGCGACCAGGTTGCCGATGAACAGCGAGAAGATGGCGATCAGCGCCAGCGGGAAGTACCAGCGGCTCGAAATCGAGGGGAACGTGGCGATGAAGATGCGGCCGATCGCCGCGAACGCCGCCGCCTTGGTCGCCACCGACATGAAGGTGGTGACGATGGTGGGGGCGCCCTCGTAGACGTCCGGCGTCCACATATGGAAGGGCGCCGCCGAGACCTTGAAGGCGAGCCCGACCGAGAGCAGAGCGATACCGACGAGCAGCAGGACGTTGCCGGACGCGGCGGGAGTGGTGAACGCCGCGATTCCATGCAGCGTGGTGCTGCCCGTGGCGCCGTAGATGAGGGCCATGCCGTAGAGCAAGAAGCCGGTGGCGAAGCCACCCAGCAACAAATACTTGAGGGCGGCTTCCTGGGAACGCAGGGCGGTCCGCGCGAACCCGGAGAGCACGTACAGGGAGACCGACAGCAGCTCGATGCCGAGGAAGATCGTCATCAGGCTGGTGGCGGCGGCGAGCAGCATCATGCCGGCGGTGGCGCCCAGTAGGAGGATGTAGTACTCGCCGAAGTCGAGGTCGAGGGCGCGGAGGAAGCGCGGCGAGATCAGCGCGGTGAGAATCGTGATCGCGATCAGCAGCACGTTGAAGAACGCGGCCAGGCTGTCGGCGACCACCGTGTCGCCGAAGGCGGCGCGGTTCTGACCCCACAGCGGGAAGCTGGCGGCGAGCGCGCCGAGCAGTCCGACGACGGTCACCGCCGCGAGCCATCCGCGGCGGTCGGCGGGCACGACCAGGTCCAAAAAGAGCACGACGATCGCCGTGCCCACCACGATCAGCTCGGGCAGGATGGCCCCGTAGTCGATGCCGAGGCCGGTGAGGTTGATGGTCATCGCAGGATTACCGGTAACGCCTTGACCGTGGCGTCGACAGCGGCCGGGAAGAAGCCGGGGCTGATCCCGATCACCACCATGAGGGCGAGCAGGGGCGCCAGCACGCCGACGTCGAGAGTGCGCAACTCGGGAAAGCTGGCGGGCTGGGGCGGCGCGTCCTGCGTGCTCCCCTGGTAGAAGCGGAGCACGTACCAGGCCGCCAGCACCACGCCGATGCCGGCGCCGACCGCCAGCGGCAGAAACGACGCCCAGGCACCGAGCATGATGAGGAACTCGCCGACGAAGCCGTTGAGGCCGGGCAGGCCGAGCGCGGCCAGCGACACCACCAGGAAGAGCGCGGCAAAGAGGGGGGCGGTCGCGCCAAGCCCGCGCAGCTCGGCACGGAGCCGGGTGCCGGCGCGCCGCTCGATCATGCCTACCACCAGGAAGAGCGCGGCGATGATCACGCCGTGGTTGATCATCTGCACGAGGGCGCCCTCGATGCCCAGCAGGTTGCCGGCGAAGATGCCGAGTCCGATGAAGCCGAGGTGGCTCATCGACGCGTAGGCGACCAGCCGCTTGAGGTCGGTCTGGGCGAGCGCCATGACGGCGCCGTAGAGGATGCCGATCGTCGCCAGCACCGCCAGCGGACCACCAAGGCTATGCGCCGCATCCGGGAAGAGCGACAGGTTGAAGCGAAGAAAGCCGTAGGCGCCAAGCTTCGAGACCAGGCCCGCGAAGACGATGACGACCGGAACCGGCGACGCCGTGTAGGCGGGGGGCAGCCAGGTGTGCAGCGGAAAAATCGGCATCTTGATCGCGAAGGCAAGGGCGAACCCGATAAAGAGGAGTTGCGGAATGCCGATGCTTCCCAGGCCGCCCGGGAGATGCCAGACCCCGGCCACCGGATGCTGCACCAGCACCGTCCAGTCGAAGCTCAACTGTCCGGTCTGCGAGAAGTTGATCCCGGCGACACCGAGGATGGCGACCAGCATCGCGAAGCTGCCGACGACGGTGTAGATCAGGAATTTGAAGGCGGCGTAGACACGGCGGCCCTCGCCCCAGACGCCGATAAGGAAGTAGAGCGGAACCAGCATCGCCTCCCAGAAGACGTAGAAAAGGATCAGGTCGAGCGCCAGGAGAATCCCCGCGGTCGCGGTCTCCAGGATCAGCAGCAGGAGGATGAATTCCTTCAGTCGCGGGGTCGCCGAGTCGGTGACGACGATCGCGATCAGGAAGAGTAATGCGTTCAGGCCGAGCAGGAAGAGGCTCAAGCCGTCGATCCCGAGGTGATAACTGATCCCCAGTGAGGGGATCCAGCGAAGCGCCTCCTCGAACTGGAGGTGGAGGCCGCCCACGCCCTGCTGGAATCCCCCGATGATCGCCAGCACCAGCGCGAGCGTGATCACCGAGGTCAGAATCCCGAGCTGTTTGATCACGCGCCCGGCGAGCGAGGGTGTCAGGGCGATGAGGAGGGCGCCAACGAGGGGAACCACCAGGACCAGCGTCAGCCAGGGCACGTTGGCAGGCAGCGTGTACCAGCTCATGCGCCCAACTTCCAGGGGAGGTACCCCAGATACAAGGCGACAATGACGAGGACGCCGACCGCGCCGCCCAGCGTCACGAGGGCATAGCTACGTACCCTGCCGGTTTGAATGCCACGGAACTCGTTTGCCTCCAGGAGGAAGAAGGCCGCAATGCCATTGACCACGCCGTCGATCACGCGTGGTTCCACCACGTCGTTGAGGAAGCGGGCAAGCGCGAGCCCGGGCCGAACGAACACGCGGTCGTAGAGCTCGTCGATGTAGTACTTGTGCTCGACCAGCGCGTGGATCGGAGCGATCCGGGTCCGCCAGGCGACCGCCAGCTCAGGACGGCGCGCGTACAGCAGGTAGGCCAGCCCGAAGCCGACCGCCGACGCGGCCAGCGTCAATCCCGCCAGGCCCCAGAACGCCAGCGTGCCCACCTCGACCGGCTGGCCGAAGACCGGCGAGAGGAAGCTTGCGACCGGGATGTAGCCGGCGACGACCGCGCCGGCCGCCAGGATGATGATCGGAATCGTCTGGACCGGAGGCGCCTCATGGAGGTGACGGTCATCGTGCGCCAGCCACTCCCAACCAAAGGCGATGATGAAGAGCCGGAACATGTAGAAGGCCGTGAGCCCGGCCGTGATGAGCGCCAGGATCCCGAGCACGTATTCACTCCCGGCGGCGCTCAGCGCCGCGCGAATGACCTCGTCCTTGCTCCAGAAGCCGGCAGTCACGATCGGGAAGCCGCTGATCGAAAGGGTGCCAATCAGGAAGGTCCAGAAGGTCACGGGCAATCCCGCCCGGAGGTTGCCCATGTGGCGGATGTCCTGGTCCTCGTGGAAGGCGTGGATGACATTGCCGGCCGCGAGGAAGAGGAGGGCTTTGAAGAAGGCGTGGGTCATGAAATGAAACATGCCGGCGGTGTAGGCGCCGATGCCCACGGCCAGGAACATGTAGCCGATCTGGCTCATCGTCGAATAGGCGAGGATCCGCTTGATGTCAATCTGCGCGGTCCCGATGGTGGCCGCGAAGAGCGCGGTCACCCCGCCGATCACGGCGACCGTAGCGGCGGCGGCCGGCGCCCAATCGTAGAGCTGATGCATCCGGGCGACCAGGTAGACGCCGGCCGTCACCATGGTGGCGGCGTGGATCAAGGCGGAGACCGGCGTCGGGCCTTCCATGGCGTCGGGAAGCCAGGTATGGAGCGGGAGCTGCGCGGATTTCGCCACGGCCCCCACCAGCAGGAGCAGGCAGATGGCGGTGATGATGGTCCCGCCTTTGGGTAGCTGATGGACGCGGCCGAAGAGTCCCTGGAAATCGAGAACCCGCAGGTTGAGGAAGATCAAAAACGCGGCGAAGACCATGCCGACGTCGCCGATGGTGTTCATGACGAAGGCCTTGCGCGCCGCCAGCACGGCCGAGTGGCGCTCGAACCAGAAGCCGATGAGCAGATAGGAACTGAGGCCAACCAGGGCCCAGCCGATGATCAGCCAGACGAGGTTGCCGGAGAGGACGAGCAGGAGCATCGAGAAGACGAAGAGGTTCATGTAGGCGAAGAAGCGCGAGAAGCCGGCATCCTCCCGCATGTAGCCGATCGAGTAGACGTGGATCAGGAAGCCGACCCCGGTGATCACCAGGATCATCAGGGTGGAAAGGGCATCGACATAGAGGTTGAAGGGGACGTTGAAGTCGCCGCTCTGCCACCAGATGAAGTAGCTCTGGTCGAGCTTCTGGCCGCCGAGCACCTGGGACAGGATCACCAGAGCGAAGACCAAGGCTAATCCGATGCTGCCCGCGCCGACCCATCCGACCACTCGCCGGGGCAGCAGCCGGCCGAGCAGGGCATTGACCAGGAACCCCGCGAGCGGCGCCAGCAGGACCAGCGGCGCGAGGATGTCCATTCGCTCCCCCTACTCCTTCATGAGGTCGAGCTCGTCGACATCCATCTGCCGGCCGGCCCGATAGACCTGCACGATGATCGCGATCCCGACCACCACTTCAGCCGCCGCGACGGTGATCACCAGGAAGGCGAAGACCACGCCGTCGAGGGAGTTCAAGTAGCGGCTCATCGTCGCGAAGGCCAGGTTGACGGCATTGAGCATCAGCTCGATGCACATGAAGACGACCAGCGGGTTGCGCCGGACCATGAAGCCGATCGCTCCCAGGGTGAAGATGGCGCCGCTCAGAAGCAGGAAGCTATAGGCGGGAACGGGCATCAGCGGATCCTCCGCATCGCCAGGTAGACCGCGCCCACCGCGGCGACCAGCAGCAGCACCGACGTCACCTCGACCGGGAAGAGGAAGCGGGTGTAGAGGGCGGTACCGATGGTCTGCACGTTGCCCGCGGCGGCGATCACCTCGGGGGTGAAGGCGCCGGGCCGGCCGGTCAGCCCGTGGTTGAAGAGCAGGGCGGAGAGCAGTGCGGCAAAGATCACCCCGAAGACCACGCCGTAGATCCACTCCGTGCCACCCGGCCGGAAGCTGATGTCGGCCTCGGGATTCATGAGCGCGATGATGAAGACGAAGAGCACCATCACGGCGCCGGCGTAGACGATGATCTGCGCCGCAAAGAGGAACTGCGCGTTCAACATCAGGAACAGCACGGCCAGGCCGAGCATGTTGGCGACCAGTGAGAGGGCGTTGTACATCGGCTTTCGAAACGCCACCACGCCGATTGCCGTCACCAGCTCCCAGGCCGCCACGATGGCGAACCCGACTACCACTTGCGGGGCACCGCTTGGGCGGACGGGGCCCCGGACGGCAGCGCCGTGTCCTGCAGGCTGGCGGAGAGCGGCTCCAGCATGTCCTCTTTGACCGCGATGAACTTGTCCGGGTGATCATCCGCGAGGTCGTAGCGCGGGCCCATGGTGATGGCGTCGTAGGGGCAGGCCTCCTCGCACATCCCGCAGTAGATGCAGCGCAGCAGGTTGATCTCGTAGCGCTTGGCATAGCGCTCGCCGGGTGAAACGCGATGCTCGGGCGTGTTCTCAGCGGCCTCGACCACAATGCAGCCCACCGGGCAGGCGATGGCGCAGAGCTCGCAGCCCACGCACTTCTCGAGGCCGTCGGCGTAGCGATGCAGGATGTGTCGACCACGCTCGCGCGGCGGAACGGGCTTCTGCCGTTCCGGGTACTCGATGGTGACGATCGGCTTGGTGTTGTGCTTGAAGGTCGTCGCCAGGGCCCGGGCGATGTAGATGGGACCGAGAAAGATCTCGCGCAGCGCCATCAGAGTGTCCCCTGGGCGGCCACGACCACGATCGCGGTGACCATCATCATGGCCAGCGACAGCGGGAACAACGATTTCCAGCTCAGCGCCATCAGGCGGTCATACCGCATGCGCGGCAACGTCGCCCGCAGCCAGACATAGATGTAGAGCAAGACGACGACCTTCACGAGGAACCACCAGGGGCCCGGAAGGATCCCGAACGGGCCCCACCAGCCGCCGAGGAAGACGATGGTGGCGACCGAGCTGACGATGATCATGTTGATGTATTCCGCCATGAAGAAGAGCGCGAACCGCAAGCCCGAGTACTCGGTGTGATAACCCGCGACCAGCTCGGTCTCCGCTTCCGGAAGGTCGAACGGCGCGCGGTTCGTCTCGGCGATACCGGCGATCAAGTAGAGGAAGAAGGCGGGCAGTAGCGGGAGCACGAACCACCAGGTGTGCTGGGCGTTGACGATGTCGACGAGCTTGACCGAGCCGGCCAGGATGAAGACCGGGACGAGCGACAGGCCGAGGGCCATCTCGTAGCTGATCATCTGGGCGGACGAGCGCAGGGCGCCCAGCATCGAGTATTTGCTGTTCGAGGCATAGCCGGCCAGGAAGATGCCGTAGACGCCCACCGACGTGACGGCGAAGTACCAGAGGACACCGATGTTGACGTTCATCACGTACCACCCGATCGAACGCCCGAAGAGGTTGAGTGCGCCGGGTCCGCTGATCGGAATGATGGCGAAACTGGCAAGGGACGCCATGATCGAGATCATGGGCGCGAGCAGGTAGAGAAAGCGGTCCCGGCTGGACGGGGCGCTGCTCGACTTGAAGAACAGCTTGAGCCCATCGGCTGCCGGCTGGAGCAGGCCCCAGGGGCCGACGCGGTTGGGGCCGGGCCGCTGCTGCATGCGGGCCTGGACCTTGCGCTCGAATAGCGTGAGATAGGCAAAGCCGGTCAGCAGCGCGCCGATCACGATCACCGCCTTGATCAGCGTCTCGATGACGACGTCGAGGGTCATCGCTCCTCGCTCCAGAGCACCCGGGCGCCCTCGTTGACGGCGCGATATGGTGGCAGCGCGCGAACCAGGTCGCCCGTGATCGCCTCCACGCTTTCGTAATCCCAGTTGGCGCCAAGATGGTTGGCGATTTCCTGGAAGACGCGCCAGTCGTCACGAACCCAGGCGGCGTCGATACCCTTAAGGATCCGCTGCACCCGTCCTTCCATGTTGGTTACGGTGCCGTCCTTCTCGGTGAAGGCGTGGCCAGGGATGATGACGTGGGCGACCTCGTCCAGGGGCGACGGCTTGAAGCGGTGGAAGATCACCAGCGGCAGCCCGGACAACCACATCGATTCGGCGTCGGTGGGAGTAAAGCCATGGAGCGGGCTGGACTCGTGCACGTAGAGCGCCTTGACGCCGGCGCCCGGCCACTCCACCCTCCCCTTTCCCGACGTGCCGTTCAGCGAGACGTAGCCGGGCCCGCGGTGCGGCAAGATGCCGAGGTCTTTGGCACCCCGCCCGTTGGGACCGGTGGTCACGATCAGCCGCCGGACGCTCCCCTTCACCTTCTTCTGCAGCTTCCCATGCAGCTCGACCGCCGCCTTCTTGTTGGCCTCCGTGGCCAGGATCCCCACCGCCGTGCAATCCGGTCGCACCCCAGCGACCGCCTTCGCCACTTCGCCGGCGCCGACCTTTAGCACATTGATGCCCTTGCGCTCGCTCTTGAAGAGGCGCAGGTGGAGGACCGGCGCGGCGTCGATCACCTCCTGGCCGCCGAGTACCACGACCTGGTCGCAGCGCTCGAGGTCGGCGATCGGCAGCGTCATGTCACCCGGCTCCGCGTCCTCGAGGACCGCGCTTCGGTGGTCCAGGTTCGATGACGCGAGCACCTCGCGGAAGAGGCGCTGGAAGAGGAAAAGCTCCTCGTTGCTCGCCGCCGGTGAGGCCCAACCCGCGACCTGGCGACCCGACTCCTTGAGGGCGTCGGCCGTGAAGGCGATCACCTCGTCGTAGGTCACCCGCTCCAGCTTGCCGTCGCGCCGGATCTGCGGCCGGTCCTGCGCCGTGCGCTGGAATTGGGGGAAGCTGTAGCGGCCGGCATCGCAGAGCCACCCGTCGTCGACCGCGAGGTTCTCTCGTGACTGAAACCGTCCGATCCGGTTGTTGCGCGCGTCCAGCTGGATGTTGCAGCCCATGCTGCAACCGGGGCAGATGCTCGCCGTACGGTCGAGGTCCCAGGGCCGGCTGACGAAGCGGTACTGCCGCGAGGTCAGCGCGCCGACCGGGCAGATCTCCGTCCAGTTGCCCTGGTAGTTCGACTGGGCGGGCTCGTCGTTGAAGGTGCCGATGATGGTGTGGACACCGCGCTGGATCAACGCCAGCTCGCGCTCACCCGAGATCTCCTCGCTGAAACGCGTGCAGCGCCAGCAGAGGATGCAGCGCTCGCGGTCGAGGACGATCTTGTCGGAGAGCGGCACCCCTTTGTCGAAATGCGCCTTCTGGAATTCGAAGCGGCTGGCACCCGGACCGTATTGAAAGGTCTGGTCCTGCAGCGGGCACTCGCCGCCCTTGTCGCAGATCGGGCAGTCGAGGGGGTGGTTGATCAAGAGGAACTCGAGCACGCCCTTCTGGTACTTGCCGACCTGTTCGGTGGTCGTCTTCACGACCATGCCCTCGGCGACGTAGACGGCGCAGGCCGGCTGCAGGTTGCGCATCTTCTCCACCTCGACCAGGCACATCCGGCAGACGGCGACGGGTGCCATCTTCGGATGCGAGCAGAAGATCGGGATGTCGATATTGAGCGCCTTGGCCGCATCGAGGATCAGCGTCCCCTTCGGCACGGTGACGGACTGGCCATCGATCGTGAGCGTCACCTGATCGGTCTGCACCGTCGCCATTACGCGACCGCCTGCTGCGCCGTCTTCTTGAAGGGGCAGCCCTTTTCCGAGATGTGTTCGAGGAACTCGTCGCGGAAATATTTGATGACGCTTCGAGGGAACCAGGTCGAGGCATCGCCGAGTGGACAGAAGGAGCGCCCTTCGATGTTGTAACCCATCTCGAGCAGCAGATCGATATCGCCGGGCCTGGCGTCCCCGGCCTCGAAGCGGTCGAAGAGATTCGACATCCAGAAGGTGCCCTCTCGGCAGGGGGTGCACTTGCCACAGCTCTCGTGGTGGAAGAACTTCACGTAGCGCCGGGCGGCGTCGACCATACAGGTGGTCTCGTCCATCACGACCATCGCGCCGGCACCCGCGAGCGAGCCGGCCTTCTGGATCGCGTCGAAGTCGAGGCCGACGTCGAGATGCTCGGGCAGCAACACCATCATCGAGGCGCCGCCCGGCTGGAACGCCTTGAGCTTGCGGTTCTTCCAGACGCCGCCACCGTGCTCCTCGATCAGCTCGCGGATGGGCGTGCCATTCTCCATCTCGTAGTTGCCCGGCCGGTTGACGTGCCCGCTCATGCACCAGACTCGGGTCCCTGCGCCGGTCGGGGTTCCCATCGCCTTGAACCAGTCGGCGCCGTTGATGACGATGTGCGGCAGGTTGGCCACGGTCTCGACGTTGTTGACGATGGTCGGCTTCCCGTAGAGGCCCTTGATCGCCGGAAATGGCGGCTTCAGCCGGGGCTCGCCGCGATAGCCCTCGAGCGAGGTCAGCAGTGCGGTCTCCTCGCCGCAGATGTAAGCGCCCGCGCCCCGGTGCAGGATGACGTCGATCTCGTACCCCTTGCCGAGCACGTTCTTGCCGAGGTATCCCGCCTGGCGGGCCTCCTCGATGGCGGCCTCCAGCGCCTCGTGCTGCGGCAGGTACTCGCCGCGGATATAGATGAAAGCGAGGTTGCACCCGATCGCGTAGCTGGCGATCAGGATGCCCTCGAGCACCTGGTGCGGGCTTTTTTCGATCAGATAGCGGTCCTTGAAGCAGCCCGGCTCGCTCTCGTCGGCGTTGCAGATGAGATAGCGCGGATAGACGCCCTTGGGCAGGAAGCTCCACTTGTTGCCGGTCGGGAAACCCGCGCCGCCACGGCCGCGGAGCCCGCTCTGCTTCACCAGCTCCACCAGCGCGTCGGGTTGCATCTCGAGGGCTTTCTTGAAGCCGGTATAGCCGCCGCTCTTCTCGTAGACCGCCAGCCGTTCGAGATTCTCGGTGTGGAAGTCCTTGGTCAGGACCGGCATCAGTCCCATCAGGCCTGGGTCCTTTTCGCTCGTGGCCGCGCGACCTTCTCCGCCGGGACGGAAGCGACAGTTGCCGCCTTCGGCGGCTTGGCGCCGTGCGGCGCTGGGTCGGTTTGCAACCGCTGGATGATGGCGTCGATCCGTTCCGGCGTCAGGTTCTCCTCGAACTGATGATCGACCTGCATCATCGGCGCGCCGCCGCAGGCGCCCAGGCACTCGATCGTCGAATGCCAGGTGATGGCCCCGTCCTTCGTCGTTTGGCCGTCGCGGACGCCGAGCTGCTGCCCGAGGTAGGCCGTCATCTCGTCGGCGCCGCGCAGCATGCAGGGCGCGTTGATGCAGATCACGACATCATGGCGGCCCTCCGGCCGGGTGAGAAACATGGAGTAGAAGGATGCGGTCGCCTCGATGAGCGAGGGCGGCAGGCCGAGGATCTGCGCGATCTCCCCCATCGCCTCTTTGGTCACGTAGCCCTGCTCGTGCTGCACCGACCAGAGCGCGGGGATGATGGCCGACTGCTTCGACGGGTAGCGGGCGGCGCGTGTCTTGATCTCCTCGGCGGTCGCCTTCGCGAGTGACATCAGCGGTCCACGTCTCCCAGGATGAAGTCCATGCTGCCCATGATGGCGATGACATCCGCCAGCAGGACGCCCTGCACCAGTTTCTTGAGTGGCTGGAGATTGCAGAAGGAGGGCGGGCGGACCTTCATCCGGTACGGTTTGTTCGTCCCGTCGGAGACCAGGTAGAAACCGAGCTCGCCACGCGGGCTTTCCACGAAGGCATAGACGTCGCCGACGGGCCCCTTGAAGCCCTCGCTCACCAGCCGGAAGTGGTGGATGACCGACTCCATGCTCTTGCTGAGCTCGCTCCGGGGTGGCAGTGCGACCTTGCGATCGGAGGTGATCCACGGGCCGGAGGGGAGCCTGTCGACAACCTGCTGCAAGATCTTCAGGCTCTGGCGCATCTCCTGGACCCGGACGCGGTAGCGGTCGTAGCAATCGCCGTTGATGCCCAGCGGCACCTGGAAGTCGTACTGCTCATAACCGCAGTACGGGAAAGCCTTGCGGACGTC
>WNGI01006332.1_pt1 | contig 16369 bp, 13 predicted proteins | sample 5400621 | NCBI WGS metagenome assembly WNGI01 (sample SAMN13153374, study PRJNA577476) | soil metagenome | isolation source: 20 cm soil or saprolite under Garry oak tree replicate 1 | place: USA:California | collected 2016-06-15 | reverse complement strand
CGAAAAAAGGATCAGCCCGCCGAAGTCCGCATCGACCGCGGCCATGCTCGCGACCCTTCCACCGAAGGATTGACCACCACCGATGACGTCATGTCCTCGACCCGAGGTCTTGATGAAGACAGGCACCGCGCTCGAAGCGACACCGCGAGGAAGATCGACCGCGATCGCATCGATTCCTCGTCGTTTGAAACCCACGACGTAGGGTTTCATCGACGCCGCGGTGCCCGATGCTCCATGTCCGAGGACGACTCGCATGATGTCTATCGTCGCAGTCTTGAAGAGGTCGAGCATCATCATCATCACGACGTGATCCGCAAAAATTTCCACAACCCTCTCGAAAAAAAATCTTCACGAGGGTTGACGTGAGTGGGGTTCATCGAGTATCACAACACCTTGTATGGCGATGCGACTCGTGGTTGCCACCACAGAGGCAACGGACCCGACGCGAGAAAGCGGACCATTTCGACAAACCGCCAACGTCTCGGAATCCTTATCAATGAGGGTCCGTGGCGAAGCCCGTGGGGTTGCAGAGGAGGTGCGTGTAGGAGAGATCCTGACCACGTCTAACCACCACATGGAACCCGCCAAACCAATGGAACCCATCGGGTCCATATCTTTAGGAGAAGGAGGTAATAGATGATGGCTAAGAAGAAGGCTGCCAAGAAGCCGGCCAAGAAGGCCGCCAAGAAGACCTCGAAGAAGAAGTAAGGCACTTCTCTTCAGTCGTTTCGTAAGTCCGTCACGCGCCGGGGTTCTGTGGAGCCCCGGCCCTTTTTTGTGCGGCAACCCTTCCCCATCTATGAGGAAGTACCGCCCGCAGGGCGGGGATGGGGCTCGCGGTTACTTGATCAGCTCGGCGACCTGCTCGGCCGCGAAGGGGGCCAGCAGGATCCCCTTGCGATGATGACCCGTAGCCACGATGAGGTTGCGGACCTCGCTGATCGCAACGATCGGCCTTCCATCGCTGGTCAGCGGTCGTAGCCCCGCCCACACGCGCTGCAGACTCGCCGTGGCGAGAGCCGGCACGAGCTTCTGCGCGAACGTCAGAAGCGATGCGATGCCTTCGACCGTCGGCCGGTCATCGAATCCCGAGTCTTCCTCGGTGCCTCCCGCGATGATCGTGCCATCGCCCTTGGGCACCAGGTAACCGTTGGCCCAGAAGAGGCTGCCCCGGAGCATCGTAGATCCCGGCTCCAACGCGGCAAGTTGCCCGAGCTGCGGGCGGACATCGATGTCGACACCCGCGGTCGATGCGACCTCGCGTGTCCAGGGCCCTGCGGCGAGGACGACCCAATCGGCGTCGATCGTCTCGCTCGACGTGTTGACGCCGTGGACCTGGTGGTCTTCGATCTTGAAACCGATGGCTGGCGAGCCCTCGCGTATCGCCGCACCGCGTCCAGCGGCTGCTCGAGCGAGAGCTCGCACGAATCGCGGCGGTGTGAGGTGCGCGTGCTCGAGCAGCATCGCGCCCAACACGTCGGAGCTCAGCGACGGCTCTGTTTGCCGAGCCTCGCGCGCGTCCAGCCAGCGTCCCTCCCCGGCCTTGAGCTGCTCGGCTTCTTGCGCCGTGAATGCGGGCCTCAAGCCCTGCTGGGTGCGGTACTCGACATGCAGGCTGCTGTCCTTCTCGATCCTGGCCACGACCTCCGGGAACATGGCGAGGGCCTGGTTGTCCGAGTCCAGGACCGAGGGGCTCAGCTCACCAGCGGCGGCACCTGAGGCGTGGGCACCCAGTTGGTCACGTTCGAGGAGGGTGACCTCGTGGCGGTCGAGCGTCAGGCGCTCGGCTGCGGCGCAGCCGATGACCCCGCCTCCGATCACGACGACCCGCGACATATAAGGAAGATAGCCGTGCCTCGGTCAAGCCTCTTGACCCACGAACATTCGTTCGGTATCTTTCTCTTCGGCCTCCAGTTACCCCCTGCGTCTTCCTCCGAGGCCTTGCAAGATGCAGGGACAGAAACTCGAATTAGCCATTGATTCGATCCGAGTCCGCTTTGGCAGCCAGGCGCTGACCAGGGCGGCCGAGCTGCCACCGCCCCAGCCGTGGTCCAGTGGAACACCGGTCGACAGTCTCACCGGCATCGGCGGATTGCCGAGGGGCCGGCTCTCGCTTTTCACTGGCAGCGGTACCTGCGGCAAGCTCTCGCTGGCCCTCTCCCTGCTCGCCAATGCGACGCATGAGTTCGCGCACTCGATCGTGATCGACACGTGCGGATTCGACCCCCAAAGCCTCCTTCCCTTCTCTGCGGAGCTTGGCGCCCTGACCGTCGTCAGCGCGCCGGCTCCTGAAATCGCCGGCGAGGCGGCGGCCACTCTCGCTCGAGCCGGCGCCGGCTTCATTCTCTTGACAGGCGAGGTCCCTGAGCACTGGCTGGGACCGCTCGAGTCGGGGGCCAACCGCTCGGGCACGGTGCTTGTAGGAGTGATCGACGCTCCCAGTCGCGCCCTGGCACACGCGTCGAGCTTCAGCCTTGGATTTTCACGATCCGATTGGGTGTGGGACCGTGGCCAGCTTGCCGGCCTTCGCGCCTTCGCCCGCTGCGTGAAAAACCGTGTCGCGCCGCCGCTCGGCGAGACCGTGTTTGAAGTCCGCTATCCCCTTGGCGAGCGTCCACTTGCCGACTATGCCGCAGGCGTCACCGAGATGCCCCTTCATTTCGAGGAGGCGCCAACACGCGAGTCTGCTGCGGTCTGACCAATCACCTCGAGCTGGCGCGGCGCCCTGACCTCTATGGGTCGCCGGTGATAGTCGGCCGGTGGGACGAGCACGTTGTCGCTGCGTCCGAAGAGACGCTGGAATTCGGGGTCATGACTGGGATGGCGATGCGGCAGGCGGAGCATCTGTGCCCACAGGCGATTTTTGTTCTACCGGATGAGCAAGCGACCGCTCGCATTCGCGAGCTGATCTCGACGGCGCTCTACGACCTCGCGCCAATCGTTGAGGTGCGTGACGAAGGCGTGGCGTGGCTCGACGTGAGCGGGGTCGTGCGACGCGGCGAATCGATCAGGGAGATGCGAAGGCGATTGCTGAATGCGATCGGCCGCGAACCCCGGCTCGGCCTCGCGCCGGGTCCGTTCTCGGCGCGGCTCGCGGCGGCACGCGCCAGGCCAGGTCGCCTGATCCAGGTGCAAGACGCCCAGGCATTCCTCGCTCCTCTTCGCTCGCGCGAGCTGCCGCTCGACGCCGAGCAGCTCGAAAGGCTTGATCTACTTGGCCTGCGCACGCTCGGCTCGGTCGCGGCGATCGGTCCGCGTGAGCTGGAAAGTCAGCTCGGTCGCGACGGCAGGCACGCGGTATTGCTTGCGTGCGGCCTGGAGCCGGATCAGCTCGAGGCGTGGCGACCACCGCTTTTCACGAGCGCGCATCGGCAGTTCGGCGAACCAGTCGAGGACCGCGAGGCGTTGCTCTTTGTCTCGCGAGCGTTGTGCGGCGACCTGGCGGACGAGCTGGGGCTTCGCGGCGCGGGAGCGAAACACGTGCGCGTGCGGCTCGTCTTCGAATCAGGCGAATCCGAAACGCGCGAGTCGGTCGTTCGTCATCCGCTGAGCAGCACCGCGGAGCTCTTCGGGCTCATTGGCGCGTGGATCAAGGAATGGCAACCGCGCGCGCCTATCACCGAGCTCTGGATCGAACTACCGGTGCTCGAGGGCGCGGGACGGCGCCAGCTGCGGCTGTGGGCAGGCGGAGATGGATCGAGCGAAGAGGTCACGGCCGCGATGGAGCGACTGCAAGAGCGATTCGGCGAAGACCTGATCTGGAAACCGAAGAAGCAACTCCTCCCCATTCATGGGGAGGTGGCGCGCTAGCGCCGGAGGGGCTATGACGAGATTGATCACTCCGCCCGCAGCAATCGACGTCACCCTCGGTCCAGGCGGCGCCCCCGAGTCCATCTCCGGAGCGCTGAGCGGGTCGATCGACCCCATCGCCCGCTGGAAGGTGGAGACGTCGTGGTGGAGCAAACCCGTGGTCCGCGAGTACTGGAAGGTCGTGCTCAACAGTAACCTCCTCTGCGAGCTCTATCACGACATCGCGAGCAACGACTGGTTCGTCGAGCGGGTCTACGACTAAGTGCGCCCTGCGCACGCGCGGCGGACTGAGGCACGATCGCTACGCTTGCGCCCGGTGCCAGACCTCGAGCATTGGCCCATCCCACCGCCACTCGATCGATTCTTTGCGATGGCGCGTGGCCCGGACAAAAGAGCCGCGTGATGGCGGCGCCCTACGTCGAGCTCCACAGCCACTCCAACTTCTCGTTTCTGGACGGGGGCTCGCACCCCTATGAGCTGGCGATGCGGGCCGCGGAGCTCGAGATGCCGGCGCTCGCCATCACCGACACTGGCGGCGTCTACGGCGCCGTGCGCCACCTCCAGGCGTGCCGCAAGCTGGGCGTCAAGCCGATCATCGGCAGTGCGTTGGAGGTCGACGGCGAGGAGCTGATCCTCATCGCGCGCAACCTGCGCGGCTACTCCAACCTGTGCCGCCTCCTCACCCTCGCCCATGCCGACCAGCCCAAGGGCGAGGCTCGGACCGCCCTGGCGACGGTGGCTGAGCATAGGAGCGACCTCTTCTTTCTCAGCCCGACCGACCACGAACAGAGAATGCGCGAGCTGCAGGTCGCCCTGGGCGAGGAGAACGTCTTCAGCGAGCTCCATCATCACCGGCGGCCAGAGGACGAGTGGGTGCTCGAAGGTCGAGCCGCGATGGCGAGGCGGTGCGGCGCCAGGGTCGTCGCCACCAACGAGGTCCACTACCACGTTGCGGAGCGGCGCCGTCTCCACGATGTCCTGGTCGCGATCCGGCATCGGGCGACACTCGATGACGCGAGGGCTCACCTCTTCCCCAACTCGGAGCACCACCTCAAGGGCGGCGCCGACCTGCGACCGCTCTTCCGTGGCCACGCCGAAGCGCTCGCCACGCCATGGGAGATCGCTCAAGCGTGCGAGGTCGACCTCGACTTCCGCAAGGTCAGGTTCCCCGGCTACCCGGTCCCGGCCGGTGAGACCCCGTTCTCGTTTCTCTACAAGCTCTGCTACGAAGGGGTGCGCGACCGCTACCGGCCGATCACGCCCGCGGTCGCCCAGCGTTTGCAGCGCGAGCTGGAGGTGATCGAGAAGACAGGCCTGGCCGAGTTCTTCCTCATCAACTGGGACCTCATGCGCTTTGCCCGCGAGCACGGGGTGCCGGGCCAGGGCCGAGGTTCCGCCGCCGACTCGATCGTCGCCTACGTGCTGGGCATCACGCGCGTCGACCCCATCGAGCACAACCTGCTCTTCGAGCGCTTCCTGCACGAGGAGATGACGAGCACGCCGGACATCGACATCGATTTCTCGACCGAGCATCGCGAGCAGGTCATCCAGTACATCTATGAGAAGTACGGCTGGGAGCGGACCGGGATGGTCTGCAACGTGGTCACGTTTCAGCCGCGGATGGCGATCCGCCAGGTCGGCAAGGCGCTTGGCTTCTCGGCCGAGCTGCTCGACCGCCTGGCCAAGGGTGTCGACCGGTGGTTTACCGAAGACGTCGAGGACTCGATGACCGGGGCTGTGCCCCCACCCGATATGCGGCCTCAGAGCTGGCAGCAGTTCCTCGAGCTGTGCCGCGAGGTCATCGAGTTCCCCCGCCATCTCTCTATCCACAACGGCGGCATGCTCGTCACCGGCGAGCCGCTGGTCGACATCGCGCCGGTCGAACCGGCGACGATGGAAGGGCGCCGCGTGGTCCAGTTCAACAAGGACGACGTCGAAGACCTGGGCCTGATCAAGATGGACATGCTCGGGCTGCGCACCCTGTCGGTGGTCGCCGAGGCGCTCGAGCTGATCAAGGAGACGACCGGGACCAGACCCGACCTCGACCAGCTGCCTCTGAACGACCCGGCCGTCTTCGAGATGTGCGGCGAGGCGGACACCATCGGCGTTTTCCAGATCGAATCGCGGGCGCAGATGCAGACGCTGCCCCGCACGCGGCCGAAGACGTTCAACGACCTCGTCGTCGAGGTGGCGATCATCCGGCCCGGACCGATCCAGGGCAACGCGGTGCATCCGTACATCCGCCGCAAGCAGGGACGCGAGGATGTCACATACGCGCACCCGCTCCTCGAGCCAATCCTCAAGGACACGCTGGGCGTGATCCTCTACCAGGAGCAGATCATCGAGATCGCGATGTACGTCGCCGGCATGAAGCCGGGACGCGCGGACGGCTTTCGGCGCGCCATGACCCGCCACCTCAATCGGGTCGAGATGTCATCCCTCGAAGACGAGTTCATCGGCGGCTGCCTCGCCAACGAGGTGCCGCGCGAGGTAGCCGACCAGCTCTTCGCGGCGGTGCAGGGATTTGCCGTTTACGGATTCTGCCGTTCTCATGCGGCGGCGTTCGCCCGCACCTCATACGAGACCGCGTGGATGAAGCTGCACCACCCGGTCGAGTTCGGGTGCGGACTGCTGAACAACCAGCCGATGGGCTTTTACCACCCCAGCGTGCTGGTGGAAGACCTGAAACGCCACGGCTTGAAGGCGCTGCCCGTCGACATCAACCTCTCCGACATCCGCTGCCTGCCCGAAGCGATTCCCACGCCTCCACCCGACCAGGCGTACCTATCCCAGGGCCCTCCCTCCTCCACCTTGGCTGCCCTCCCCCGCTCGCCAACCGATTCCAGCGTACTCACCGAGTCAACCCTGCCTGTTAAGGCGCGGTACGCGATGCGGATCGGCTTCAACTACGTCCGCGACCTCGGAGAGGACGGTCGCAAGGCGATCGTTGACGACCGCCGTCGAGGCGGCGCTTACCTTTCCTTCGACGATTTCATCAACCGCATGCGCGGCGGACCCATCGGCCCTCGCGCGGTCCGCAACCTCGTCATGGTCGGCGCCTTCGATGCCCTCGGCCAGCCGCGGCGCGAGCTGCTCTGGGGCTGGCAGGAGCGGTGGCACGGCAAGGGCCTGCGTCGGGATATCGACAAACAGTCCGAGCTCAAGCTCAACGGAACCGCTCCTTCCCTCCCCCATGTCGACGACTTCGACGCCAACCAGCTCGAGTACCGGATCTCCGACCTCTCGACCGGCCACCACCTGATCCACTTCTGCCGCGACCGCCTGACAGCGATGGGCGCGCTCGAGAGCAACAAACTCCCAGCGATCGCCAACAACAAACAGGTCCGCGTCGCCGGGCTGGTCATCACCCGGCAAGCTCCTTCGACGGCGAAGAAGATCCGGTTCTTCACCCTCGAAGACGAGTTCGGCCAGGTCAATGTGACCATCAAGCCCGACATCTACGACCGCTATCGCCAGGTCGCCAATCGCCAGCCCATCCTGATCATCGACGGCGTGATGCAGCGCCAGGACGGCGTGCATTCAGTCCTGGCAAGCCACATCGAGGCACTCCAGGGAGTCCCGCGACCGGCGCAGCGCTCGCACGACTACCGCTGAGTCACCATGATGTCGGTCATGTCTCGAGAACATTGGGAGCGGCACGCCTCGAACTGGGCAGCTTGGGCGCGCACCCCCAACGTCGACGAATACTGGAAATACTCGCCCGCCTTCTTTGAGCTCGTTCCGCCGCCGCAAGCCCGCACCCTGGAAGTCGGCTGCGGCGAGGGCCGCGTCACCCGAGATCTCGCCAGACTAGGCCATCGAGTAGTCGCTGTCGACCCCGTCGCCCCACTCATCCAGCTGGCCCGCGATGCGGACTCAGGCAACGACTACGTGCGAAGCGACTCGGCCGCCCTTCCGTTTGCGGACGGATCCTTCGACCTGGCCGTCTTCTACAACTCCTTGATGGACGTCGACGACATGGAAGCCGCGTTGCAGGAAGCCGCCCGGGTGCTCCGCCCAGGCGGCGCGCTATGCGCCTGCGTCACGCATCCGTTCGCTGACGCCGGACGCTTTGAGTCGCGCGACGCCAACGCCCCATTCCTGGTCGAGGGAACTTACCTCGGGCCGAGACGCTGGCTCCAACTCCTGCCCGCTCAGCGCGGCGCCCTGAGCATGGACTTCTCTGGTTGGGCGTACCCACTGGAAGCCTATTTCCGAGCCCTGGAGAGTGCAGGCTTCATGGTCCAGGCATTGCGGGAACCGGCTGCCGGCGACGACCACCGGTGGCGCCGTATCCCTCTCTACGTGATGTGGCGCGCGGTCAAAAACGCCTAGGGACGATTCCTTACTTTCTGTAGCCAGCCGCAGGGCTTTTGCGCCAAGCTATTCAGCTACAGCCGAACTCATTCCAGCAACCCAGAGGAAATAGCAGCCCAAAAATGTCGATCGCCCGAGAAATCGAAGACATCGCGCGCGACCTGATCAAGCATCAGCACGACCATCCACCGGTCCGCGACCTCAACCGCGAGATCGAGCGGCGCCGCACCTTCGCCGACCGCGTCGCGGACGACTTCGCCCGCCTGGTCGGCAGCTGGGTCTTTGTTCTGGTCCAGATCGGGATGATGGTCGTGTGGGTCGGGCTCAACGTCGTGAACCTGCTCCACCCGTGGGACAGGTACCCGTTTCAATTCTTGAACTTCATCATCAGCCTCGAGGCCGCGCTTTGGATTTCAGTGGTCCTGATGGCCCTCAACCGCATCGCCGACCGTGACCGCCTGCGCGCCCAACACGACTACGAGCTCAACGTCAAGGCCGAGGAAGAGCTGAAAGCTTTGATGAACCACCTGACGCACCAGGACGAGATCCTGCTGCAGATCGTCAACCGCCTCGACCGCGGCGACCGCGAGATGAAGCGGCTGGCGCGCCGGCTCGAGGATGTGATCGAAGCGCGAAACCAGGCGCCCACCGCGCAGGCCGCCGGGTCAGAACGCCCCCCGATCAGCGTCCCCGCTCCTTAGCCGCTGACCCGGTACACCGCGTACTCGCCGTCGTCGTAGACGAGCGTGGCGTGCTGATCCCAGTACGCACGGCTGCCGCCGCGGGGCACCTCCTGGGGGCCGATCATCACGTAGTCGACGTGGTACTGGCGGACAAGCGCCGGCGCCGACGGATCGCCACCGAGGATGCGTTTGTCGTCGGCCGCCTTCTGAATGTAATCGGCGAGGCCATACGTCCACAACCACCCGGAGTAGCCGATCAGCTCACGCCGCCCAGCCAGGGTGGGAATCGGGCTGTTGTGATCGTCCGCGACGGCGAACAGGGCGGTCGGGCTGGTGTGGTTGCGCACCCAGTCCGCGACCTTGAGTCCGCCCGGGTCGGTGAACTGATTGGCACTGACCCTGAAGTCCGACGCGCGTGCGAGATCAAGCGCGCCCGAAAGGCCCAACACAACCATCACGAGAACGGCGAGAACGGCGGTCAGAGGACCGCGCTTCAGCATGGCGGCAAGCAGTGCTCCCGCGAGCACGCTGCCAAGCAGCGCCCATAAAACAAAGAACTTGGTGTTGTCCCAGACCCAAGGATGGAGCACGACGAGGTTGGGGACGACAAACCAGAGCCACATCGGCGCGAACCAGGTCGGGAATGCGGTCGGGAACGACCGGAGCACAAGCTGGGCGACGAGAAGGAGCGGCAGGAGCAGCGAGGTGTTCCAGATCCAGAACCAGAGCCACTCCACCCCGAACAGGGCAGGCCCGTCCCTCAACACGTCGCCCGACGACAGCCAACCCAGCTGTATGCAGTAGCCCTCGATGGAGGGCAAGGTGCCGCAGACGCTCGTATTGTCCGGAGGCCACATCCAGACGAGGATGGGCACGCCCACAAGAACTGCCGGCACGAAATAGGCAACCCACTCCACCCTCCGGTTGAAGAGTGCCCAGAACGCGGGCAGCGCGACGACTGTGCCGTAGGCGTGGACGTGGAAGATAGGCATCACGGCGGTAACGAGCCCCGCAAAGAGAAACGAGCGCCAGCCCAGCCTTTCGTGCAGCGCGATCCAGAGCACAACGAGCACGATCAAAGCCAGGCTGAACCCAAACAGGGCCGCACGCTGGGGAACCAGGTACGCAAGCACCGGGTTGAGCCACTGCAGGTTGACATCGCGGTTGAGCGTGTATTCGCGCGGCAGATGGGCGAGCGCGCTCAGACCGAAGCGCCGAAGGTCGTCGCCCAGGTAGATGAAACCAAGTCCGCCACTCAACAGGAAAACGAAGACCGCCATCGCGGCCGCGGCGCGCCCAGCCGTGAACCTCAGAGCCGCGAGGTACAGGACCGCGGGAAATGCCAACCCGAGCATGCCGCTGGTCGCGGTCATGGTTTCTGTGAGGGGCAGGTGCAGGGGGACGAGGTCGGCCGCGAGAAAGTCGACCATGAACGGGTACCCGAGGTGATGTCCGGGGTCGACTGGAAACTCGGGAGGAAAGTTGTGGCCGAACGCGAACGAGCCCGCGAAGCTAAGGTGCGCCGCCCAGTCGCCCCAGATGTTGCCGTAACCGGCATACAGACCGTTCGGCATATAGACATACGCCTGGTGCAGGAAATGCACGGTCCACGCCGCGCAAATGAGAAACACGACGGCGAGCGGCCAGGGATGGCCCGGCGAAGCAGGAGATGACAGCCAGCGAGCGCGGAATTGATCAGCAAGGCAGGGACGAACGTCGTGAGCGCGACGGTCATCGCGCCCAGCACCGCACCGAAGACGATTCGCTCCTCGAGGGTAAGGGCGACGCCGGAGAGATAGGTGATGCCGAATCCCGCGGCCGCGCTCGCGGCCAGGAACAGGCCGGCCTCTAGTTCCAACAGAAGATCTGCGGCTGCGAGGCCGGCAGGTCGCGGCAGTTGACGAGCCACATCTTGGGTCCCCACGGCGGCGTGCCGGAGCCTTCAAACCAGGCCGAGCTCGAGATAGGTACCGCGGTCCACACCGGATAGAAGTAGCCGAAGAAAAAGACCGCCATGGCGAGATGCACCGCGACCAGTGCCTCCCGGTTCGGAGGGCGCAGCTTGGACGCGAGATACGAGAGCACGAACGCCAGGGCGAGGACCATGAAGATGAGCCCGCCGAACATGTGATACATGAAGAGCACGCGCGTGATCGGAAACCATGGCGCGTACTGGGTGATGAATCCCAGCAGGATCACCGCCGCCGGAAAGCTGCGATGCCGGACGATGAAGTACGGCAGCGCGGCGACGCAGGGCAGGCTCGTCCACCAGATCCAGGGATTGCCGAGGTCGGAGATCCGCGCCCACAGGACCTGGCCAGTGAAGACGTCATTGCCCAGCCCGCCGTACTGCGCGTAGTAGAGGACCGGGCGGGCGAGAAACGGCCAAGACCAGGCGGGCGATCCGTACGGATGGGTCGCGACCAGGTTCTTGTGGTAGGTGAAGGATTCGACCTGGTAGTTGATCAGCTCGGTGAGGTTGTGAAACTGCCCGCGAGCGAAGAACGGGTACCACGAGAGGAAGTAGATGCCCAGCGGGATCACCACCAGCGCGAGGAGCCCAACGGCCGCGTAGCGCGGCAAGAACCAGCCTGAGGAGGTGAACAGTGGCGGTCCCCACGCGATCTTGAACGCACGCAGCGCCACCCTGACGACCAGAAAGAACACGATCGACGCCCAGGCCGCGAGCACGATCCACTTCGACGCGATGCCGATCCCGAGCACCGTGCCCAGCGCGACGAGTGAAAGCAGCGAGGAGTTGGATGACCTGCTCTGCATATGGACCAGGAACAAGAAGTAGGCCGCGAGGATGAAGAAGATCGGGAAGATGTCGATCATCCCGATTCGCGACTGGATGAAGAACATCCCGTCGAAACATGCGAGGCTGGCCGCGGCGATCGCGAAGAGGCGATTTGGCCAGAGGCGCCGCGCGAACAGATACATCATCGGGATGCACAGCGTGCCGAAGATGCATGCGGCGATTCGCCATCCGAAGGTGTTGAAACCTAGGTCGATGTAATCGCCCGTCGCGCCCTGGAAGTGCGCTCGGTACCAGCCGTAACCGAGCTCGCCGGCGGCGATGATCTCCTTGCCGAGCGGCGGTTCCGGGTCGAAGTAGTTGAATTTGCAGAGCACCGTAGTCGGCTTGCACTGCTCGATGCCCTTGAGGTCGTCGTAGGCGTCGACAGGGAAATAGACCTCGTCGAAGACCTGTCCGTTGGGCGGCGAGAGCTGGCCGTTGATGTCGGGGTTGCCGCGGTTGAACGGGTACGCGAGGCCGCAGATCGTGCCGAGGTCGCCTTGCGGATCGACCGGCGTGCTGGAGACGCAGTTGCTCACGAGCGGTCCCTGAAACGGATGCAGGAAGAAGTCGGGCAGGATCGGGCTGAAGAAGCGGATCACGAACGCCACCAGCGTCAGCAGGAGGATTGCGATCAGGTCCACGCGGTCGAAATACGTCGTCGCCTTTTTCGGGATATCCGGCGCGTCCTGCGGCTCGCCGCCCCCGGGCCGGATCACCGTTTCCGTTTGCGTCGCCTGGCCCCGCCCTGGTTCTGTCCAAGTCGCTCCGGAAGGTGCGCGCTGATCTCCCACACAACGGTGTCCGCATCCGGGACCGGGACGGCGATCGTGTCCTCGTACATCAGCCGCGAGCGGAAGATGCCGAGGCGCTTTTTGATCTGAGCGAGCTCGGTCTCGTCACCGCGAACTTTGATGAAGACCGCGGGCTTGTCGATGTGCTGCTTCATGATCGGCGCGATCATCTTGCTTCGCTTGTCTTGAAAATGCTGCCGCAGGGGCAGCGCCTTGACCGACTTGATCGAGTCGTAGTCGACGACGACGTTCTGGAGCATGCTCGAGATTCGGACGCCGTCGTCCAGCACGCGCAGGTTGCTGCGCCAGCGGTACAGGAGGATCGCACCGCCGAGCAGGATGCCGGTCGGAATGTAGATGAGCCACACCGCGAATGCCGGAGAGAACAGCTGACCCTGGTAGATGGCGATGCCGGTCGCGACGACACCCGCAAGGAGGAGCAGGCCCGCGAAAAACCGCTGCTGCAACCAGAGGTGGTGCGCGTAGAGGACCTGGTGTCGGGCCGGGCGCGAGGCGGCTTCAGTGCTCACGGGACTACTGATTATCGGGTAGGGCTTCTTCAGGTCGCTCCCAGGAACGGCTGCGTTCGACAGCCTGGCGCCAGCGCGATTGCAACGCGTCAGCCTGGTCGCGCGACATTGTGGGCTCGAACTCGCGATCCAGCTTCCAGAGGCGGGCGAGGTCGGCTTCTGTCCACAGGCCGACCCCCAGGCCGGCGAGGAACGCCGCGCCCAGCGCGGTGGTCTCGGTCTGCCGGGGACGGCGCACCGGGATGCCGAGAAGGTCGGCCTGGAGCTGACAGAGCACGTCCATCACGGCAGCCCCGCCGTCCACCCGCAGCTCGGTCAGTCGCTGTCCCGTGTCTCTTTCCATGGCGTCGATGACGTCGCGGGTCTGGTAGGCCATCGATTCGACGGCTGCCCGCACGATCTGGGCGCGACCGCTCCCGCGCGTCAGGCCCACGATCGTGCCGCGTGCATACGGATCCCAGTGCGGTGCGCCGAGTCCGACAAAGGCCGGGACCAGGAAGACTCCACCGGCATCCGGAACCGAGGCTGCCATAGGGCCGGCTTCGCTCGCGGTTGCGATGATCCCCAGCCCGTCGCGCAACCATTGCAGCGCCGCGCCGGTGATGAAGATCGCGCCCTCGAGCGCGTAGCTGAGCTCCCCGGCACGGCGCCACGCGACTGTGGTCAGCATGCCTGCCCCTGAGGCCACGCGGCGCTTGCCGGTCTGCATCAAGACGAACGAGCCCGTGCCATACGTGTTCTTGGCCATGCCGTCTTTCGTGCAGGCCTGACCGAACAGCGCCGCCTGCTGGTCGCCCGCGACGCCGGCGATCGGTGCCTTGATGCCAAGAAACGCATCCGCGTCAGTGGTCGAGATGGGCCCGCTCGAATCGGCGATGCGCGGCAGGTTGCGAAGCGAGACGCCGAACAATTCGGCCATCTCGTCGCTCCATTCACCCCTACCGATGTCGAACAGAAGAGTGCGCGACGCATTCGAGGCGTCCGTGACGTGATCGTGACCGGAGGAGAGGCGCGCGATGAGCCAGGAGTCGACGGTTCCCGCGGCCGCCTCGCCGGCTCCCCCGATGTGTTTCAGCGCCCAGGCGTATTTCGTCGCCGTGAAGTAGGGGTCGAGGACCAGCCCGGTGGTCTCCCGCACGCGGTCCTCGTGGCCCGCCGCGCGCAGCCGCGTGCACTCGTCCGCCGTCCTGCGGTCCTGCCAGACGATCGCGCGGGAGATCGGCTGCAACGTCCGCCTGTCCCAAAGCACCAGCGTCTCGCGCTGGTTGGTGATGCCCAGGGCGCGCACGTCGCGCGGCTTGGCGCCGGCTGCATCGAGCGCGTGGCGCGCGCTTGTCTGAACGGCGGACCAGATCTCGGTTGCGTCGTGCTCGACCCAACCGGGCCGCGGATAGTGCTGGGCGATCTCTGCGTAGCCCTTGCCGCGTACCTCACCGTCGATGCCCACCGCGATCGCGGTGGCGCCGGTCGTCCCTCCGTCGAGGCTCAGGACGACTTCGCTGATTGCTCTGGCTTCCAGGTCCGGTTGAGACTTCCGGTCGCGTACCCCTCGAGGTCGGCCGAAACGAACTTGTAGCCGGCCTCGCGTACTGCGCTGGTCACGCGTCCTCGCTCAGCCAGGAGCCGCGGGATCTCCCCCTCGTCGACCTCGATCCGCGCGACGTCGCCGTGGTGGCGGACCCGGACCTGGGTGAACCCGAGCCCCTTAAGCGCCGCCTCCGCGGCTTCGATCTGCCGCAGTGCCGCCACCGTCACCGGCGTACCGTGCGGAATTCGCGACGACAGGCAGGCAAAGGACGGCTTGTTCCAGTTCGGGAGGCCCAGCGCCCGAGCCGCGGCGCGGATCTCCGACTTGGGCATGCCCGCCTCGAGCAGAGGGAACCGCACACCACGTTTGATCGCCGAGGCATGGCCCGGTCGGTGGTCGCCTGCGTCGTCGGCAGTCGCCCCATACGCGAGATGCGAGAGGCCAAGTTCCTTCTGCACCGGGGCAAGAGTGTCGAAGAGCTCTTCCTTGCAGTGGAAGCAGCGATCGGGGTTGTTGCGCGCATAGGCCTCGAGCTCGACCTCGCTGGTCGCAACCTCGACGAGCCGTGCGCCCAGTTGGCGCCCCAGCTCACGAGCCTGCGACTGCTCGGACTCGGGGTACGCGGGCGAGCTTGCGAGAACAGCGACCGCTCCTTCACCCAGCTCGTCCAACGCGAGCTTCAGGAGCAAAGTCGAATCGACGCCGCCCGAGTACGCGACGAGCACCGATCCAAGTTCGCGGACGTGTTCGCGCGCGGTTTTCAGGCGGCTCGGATCGTATCGGTCGAGCTGGATCATCACCCAGCTAGGAGGTTAGCTCGCCTGGGCCTCGGAGGTTTCCATCGCCGGGGTGCCGCACCAGGCCTCGTAGTCGATCAGCGAATCGACCGTCGGGTTCTCGCCGCACAGGGGGCACGCCTTGTTCTGGCGCAGCCGCAGCTCGCGGAACGACATGTCCTCGCCCTCGAAGAGGAGATAGCGACCGATCATGGGCCGGCCGATATCGAGCAGGTACTTGATCGTCTCGAACGCCATCATGCTGCCGATGATCCCCGGCAGGACTCCGAACACGCCTGCCTCGGCGCAGCTCTGCACGCTGCCAGGAGGCGGAGGTTCGGGAAACAGGCAGCGATAGCAGCCGGTGCCTTTTGCGGAGTCGAAAAGGGCGAGTCGGCCTTCGAACCGGAAGATGCTTCCGTGCACGAGGGGCTTGGCCAGGAAGTGGGCCGCGTCGTTGGCCAGGTAGCGGGTCGGAAAGTTGTCGGTGCCGTCGACGATCACGTCATACGGCGAGAAGATGCGCATCGCCGTCTCCGAGTTCAGGTGCTCATTGATCGCCACAACCTCGACATCAGGATTCAGGTTGCGAAGCGTCTCGGCCGCCGACTCGACCTTCGGGCGTCCGATGTCGTCATGGCCGTGGAGGAGCTGGCGCTGAAGGTTAGACGCGTCGACGACGTCGAAGTCGACGATGCCGACCTTGCCCACGCCGGCCGCAGCCAGGTACATGGCAGCCGGCGAGCCCAGGCCGCCCGCGCCCAGCAGCAGGACGCTCGAATTCAGCAGCTTGCGCTGGCCGGCGCCGCCGACCTCGGGCAGGATCAGGTGGCGGGCGTAGCGCGCGACCTGGTCGGGGGTGAAGCTTCGAGCTTGAGTCATGTCTACAGGGACTATACCCAGGGTGCTTTCGGGCTTATTCCTATAGTGGGAGGGCGCCATGGAAACTGAATACCTGGACGAAGAGCAGGTCATCGCCCTCTACAACAAGGTTCGGACCGGCAAGAAGACCTGGCCGACCGGGATCTGGAGCTCTCCCGCCGCGCTGCAGTACGCGGTCACCGTCTTCGACTACTGGATCCACAACGTGATGGGCTGGAAGGGCTGGCCGGAAGCGCGTGGCAAGGTGAC
>WNGI01002345.1_pt1 | contig 16373 bp, 15 predicted proteins | sample 5400621 | NCBI WGS metagenome assembly WNGI01 (sample SAMN13153374, study PRJNA577476) | soil metagenome | isolation source: 20 cm soil or saprolite under Garry oak tree replicate 1 | place: USA:California | collected 2016-06-15 | reverse complement strand
GGCGGTGCAACACCCGCGACGTCATCAGCTGATAGGCGTTGACCGCACTGAGCAGCGACACGATGGTGAGAATCCGAATCACCGCGTCGCCTTGGCGGCCGAAGATTTCGTTCGCTGCGGTCGCCGCGACCAGCGGCTGCCCCGCCATCTTGTCCAGCGGCAGGACGTAGAGAAATCCGACGTTCACCAACAGGTAGATGACCGCGACCGACAACACACCGCCGAACATCGACCGCGGAATGTCACGCGCGGGATTTCGCAGCTCGCCGGAGAAATACACGATCCCGTTGTAGCCGTCGTAGGTGAAAATGACGGCCTGCATTGCGAGCACGAACGCCGCGAGGAAAGCGAATCCGGAAGGTGGCCCTGTAATGCCAGCATTGGTTATTCCGCGCCCGAGCACGAAGCAGGCGCCAATAAGAATCGCGAAGGCGAGCGTCTTGAGAAACGCCGTAAGATTCTGGGCAGCGCTGCCGGTTCTTATCCCACGCCACTGAATGAGGGCAAACGCCACGATCACCGCGCTGGCGATCGCCGCTGTGAATCCTTTCGAGATTCCGGTGAGAATCGTGACGTACTCTCCAATCACAAGCGCCGCGAGAGCGGCACTGCTACATGTCGAGAGCCAGTCACTCCAGCCGATGATGAATCCCGCGTATGGACCCATTGACCGGCGAAGAAACACCGTGTATCCGCCCGACTCGGGCATCATTGTCGCCAGCTCCGCAAGAGCGTTGGCGCCTAGCGCGGCGTAGAGGGCTCCGATGATCCAGACACTGATAAAGAGCCATGGAGTGGGAAGGAGCTCGGCCACCAGCCCGGGCGTGCGCAGAATCCCGGAGCCGATCGTGTTTCCAACAGTGACTGCAAGCCCGAAGACCACGCCAAGCACAGCCAGCAGCCCCATGCTGGCCCGCCGTCGGGAGATGTTGTCTGATTGGCCCGCTTCCGCGGCCTGCGTCACTCGCGCGGGGTCAGGCGCGATGATCCGTTGCTCTTCAATGGTCGCTTCATGAAGTCGGCGAGCAGCTCGTGGAAATGGTGCGTGCCCACTTCGCGTCGCTCCGAGTAGCGGCCCCGATCGTACAGGCGTGAGCGAACTCCGCGCTGAACCGATTCGACTACCTCTTCATCCTCCATCTCAACCCGGTGCAGCCCAGCGCCCATGCCACTGTCGCGCATGGAGGGATGCCACACATATGAATGGAAGGCGACCTTGGTGCGCCCCACCGCGAGGGGAGTCACGACGTTAAGCGATAGACCCCACGGGTAGAAGTTGAACATGATGTTGGGGAAGAGCCAGAAATAGAACGCGCCAACACGTTCGCCCGCGTTGGGATGATCCTTCGGTAGATCGAACGCCGGCTCCCCAGCCTTGGCGATCCCGAGTTGAAGGTTTCCATAGCGAAATCTCTCGGTCCGATATCCCGAGTAATCAAGCTTCTCCGCCAATCCCGCGTGCACATACGGGATGTGGAACTCCTCGAGATAGTTGTCGCAGTAGAGCGCCCAGTTGGCGTTGATGAGATAGTCCTGCGACGTCGCGTTGTCGCGGACGAACTCGTCGAGCGGCATGAACGACACTCGCTCACGAACCGGTGCAATCCATTCCTCAAATGCCATCTCGGGAGCGAGCCCACTGAAGAGGAGTGGGCCGAATCTCTCGAGCGGCAGCTTCGGGAGATTGTCTTTCTCAGACGGGAATCCCACTGTGGTGTCGAACTCCGGCATCGAAACGAACTTTCCGTCGAGCGCATACTTCCGCCCGTGGTACCGGCAGCGCAGCGCGCGCGCGTGTCCCTCGCCTTCGACCACAATGGCGCCCCGATGGGTACAGACATTCGAGAGGCAGCGCACCGTTCCATCGTCATCAGAGGTAAGAACCAGAGGCTCGTTGAGGCACCCTTCCAGCAATGTGAACGGAAGTACCCGCCCCGGCGCTTTGACGCGAGCGGAATCCCCGACCCACTGCCAGCTGCGCGCGAACACCCGATCCTTTTGCAGCTCGAAATACTCGGGATCCGAGTACACCCGCGCGGGAAGTGTCGAGGCGCGGCGGATGTCCTTGTCGATCTCGAAATCGCGCGACGTCATAGCTTGCAGAGTCCCCCGTACGTTTCCGGTCGGCGATCGCGGTAGAACTGCCAGACGTTTCTGACTTCGCGGATCTTGTCGAGATCCAGCTCCGCCGTAATCAGCTCATCCCGATCGCGGCTCGCTTGCGCCACAATCTGACCACGCGGATCGCAGAAGTAGCTCTGTCCATAGAACTCGCCGATGTTCCAGGGCTTCTCGAAGCCGACGCGATTGATGGCCCCCACGAAGAACGCATTCGCCACCGCGTGCGCCGGCTGCTCCAGCTTCCACAAATACTCCGAGAGGCCAGCGACGGTCGCCGACGGATTGAAAACGATCTCAGCGCCGTTCAAACCGAGCTCGCGCGCACCCTCGGGAAAATGCCGGTCGTAGCAGATGTAGACTCCGATGTCCGCGTACTTGGTCTTGAAAACCGGGTATCCAAGATTGCCGGGCTTGAAATAGAACTTCTCCCAGAAACCGGGCGCCGTATGGGGGATGTGGCTCTTCCGGTACTTTCCAAGATACGCCCCATCTGCGTCGATAACGGCGGCGGTGTTGTAGTAGACGCCTGTCTCGTCTTCCTCGTAGAGCGGAACGATTATGGCCATCGAGTACTTCTTAGCGACCTCCTGCATCAGCCGCGTCGTCGGCCCGTCGGGAATTCTCTCGGTCGCGTCGTACCACTTCGTATTCTGCTCCGCGCAGAAGTACGGACCGGTGAAGATCTCCTGCATGCAGACTATCTGGACGCCCTCCTTGCCGGCCTGATCGAGGAACTTTAAATGCTTCTCGATATTGGCCTCGCGGATTTTCTCCAGCGGCGCGTCGGTCGACCCGGCATGCGACGCCTGAATGAGACCACACTTGACGACACGGGCCATCCCGCTATCTCCCTATGATTTTGTGGAAGTCTGCGCGACTGGCTCGCGCCGCATCAGCAGCCAGTAAATGATGAAACTGAGAGCGAATGTCACGAACCACGCGTAAGAGTACAGCTTATCGAAGACATTGGGATTGGTGACAGTGCCGCCCGGTGTGGAGACAGCGCGGATGAATCCCGGCACGACAGGAGCAATCGCGAGGACGAGGGCTATGATCGCGCGCGGATTGATCCCGCTTGTGTATGTGTAGCGCCCCCGCAGGCGGAACAGATCATCAACCGCGAGTTGCTGCTTCCGGATGATCCAGTAGTCGGCGATCAGAATTCCACCCAGCGCTCCCATCAGGCTCGAATAGCCGAGGAGCCAGGTGAAAATGTACGCGGCCGCATCGGAGTATAGCTTCCACGGCATCATCACTATGCCCAGTACGGCGGTGATCAGCCCGCCAGTCACGTAACTGATCCTGCGAGGACTGAGGTTCGAGAAGTCGTTGGATGGCGACACGACATTGGCCGCCATGTTTGTCGTGAGCTGCGCCGCGAGCACCACCAGCGCCGCGAAGATGATGACGGGCGCGCGGCCGATCCGGCTCACCAGCTCTATGGGATCCCAGATTGCCTTCCCGAAGATGACGATTGTCGCGCTTGTTACTGCCACCCCGATGAACGCAAACGCCGTCATCGTCGTGGGAAGACCGAGCGCCTGGCCGAGCGCCTGCGAGCGTTGACTCTTCGCGTAACGCGTGAAGTCCGGAATGTTGAGACTGAGCGTTGCCCAATAACCAACGTTAGCGGTGAGCGCGGCCGGAAAGATCACCCAGAATTCACCGTGGCCCTTCTGAAGCTTCTGCGACTCGCTCAGAATATTTGAAAGCCCACCGCCATTTCGAATCGCCCAGAGCAGCAGGAGCGCTCCTCCGCCGAGCAGCAACGGGGCAGACCAGCTCTCGAGAATCTTGATGCCTTCAGTGCCCTTGAGGATGATCGCAACCTGGATTCCCCAGAAGATCGCGAACGCTATCGCGATGCTGGCCGGAATCTGCGCCCAACCGGGCCACGCCGCCTTGAACAGGGCATCGAGAGCGAGCGCCCCGATCCACGTCTGAATTCCGAACCATCCGCACGCCACGATCGCACGGAGTATCGCCGCCACGTTCGCCCCGCGGACGCCAAAACTCGCCCGGCACAACACCGGGAAGGAGATTCCGTACTTGGTGCCGGCATGCGCGTTCAGAGTCATCGGGATCAGAACGATCACGTTGCCGAGGAGGATCGTGATCATCGCCTGCCACCACGTCATTCCCTGGTCCATCAGACCCGAAGCGAGGGTGTAGGTGGTGATCACCACGCTCATCCCTATCCAGAGGGCGGCGATGTTGTAGGTGGACCACGTTCGGCGCGACGGATCCGTCGGGGCGAGATCGGGATTCCAGAGCGGACTATTTCGAATGTCGTCCGCAACAAGCGCGGTATCGCTCGCGTAGCCGGCGCCGGCGGCGACCGTCGTCACGACGCCAGGCCGGCAGTCTTACGCGGGAGCCACTGACCACGTCCTTCCTTTCCGACAACCTTGTAATCATCGACGATCACATCGCCGCGCGAGAGCGTCGTGCGTGCAAAGCCGGCGACATCCCATCCCTCATAAGGCGACCAATCGGCATTGGTCTCCATCGTCTCAGGATCCACCCTGTGCATTTTTTTCGGATGGATGATCGCGATGTCCGCGTCGGCGCCAACCTGGATCGCGCCTTTGCGGGGGTACAGTCCCATGATCTTCGCTGGGTTCGTCGAAAGCTTGGTGCACATCTCCTCGAGCGTGATCCTGCCGCCGAGGACGCCTGCGGTGTAGGTGAGCGGCATCAATGTCTCGAGGCCAGGCATCCCCATCGGGATCTTCGTCCAGTCGCCGTTCCACATCGCCTTCTGCTGGCGGTCAAAGGTGCAGGTGTCGGTGGACACAACCGAAACCTCACCAGACTTGAGACCCTTCCAGAGACGCTCGACATCCTTCGGCTTTTTAAGTTGCGGGCAACAGGCGTACAGGTGCCCGTCCTCTCTCTCAAACACGGAATCGTCGAGCACGAGATACTGAACGCACGTCTCTGCCAGCACCGGAACACCGCGCGCTTGCGCCGCCCGGATTATATCCGCGCCTTCGCCGGTCGACATGTGCACGATGTAGAGTTGTCCCCCCGTCGCCTCGCACCACTGCACCGCGCGCTGTATCGCCTCCGCCTCGATGAAATTCGGCCGCGTCATCGGGTGCAGTCGGGCTCCGTACTTCTTCATCAACTCCGGCGTATGATGCCGCGCGATCAGATCGTCGAGCACCCGCGCCGACTCGGCGTGCACGAGCAGCATGGTCCCGTATTCCTTCATTTTCTCGAGCGTGCCGAACATCGCCCGGTCGTCCGACTGCCAGCCCTCGGATTCATAGATCATGAATTCCTTGAAGGTGGTGAAGCCGCGATCGACCATTCCCTTGATCTGATCCTTGTGATCGTTCCAGCGGGTGATGCAGATGTGGAAGGTGTAGTCGATGAGAGCCTTCCCTTGGGCCTTCTTCATCCAGTTGTCGGCTGCCTGGGCGAGCGACTCACCGGCGTAAGGGATCGCGAAGTCGATTAGCGTCGTGACGCCGCCTCGCGCCCCCGCTCTCGTCCCCGTCCGGTAATCATCGGCCGAGACTGCTCCCATGAACGGCAGCTCGAGGTGGACGTGAACATCCAGCACGCCCGGAATCACATGGTGGCCAGTGGCGTCGATCACCTGCGTGGATTTGTCACCTTCGAGGCTCACGCCCAAAGCGGTGATCTTCTCGCCCGTTATTCCGATATCGCCCGTGAACGTGCCGGCAGGCGTGACGACGTTGCCGCCTTTGATGATCCGGTCGAATGCCGCCGATCTGCTTGGCGAGACTGCCTTATTGTTTGCGGACCTCTTAGGTACCGAGCGCTTTTTACTTGGCAACGGCCGTCAGCGCTCGATCGAGCACGTCCAATGTGAAGTCCGCATCGTCGGCCGTGATGCACATCGGTGGCTTGATCCGGAGCACATTGCCATCGATGCCACCCTTCCCGACGAGAACGCCCATCTCTCGCGCTGCCTCGAGCACCGCCAGCGTTTCCTTTTTTGCTGGCTCCTTCGTCTTTCGATCACGCACCAGCTCGACACCAAGCATGAGGCCCATACCCCGAACATCTCCGATCAGCTGCTGATGCTTCGCCAGTTCTTTGAAGCCATCCTTGAGCCGCTTGCCGACCACTCGCGAATTCTCCTGCAGCCCATCCTCATCGATGACGTCGATCACGGCGAGCCCTGCCGCCATGCAGACGGGATTTCCGCCGAACGTATTGAAGTGGATGCGCTGAGTGAGCGCCTCCGCGATCTCCATTCGCGTCGTGACGGCCCCGAGCGGCACGCCATTGCCGATACCCTTTGCCATTGTCACAAAATCAGGAACGACGTCGAAGTTCTCGAATCCCCAGTAGTGGTCGCCGGTGCGTCCGAATCCGGTCTGAACTTCGTCGGCGATGCAGAGGCCGCCGTGATCGCGAGTGATCTTGTACGCCTCGCTCAGATAGTTTCGAGCCCCGTACGTCGCGCCGCCGACTCCCTGAATCGGCTCGGCGATGAATGCCGCAATCTTGCCGGGCGTAGAGTAGCGGATTAGTTCACGTATGTCTTCGGCGCTCTTGGACGCGATCTCCTCGGGTGTGCCGGAGAACCGGCTACGGTAGGGGTCGGGAGAAACGGTATGGTGGATTCCTATCGCTCCCGGCACCGGGAACTTCCAGGTGCTGTGCGACGTCAGCCCCATCGAGCTGGGAGATCCGCCATGGTAACCGTTCCGGAGGGCGATGACGTCCGTGTTGCCCGTGAACAGCCGCGCCATCGTAACGGCGAGATCATTCGCCTCGCTGCCATCGTTCACGAAATAGGTGACGTCGAGCCCCTTCGGCATCTTGGACGCGAGCTTCTTCGCCAGCAGCGGAAAGTTTGGATGCAGATAGATCGTGGTCGCGTGCTGAAGTGTCTCCGCCTGCTTCTCGATCGCGGCGACGATCTTGGGATGGCAGTGTCCGCACGAAACGGTCACGATCCCGGCGAACATGTCGAGGTAGCGTTTGCCGGTTTCGTCGAACAGCCACTGCATGTGGCCCTCGACGATCAGGAGCGGCTCGCCGTAGAGCGTAAAGATCGCCGGGTTCGTGTATTTCTTTCGCATCGCGAGAAGCTCCGCACGCGATGGACCCGTGTATGCCTTTGGAACGTGGGCCGATGGCGGCATTTTGAGCGGCGCGTGGGCGCCAGTCATTGCCTTGCTGCTGGTTGCTTTCTCGCGCGGTGGCGAAGTGGAGGCGATCGTCATGAGTTACACCCGCACCGCGGCTTCGGGCTGCGGCGCGGCGTAGCCTTCCACCGTTTCGTAGCCGGAAAAGTATTCCGATGAATCGGGGCGACGAATCTCAGATTGAAGTACGATTCTGTCGCGACGAATGCCGCGAAAATCATCGACGCTCTTCCAGCCGTCCTTGGCGTGCTCCTCTATGAACTTGTCGAGCCCCGAGAGCAGTCGCTTGATGACGTTCGGACCGACCGCTTGGTCGAGCATCGCGGCCGTACACACCTGAACGGTTCCGCAACCCAACAGGAAGTAAGACGCGGCCTGATTGAAATCAGAGATGCCTCCAATTCCCGAGAAGCTCCGATCCGGGAATGCTTTCGTCAGCTGCGCCATCTTCGCCAGCGCCAGCGGGAGAATCGCTGGTCCGCCGAGCCCGCCGCTCGAGACAAGTCCGTCGACATTGATCTCGAACTCGAGCGTCTCGGGATCGATCAACGGAATGGACGGGAATGTGTTCGACGAAACGATCGCATCTGCTCCTCCGCGGAAGCACGCAGCCGCCTCGACGACGATGTCCGCCGTCGCGGGTGTCAGCTTGCACCACACCGGAACCTTGGCGACCTCCTTCACCGCTTCGGTCACGACGGAACAGAGCCCCTGATCTTTTCCTATGTTGGATCCCATGTCCCGGCGGTCCATGTGCGGACATGAGAAATTGAGCTCGAGTCCATCCGCGCCTTCTCCCTGTGCAGTTTCCGCCAGCTCCTGCCAATGCTTCAGCTCTTTGTCGTTGCCGGATCCCGCCATGATCGAGGCGATCAGTACCTTGTTCGGAAACGCTTCCTTGATGCGGCGGATCCGCGGCGCCCACCACTCCAACGTCTTGTCGGAGATCAGCTCCCAGTTCCACGAAGAATGCAACGCGGCGCCAGGCCGTTTTTTCATGGATACGTTTGCGTCTTCCGGAGTGGTGCGCATGAACTTCGCCTTCGCGCCGTAGACGTTAACTACCGGGTGGAGCCCGATGGTCTTCGTGACGACACCGCCCCATCCCGCCTCGAAAGCACGGGTGATGTTGGACTCCGACTCAGTCGGGGGTGCCGACGACAGGAGAAACGGATTCTCAAAATGAATCCCGGTAAACGTTACGGAACGATCCACACTCATACAGCCTCCGAATTGTTTTCACCGCTCGCGCGCTGGCGCGCGGCGGCGCCAATCAGGACATCCAGTTGGTTCCGGCTTCCTTGTTCCACTTCGTCGTCATCTTCTTCGCCTGCGACCAGAATTCGATCGAGCCGCGCCCAGTGATATCGCCGACGCCGAATTTCGAATCGTTCCAGCCGCCGAAGGAAAACGGCTCACGCGGAACGGGGACCCCGACGTTGACGCCCACCATCCCGGCGCTGGCATGCTCCATCACATACCGGGCAGTGCCACCGCTCTCCGTGAAGACCGAAGCCGCATTTCCATAGGGCGACGCGTTCTCGATTTTCAGAGCTTCATCGATGTCCTTCGCCCGAATGATCACCAGCACGGGGCCGAACACTTCGTCCTGCGCAATGCGCATGTCCGGCGTCACGTGATCGATGATCGTCGGCCCGAGGAAGTATCCGTTCTCATTTCCCTTCACCACGGCTCGCCGACCATCGACCAGAACCTTCGCGCCTGCCGCTTCCGCCTCAGCGATGTATTTCTCGATTCGCTCCTTTGCCGCGGCAGAGATCACAGGACCGATGTCCTTCCCCGGCACGATCTTCTTCGCGTGCTCGACCATCCGCTCGATAATGTCGTCCGTCCTGGACACGGCAACCATCACCGACGCTGCCATGCACCGCTGTCCCGCGCAGCCCGACATCGATGCAACGACGTTGCTCGACGTCATCTCCTTTGCGGCGTCCGGCATGACGATGAGATGATTCTTCGCCCCGCCCAGCGCGAGGCAGCGCTTCAACGTTGCCGTCGAGCGGCGATATACGACCTTCGCAACTTTTGTCGAGCCGACGAAGCTGATCGCGGCGATCCCCGGATGGTCGCAGATCGCTTCAACCGCTTCCTTGCCGCCGTTGACGATCTGCAGCACACCCTCCGGCAAACCCGCTTCCTCGAGCAGCTCCGCGATTCTTCCCGCGCTAAGGGGCACAAGCTCCGACGGTTTCAGAATCAGACAATTGCCGAGTGCGATCGCGTTTGGGAGCGACCAGTTCGGCACCATGTTGGGGAAGTTGAACGGCGTGATCGCCGCTACGACGCCAAGTGGATACCGTTCGACCCGGCACTCGACGCCTCGACTGACCTCGAGAACCTCGCCCGGCGCGATTTGCGGCAGCGAACACGCAAACTCACATAGCTCTGCCGACTTTAGCACCTCGGCGCGCGCTTCCGATGCCACCTTCCCGTTTTCTTCAGTTATGAGCGCGGCCAGCTCGTCGATGTTCTTCTCGAGCAGCGCCTTGTAGCGGTAAAAGACCTGCACGCGTTCCTTGATCGGAGTCGCGGACCACGCCGGAAATGCTTTCTGCGCGCTCGAGACGGCGGCATCGACATCGTCCTGCCTCGACAGCGGCACGCGCGAGATGACGCTCCCATCGCTCGGGTTGTAGACCTCGAGGAATGAGCGGTCGGTCCCCACAAAAGAACCACCAACATAGTTCCGGACTTCGGGGTACTTCAACCTGCCTCCCGGCTCTCGGACGCAAAACCTGCCGCATTACCTCCAAGCTGTGTATTGGAGGGCACTTATCCCACTATGCGAAGATGCGTTTGGGACAGAAACGTCGCAAGCTTGAGGACGATGCAGACCACGTCCTTCCGTTCAAGCGGGGGCTAGCTCGGGAACGTCAATGCGATATCGCTGGCTTCACAAATCTTGGAGGCGCGATGACAAAGTCACCCCGGAGACCATCCAGGGGAACCATCCGGTTGTTCGGGAAGAGCGGAGCGACTTCGTAAGGATCGGCGACAGAGAAATCGACATCGTAGCCAATGTCCTTGAAGAATCCCAGTGTTATGGTGCTGAGTGGCGACTTGAAGCCCCGCCCCACGACGGAGACCATCAACTCGTCGCCAAAAACGCTCAACCTCCAATGGGGGTCCCTTGGACCCTGGCTGGTAGTGTTTTCCAGCGGAACCCTGACCCCCGTGTACCACGCACCGTGCTTCGCAAATTCTGATCGCGCTGTCACTCCGACAAAGACCGGGTCGTCCGTTGCCCCGGCTGAAAGGCCTTTGGCGACGTAGCTGCCCGGACTGAATCCAAGTGCGTGCCCCATCTCATGCAAGATGATCCCTTGCAAGGTGCCGCGAGCCTCCATCGAATCGAGGTCTGCCCGGTCCAGGCGGATTCGGGCGAGAACCGGGAGAGTATCCCGGCTGCTGACACCGCAAATGGTAGTGAGCGCGTAGCTTCCGCCCGATCCATCGACCTCACCAGCCGAGACGAATAGAAGAAGGTTGTGGTGGGTCTCATCGAGCGCCGGCTCGTCAGGGAAACAGTCAGCCGCCGCCGATTTGAAGCGGAAATCTCCGAGGTTCTTCGACAGAGCGCGCATCCACTTGTTCGCGGCTGCAGTCACCGCGTTTTGCTGGGACGGCGTAAGTGTGTTGAGATAACGGATATCGATCTGCGGACCTGAGCCCGTCGGCGGTGGGTCCGTCGTTCCGTCAGACCCGCACGCAATGCAGAGCGATGTCAAAACGTACAGGCCAGCGAGCCGAGCAAGATTTCCCGTCATGAACACAATTATAGCGCCCGGTTTACTCATGAGCCGCATATTTCGGGACGCGCCGCGGCAGAGCCAGAAACAACGGAGTCGCCCTTGAAAGTATTCCCGGCACGAAGCATGATGCTCAGATTCTGGTGGTACTTAGGAATTACAAATCGGAAATTTGATGACTGACCCTTCGGCTACTGTTGAGCAGCCGCACGAAATAGTTCCAGTGGACCGCGGCATGTCGATCGGCAAGGCGGCTGTGATCACCGTCGTCTCCACAATACTGGTTACTGGCTCGACTTACGGGGTGGTAAAAGGGACGCTCTCTGCGGGGATGACCCGCGTTCTCGCCGTCATCTCACTGCTTTCGCTCGTCGCGGCGTCTTACGGCTTGATCGAGCTGGCGCTTGCGGTCGTAGCGACGACGGCCGAGAGACGGAGAAAAGCGCGGGAAGTGACCGAGCGGCGTCACGGAGATCGAGCGAGAAAACCGACGCCGCATTAGAGGTAGCGACGGATTCGGGCAACGAGCCGACGGCCAGAGCAAGCTCCAAAAAAAAATCCCGCTGCGCACAGCGGGATTCTTTTCAACGGAAGAACCGGCCTACCAGCGGTAATGCGCGAACGCCTTGTTGGCTTCCGCCATGCGGTGCGTGTCTTCCTTCTTCTTGACCGCATTGCCCTCGCCCTTGCTCGCAGCGATCACTTCGGCGGCGAGCTTTTCAGACATCGATTTCTCGTTGCGACCACGTGAGAATGTGATGAGCCAGCGCATTGCGAGCGCCGTGCGGCGATCGGGGCGAACTTCAACGGGGACCTGGTAGGTCGCGCCACCGACACGACGGCTCTTCACTTCGACCGCTGGCTTGAGGTTGGTCAAGGCCTGCTTGAAGATCGTGACGCCGGGCTGTGACGTCTTGTTCTCGACGATGTCCATCGCGCCGTAGAAGATTCTCTCGGCAGTCGACTTCTTGCCCTGATACATGATGGCGTTGATGAACTTCGAGACGGTCTGGCTGTCGTAGCGGGCATCGGGAAGAATCGGACGCTTGATCGACTTTTTGCGGCGGCTCACTTCTTCTTACCTCCACCAGCCGCACCGGCGGCCTTTGGTTTCTTGGTTCCGTACTTGGAGCGGCTCTTGTTGCGGCCGTTGACGCCCGATGCATCGAGCGATCCGCGCACAATGTGATAGCGCACGCCCGGCAAATCCTTCACGCGGCCGCCGCGAATGAGCACGATCGAGTGCTCCTGCAGGTTGTGGCCTTCACCGGGGATGTACGCTGTGACTTCGAACCCGTTGGTCAACCGCACGCGCGCCACTTTGCGAAGCGCCGAGTTCGGCTTTTTCGGCGTGGTGGTATAAACTCGCGTGCAGACTCCACGCTTCTGGGGATTGGACTTCAGTGCAGGCGCCTTTTCCTTCTTTTGAACGTCACGGCGGCTCTGACGTACGAGCTGATTGATTGTCGGCATTACGGGTTGTTGAACGACCGGTTCCAAGGTGCGTGGCCGCCGGGATTCCGGGGCAGACCAGCCTACAAAGTTAGGTGGCGACTGTACTTATGTCAACTTAAGCGGCGCCTATTTTACCCAAGCCGCACTCATGTAAACCGGAGCGAAAACGCTCGATCGCTTCGCGCCTCGACACCCGTTGATGGGTGAACTGACTCTCGACGCGGCTTGGTCCATGCAGCACATTCCGCTACCAGTCGCGACATGGCGCCGCGACCTTGGCGTCGGAGAAAACATGACACGCCGCCGCACTACGCTCGCCTCGTGTTTCATCGTGTCCGGCCTCCTCCTGGCCTGCGCCGTTCGACATCCCGTGACCACGGATTCTCTGGCCGAGGCGTCGGAAACCATCGCCCCTGAGCCGGTCGTCCTCGAAGTCGAGAATCACAACTGGGCCGACGTTATCCTCTACGTCGTGCACGACGGCGTTCAAACCAGGTTCACCCAGGTCGCGGCCGCCCACAATGTTTCGATCGAGCTCCCGGCCCGCCTTCAGGGACAGATGGGCGTGATCAAGATTGCCGCACGGAGGATAGGAGGCACGGATAGCTTCGTGTCGCAATCGATTTCGCTTCGCGGGAATTCCGCGGTTCGAGTGACGCTTGAGAGCAGCCTCAGCCGCTCGAGCGTGGGAGTCTGGTAGGAACGCAGGCGGATCTGGACGGCGAAGAACGTCCTACCATAGAAGAGTTGCGAGCAGGATGCCTACAGTGCGGTCACAGTGCCGACAGCAAGCGCGGGTAGTTGATCGCGCTCTCGAACTCCTTCCGCGAATGGTCCGAGCAAGTGGCTGATGCTGTTGGCGTAGTAGCTCACGAGTGGTCGATTGCCCGGCAACACCGAGTATCCCGCACCGACTCTCACCAGTATCCGACGCATCTTCAACATGCGCCATGCGCGGTCGAAGATCTCGTCGACGCTTCCTTCGTGATGGATCACCCGCGCATTGAGCTCACGCAGCACGTCGCGCATCTCACCCATTCGCGCGATCAGCTGCTGGTGCGAGATGAAGTCTCCGTCAAAGCTCTGAACCGCTGCGCACGCCAGCGTCACTGGAGTTACGGGAATGATCGCGGCGATCCTCTGGAGCACGGAATCCGAAAGTGTTTGAACCCGCGCCAGGCGCTCGCCTCGATCGATGGTGAACAGTCCTCCCGTCTCGCGGTCCTGTTGCTCGAGCCACGGCGCCAGTGCAAATGGCTCGCCGATGACGACCGCCGCACGTCCGTATCGCCGCCACCGTCTCGCCACGAGACGCGCCATGTTCCACCACATGTACCGCAGCACTTCGCCGAGCTGCGCGCTCCGCGTGGGACGCCTCCGTCCTTCCCGCGCGTCGAGCTCGCGCAGCAGTGAGCGGTCCTCCAGCACCCGATCATAGTTGATCGCGACCGGCACGATGTAGAGCCTCTGCCGCATCGACGGCTCGCGCGCGACGCCGAGCACGTAGTCGAGCAGCCCGATCTTTGCCTTGCCGAGTTTTCCATCCCGGCTCAATCCGCCCTCGAGGAAGATGCCCTGCGTCACTCCGTTGCGCGTGATGAGCTGCACGTATCGCTCGAGCACGGTGTGATAGAGCTTCTCCCGATATTTTCGCCGGATGAAGTAGGCGCCGAACGATTTGAAGATGTACTCGAGCGGAAAAGTCCGCGCCCATTCGCCGACGGCGTACGAGATCGCGACCTGCCCTGACAGCACGAATCCGACGAGAACGTAGTCGGCGTTGGACCGATGATTCATGAGGTAGATCACGATCGCATCGCGCGGGAGCGCGGCCTGCGAAGACCGTCCCGCGTACTCCGCGGATACCTTGTAGAAAAAGTTGAGCAGCAGTCTGCTTACGACGAGGCCGATCTTGTAGTAGGTGAGAATGTTGAAGAAGGGGACGATCTCATCGATGTACTCTTCGACCCGCTCCCACGCCTTTCTCTCGTCAATGCCGTTCTCGGCGGCGTGTTCCCGAACGGCCTGGGCGATCGCCTCGTCGGCGAGCAGAGTCTGCCTTATGAATGGCTTCTTGGTGAGCTTGAAGCGATCGATCCTCGAGCGCGAGCGATGAAGCGCGCGCAGAGCGATCCGGGTGGCGCGCAAGCGCACGATGACGACTGTCGCCAGCGCGACGACGAGCGTTGCTCCGAGAATCCAGAAGGCGGTCATCATGTGGGGCGTTAAGATCCGCCGCAATTCGAATCACCGCAAATGCAAAAGCGCGCCACCGGATGATTCCGGCGGCGCGCTTTCAAATTCCGGCCCGAAATGCGGGCGCAGGACTTACGATGTCGGAACGCGATCGACGAACCAGACCACCGCCGGGACAGTGAACGCGGCCGTCTGCGGTGCGGAAGTTCCGGCAACCGAACGCGGGAAGTAATACACCGAGAAAGCGGTACCCGCGCTGTTCACTGCTGCGGCGGGCAGCTGGCCAGCCAATGGAGCGGCCGCCGTTGGTCCGGCGGCGGAAGCATTGATCGTTCCCGAGCCAGCCGTTGTGACTCGAACAGCGGCATTACCCGTTGCGCGGGATAGGTACCCCGAGGTTGTAAAGCCAGCGAGATTCGCGGCGGCGGCCGGTGGCGTCGCCGGGTCGCCGGGGAGGGTAGTAACGTAGGCATCGATCGCCCCGGTGCTTGCGTTCACGGCGCGGATCGCAATCTGTCCAGCCGCAGCTGCCGGAGCATCGTCGTTGATCACTATGAAGTGAACGTGCGTCGGAGTTTCACGCGTTAGCAGAAGCGTGTAGCGGGAATTGGCGTTGAACGTGATGGTCGTGTCGACCATGAACGCCGATGTAACTGCCGCCAGGTTGCTGTTCGGGAATACCCGGATCTGACGCGCCTTGGCTTCGATTGGCTGGTGCTCGCTTCCCTGGCGAAAGGTATAGTTTTGAATGGCCTGGAGCGAAAAGTTCACCTGATCAATCATTCGGACATCGACGCCGCTCGAGTCCGCGAGGCCGTTGATGAACCGCACACCAGCCAGAGGCGGAAGACCTGGATCGGTGACGTTGTCCTTGCCGCATGCGCTGAATGCGGCCGTAGCGATCACGAGCGTAGCGAGACGAGAAAGACGCATTAGCAGTACTCCAGAAAAAAGGCGAAAAGTTGGTCGGCTCGAGGCGAGCCGCTTACCTCAGATATCAATCACGAACCGTTCGGCGGAGGAGGATTTCCTTGCCGCTCCGGCGACGAGCTTGAAAAGATGCTCCTTGTCAAAACGAAGGTCAGAATTGCCGCTGCTGCTGCACCAACCACGAGCCACGTCCGGCCGCGAGAGAACTGACGCTCCTGTACGTTCTGCACCAGAGTCGTCCCGATCGTCAGGGGCTCCCCAGACCACTTGTTGCTTCCGCCGTTGAAGTAGCTCACCGAGTTCACCGAAACGACGTACGAAGAATCGTTTCGAGAGGTGAGCGTCCCTTCGATCATCTGCGCCGACGGACCGACACTCTGACCCAGAGCCAATCGACCCTGGTCGTTCAACGGAAGAACCAGAACCATTCCTGGCGTCGTTGCAGTCTGCACCGGAGTGTAGGTGTAACAACCCGAAGCCACGCCAGTCAAAAACATCAGCAGACAACCGCCAGTAAAACGCTTCATCGACAAGGAGGCCGGATGCGCCTTCTCGGCGCGACCGACGACCTGTCCGGAAAACTCATAGTGATTCATCACTACCCCTCGGAAATGTGCCGGGTATCAGAACCCGTACGTTCCCTTTGCCGCTACCGCGGTAGTCGTATAGCTCGGCTTGATGCGGGCGAACAGCTCCTGATAAGGAACCGGCCACTCGAGTGCCGTTCCCACAACGAGATCACCCCAACCGCGTGAATCGATGAACCATT
>WNGI01002341.1_pt1 | contig 16375 bp, 17 predicted proteins | sample 5400621 | NCBI WGS metagenome assembly WNGI01 (sample SAMN13153374, study PRJNA577476) | soil metagenome | isolation source: 20 cm soil or saprolite under Garry oak tree replicate 1 | place: USA:California | collected 2016-06-15 | reverse complement strand
GACAAGCAGCTGGAGTTCACCGGCGAAAATTTGATCGATCACACTCCGAAAGACGAAACGCTGCGGGTTTTTACCGGAAATGCCTTCGATCTGGTGGGCGAACGCCGACGCACCAATGTAAAAGCAGATTCATCCAATCGTTGGCTCGACGAGACTTTCGAAATCAAGCTGCGCAATCACAAGAAAGAGCCGGTGGAGATCCGCGTGGTCGAGCATCTCTTTCGCTGGACGAACTGGGAGATCACAGAAAAATCGGACCCGTTCACCAAAACGAACGCGCAGACGATGGAGTTTCGTGTTCCGATCAAACCAGACGAAGAGAAAACGATTCACTACACGGTGCATTATTCATGGTGATTGGCGGCCTCGCAGTCAGCGCCGAAATCGTTTAGCTTCAACAAGTCGCGAGCATAGTTGTCTATCGGTGAGGGGGAGACGACTGGCCACGCAATGGACCATGTTTTTATGAGCGGCTTTTTTGAAGAAGTGAAGCGGCGGAAAGTTTATCGGGTTGCCGTTGCCTACATCATCGTTGCCGGGGGCATCATTCAGATCGCATCGGCGGTCTTTCCGGCGTGGGAGTTGCCGAACTGGTCGCAGCGCCTGGTCATTGTGCTGTTGCTCGCCGGATTTCCCATCGCTCTCATCCTGGCCTGGGCCTTCGACGTCACGCCAGACGGTGTTCGCGTGACCGCGCCTCCGCCAAGCCTTCCCGCGTATCACCGGGGCCGGCGGAATCTATTCATTTTGCTGACAATCGGCGTGGTCTTGTCGGCTGTTACCGGCTTCTTTCTCCTGCCACGCGCATCGGCGCGCAAGCTGGACAAATCGATCGCGGTGTTGCCATTCGAAAATTTGAGCGACGACAAAGAGAACGCCTTCTTTGCCGATGGAATACAGGACGACATTTTGACCAACCTCTCGAAAATCGGCGAACTCAAAGTGATCTCGCGCACTTCTGTGATGCCCTATCGCGGCAAAACTGCGAATGTTCGCGATATTGGTAAGCAGCTCGGGGTTTCGAACATTCTTGAAGGCAGCGTGCGCCGCTCCGGCAACAAGGTGCGGGTAAACGTGCAATTGATCGATGCGAACAGCGACGAGCATATTTGGGCAAGCGATTACGATCGCGATGTGACCGATGTGTTTGCGATCCAAACCGATCTCGCCCAAAAAATCACCGACGCACTCCAGGCCAAACTTTCGCCCGCGGAAAAGTCGCGAATCGAGCGCAAGCCCACCGAAAACGGCGAGGCTTACCTCGCTTTTGTCCAGGCACACAATCTTCAGGACGCGGTGGAGGACTTGGAGAAACTCAAACAGAGCGAGCAACTCTACGCGCGGGCCATTCAGCTCGATCCCACGTTTGCGCTCGCCCTTGCGCGCTACTCGCAGTTGGAAAGCTGGATTGTCCACACTTTCGAACGAACGACCGAGCGCCGCGAAAAAGCGCGCTCTCTCGCGCAGCAGGCATTACAATTGCAGCCCGACCTGCCGGAGGCGCACCTGGCAATGGGATTTTCGCTTTATTATGGCGACAACGATTTCGAGGCGGCGCTAAAGGAATTCGAAATCGCGCAGCGCGACTTGCCCAACGGGGCTGAAGGTTATCTCGCGCTTGGCGCGATCCAACGTCGCCTGGGAAAATGGCAGGAATCCACCGCCAGTCTGGAGAAAGCGGCCAGTCTCAATCCGAAGGACAGCTTTGTGTTTCAGAATCTCGCTTTCAATTACCAGATGCTCCGAAATTTCGATGCCGCCAACAAAGCGATCGACCGCGGACTTAAAGTGAATCCAGAGGGGATTGGACTTTGGGAGATTAAGTCAAAGCTGGCTATCGCGGAAAAAGGCGATTTGAGCGTTTCGGAGCAGGCGTTTGAAGCGGTGAAATCGGTCCCGATGAATAACGAGACCAAACTCAGGATCGCCGGGGCGCGCGCCGACGTATTTCTTTTTGAGCGAAAATACCAGGAAGGATTGCGCGAGGCGGAAAAGGTGTCGGATGATCTCCTCGGCGGGAATCCGGCGGCCTTATGCGGCAAGTATTATCTAGTCGGATTTGCGCGAAGGGCCCTCCACGACGAAACCGGCGCGCGGACCGCGCTCCTGAAAGCAAAGGACCTTCTCGAAGCGCAACTGAAACAGAGCCCCGATTCGCCGGACCTGCGCATACAACTCGCGAAAGTTCTCGCTTATCTCGGAGAAAAAGATGCAGCTCTTACTGAAGCCCGGCACGCTACGGAAATACTTCCGGAGAGCAAGGATGCTTTTGGAGGGCCGGACATTACGGCTGGCCTGGCCGAGGTTTGTGCCATCGTGGGCGAAAACGGCCGGGCGATCGAGCTGCTGGATGGTTTGTTAGGCAGGCCCAGTGCGGTCACCGTGCCGATTCTCAAACTCAGTCCGGCGTGGGACCCGCTGCGCGATGATCCGCGCTTCCAGGCTTTGCTCGACAAGTACAGTGCCAAGACTTAGCCCGGACATTTCATGTCCGCTCGACGGGAAGTCGAGCAGCCCTTTCCGGCAAACTGGCCGCGCATTTTTTCCAGGTGGTTGCTCGACTTAAAACAGCACTCGTTTCAGCCCGACGCGGAAAAGGCTGGGCTATCCAGCTACTTCGAAAAGTAGCTGCCCCTAGGGTGCATTTTTCGCTGACGGAACGAAAAATGCAGGTTAGGGCGGCGTTTTTCTTTCTCGCGCTCGCGACAATCGCGCCGGCGCAATGGACCGAACAGAATTCGCGCGACGAAAATTCGTTCAACGGGCATGTTTTTCATCGACATATCGATCTTGCGGAATCTGAAACGGGCAACCACGTGATGGTCGATCTCGCGCTTTTCTCCACCAAATCGTGCAAGCTGCGCGTGATCGATAACGCTGATGGCGTCACTCTTTCTGACACGATGCGACGCACGAATTGCATTGCCGGAATCAACGGCGGCTATTTCGATCCAAACTTTGCACCGCTTGGCCTGCGCATCATTGATGGAAAAGTCACCTCGCGATTGACCCGTGGCCGATTGATGAGTGGCGTGCTCGCTTCCGACAATGGCATCCACATTTTCCGCGTCGCTGAATTCTCAGTGCGCCGAAAACCGAACACCGCAATCGAATGCGGACCATTCCTTGTTGATCTTGCGAAACCGGTTCACGGTTTGGAAGCGATGCGCGCCGCCCGCCGCTCCTTCGCCGCAATCGGTTCTGGCGATCGCGCTGCCTTGGGATTTTGTTCTGACGCAACCTTGGCCGACCTCGCGAGGATTCTGGCAGTGCCGCTGGGCGATTTCAAAATCCAGCACGCGCTCAATCTCGACGGCGGCTCATCGAGCGCGTTCTGGCTTCGAAAAGACGATGGCAGCGCATTTTCAATTCCCGAGGAAAAGGCGGTGCGCGATTTTGTAGGGATTGTGCCGCGATAACGGTCATCCCGAGCGCAGTCGAGGCATCCCGCCGCGAAAGCTTTAAGGTAACTTCTCCGGGATCCCTCGACTTCGCTCGGGATGACGAGCTGTAGGGCGGGCGCGCCGCCTGCCGTCAAATTCGTTCGGCAACCGACGCGGTTGCCCTACAATAAAAGACGATGCGAACATTCGGCGCGTTTTCGGCAAAAGGCGGCAAGCAACTCTATGGAGAGTTGATCGGCGACGAGGTGCACGTTCTTAAAAATCCGTTCTGGCTTGGCCTTGAACCAACCGGCGAAAGAATCAGCCAGCACGACCTCGAAATCCGCATTCCGGTTTCGCCATCGAAGGTAATCGCGGTTGGGTTGAATTACGCCGAGCACATTGCGGAGATGAAGCGGACACCGCTCGGCAGGCCGTTGATCTGGTTCAAGGCGCCGACTTCTCTGCTCGCGCACGAACGGCAAATCGAGATCGCGTTTCCCGAACATCAGACTGATTTTGAAACCGAACTTGCCGTCGTCATCGGCGCACGTGCAAAAAACGTCAGCGTCGAGCACGCCCACGATTTTATTTTTGGCTACAGCATTGGTGAAGACATCAGCGATCGCGATTTGCAGAAGTCTGAGAAACAATTCAGTCGCTGTAAATCGTTCGACACCTACACGCCGATCGGACCATTCGTCTATTCGAATGTCGATGTGGCCAATCTTGAAATTACGCTCAGGCAAAATGGCGAAGTGAAACAGCAGGCCCGTACCAGTCAGATGATTTATTCGGTCGCCGACATCCTCTCCTTTGCCAGTCAAAATTTAACGCTTTTGCCGGGCGACGTCATTTTGACCGGAACACCCTCCGGGGTTGGGCCAATTCGCGCCGGTGATGAACTGGAAGCGCGTATCGGTAACTGGCCGCCATTGTTGAATCGCGTCCGCAATGCTGCCTGCTGAACGGGAAAATCTGCGTGGAAAAAGATTTTTTGCGCGCTTGCACTACATCCTGCGCGCCTGGATAATTCGATGTTAAGACGCAGGCAATTTGCGTCCCAACGTGTTATGAAAAGTTTTGCTGGACTCCTAGCAACTTCGTTTGGGATAAGTAGAACCCTTCATCGCAAGGCCGGACCTAATCTCTAAAGCTTATGAAAACATTCCTCACTGTTTCGGTATTCGCCGCTGTCGCCGCTGTTACATTTAATGCGACTGCTCAAACTCAGCCGCCGCCACCGCCACCGGCTGCGACAACAACCCCGGCCCTGCCGCCGCCACCTCCAGGTGTTGCCACAACGCCGGGCGTTCCTGGTGCCGTGACGTCACCGGCCGCTCCCGGCGTGATGCCATCGCCCGCTCTCGGCGTCCCCGGTGCGCCGGCAACCTCACCCGCAGCTCCCGGCGCAATGCCAAGTCCAGTCGTCTCAGCAACCTTGAGCGCGGCCGCTTCGCCAGCGGCCAGTCCCGCCGCATCCGTTGCCCCGCCCCCCAAAACGGGTTGGACAAATTTCCTGATCGATAACTTCCAAAAAGGTGGCCCGATCATGTGGCCGATCTTGATTGTGTCTGTCATCGCCGTCGCGGTCGTGCTCGAGCGGGCGTTTTGGTGGATTGGCCGGTGGATGCGCCGGGATCCAAAACGGATCGAGAAAGTTTTTACTGCGATTGAAACGGGTGACGTCACAGAGGCTTCGCGCTTGTCCCGCGGTTCCCGCGATCCGGTATTGCGAATGATGTGGAACGGGCTGAATCACCAGCACGCGTCGCTGCAAGGCGCGTTGCAGGTCGCCGCCGGCATCGAAATCAAACGTGCGGGCCGCTTTCTCGTTGTAATGGACACGCTGGTAACCCTGGCGCCCTTGCTCGGTTTGTTGGGCACCATCACTGGTCTGATTCGTTCCTTCAGCTTCCTGGGGAACGAAGAGTTGGCCGTGCAAGCAGTCACCGGCGGTATTGCGGAAGCGCTCATTGCCACCGCTTGCGGTCTCGGCATTGCGATCTTCTCGCTGATTCCCTTTAACTTTTTCACTTCGCGCGTGTCTAACTTAGAATTCGAATTGCAGACCGCTGCAACCAACCTGGAAGTTATGCTCGAAGCCCAAACCAAATCGCGGGAAGTAGGAATCGGCGAAACAACCACGCCTTCTTCCGCAACCCGGTCGTCAATCTAGGAATCGACAATGCGCGTCAGCTCACCCATCCCCCACAAGAAAGCGCGCATTGAGATCATTCCTTTGATCGACATCATGTTCTTTCTCCTCGCGAGCTTCATGATGGTGAGCTTGAGCCAGGTGCACATGAAGGGGATCAAGGTGACTTTGCCCACCGGCGCCTCGGGCGAGACACAATCAAAGCGCGATTACATCAGTGTCTCCGTCGATGTCAATGGCACCCCTTACTTCGACAAGACGCCGGTCGACTACGAAAAGCTAACTGCGATATTGGGAAAGGTTCATCAGGAGAACCCGGACGCGAAGGTGTTCGTGCGGGGAGATCGCGACACCGTGCACGGCAATATCATTCGCGTGCTCGACATCTTGCGCTCGCAGGGTTTTTACAAAATTGCATTTGAAATCAAGAGCCAGGCAGCGGCGGGAGTGCCGTCGGCCGGTACAGGGCAGCCATAGTCAACCATGAAAGACAAAGGCCCAGGCCCACTCTTATTTAGACCCGCTCCGAAGTGGCAGGTGATTTCTGCGTTTGCAGGAGCGCTGGCTGTGCATGGCATTGCGGTGGCACTAGCGTTCCATAAAGAGCCGCCACCAATTGATACCTCCGATATCCCGACGGCCACGATCGAGGCCACGCTCGACCAGCCGCCCGCGGATGAGCCAACGCCGCCACCGGAAGACGTCCCTGTTCCGGAAGCGCCGCCGCCGCCGGAAATCCAACCCGAATTCCACGAAGAACAAACGCCGCCGCCTCAAAAGAATAAACAGAAGACCCAACCGATTAAGGCTCCTCAGGTGGTCGGTCCCCCTAAACCGCCCGGGATGATGACGGCCTCACAGGCGAAAGCCAGCGCCATCAGCGCTCCACGGCCGGATTATCCCTACGAAGCGCGTAGTCGGAAGATTACCGGCAGCGGCGTCTGTGTTGTTACCGTTGATCCCGGAAGCGGAAGTGTCACCGACGCTACCATGGCCCAGAGTATAGGGAACCCCATCCTGGATAATTCGGCTGTGAGCGCATTCAGACGCTGGCGATTTAAACCGGGAACGGTTTCCAAGGTTCGAATACCAATCACGTTCACCATGACCGGCGCGTCCTATTAGCCAGCGAAAAGCTTATGCATGTCGCTTCACCGATTCCAAAAAAGCGGGCACGTATCGAAATCATTCCGCTCATTGATATCATGTTCTTTCTTCTTGCCAGTTTCATGATGGTGAGTCTGAGCCAGACCCACATGAAAGGGATTAAGGTAAATCTCCCCGCCCAAGGCGCACCCCCGACTACGGTTACGAAAGATTACGTCGCCATCCGTGTCTCGCCCGGCAACGCGATTTTCTTCGACGGGCAGTTTGTCCAGGATGATCAGGTTTTGCCGCGGCTTTTTCAACTGCACTCCGCCAATCCGAATATCAAGATCTCGATCAGCGCCGAAATGATGTCGACCCACGGCGATGTCATTGCGCTGCTAGATAAAGTCCGCCAAGTCGGCATCCAAAAAGTCGGGTATCAGATCCGCGCCGCGCCGCCTACGACTCGTTAGGCAACCGATTGTGACATCGGCATTTGCCGATGGTCCCGGTTGGGAGGGGGCGAGCTCCTGCGAGCCCCAGTAGCCGCGGTCGTCGGTCGCGGCACCTCAAGGATTTGGTTCTCACCATGCTGTCGCAGAGCTCCGCCTTCCATTATGAGAAGCGCGTCTAAGAGTGGCTCGTAGAACCCAAGGCCACCTCGAATTGTTTCTCCTAAGATTTCTCTCGCTCGCGTGTTTGATCTCACAAGAAGGTGTGATGAAAAACAATGCGTTCATATACCGAAGGCCATCGAAATGGCCGATCGCGACGGCGCTCGCCACGGCAGCTCTGATTCACTTATCTGCGGTAGCAATTGCATTCCATCAGGAATCGCCGGCAACGCCACCAGCTGCGATAGATCCAACGACCATCGGAGTTTACTTCGCCGACGAGCTGCCGACTCCGCCAGATCCCGATATTTCTGTCCCGCCGCCCGCGCCGGTTCCGGCAGCCGATTTCGTCGAATCTCAGGAAACTCATCGTATGATCAAAACGCAACGGACCGCCGCTCCCATTCGGCCATCGGGGCAAACACGGCTAGCTGCAGTGGGGAATGCGAAGGCGTTCGTGCTCAGCGCGCCGCGACCCGACTATCCCTACGAAGCGCGCAGCCGCCATATCACCGGGAGTGGCGTCGCTGTGATCAGTGTCGATCCCAATAGTGGACTGGCCCTCGATGCTATAATGGAGCAAAGCATTGGTAATCCGATTTTGGATAACTCCACCGTTTCCGCTTTCCGCCGCTGGCGTTTCAAACCAGGAACGCCAGCGCGGGTTCGCATTCCAATCACTTTCGTGCTGACCGGCGCGCAGTATTAAAATACCGAACCAGTTCGCCCACTGCGCTCGCGCGATGACTGATCGCGTTTTTCGTCTCGGACGGTAATTCGGCGAACGTCTCTTCAAATCCTTCTGGCATGAAAATCGGATCGTAACCGAACCCATTTTTGCCGCGCGGAGATTTCGTGATCGTGCCGGCTACGTCGCCTGCGACTGTTGTCATAAGTTTCCTATTCTTCGCGAGCGCGATGACGCATCGGAACCGCGCCGATCGTTCCGTTGCGCTTTGCAATTCGCGCAACAGTTTCTCAACGTTACGCCGATCGCTCGCCTTTTCTCCGGCGTAACGCGCCGAAAAGATTCCCGGCGCGCCTGCAAGCGTGTCCACTTCAAGGCCGGAATCGTCCGCGATTACCATTTCATTCGGAAAAATTTTGGAGATGGCGATCGCTTTGATCACTGCGTTTTCTTCAAAGGTGCGACCAGTCTCCAGGATTTCGGGCAGACCGCGCTCGCTAGTCAGATCGCGAAGCGTAAAATTCGGCCCGAGTAATTGCGCAAATTCGCGGGTCTTGTGTTGGTTGCGCGTTGCCAGGAGCAAATCCATCGCGCCCAAATTCGCCGTCATCCTGAGCGGAGTCGAGGGATCCCGTTGCGAAAGCTTTAAGGTAACTTCATCGGGATCCCTCGGTCCGAGCCGGACTGGCGTTTTCGCTTGGGATGACAATAATCTCAATCTCACATGAGCGCGCGCCGCAAACCATATCCATTCGATCGGTTTGAATCCAAATGGCAGCGCCTTTCGGATGAGCGACAGCTTTTTCACGCGCCGAATCCGGGCGAGAAGGGTTTCGACGCAGCCAAACCGAAATTTTACATCCTCGACATGTTCCCATATCCGAGCGGCGCCGGTTTGCACGTGGGACATCCGGAAGGTTATACCGCGACCGACATTATCGCGCGCTACAAACGAATGCGCGGTTTCAACGTGCTGCATCCAATGGGCTGGGATGCCTTCGGTTTGCCGGCCGAACAATATGCCATCAAGACGGGGCAGCATCCGGCGGTCACCACGCGCGAGAATGTGGCCAAATTCAAATCGCAACTGAAACGGATCGGTTTTTCCTACGATTGGCAACGGGAAGTGAACACGACCGACCCGCCTTATTACAAATGGACGCAATGGATTTTCCTGCAGATTTACAATTCCTGGTTCAATCCGGAAACGAATAAAGCTGAACCGATCTCGGCCTATCGCGGAGCCGATCCGAACAGTGTGCGCCTGGCTTATGTCGCTGATGTGCCAGTCAATTGGTGTCCGGAGCTCGGGACGGTGCTGGCGAATGAGGAAGTGATCGACGGCAAAAGCGAGATCGGCGGCTTTCCGGTGGTGCGACGACCGATGCGGCAATGGATGCTGCGCATCACTGCCTTCGCGGAACGGCTTTTGAATGAACTTGATGGCCTGGATTGGCCGGAAGGAATCAAATTGCTGCAACGAAACTGGATCGGTCGTAGCGAAGGGGCGGAGATCGATTTCCGCGTTGCGGAAAATGACGAAGCACGAAAGCCGAAGCACGAAGGCCGAGAGGTCCGTCATTCGTCACTATCAGTCATTCGCGTCTTCACGACGCGGCCCGACACTCTCTATGGCGCGACCTACATGGTTCTGGCGCCGGAGCATTCGCTGGTGGATCTGATCGTCACAGAGGAGCAATGGCCGGCGGTGCGCGAATATCGTGAGCGGACCGCACGCAAAAGCGAGCTGGAGCGGACCGATCTGGCCAAGGAAAAAACTGGCGTTTTCACTGGAGCGTTCGCGATTAATCCAGCGAACGATGAAAAAATTCCGATCTGGATCGCAGATTACGTTCTGCTCGGTTACGGGACCGGTGCGATCATGGCGGTGCCCGCGCACGACGAACGAGATTTGGAATTCGCGCGCAAGTTTGATTTGCCGATTCGCCAGGTCGTTCGGCCTTTAGGAGGTGAAGACGCAATTGGGTTTACCGGTGATGGCGTGGCGATCAATTCACCGGTAATTGAGGGACTGACCTCGCGGGAGGCAATTCGCAAGATTACCGCGTGGCTGGAGGAGCGCGGGCTTGGCAAGCGCTCAATCAATTACAAACTTCGGGACTGGCTTTTTTCGCGGCAGCGTTACTGGGGCGAGCCGTTCCCCATCGTGTGGGAAAGTGGCAAGCATCGATCGTTAGCCGAAGCCGAGTTGCCGGTAATGCCGCCGCCGCTGGAAGATTACAAACCAACCGGGACGGGCGAGCCACCACTGGCCAAAGCGAAAGAATGGGTTCGCTATTCCGACAAAGCCATACGGGAAACGAACGTGATGCCGCAATGGGCCGGCTCGTGTTGGTACTACATCAGATTTTGCGATCCGGAGAACGACCAGCGTTTCGTTGGAGAAGAGGCAGAGCGCTACTGGCTGGGAAGCAAGGGTTCGGCGAAGCCGGGCAGCGTCGACTTGTATGTCGGCGGAACGGAACACGCGGTGTTGCACCTTTTGTATTCACGTTTCTGGCACAAGGTGCTCTTCGATCTCGGGTACTTATCAAAACCGGAACCATTTCAACGGCTGGTCAATCAAGGAATTATTCTCGGCGAAGACAATCAGAAGATGTCGAAGTCGCGCGGCAACATCGTTAATCCCGACGAGGTGATCGACGAATACGGCGCGGACGCGTTTCGTTGCTACGAAATGTTTATGGGCCCGCTCGAGCAAATGAAACCGTGGAGCATGCGCGGCGTGGAAGGCGTTTCGCGCTTCCTCGCCCGGGTCTGGCGCTTAATGATGGATGAGAACCAGGCCGGCGAATGGGGGTTGTCTCCTCGTCTTCAGGACGTCGCGCCTGAAAAATCGCAACTCAAACTGGTTCACGCCACCATCAAAAAAGTGACGGAAGACATCGAGTCGCTTTCGTTCAATACCGCCATTTCCCAGATGATGGTTTTCGTGAATGCCTTTACCAACGTGGAAAAAATTCCGGTAACGGCCATGCGTACGCTGCTGGTTTTGCTCAATCCATTCGCGCCGCATTTGACCTCTGAGCTGTGGGAAATATTGGGCGCTAAATTCCAAATCCAGCCTGCTGAGATCGCTCAGCAAACCTGGCCGGACTATGACGAAGCACTGCTGATCGAGGATGAAGTCGAAATCGTCGTCCAGATAAACGGGAAAATGCGCGCCCGGCTCAACGTTGCGACTGATGCGAATGAGGAAACCCTAAAAAAGGCTGCGCTGGCCTTGCCGAAAATTGCGGACTCAATCGCCGGGAAAGAAATCCGGAAGGTAGTGATTGTTCCGAACAAGCTTGTCAACATCGTCACGAATTAGCTACTTGAATATTCCATGTGGAAAGAATTCAAAGAATTTGCAGTCAAAGGCAACGCTATCGACCTGGCGGTAGGCGTCATCATCGGCGCAGCGTTTGGAAAGATTGTCACCTCCATCGTGGACGATCTTCTCATGCCCCCATTGGGCAGAGCTCTCGGTAACCTTAACTTTGCCGATTACTACATCCCGCTCTCGGACAAGATCACACCCGGGATGTCGCTGGATGCGGCGAAGAAAGCCGGCTTGCCCGTGTTTGCCTACGGAAATTTCATCACTGTCCTGATCAATTTCCTGATCGTCGCCTTCTGCATTTTTCTGGTGGTGAAAGCGATCAACAGATTGAAGCGCCCTTCGCCGACGGCTGCACCGGTAGCAAAAGATTGTCCCGCCTGCGCCATGTCGATACCAATTAAGGCGACCCGCTGTCCGCATTGCACGAGTGAGCTAGGCGGAGTGCGCGCGTAGGAGGATCGGCCGTTCCGCGGGCGATGGCGAAACGATTGCGGCTCTGCCGTTGAAATTGGCATCGAGCTCGCCACCGGACGAGTCCGTCCGACTGGCGGACAAGGGATTGCTCGATCCACCTCCAATCACTCTCGATCGACCAACAAGATTCGATGGGGCGTACAGAGCCAAATGTGACTCTGCTCCCGCTCGGTCCACTCGGTTCCCGCCGCCCATGGCGAAAAGGCCGGCAAAATCCAGCAGCCTGATTCCTGCACCAGCACAGGAAATTTTAATCGCAGTCCCGCACCATCGTGCAATGTCGCCGCGGGATGAAAATGCCCGATGATCTGGATGCGACCATTTTGTTCCCGTTCGCAATCCCCGTGATGGAATTCGAACCGGTCCGTGGCAAAGGAATCGCGCAGGTCGGTATGTTTGATTTGAGCGTCGTGATTGCCGGCAATGAGAATTACATTGCACTGTTCTCGGAGACGCGTGACTAACGAGAAGAATTCGTCGGCTGCGGCTTTATCGTGAACAAGATCGCCCAGCAGAATCAGAGTCGCGGGGTTATAATCGCACACCAATTGGCGTAACCGGGTTTCGATCGATTCCATTCCCCAAAAAGGGACGAGACGCCCGGCCGCGCGCTGGCTAAGCTCGAAGCCGAAGTGCAAATCGGCCACGGCCAACCAGTTTTCTCGCTCATGAAAAAGAGCCAGGCGTGAATCCAAGAGCACGCTTTCTGCTATTAAAGCCTGTGCTTGTGAAAACGACCGCATGGGAGCAGGGGCGGAAATTATGGCTTGTCAGCAGTAGCTTCAACGGCTATTCAGCGCGGATTCAATTAAAAGCAACATCGCTGCGACTTGCTCTCGCATGTCTCATCGGTGCATTTCTCGCAAGTTGCGCAACTCAACCCCCAATGGCGAAGCGCAGTAGCCCGAAATTGCATCGCATGAACGTGCGCACGACGGCGTACTGCGTCCATGAGCGGGGCGGCGGCGGACGACGCAACGCCGTCGGCGAATATCTTTCCGGGCGAATTGTGCGGAGCGCCGCTTCCGATTGGTCGCGCTTCCCGCTCGGAACCCGGTTCAAGATCGTGGAGACGGGCGAGGAATATGTGATTGACGACTACGGTACCGCTTTGGTTGGCACAAACACGATTGATCTTTACAAACCGACGCGGCTGGAAATGAAGCGCTGGGGCGTGCGCTATGTCGATGTCGATATTTTGTACTGGGGCTCGGATGAACAGAGCATCAAAGTGCTGAGCCCACGGGCGAAACATCGAACCCCGCGCCGGATGCTGATCGCGCTCGCGGGTAAGAAAAAATCATCGCAACTGGCGGATCGCGAACTTTAATTTTGCCGGCGAGACTGGCAGAATCGCGCCGCGATGAAAATTCTCGTTGTTGGCGGCGCCGGTTACATCGGCAGCATTTGCGCGGAGGTGTTGCTCGATCAAAAGCACAAGGTCGCCATTTTCGACAACCTGAGCGAGGGGCATCGTCGCGCGGTTGATCCCCGGGCGGAATTTATCGAGGGCGATCTGGCCGATAGAAACATGACGGCCGAAACTCTGGCGCGATTGCGGCCGGAGGCAGTGATGCATTTCGCTGCCAACGCACTGGTGGGCGAGTCGATGCAGAATCCATCGAAGTACTTTCGCAACAACATTGCAAGCGGCCTCAACCTGCTCGACGCCATGATCGCTGCGGAAGTGAGACGGCTCGTTTTCTCCTCCACCTGCGCCACCTTCGGTCCGCCGGAACGTGTGCCGATCGATGAAGAAACGCCGCAACGACCGATCAATCCCTATGGCGAATCAAAGCTGGCGTTCGAGAAAATTCTCCGCTGGTACGATGTCATTCACGGGCTCCGATTTGTTTCGCTTCGTTATTTCAACGCGGCCGGTGCGTCGGAAAGGTTCGGCGAAGATCACCGCTGCGAAACGCACTTGATTCCAAACGTGCTCAAGGTCGCGTTGGGGGGAAAAAAGCATGTCGAGATTTTCGGGACCGATTACGAAACGCCGGATGGCACCTGCATTCGCGATTACATTCACATTATCGATCTGGCGCACGCTCACATCCTCGCGCTCGAGGCTCCGGCCAGCGCTTTTTACAATCTCGGCACCGGCGGTGGCTCGAGCGTGCGCGAAGTGATCGAGAGTTGTCGCAAAATCACTGGGCAGCCGATTCCAGTTATGGAAAAACCACGGCGGCCCGGCGATCCGCCGCGCCTGATCGCTTCATCCGAAAAAATCAAACGCGAGCTCGGCTGGCGGTCCCAATTCCAAACTCTCGAGGCCATTGTCGAAAGCGCATGGAAATGGCATCAAAAATTTCCGCACGGCTACGAAGATTAACGTTGCGTTTTGCCCTTTAAATTCTGTAGCCGGGGTCGCTGACCCCGGCCCGGCATAACCGATGCCGACTACAACAAAGAAAACGCCCGCTGACGAACCAGCGGGCGCACATTCCTAATATAGTTCGTCGCTGATTAAGGCCTTGTTGTGGTCGTCGTCGTGGTTTCTTTTTTCTCAATCACCTCGCTAACTGGCTTCGTCAGGACGACCTTGCGAACGATCATGCGGTCGCCTTCTCTCGCATAATAGACGGTTGCGGGCATATCCGGACGAATGGCCGACCATTCCACGGTTCTGCCCGTCGGGTCCACGAGGGTGGTGCTCTTGGTGTAATAATATTTCACCGGCTCCGCGGTCGTGGAGGTGCGGAAACTGATGTAATCGGAGGCCGGTGCGGCCGCGATTGTTCCAACGCTCGTTGTCGTGGTTGATTCCGTCGTCGTCGTGCCGGTCACCGGGTCGGTCGATTTCGTTATGGTGGTGGTTTCTTGTGCCACCGCCGTGGTCAAAGCCAACGCGCTGATTGCTCCGATCGCCAACATTTTGCTTAATCTGTTGTCTTTCATGTTTGTCCTTTGCTTTGTTAAACGGATGCTCTCCGTCGTGACTAATTTTGACTGGTCCCGGACGGGTCTTATTCAACCGCAAAAATGGTTCGTAGAGTCCGGTGTCAGCGGACGCCTCTCCGCACGCTACGCCGCAAGGATTTCCCTTCGTTTTTGAATCCGAATGCAACCGCTTACCGGGTTCCGCGATTTTCTTCCCGCTTCCTGCGCGGAACGAAATTACATTTTTGCGAAATGGCGCGAGGTCGCGGGATGTTATGGGCTCGTGGAATTCGACGGACCAGTGCTGGAAGAGCTCGATCTCTACAAAAAGAAATCAGGCGACGAAATCGTGCGACAATTGTACGAGTTCGTTGATAAAGGGGAGCGCGCGGTGGCGCTGCGGCCGGAAATGACTCCGACGCTGGCGCGGATCGTCGCAGCGGAGCATCGACAATTCCGCAAGCCGCTAAAGTGGTTCTCGATTCCGCAGGTGTTTCGTTACGAACGTCCGCAACGGGGACGTTTGCGCGAGCATTTCCAACTCAATTGCGACATCATCGGCGAAGAATCCCCGGAAGCAGATGCCGAGCTGATCGCGCTCGTCATCGATGTCGTGCGCGCGTTCGGTTTTACCTCGAAGGATTTTGTCGTGCGCATCAGCGATCGCGAGTTTTGGACTGAATTACTTAAGCTCGAGAAAGTGCCGCCTGATCGCTGGGAGGAAATGTTGCAGACGATCGATAAATCGGAACGCGAGCCGCGCGAGAAAACGCAGGAGCGCCTCGGGAAAGTGGCCAAACCCGTCTTCGAGATTTTCGAGAAAGGCGGCGAAAGCGCGAAGCTGAATAACATAATCGAAAACTTGCGGCTGCGAGGTCTCGCCGACTTCGCCAAAGTCGATGTCCGCATCGTCCGCGGCCTTGCCTATTACACTGGAATTGTCTTCGAAGTTTTTGATCGCGCAGGCAAGTTTCGTGCGATTGCCGGTGGCGGGCGCTACGATCAACTGGTTGCACAACTGAGCGACAACGCGGTTTCAATGCCGGCGCTGGGCTTTGCCATTGGCGACGTTGTTCTTGGGGAAATGATTCGCGGCCACGCGGCTGCCCGCACGCAAATGGAAAAGACGATCGCGGCCGAACGTGCGGTCGAGATTTATGTGGTCATCGCAAAGGAAGAACAGCGTGGAAATGCCATCGCCATGATGCAGCAACTGCGCGATCGCAGATATCGAGTCGATTACTCCTTGGCGGCGGCGAAAGTGGCGCGGCAATTTCGATTGGCCGAGCAAAGCGGGGCGCGGCTTGCCGTCGTCTTCGGCGACGAATGGCCCCAGGTGGGAGTCAAAGATCTCGAAACCGGCGAACAGCGGTCGGTCGCACACGAAGAATTGTTTGCGCATGTCGCTACCTTCCCGACTTTGTCATCCCGAGTCCGGCAGCTGCCGGATCGAGAGAGCCCATGATACCTTTAAGCTTGCGCAGCGAGATTCCTCGACTTCGCTCGGAATGACGGAACAAATGTACCGCACCCATCACTGCAACGAACTGCGCAAAACCGACATCGGTCGTGAGGTGAAACTGGCCGGCTGGGTGGCGGTGCGGCGCGATCACGGCGGTGTCATTTTCATCGATCTGCGCGATCGCGAAGGATTGACTCAGGTCGTTTTTCGCCCGGAGGAAAACGCCGAAGTGGCGAAGCAATCCCACAGCTTGCGCACCGAAGATGTGATTCAGGTTT
>WNGI01009055.1_pt1 | contig 16381 bp, 14 predicted proteins | sample 5400621 | NCBI WGS metagenome assembly WNGI01 (sample SAMN13153374, study PRJNA577476) | soil metagenome | isolation source: 20 cm soil or saprolite under Garry oak tree replicate 1 | place: USA:California | collected 2016-06-15 | reverse complement strand
GTACAACGGCCGCGTCCCGGGACCCACGCTACGTGCCCGCGAGGGTGACCTGCTACGGATCCACTTCGCCAATGCGGGCACACATCCGCACACTATTCACTTCCACGGCATTCACCCGGCCGTCATGGACGGCACGCCGGGGATCGGTGAAGAGATCGGTGGCGGCCTCATCGACGTCGGCGAGAAGTTCACGTACGAGTTCGACGCACAGCCGTTCGGACTGCACCTCTACCACTGTCACGCATCGCCGCTCGCGGGGCACATTGCGAAGGGCCTCTACGGGACGTTCATCGTCGATCCGCCGCAGGGTCGCCCTCAGGCCGACGAGCTCGTGATGGTGCAGAACGCCTTCGATCCCAACTTCAACGACGACAACGAGGTCTACGCCGTCAATACCGTCGCCTTCCACTTCATGTACCGGCCGGTTCGCGTCCAGCGTGGCGAGCTCGTCCGGATCTACCTCGTCAACATCGTCGAGCTCGACCCGATCAACTCGTTCCACATCCACGGGAACTTCTTCCACCGCTTTCCGACCGGCACATCCCTCGCGCCGACCGAGTACACGGACACCGTCATCCAGGGGCAGGGCCAACGAGACGTACTGGAGCTGCGCTTTCCGCATACCGGGAAGTTCATGTTCCACGCCCACAAGAGCGAGTTCGCGGCGCTCGGCTGGATGGGCTTCTTCGAAGTCGTGGAGTGACGGATGCTCGATCGCGTGCTACGACGGATCTGGTTGCTCGGAGTCCCTGTGGGGCTCCTTGGCGCGGCCGCCGTCATCGCCTACGCCCGCCCGTGGCACGACGCCGCTCCCCCGGCTCACGAGGTAACGGTCGAGCAGGCGGTCCTGCGACCCGGGACGATCGTTCTCGTCGTCGTTAACAATTCGGAGAAGACCGTGCGCGTGGCGCAGGTCATCCTCAATGACGCCTTCGTCGACTTCCGTCAGAGCCAGCGTGAGGTCACGCCCGGTGACGCAGAGCGGATCACGGTCTCCTATCCGTGGGTGCCCGGCGAGTCCTACGACGTTCAGCTGATGATGCCGACAGGCGCGACGATCGCGTACGGAATCGAAGATGCGGAGGCCGGAGTCCAGCAGGCCTAGAGCTAACTACTCAGGTGCCCGTCGGAGCCGACCTGCACGCCCTCCTCGTCGAGGCGCTCCTTGATCAGGAACTGGAACGTCGACCAGGCCCCGCGGCGCGCATCGAACATCCGGTACACCTGCCACTCCGTCAGCAGGCTGTCGTTCTTCCTGCGCGCCGTTGCCCAGTCGGCGAACTTCGGCAGGCGCTTGAGCTTACGAGCGAGCGCGACGCCTTGCTCGACCGCCCGCTCTAGCCGCTCTTCGCCGATCGGGACGTCGAAGCCGGCTTCGCGGAGCGCTCCGGCGAGGGAACCAAACGTGTGCCAGTAGAGCGACTTGGAGGGCATCGACCCGCGCTTGGCGTCGAGATCCTTTGCGGTCGGCACGCGACCGAGGTCCTCCCCCAGTTCGCGCAGGAGGCCGACCAGCTCTTCGCGCGTCGCGAAGCGGCGGGGAACGAGGCCGGCCTCGCGCTTTGCAGCATTCCAGCTGCCGAAGTGCTCGATGACCGTCTGCGGGTGAACGGCCGTGTCAGGGTCGGCCGCGAACTCGCGCATCGTCGGCGAGCGGCCCAGCCGCTCGGCAGACGCGCGTAGCTCCTCGAGGATCTGATCGTTCGAGTACCGCTTGCGGATTCCGGCCTGGAATGAGGCGAGCGCGTCGGGGTCGATCTTCGCGACCGCCCTGTAGGGCGGTTTGCGGGCCATGCCAATAAGGATAGAGCGTTCTGGAAAGAACGCAAGTTAAGGCTTGAACCGGCTAGGAACCCGCTAGGACGCCTTCGACGCGACGAGCGCGAGGCGAGTCTTGGTGGCGTCGCTCTGGAGGCTCTCGAGCGGCAGGATCCGCTCCAGGGCCGTGACGCAGCGCGGGCAGAACTGGGTGCCCGCCGCCTGGCGGAGCTCGTCCAGGGCCTCCGCAGCGGGTCGGGCTGTCGAGTCCAGCGCGTCGGCCACGTGGATGATGCGGGCGCCGAGCGGGATGTCCTCCCCTTGCAGCCGGTCCGGATACCCCGTCCCGTCGAAGCGCTCGTGGTGGTGGCGGATGGCCGGCACGGCGTCGTTGAGGAATCCCAGGCGGTCGATGATGCGTGCGCCCTCCTCCGCGTGCCGTTGCATCAGCGACCACTCGTCGGGCGTGAGGCTCGCGGGCTTCAGGAGGATGGAGTCGGGGATGGCGAGCTTGCCGATGTCGTGGAAGAGCGCCGCGTGCCCAAGCAGGTCGAGCTCTGCATGCGAAAGCCCGAGCTCCCGGCCGATTGCCAGCGCAAGCTGCTGGACGCGGCGTGAGTGACCGGCGGTGTAGGAGTCCCGCGCGTCCACTGTCGCCGACAGCGATTCCATCGCTGCGGTGGACCGCTCTTTGAGGAGCTTGTTCGCCCGTTCGAGCGAGACATTCTGTGACTGGATCGTCTCCGCGGCCTGGCGGAGCTTCAGAGCGCTGCGCTGAGTGTGCTTGAGGTAGGCCTCCTGCGTCTTGCGCATCAGCAGCAGCGGCACTGCAAAGACCGCGAGGGCGAGGAGCTGGACCGCCTCGTACGCGAGCGCCATCACGCCGCCGATGAAGCCGTAGACCAGGTAGTGCGGCAGGAGCCACGCGAACCGCTCCCGGAATACCGACCACCAGCGCTCGTGTCCTTGGAGCGCGAGAGCGAGCGAGACGAGGCCCATGTTGACGACGAAGTAGGCCGTCCCGGCGAGCAGCCCCAGGCCGGAGGCGGCGAGCTCGTGCGCTGTCCCCGACGGGAAGAAGGCTGCGATCTTGAACACGCTCGCCGCCGCAAGCGACGCCAGCGTCAGCGCGCCGACGTTGAAGAGCACGTTGTGGAGCGGCGCGCGGCGTGCACTCCACTCGACTGCAACACTCGCGAGCGCGAGTGGCAAGGCGGCGCGAAAGCCGAAGAGCGAGGCGGCAGCGAGACAGCCCACGGCGCTGACCGAGAGCACCGCCGATCCTTCGTCCGCCTCGAGCGCGAGCGCCTGCCCCACTCCGACGAGCCCGACGACGGTGAGTAGACCCACCAGGTCCTTGGAGGTCCAGGTGAAGGCAAGGCCGACGACTCCGGCCCCGACTCCGACTGCGCTGACCAGTCCGACGATCAGGCTCAGCCGACGGTCGAGCGAGAGGAAGCGCGGGCCGTGGACCGCGTGCGGACGTGGATGGCGCACCTCACGGCGCTCCTCCAGGGGCTGGACCTGGGGCGCGGCCGGAAGCGGCGCGTGATGGTCTCCGTCCTCGGGCACCGCGATTAGACGCGTAGCCCGATCTGCGGGCACGAGCAACGGCTCGGAGCTCGCGCCGAGGACACGGTTTCGTCCCTGCAGCTTCGCGCGATACACAGCGAGGTCGGCCTGGTGAATGAGCTCGTTCGCATCCGTGCCGTCCTTCGGGAAGCCGGCAACTCCGATCGAGACGGTTGCCCGGATCGGCTCGCTCGAGGTCTCGACGTCGAACGTGCGCTCCGCGACCGCACGGCGGATCCGCTCCGCGATCTCCAATGCCTGATCGGGAGGCGTCTCCGGCAGGAGGATCGAGAACTCCTCGCCGCCGAAGCGCGCCGGCACGTCGTAGTGGCGGAGCTCGGCACGGAAGGCTTCGGCGATCCCCTTCAGCACGGCGTCGCCTGCCAGGTGACCGTAGGTGTTGTTGATGTCGCGGAGGAGGTCGAGGTCGGCCATGATCAGCGACAGAGGGCGCTCGAAACGGCGGGCGCGACCGATCTCCTCAGACAGTGCAGCGGCGAAATGTCGCGCGTTGAAGAGCCCCGTTTTCGGATCGACGCGTGCCTCCGCCTGCAGTGCCGGGACGCTGAGGGAACGGTGGATCAGGAACAGCGGCGTGAGCGCGAACGGGACGAGCCACGGGTTCGTCTCCCAGAAGGCGTAGACCGCAACGCCCAGTGCCGCCAGCACCAGATCGGTGGCGAGGTATTCGGCGTCGAAGAGCCCGGTCTCGCGCAGCGTGAAGCCGCGCGCGAGCCTCAGCATCACTGCCAGCAGGAGGTGGTTGACCGCGACGAAGACGATGCAGGCCGCCAGCCCGGCCATCGAGAGCCGCAGCGCATCGTTCGCGATGCCTGCGTGTTCGAGGATCAGCCAGCGGCCGACGAACCAGGCCGCCATCGCCGAGAGCGAGTAGTCGAGGATGTTGAAGGTCTGCAGGTACCAGCGGTAGCGCATCTTCAGCCACTCCGGCACCATCTGGACGACCGCGACGAGCACGAGCAGCTCCGGAGGGAGGATCAGCGCGGCCGGGATCAGGAAGACGATGTCGGTGTGGTACGCCTGGTCGGCGGGAGTGCGGACAACGAACAAGCGGGCGATCGCGGCTGCCGAGGCGAGGATGAGGAAGGCCGGCCACTGGTGCGTCGTCTGGAGCCGGCCGATGAACGGCAACGTGACCGAGCCGGCCGTGATCGCGACCGCGATGAAGTAGATCTGTGCATTCCGGGGCAGTGCCCCGTCCCGCCCGTGGCCGGGCTCCGCGACGAGCGAGATATCGGTGGGCGCGCCGTTCATGCCCTGGTGTGGTCCTTCATCGCAGGTACTCCTTCGCCACGTCTCGGACGGTGGGCCGCAGTCGAGAAGCCCACCGCGGAACGTAGAACCGGCCTGGCGGAGGGGCATCCCCCGTTCGGGGAACACTCGATCGGTTCCCCCGAACGGGTGACCCCGAGTGCCGGCACGTGCTTAGGGATCCAGCGTGCCGGCGAGAATGGCTGCGAGCTCTGAGTCGTCGATCGCGCCTGAGTCGGGGGCTGCCTGCTCGTCGCCTGCGTTGTCGGCCCACGACGCGCTGCCGAGGCTCAGATCGGCCCAGGAGGCCGCCGCGAGGCTGGTATCGGCCCAGGAAGCCGAAGCCCAGCTGGCGTCGCTCCACGAGGCGTCTGCCCAGCTTGCGGCCGACCAGGACGCGTCCGCCCAGGAGGCGTCTGCCCAGGACGCGTCCGACCACGAGGCGTCGGCCTTGGCCTTGGCCGCCCAGCTGGCCGCGTCGAACGCGCGCGAGCCGGTGAGGGGATTCGTGACGAGAAATGCGTTTAGCGCCCTGTTCGGATTCGGCGGGTTGAGCGTGTCGATCGAACGACTCGCGTTCACCTCACCGACTCCCTCCGACAGCGCGCCCTTGACCTGATCGGGGGTGAATTCGGGATGCTTGCCGAGGATCAGCGCGGCGACGCCGCTCACGATCGGAGCCGAGAACGAGGTGCCGGAAAGCTCCATGTACCCGGGCTCGACGACGTGATCGGCGCGCTCCGTGTAGAGCGTGGACGTCACCGGAACCGGACCGACCATGTAACGACCGGGAGCGGCGAGGTCAGGTTTCGCGAAGCCGTCGAGCGTATAGCCGTATGCCGACCAAGGTGCAGCGACGTCGTCGTTCGTCGACACTGACTTACCCGTGTCGCTTGCGCCCACGGTGATCACGAATGGGTCGTTGCCGGGAGCGAACGGAACGCCGCTCGGCCCGTCGGGCTTGCCGTAGTTACCGGCCGCCACCACGACGACGACGTTGTTGAACCAGAGCCGCTCGACCGCCTTGTCCAGCGGGTCGTACATGAAGCTGTTCGCGACGGCCGAATGGAGCGAGAAGTTCGCGACCCGGATCCCGTACTTCGACTTGTTCGCAAGGATCCAGTCCGCAGCGGCGATGACGTCACTCGTCTTCGCCATGCCCTGGTCGTCCATCACGTCGAGCGAGACGATCTTTGCACCCGGTGCGGCGCCGGTCTTACCCTGCAGGTCGCCCGCGGCGATGCCGGCCACGAAGGTGCCATGGCCGCGGCCGTCGCCGGGTGAGTTGCCGGGAAGCGAGCTGAGATTGACGCTCGCGGCGATGCGACCGGCGAACTCGGGTCGAGTCGCGTCGATGCCGGAGTCGACGATCGCGATCGTCGCGGCAGGGGCTGCCGGGTTGACGCCGCTGGCCCAGTACTTCTGGACGCCCGTGACATATGGCCACTTCTCGGTGGTCGGAGCTGCGACAGAGAGGCGAACGCGCGCATCCGCCGTGATCGCGGTCACGTGCTTGTCGGAAGCGACAGCGAGGATCTGAGCTCCTGTGAGGTCGACCGCGACACCGTCGATGGAACTAAAGGTTCGGGCTGCCTTGACGGAGAGGCCGAGGACGTCGGCGACTGCGTGTGCAGCCTGGTTGCCACCCTTGCCCTGGACAATCACCGAGAAGGTGTTCGCAGGGTTGCTCTGAGCCGAGGACAGAAGGCCGGGTGCGACGAAAGCCTGAATGTCCTTCGAGCCGCCGCCTGCCGAAGCGCCCAGCGGCACGACGAGAGTGAGAGCCAGCGTCGCGAGAAGTGCAGTGCGCCGCTTGCCATTGCCCCAGAGCGCGTTGGAGCGCGATCCGTCCCCGCGCTTACCACTGCCCCAGAGTGCGCTCGCACGCACATCACTCCAATTGCCTCCGCTCCGCATCCTTCTCCTTTGCCGCAGTTGACGAACCGGGACGCACCGTAGGGAGCACCGGGGTGACGTACCTCACCCTTTAGCGGTAGGGAGCCGGGAAGTTCACCCGTCCGGGGGATCGGTGGGCGCTCGGATAGCCTGCCCCCTGTTTTGCGCGTTCCGATTCCGCTCGCCGCCGAGATCGCCGTCGCGCGGGCGGCCGGGCGGCTGTCACGTCTTGCGCGGGCAGGCGGAGGTACGACCGTCCCCGGAAAGCTGCTCTGGAAGCTCGATCCGGACGCGATCGACCGCCTGGCCGCGAGGCTTCCGCTCGGCTCGGCCGTGATCTCCGCGACGAACGGCAAGACCACCACCGCGGCGATGGCGGCGAGCATCCTCCGCGAACGGTTTCGGCTCGCACACAACAGTTCCGGCGCGAACCTCGTCTCCGGCGTGGCCTCGACGCTGCTCGACGCACGCGCAGCCGAGCTGGGTCTGTTCGAGGTGGATGAGGCGGCGCTGCCGGAGGTTCTCTCGCGCGTCAAGCCGAAGGCCGTCTGCCTCGGCAATCTCTTCCGCGACCAGCTCGATCGCTACGGCGAGCTCGAGCACGTCGCAGAGGGGTGGCGCGCGGCGGTGCGAGCCCTGCCGGCTGCTGCGGCACTCGCCGTCAACGGCGACGATCCGCAGGTCGGCGAGTTAGCGCGAGAGCGCGCAGAGGCGCTGGTCTTCGGCGTCGACGATCCTTCGGCCGCGCGGATCTCTCTGCAGCATGCCGCGGACTCGAAGTACTGCGTTCGCTGCGGAGCTCCGTACGAGTACTTGGCGGTGTATGTGGGACATCTCGGGGACTACCGCTGCCCGGCCTGTGGGCACAGCCGCCCGCCGTTGAACGTGGTCGCGCGTGAAGTCGCGCTGAACGGGCTCGAGTCGGTGTCGTTCAGGCTGTTTACGCCGTCGGGTGAGCAAACGATCAGGCTCGGCGTTCCCGGGCTCTACAACGTGTACAACGCGCTTGCGGCGGCGTCCCTCGCCTTGAGTCTCGGCGCCGCGCTGGAGGAGATCGTCTCGGGGCTCGAGTCGTTCAGCGCCGCATTCGGGCGCTTCGAGCGCATCACGGTCGGCGATCGCGGACTGCTGATGCTCCTGATCAAGAACCCGGCGGGCGCGAACGAGGCCGTGCGGACGATCGTCGACGCCGGCGCCCCGGCCGTGGCGGTGATCGCGCTCAACGACGCCATCGCGGACGGCCGCGACGTCTCGTGGATCTGGGACGTCGACTTCGAGCCGCTGATCGGTGGTCTCGCGCGGCTCGTCGCTACGGGAGACCGCGCCGCGGAGCTCGCCCTGCGCTTCAAGTACGGCGGCCTGGATGCAAACGCGATCGAGGTCGTCCCCTCGCTCGAGGCCGCGCTCGATCGCGGCCTCGAGCTGACTCCACCGGGTGGCGAGCTCGTCGTACTCCCCACCTACACGGCGATGCTGGCATTACGGCAGGTCGTCGGCGGGCGCGGTTTCGTCCGGCCCTACTGGGAGCGCGCTGCGTGAAGATCGTCGTCGCGCACCTCTATCCGGACTACCTGAACATCTACGCGGACCGCGGCAACATCGCAGTGCTGTCGCGGCGCGCGGCCTGGCGCGGGCACGAGCTCGAGGTGCGCTCCGTTTCCGTTGGAGAGCCGCTCCATTCGGGCGAGCACGACCTTCTCTACGTCGGCGGCGGCCAGGACCGCGAACAGGCGCTCGTCGCAAAGGACCTCGTTGCGAAGGCCGAGGGCGTGCGCGCGTCGGTTGCGGGCGGCGCCGCACTGCTCGCGGTCTGCGGTGGCTACCAGCTCCTCGGCCGCTCCTACCGCGACCTTCACGGTGCTGACCTGCCCGGGATCGGCCTCTTCCCCTTCGACACGGTCGCCGGCAACAGGCGCATGATCGGCGACGTTCTGCTCGAGTGCGAGCTCGAGCCCGGTGTCCGCCGCACGCTTGCGGGCTTCGAGAATCACGCGGGACGGACACGCCTGGATCCGGAAGCAGAGCCACTCGGCCGCGTCATTGCCGGGTTCGGCAACGACGGCGAGAGCGGCTGGGAGGGCTGCCGCGTCGGGCCTGCGGTCGGGACGTATCTCCATGGCCCCCTCCTGCCGCGGAACCCCTGGCTGGCCGATTGGTTGCTCGCACAGGCGTTCGTGCATCGTTACGGCGAGGCGCCGGAGTTCGCACCCCTCGCGGATGATCTCGAAGCCGAGGCGCATGCTGTTTCAGCTCGGCGCGCAGAGACTCGCGGCGGGCGACGGCGCTGAGTCGTGGATCAACGAGCCCACAGGGCGCCGAGATAGACGGCGGAGTCGCCCGGTTGCCAGCGGCTGAGGAAGCGCTGGATCGGCGGGTGCAACACGATGTCGTCGAGATCGCCGACCTCGAACAGGCTGTGCCCGCGTACCGCAGCGTCTTGTGACGTGACAGCTTCGAGCGATCGCCCGCCGAGATCGCCCGCGAAGATGATGTGCACGACGTGCTTCGGCGCAAAGCTGCGCTGCGGCGCGATCGAATCGACGATTGCGACCGGCCCTTCCACCTGCAGCTGATCGTCGATCCCGATCTCCTCCGCCAGCTCGCGGTGCAGAGCCTCGACCAGGCTCTCGCCGCCGTTGACGCCGCCGCCTGGCAGGAGCCAGTACTCCTTGCCGAGCTTTTCGTGGCGGCAGAGGAGGACACGTCCCTTCCACCGGAGGATCGCCGAGACCCGGACACGCGGCTCGGCAGTCACGTGGCCGAGGATCCAAACCCGCGCACACCGCGTTCGCTCGCAGGAAGCTCGTCCACCTCGACGAGCTCCAGCTCCGGAATCGGGAGAACGACGAGCTGGGCGATCCGCATCCCGGGCTCGACGACAAACGGCTCGGTCGCATCCGTGTTCAGCAGCACGACGCGAAGCTCGCCGCGGTAGCCCGAATCGACGAGCCCGGGCGAGTTCACCACAGTCAGCCCGTGGCGCGCCGCGAGGCCCGACCGAGGTTGGACGAAGCCAGCGTAGCCCTCGGGGATCGCGACCGCGAGCCCGGTCCCGACGAGAGCGCGCTCGCCGGGGGCGAGCTCGACCCGCTCGCAGGCCGAGAGGTCCAGTCCGGCGTCTCCCGCATAGGCGCGCTCGGGGACGACGGCGTCTTCCCGCAGGCGCTGGATCGGCAGCTCGATCAACGCGCGCGCCGGACGGGCTCCGAGCGCGCCTCGGCGACGAGATACCTCGCGAACCGGCGCACTTCGCGGCGCGGTAGCCGCGCGCGAACATGGACGCCGTCCGCCTGGTCCTCGCGCTCGTCGATCGGCGCGCCCAGGGCGTAGAGCTCGGCGAGCTTCCCGCCGTCCTCGTACGGCAGGAAGAGATGAACGGTCTCGAAGCGATCGGCGAAGCGTTCTGCGATCCGTGCGCGCAGTTCATCGAGGCCTCTGTCCGTCAGGGCGGAGATCTGCACCGCGTCCGGGAATCGATTCGCGAGCCTGCGGCGCCGCAGTGCGTCGACCGCGTCGATCTTGTTCACAACCATCTCGAGCGGTAGATCGTCCGCGCCGATGTCGTGCAGCACCGTCCTCACGGCCGCTTCTTGTTCGTCGAGCCGGTCGTCCGGAGCCGAGGCGTCTACGACCAGGAGGATGAGATCTGCCACGAGCGTCTCTTCGAGTGTTGCGGCGAATCCCTGCACGAGCTGGGTTGGCAGCCGGCGAATGAAGCCGACCGTGTCCGTCAGGAGATAACGCCGCCCGTCGTGCTCGAACGACCGCGTCGTCGGATCGAGCGTCTCGAACAGCCGGTTGTTGACGGAGACATCCGCGTCGGTCAGCGCGTTCAACAAGGTCGACTTGCCGGCGTTGGTGTAGCCGGCCAGTGCAACCGTAGGCGCCTCCGAACGCTGACGCTCCTTCCGGCGCACGTCGCGCTGTTTGCTGAGGTCCTTCAGACGGCGGCGCAAGAGCGTGATCCGGCGGCGCGCGATGCGGCGGTCGGTCTCGAGCTGAGATTCACCGGGCCCGCGGGTGCCGACGCCCGCTCCGAGCGAGCCCATGCCGCCGCCGAGGCGCTCGAGGTGCTGCCACATGCCTCGCATGCGCGGCAGGTTGTACTCGAGCTGCGCCAGCTCGACCTGAAGCTTTCCCTCGGCGCTCCTTGCATGCTGGGCGAAGATGTCGAGAATCAACTGCGTGCGATCGACGACGCGCGCCTGGAGGGAATCCTCGAGCGTCCGTTGCTGGGCGGGATCGAGCTCGTCATCCACGAGCAGCACCTCGGCGTCGGACTCCTCGTAGGAGCGCTTGAGCTCCTCGAGCTTCCCCTTGCCGACGTAGGTACGCCGCTCCGGGCGCGGGCGGTGCTGAACGAGCTCCCCGACCGGCTCGACGAGCGCTGTGTCCGCAAGCTCTCGTAGCTCGGCCAGCTCCTCGTCGGAATCGATTCCCTGGGCCAGCACTGCGACGATGAACCCGCGCTCGAGCGCGGGCTCCGGCTGGCGTTGGGTCACAGACGGATTATGCCGCCAACTCGGCAGAATCCCCCCATGGCCCCGGTTTCCCTCTCCCCCGCCTTGGCGGCGACCGGGACGTATCCCTTCGTGAAGCTCGAAGAGGCGAAGCGGCGGCTCGCCGGTCGGGGCGTCGAGCTGATCGACTTCGGCAAGGGCGATCCCCGGGAGCCGACCGATCCGATGATCAGGCAGGCTCTCGCGGACAGCATCACCGAGATCTCGAACTACCCGCTCGCCGAGGGGCTGCCAGAGCTGCGAGGAGCAGTCGCCGGCTGGTGCGCGCGACGCTTCGGGGTCGAGCTCGACCCCGACATCGAGATCATTCCGACCTACGGTTCGAAGGAAGCGATCTTCCTGCTCGCGCAGATCCTGATCGATCGCGACGCCGGCCGGCGCCTCGTCGTGACGACGGAGCCTGGCTATCCGGTGCCCGACCGCGGGGCCGTCTTTGCGGGAGCGGACGTGTTGCAGCTGCCCCTGCTCGAGCAGAACGGTTTTCTCCCCGATCTCGACGCAGTCGACCCGGCCACATGGCCGCAGGCGGCGATCGTCTGGATCAACTACCCGAACAATCCGACCGGAGCAATCGCGCCGCTCGACTTCTTCGGACGGCTGGCCGACCTCTCGGCTGAACACGGGTTCTTGCTCGCTTCGGACGAGGCGTACACGGAGCTCTGGTTCGACGAGCCGCCGCATTCCGCACTCGAAGTGCGCGACCGCGGGAACGTAGTGGTGTTCAACACGCTCAGCAAGCGGTCGTCCATGACGGGCTATCGCTCCGGATTCGTCGCGGCGGACCCGGATCTCATCGCCGCGCTCAAGCAGTTCAGACCGTCGGTCGGCACGGCACCGCAGGAGTTCGTGCAGCGCGCCTCGGTCGTCGCCTGGAACGACGAACAGCATGTCGAGCGCACGCGCGCGGCCTACCGCCGCAAGCGAGAAGCGCTGCTGCCGACGCTCGCACGTAAAGGAATACGCGTAGCAGGGAGCGACGCGACGATGTACTTGTGGCTCGAGGTGCCCGCCGCCGAGTCGTCGGAGACGTTCGCCGGCCGTCTGCTCGAGCATGGACTGGTCGTCTCGCCGGGCACGTTCTTCGGTCCCACCGGCGAGGGCTACTGGCGGCTGGCGCTCGTCCCCACGGAGGCGGAGTGCCGTCGCGCAGCCGAGATCCTCGAGGAGGTCCTGTGAACGCAAAGCGTGTCGAGGAGGTGATCGCGGCACTCGACCGCGGTGAGCTGCGGGTCGCCGAACCGGACGGCGACGACTGGCGAGTGAATTCCGAGGCGCAGGAGGCGATCCTCGAGTACTTCCGCCTCCGGGAGCTGGAGCCGCAGGAGGTCGGCCCCTTCGAGTACCACGACAAGATTCCCCTCAAGCGGAATTACGCCGAGCTCGGCGTTCGCGTCGTGCCTCCCGCCGTCGCCCGGTACGGCGCGTTTCTGTCGCCGGGAGTCGTGATGATGCCGAGCTACGTCAACATCGGCGCGTGGGTCGGGCCGCGGACGATGGTCGACACGTGGGCGACCGTCGGGTCCGGAGCGCAGATCGGCGCCGACGTGCATCTCGCAGGAGGCGTCGGGATCGGAGGAGTACTCGAGCCGCCCGGCGCGCGCCCCGTCATCGTCGAGGACGGCGCGTTCATCGGATCGCGGGCGATCCTGACGGAGGGTGTCCGGGTCGGCGCCGGTGCGGTGCTCGGGCCGAACGTCTCGTTGACGTCGTCGGTTCCGATCATCGACGTCACCGGCGACGATCCGGTCGAGCATCGTGGTTTCGTACCGCCCCGCGCGATCGTCGTGCCGGGAACACGGCCGAAGGACTTTCCCGCCGGGACGTATCACCTCGCGTGCGCGCTGATCATCGGCTGGCGCAGCGAAGCGACCGACCTGAAGGTCAGCCTGAACGACGCCCTACGCGAGCAAGGCCTCTAGGCGAGCTCGACTCGGCAGATTTCCTCCGCCGGTCCCGTCAGGCGGGCGCCGCCTTGCGCGTCGAGCTCGACGAGGAGGTCGCCTCCGGGCAGATGAACGTGCACGGGGATCTCGCACCAGCCGTTCGCAACCGCGGCAGCGGCGGCCGCAACAGAGCTCGTTCCCGACGACAGTGTCTCGCCTGCTCCGCGTTCCCAGACGCCGACGGTGAGGTCATTCCGCCCGTCGACACGCACCAGCTGCACGTTGGTGCGCTCCGGGAAGCGCGAGTGACGCTCGATGCGCGGGCCCAGTCGCAGTAGCTCGCCGCGCTCCGGCTCACGGCGGACGACCGCGTGGGGATTGCCGACCGACACGGGCGTGAACTCGACTCGCTCGTCTCCGAGGTCGAGCTCTTCCCTCTCCCCCACCTCGACTCTGCCGACGTCGACCGCGATGTTGCCGTCCGGATCTATCACCGCTTCCACCTCGCGGGTCCCGACCGAGAGCGTCACACGCTCTGCACCGGACCTGCGCGCGAGCCAGGCGGCAACGATGCGCAGGCCGTTGCCGGAGAGCTCTGCGGTCGACCCATCGGGATTCCAGATTCGGATCTCGGCCCGCGTCGCGTCGAGGGACGTGATCTCAAGCAGGCCGTCCGACCCGACGCCGTAGTGGTAGTCGCACAACTGCCGGACGCGGCCCGGCGTCAGCGGTTCCGTGAGCTCAGCCTGCTCGACCAGCAGGTAGTCGTTGCCGAGCGCTTGCCACTTCGACAATTTCATTGGCGATGTCGTCCACGGGACGATCGGCATTGACGCTAACAAGGCCGGGGATGCGTCGCATCCACTTCCGTTGATAGGCGGCGTAGCGCCGCGTGCGAACGACGAGTGTCTCCAGCGCCTCCCCGTGCGGAAGCTCCGCGACGTCGCGGAGGCCGAGCGCCTGGGCGGCGGTGGACGAAATCGGTCCCGCAAGCGCGGCTCGGGCTTCTGCCACGACGCCTGCGTCGAACATCGACCGGGCACGCTGCGCGATCCGTTCCGTCAACACTTCGCGGGGAACGTCGAGGCCGAAGATCGACGTGGGCCAGCGGACCTCGGAGGTCCAGAGGCGGTCGGCGGCCGGTCGCAACGAAGAGCCGAGTTCGGTGAGCTCGAGCGCCCGGACGACGCGGCGTCTGTCATTGGGGTGCAGCCGCGTCGCCGCGCCGGGATCCCGCTGAGTCAGGACGTCGTACGCTCGTTCCGGTCCAAGACGGTCGTAGAGGTGTTCCCACAGTGCCCGCTGCTCTGAGCTCGGTGCAGGAGGCAGCTCGAGCTGCGCGAGCGCAGCACGGAGATACGACGGGCGTACGGCCTGCCGCCAAGATCTCGTCGATCGCCGCATGCGCGAGCTGCGCGTACTCCGCCACCGATCCTTCGTGTGACAGAGACCAGATTCCGATGAGCCTCGTCGGACTCTCCGGCTGAGCCGTCAGGATCGGCAGACCCTGGTAGGCCTGCATCGAGTCCGCCGAGACGACCTCGCCGCCGAGACGCTCCGCCACCGCCTCGGCAACGGCAGTCTTCCCCGACGCGGTCGGGCCGAAGATGGCAACGACGCTACGAAGAGCGGACTGCGGAACTGGACTTCCAACCAATCTCGGCATCCTGTGGGAAGAGCGCGTCGCCCGGGAGCGGCCCGTCTTCCTCGGGGTGCGCCGCACGGTGCTGCTTGAACCAGGCCACCGCACGGGAGATCCCCTCTTCAAGCGGGACGGCGGGGTCGTAACCGAGCAGCTCGCGCGCCTTCGTCAGGTCGGCGACGTAGTGCGTGACCTCGCCGAGCAGCGACGGCGCAAGCGCGATCTTCGGCTCGACGCCGAGCTCGGCCGCGATCAGCTCGGCAGCATGGACGAGCGAGTTGCCGTCGCCGTAGGCAAGGTTGATCGTCTCGTTCACGACGCGCCCCTCGGCGAGCGCCTCGATGCCCCGCGTGATCCCGTCGATGCAGTCGTCGACGTAGGTGAAGTCGAGGGTCTTCTCCTGTCCGAACACCGTCACTGGCTCGTCGCGAAGCATCGTGTGAATGAACAGCGGCAGCACGCGCACCATGCGGGCGAGGTCGTTGTCGTAGCGTCCGTAGACGTTCGAGAAGCGGAAGACGAGATAGCGCAGGCCGTAGCAACGCGCATACGAATAAACGAAGGCCTCACCCGCGATCTTCGACGCGGAGTACGTGGACTCCGTGTACGCGAAGTCGGCGCTCGCCTCGCTCGCCTCCCCAGCGGCAAACCGGTGCACGTCGCCGTAGACCTCCCGACTCGACGAAAAGACGATGGGAAGATTCTGCTGGCGGCAGAACTCGAGGACGTTGAAGGTCATGACCGCGTTTTCGAGGGCGCGGTGCGGTTGGCGCACGAGCTGGTGCACCTTCGCGTGCGCGGCGAGATGCACGACGAGATCGACGTCCGGGTACTCCACTCCGCCGATGCCTCCCGGAAAGGACGGGTAGTGCCCGGAGAGATCCTGCAGGAGATAACGGAAGTCGTCTGTCCAGGTGTTCAGCCGCTTGTCGATGCCGAAGACCTCGTGCCCCTGGCGTTGCAGGCGCTGGCCGAGGTTCGTCCCGATCTGGCCGCTCGAGCCGGTGACGAGGATCCGCATCAGGCGGCAACCGGCACGGCCTGCACGCCGCGCAAGGTCGTCGACGTTGCCTCCTCGATCCGCACCTCGACCAGGTCGCCCGCGGCCGCGGCTCCCGAGAAGTTGACGGTGGTGTTACGGCGCGTACGGCCGCGCAGCAGGCTCGGGTCGGTGCGGCTCGGGCTCTCGACGAGGACCTGCTCCATTCGCCCAACACGTCCCGCGTTGCGTGAGGCGGCCACGTGCTGGACGACCTCGATCAGCCGCTCGATGCGATCGTGTTTCACCTCGTCGGGGATCTGCTCCGTCATCGCCGCGGCTTCGGTGCCCGCTCGAGGGGAGTACACGAACGTGTACGCGCTGTCGAAGCCGACCTCCTCGACGGCCGAGATCGTCTCCTGGAGGTCGTCTTCGGTCTCGCCGGGAAAACCGACGATCAGGTCGGTCGTCAGCGCGAGATCCGGAATCGCCTCGCGCAACTCTGCGACCAGCCGGAGGTAGCGTTCACGGTTGTACGTGCGCCGCATGGCCTTCAGGATGCGGGACGAGCCGGACTGCAGAGGTAGGTGCGCGTGCTCGCAGACGGCCTCGCACTCGGCCATCGCGTCGATTACCGGGCGGCGGAAGTCCTTTGGATGTGGGCTGGTGAAGCGGATGCGCTCGATGCCGTCGACCGCGTCGCACGCGCGCAACAGCTCGCCGAACTCGGTGTTGAGCGCCGGTGCGAGATCGCGGCCCCAGGAGTTGACGTTCTGGCCGAGCAGGGTGAGCTCGCGCACGCCTTCTGCGGCGAGCCGTGTCACCTCCGCGACGACGTCGCCCGGGCGGCGGCTCACCT
>WNGI01010587.1_pt1 | contig 16388 bp, 13 predicted proteins | sample 5400621 | NCBI WGS metagenome assembly WNGI01 (sample SAMN13153374, study PRJNA577476) | soil metagenome | isolation source: 20 cm soil or saprolite under Garry oak tree replicate 1 | place: USA:California | collected 2016-06-15 | reverse complement strand
CGCTGAGCTCGCGATAGGTCAATGACTGCTCGCCGAATCGGATGGCTTCGTCATTCGGCGTGCGCCCGACCTGTTCCTCAAAGAGCGCGACGATCGTCTTGTCGGCCGGGTATGGCGACGCGGAGTCGTTGTACTCGACTACGAGCGCGCGATGGTGGTCTGTATTCATAGCGATGAGGCGATCATCTCCTTCATGATTTCGTTGCTCCCGGCGTAGATCCGGTGCACCCGGCTGTCGGTCCACATGCGGGCGATCGGGTAATCCGCCATATAGCCGTACCCGCCGTGCAACTGCAGGCATTCATCGACGATGCGGCACTCGCAGTCGGTGAGCCAATACTTGGCCATGGCGGTCGTGAAGGCGTCGAGCTGGCCGGCGATGAAGCGTTCGACGCAGTCGTCGAGGAAGACGCGGGCGATGTGCGCCTCGGTTCTGCACTCGGCCAACTTGAAGCGCGTATTCTGAAAGTCGATCAACGGGCTGCCGAAGGCCTTGCGCTCCTTCACGTACTTGGTCGTAACGGCGACGGCTCGCTCCGCCGTTGCGACGGCAGCCACGCCAATCGCCAGGCGCTCATAGCTCATCTTCTCCATGATCTGGAAGCCGCCCCGGCCTTCGGCGGGACCGAGGAGGTTCGAGGCCGGGACCCGCACATTGTCAAAAAACAGCTCGCAGGTGTCCTGCGCGTGCATGCCGACTTTTTCGAGCGGCCGGCCGACGCGGTAGCCGGGAAGGTCTCTTGTCTCAACCATGATGAGCGAAATGGCCTTCGGTCCCGTCGCTTTCGGATCAGTTTTCACCGCGAGGCAGACGAGGCCGGCGTGCCAGCCGTTCGTGATGAACATCTTCGAGCCACTGATGACGTAGTGGTCGCCGTCGCGGCGCGCGGTCGTGCTTATGCCCTGCAGGTCAGACCCGGCGGTGGGCTCGCTCATCGCGATCGCGCCAACCAGCTCACCCCGCGCCATGCGGGGGAGCCAGCTGCGTTTTTGCGCTTCGCTGCCGTACGCGAGGATGTAGTGCGCAACATTGTCATGAATGAAGGAGTGGAGGGGTACGCCCGCGCGCGTGAGCTCCTCCACGACGACGGTTTCGTGGACGAACGTGCCTCCTCCGCCACCGTATTCCGCTGGAACATCGCTGAGCAGCATCCCCGCGGCGCCGGCTTTCGTCCAGGCGTCCGGGTCCGGGAATCGCTGCTCGCGCCAGCGGTCCTGGTGAGGGGCGAATTCGGTTTGGACGAACGCGCGGATCGTCGAGCGGAACGCCCGGAGCGCGTCAGTCGTTCGGGGAGCCTCGGCGAGAGAAATCATGACATACGGACCCGTGGTTGGGTCGCGCGATGGACCCCCGCCACCGCGCGCCCGGATGGATCGGCGGCCTTGGCGAACGCCGGATCCCAGGCGATCGCCGCTGGCGACGAACAGGCGATCGACGGCCCACCGGGCACGGTCAGGGCGCAGCAGGCGTCCGGAAACGCCCGCTCGAACATCCGGCGATACAGCAGCGCTTCCTTTGTCTGCGGCGGATTGGTCGCATATTGCGTTGCGGCGCGCGCCAGTTCGGCGTCGCTGATCGTGCTGTCCGCGTGCCCCTTCAGCGCGTCGATCCAGCCGTAGCCGACGCCGTCGCTGAACTGTTCCTTCTGCCGCCACAGAATGCGGTCGGGGAGCGCGCCGGCGAAGGCTTGGCGCAACACCGCCTTCTCGATCTTGCCCGGATGGACACGCTTGTGCTCGGCGTCCATCGACATCGCGACGTCCAGGAATTCCAGATCGAGGAAGGGCACGCGTACCTCCACTCCCCACGCCGCCATCGCCTTGTTGGCACGGTTGCAATCGTAGAGATGCAGCGCGTCGATCTTCCGCACGGTTTCGTCGTGAAAGGCCCGCGCTGATGGCGCCTTGTGAAAGTACAGGTACCCACCGAAGATCTCGTCGGACCCCTCTCCCGAGAGCACCATCTTCACGCCCATCGCCTTGATACGCCGGGCCATCAGGTACATCGGTGTCGAGGCGCGGATCGACGTGACGTCGTACGTCTCGATGTGACGGATCACGTCGGGCAGGGCGTCCAGGCCCTCCTGCACCGTGAACTTGAACTCGTGATGACTGGTGCCCAACGCGGTGGCGACGACGCGCGCCGCAGCCAGGTCGGGCGAAGCTTCCAGGCCGATCGCGAAGGAATGTAGACGCGGCCACCACGCTTCTTCACGATCGTCCGACTCCACGCGACGCTCGGCAAACCGGGCCACGCAGGCGGCGACCAGTGACGAATCGAGGCCACCTGACAACAGGACGCCGTAGGGCACGTCGCTCATCAACTGACGGTGCACCGCGGCTTCGAACGCGGCACGCAACTTCTCCGGAGAAACGGCGACGCCGCGGGTCTGCTCATAGCTCCGCCACGCTGGTGTCCAGTACCGCACCGGCGTGCCCACCCGACTATCGAGATAATGGCCCGGAGGAAATACGGTGATGTCGCCGCACACGCCCACCAGAGCTTTGAGCTCGGAGGCCACGTACAGGCGCCCCGCCTCGTCGTGACCCATGTACAGCGGACACACGCCGATCGGATCGCGCGCAATCAGATAGCGCCCTGCGTCCCGGTCCCACAGCGCGAACGCGAAGATGCCGTTCAGCCGTCCGAGGAAATCGACGTCCTGCTCGCGATACAGCGCGTTGATCACCTCGCAATCCGATGCGGTCTGGAACGCATATCGATCCGCCATCTCGAGCCGGAGCTCGCGATGATTGTAGATCTCGCCGTTCACAGCGAGCGCCAGCCCGCCGTCGGCGGAACGCAGCGGCTGTGCCCCGGAGGAGACATCGACGATGGCGAGGCGCTCGTGCACCAGGACGGCGCGGTCATCGACGTGCACTCCACTCCAGTCGGGGCCGCGATGGCGCTGGCGCGCGCTTTGGGACAGCGCCTGTTCACGCAGCGCCTGCAAATCGACGCCAGCCGCGATGTCGAAGATTCCCAGGATCGAACACATGCCGGTTACCCTCTATCCTGACTGGCGATCGCTGCGACATAGCCCGCAGCCGGACAGAAACTGTCCAGCCGCCAGCCGGAGCTGTCCCCAGGCGTGTTCTCGACGCGCAGCACCTTCGCCGGCTCCCCCGGCGCGAGCGTCACATCGAAGCGATCGAGAGGGATCGAGAGGCCATCGCCGAGCGCTTTCACGAACGCTTCCTTGCGCGTCCAGCAGTTGAAGAACCCCAGCGGCCTGTCGCGTGGGTTGAGGGTCCGGTATGTCGTGTTCTCGCGGGGCGAGAAATAGCGTGCCGCGATGTCGTCGGCGTCGGTGATCACCCGGACGGCTTCGAGGTCGATGCCGATGGCGTGTCCATATGCAAACGCGTACGCGGCGACGTCATCGCAGTGCGACAGGTTGAAGTGCAGCGCCGAGCCCGCGAACCGCCGCGAGAGTGCCGGCTTGCCGTGGGCGCCGTACTCGAGCTCGATCGACTCCGCTCCCACACCCAGACGCGCCGCGAGCAGCTCCCGCAGGCGTGCCCGCGCGACGATGAATCGGCGGGCGTCGCGATCGAAGGCGAAACGACGCGCCCTGTGGCGCTCGGCGTCCGAGAGCAGCGCCGCCGATGCACGAACGGCTTCGGGCGCCGCCGCCAGGCTCGTCACTACGACGTCGATGTCTTGGCCTGTGTGCTTGGTCGCACAAATCATGGAAGGGGTGTGTGCACGGTTAGTGCCAAGCCCCGGCCAGCCTAGCCTGACTGGTTGCGTCATCGGAGCGTGGCGCTGACGCAACGCCGCATCGGTGCCGAGTCGACACTATGGCGGGCGACGGGTTGTAGCCGTCGGCAAGCCACGGACTTACAGAACGCGCTGGCACGCAGGTGAGAGCGCGCCTCCGGCGTCGGACTTGCTGGAGTGCTGTGGCATGCTGGTCCTCCATGTCGTGGCTCCCGGGGAAGTCGGCGGGTTGGAGCGCGTCGTGCAATCACTTGCGCAAGGACAGGCGCACGCCGGGGACGACGTGCACGTTGCCGCGGTGCTTGACCGTGGCTATGAGGATCACAGCCTGCTCGGGAGCCTGGCCGCCGCTGGAGTTGACACGCACTCGATTGTCGTCCCCAGTCGAGGGTACTGGCGGGAGCGTGAGGCGATCGTCGAGCTGTGCCGCCGACTGCGGCCCGGCATCGTGCACACGCACGGCTATCGGCCGGATGTCGTAGACGCTGGCGCAGCCCGGCGGCTGGGCATCCCCACGGTCACCACAGTTCACGGCTTCACATGGGGCGGCTGGAAACACCGGCTGTACGAGTGCCTGCAGCGACGTGCCTACCGGCGGTTCGACGCGGTGGTCGCGGTCTCGCGCCCGCTCGTTGAGCTGCTGACCCGGGATGGGGTCCCGCCGCACAAGGTGCACTTCGTCCAGAACGCGTGGTCGGAAACCACGCCGCCGCTCGATCGTGCGACGGCGCGACGCGCCCTGGGTCTGAGAGAAGACGTATTCGTCATCGGGTGGGTAGGGCGCTTGAGCGCCGAGAAGGGGCCGGACGTCCTGCTCGACGCGCTGGTGCACTTGACCGATCTGCCCATCACCGTCTCCGCGATAGGGGACGGGCCGGAGCGCCGATCGCTCGGCTTGCGGGCGTCGCGCATCGGCGTTGAGCGGCTCGTCCGCCTGCACGGGACGCTCCCCGACGCGGGACGGCTGTTCGCCGCCTTCGACGTTTTCGTCTTGAGCTCCCATACCGAGGGCACGCCGATCGTGCTGTTCGAGGCGATGGCGGCCGGCGTACCGATTGTCACGGCCCGCGTCGGCGGGGTTCCGGACGTCGTTTCTTCGGCGGAAGCGGCGCTCGTGCGTCCCGCCGACCCAGTCGCGCTTGCCGCAGCGATTCGCGCGGTCTACCACGATCCTGCCGTGGCGCGCAGTCGCGCGAAACGTGCGCGAGTGCGACTGCTCACAGACTTCGCTGTTGCACGCTGCATCAGCCGGTACGACGCGATCTACAGACTAGTGACCATCAAGGCTCCGGCCGGTCATCCGGAGGCGTCCGATGGCCGGGAAGCGGTACGACTGGCCCGCGAACTGAAGCCCGACGTCGCCGTCCTCGATCTGGCGATGCCGGTCCTGAACGGCCTCGACGCCGCGCGCGAAATCCGCCGCCACGTCCCGCTCACCAAGACGATTCTTCTGACGGGATATGCCGAAGACCGGCGCGTGATGGACGCGCTGCGCGCAGGCATCGACGGCTACGTGGTCAAGACGCAGTCCCCGAGTGAACTGGCACAGGCGATTCAGGAGGTCGTCCGCGGCGGCGCCGTTTACGTGAGTCCCGTGGTGTCCCGGGCGGTGGTCGACGCGTTTTTCGCTGCGGCGCAGTCGCCCGCCGGGCGCCAGCCGAGGGAGCGACTCACGCCCCGCGAGCGGCAGGTCCTGCAACTCATCGCGGAAGGAAGGACGACCAAAGAGATCGCGACGATCCTCGGTGTCAGCGTCAAGACGAGCGAGTCACATCGCGCCCGGGTGATGCACAAGCTGGGCATTCACACCCCCGCCGGGCTGGTGCGCTACGCGATTCGCGAAGGTCTTGTGAATCCGTGAGGAGAGCCGGCAGGCTCAGGCGGCCGGTTCCGGTTGCGGAGTCGATTCCGGCTCGTCGCCAGGCTCACGCTCGACTAGCCACGCGGCGTTGGGGCTGCGCTGCAAGCCGTGTCGCTCCATCAGGCGGTACAGGGTGGTGCGGTCGACGCCGGCGATCCGGGCGGCCTTCGACAGGTTCCCGCCCGCCCGGCCGAGTAACCACGTCAGGTACTGCAGCTCGAACTGCGCGATCACCTGTTCGCGCGCGCCGTGATAGCTCTCATCAAGCATCGTCGAGATGGGCGATGCCGGGTTCGCACCGACGGGCGACCGCGCTTCGATGGCGAGCGGGAGATCCTCAGGCCGGATGACGGCTCCCGGCTCGGTGAGGACTGCCACGTGCTCGATCATGTTCTGCAGCTCGCGCACGTTTCCCCGCCAGGGGTGGGCGCACAGCGTGCGGATGGCGTCATCGGACAGCTTGGGGGACGACGCGCCCTGCCTGTGCCGCATCCAGTACGTAGACAGGAAATGCTCCGTGAGCAACGGGATGTCTTCGGGCCGTTCGCGGAGCGGGGGCACGTTGATCGGCACCACGCGCAGGCGGTAGTAGAGGTCTGGTCGCATGGCGCCAGCCTTTACGGCAGCTTCCGGATCACCGTTCGTGGCCGCGATGAACCGGACATTCACCACGGCATCCGTCGTTTCGCTGCCGACGCGCCGCACCACGCCGTCCTGGATGACGCGCAGCAGCTTGGCCTGAATCGGCTTGGACATCTCCACCAACTCGTCGAGGAACAGCGTCCCTCCGTTGGCCGTCTCGAGCAAGCCGGGCTTGTCGCGCACGGCGCCGGTGAAGGCGCCCTTGCGGTGTCCGAACATCTCGGATTCGAGGAGTGCCTCCGGGAGCGCCGCGCAGTTGACCGCGACGAAGGGCCGGCTGGAACGCCGGCTGTGCTGGTGGATGAACTGGGCGATGAGCTCCTTGCCCGAACCGCTCTCGCCGGTGATGAACACTGAGGCGTCGGTCGGCGCGACACGCCGCGCCAGCTCGATGACCCTGCGGAACGGAGCAGACGTCCCGAGCAGCGCGACCTTCTCGCCCGCTTCCTGACTTCGCTCGGGATCCTCCTGTTGATCGCGTGTCTCCCGGGCGACCAGCACGGTGTGGGCCGCTCGTCCCATTGTGATTTGCAGGTGCTGCGCCGAGAACGGCTTCGGCAGGTAATCCCAGGCACCCTGGCGCAGTGCCTCGATGCTCGACTCGATGCTGGGGTTGCCGGTCATCATGATGACGATCGTGCCCGGGTTCGTGGCCAAGGCCGCACGGAGCAGGGTCAGGCCGTCGACCTGGGACATGTACAGGTCCACGAGCGCGATGTCGAAGGGCTGGCGCTTGAGTATATCCAGCGCTTCCTGGCCCCGGCCGCAGACGGTCACATCGTGCCCCGCACTGGTGAGCAGGCTACCGCAGGTCTCGCGCAGGCTGTGCTCATCGTCCACGACCAGGGTGCGGATGTTGGCCTTGGCTCCCGAACCGATGGACAGCAGCGCGTTGACGCTGACTGCGTCGGGGTGCGCGTTGTTTGATGCTAGCGGAATCGACATGATCGCTCCTCCCGCCGGCGCCTAACGCAGGGATCGGGCCACGGTATCGCGATCCTGCAACAGCGGACTCGGCGGCGCAGCACCAATGTGAATTTCTGGGGGTTCACGCTGGAAACATCTGGCGAGACGGACGCGCGAAACCGTGGACCGGACGATGGACATGTCGATGGACCATTAGTATGCCGGGCGGAAATACAGTTCCATCCCTCTTGGGGACTAAATCGCATTCCCTCTTGGGGATTACTCCGTTTGCCGACCCGTCCGGGTACGTTGCGTCGGAGCCACAGAGGCAGATGCGGCGCCTGTTGCGCGACCGCGACGGGGGGGGGGCCCGGACCGGCCGGGATTTGTTCGGGGAGCGAGCGATCCCCCTCGCTCCCACCCGACCGCTGGTGTTGATGAGGCGGCAGCGGCGGTTGCACGCACGACACGTGACTACGAATTCTGCGTGGATCGCAAACGCCAGTGTGGGAAACCAGGCGCTGCGGCGTCCCGCCAGCCGAGTGAACGCCTGACTCGTGAGCGCGCGATAGCCCACGCCACGCGGCGTGCGGCTGCTCCACATCCTGCGACGAACCGGTACAGCGGGCCGAAGGCGCGCAGCGACGTGATTCCGACAAAGTAAAGTCCTGGCACATTGCTCTCAAATCGGCTACTCAGGACGGGAACCGAGCTATCGGTCCTAATTTCGGCCCGGAGCGCCGGATGGAGCATCGTCAACCTGCTGAGATCGACAGTGTATCCGGTTGCCAGAAGGATGTGATCGGCGCTCAGCCTCGCACCGTGCGAGAGGCTCGTATCGAGCCTGCCGCTCACGGCACGGCAGCTGATGATTGTCTGGCCCTCATGCAACGTCACCTTCCCGATGACTCGTGCTCTCAACCAATCGGTCGCACCGGATTCGTAGTTGCTGTTGTACGAGTCCTTCCAGTCTTGGGGGAATTGGTAGAAGAGATACGGGAAGTGGTCTAGCACCCAGTTCTTCCAGCCGGGGCCGACGCTTGCGCTGGGGGCGACAATCCGTTCGACCATCGTGCGTACATTCGCTCGGTCGGGCTGGAGCCACAAGATGCGCCGCCGTGCCACCACGTGAACATCGGCGCCGGCCTCGTGGAGCAGCGCGGCATATTCGATGGCACTTTGTCCGCCACCGATCACAACGACGGTCCGCCCCTTGAAACGGCGGAAGTCACTGTGATCAGAGGAATGCGAGACGAGTCCGTCCCGGAGCCCGTCGTACTCCGCAAGTCGATTGGCGTAGGGATGGGGACCGGTCGCCATCACGACGGCCTGGCTTTGTACCTCGCGGCCGTCCGCCAGCGTTAGATGAAACTGACCGTTGCGACGGTCAATTGAGGAAACGTACGTCTCATCAACTTCGGGCACCGCGTGTTGCTGAAACCACAGCCCGTACTGAACGAACACGTCGAGCGGTACGGGATAGTCCTTCTTCTGTTGTGACTCCATGCAGAAGCGCTCGAGCCCATAGTCGCCACGAGGATGGGACAAGTTGGTAGCCCACCAGTGCGATCGCAGGAGCATCCCCTTCGGCATGTGCTCGCGCCACATGCCCAGCGTCTTGCCGAACACCGCGAGTTTCAGTCCGCGTCCGCAGAGGTGCGCGGCGACTGAAAGACCGTACGGTCCGGCACCAACAACCACCGCGTCGTATGCGGATCTCATTGAATCAGTCTCCTCATGCGGGACCATAGTCTCTTGAGCGTCGTGCGGATGAAACCAGTTGTCGCTCTGACGGCTGGGAGCGGGTCTTTCCAATCGACGTAGTCGTAACTCATCGGTCTGAGAAACGTGATACCAAAATCCACAAGCGTATTTACGGGACGTGGGATTCCCGGCCTGCCTCGCTGCTGGAGTGAATCGACCGTCGTTTCAATATCCCCGCCCAGGTGGCGCATCCAGCCGCCGACGCGATAGCCGTTGTGCCTCTCGAGGCGTCTCCCGCTCGCCCACTGGTAGAGGAGATAGGGGAAGTCGACGCCGGCTCGCACCGCGACCTCAACTGATGCGGAGAGCCGTGGGTTGATCTCCATCAGATACGGGACGCCCGTGGCGTCACGTCGGAACTCAACTTCGGAGTAGCCTTCCAGGTTGATGTCGCGCACGAGCGATTCGGCTTGACGCCCGATGTCGGGCGGCATGGCGATGCTCTGACGCAGGACCGACGCGCCACCCAAGGGCGGGTGGGTTCGCATCGCCCACTGCGCAAAGCGCGCGTAGATCTCGCCACCGGCATAGAGAAAACTCACCGCCTCCCGTCTTCCCGTCAGCAATTGCTGAAATAGGATCGGATCTCCGAACCGTGTAAACCGCTCGACCGCCCGACGGGCTTCATCGTGAGTGACAACTAGTTCGGACGCTACGCGGGCTCCGCCGTTTCCGTTCCCCAGCCACGACTCGCAAGGCTTGATCACGGCGGGGAGTCCAATTTCTTTCACGGCCGTGGGGACGTCGTCGCCGGCTCGAACTATGACCTCGCGCGGCACACGCAATCCCAAGCGTGTCGCGACCGCCGAGGTCCGCTCCTTGTTGACGGCGACCGCCAGGGCCGGTTCGTCTGCCAGGGCCAGGTGTGCCCCTTGTGCTCCCCCCCGTTTTTCGAGTCGAGCATGATGTTGGCGAAGCAGCGCGATCGTGCCGTCGTGCGAGGGGATGACGATTCTTGCGCCGGTCGCGTCGAGCCAGCGCTCCAACGTCCCCAAGTAGGCATCCGATGCCTCCTCGGGTGGAAATACGAAGCCCTGTTCACACCAACGCGACGAGAAAGCCGGTGCAGTGCGGTCTGCCGCCGCGGCAACCCGTAGCCCCCGGCGACCGAGCGATCGTACCGTCACGAGCGCCTGCCGTAGCGACGCATTCAGCACCAGCGCGTCGAAAGTCATCAGGCGCGCAGGGGGCAAGAAGCGGGCCGATTGCAACGGCCACGACGGCGGCGATGGATCTCTCCTTATGTGTTGCATCGTCGCAACGCAGGCGTGCGACACCGCCGCTCTCATCACTCCAGACGCTTACAGCACGGAACTTGATGGAGAGAGTGAGGCACTATGCTCGTCCTCGACATCTTCCCCGCAGCAGCCGGGGTGACGCCACCCGCCGCCGCTACGCTCTGATGTTCCTGCCTGTCGTGGTGCTCGCGATATCGTTTGGCCTCGGCCTGTACGCGTATGTTGGTTATCCTGCGATCCTAAAGATCCTAACCCTGTCTCGCCGGGTCCCAACCGCGGCAACTTACCCGCGGGCGTGGCCGCTCATTAGCATCACGATTCCCGTCCATAACGAGGCTGAAGTAATCGCCGACACGCTCGAACGGATTCTCGCCATCGAGTATCCCGCGGAGCGCCGGCAGATCCTCGTCGTTTCGGATGCATCTACGGACGGCACCGACGAGATCGTCACCCGGTTCGCTCCCCGCGGCGTCGAACTCGTGCGCCTCGCGCAGCGGTGCGGCAAGACCGCGGCGGAAAACGCCGCCAGGTCTCGCCTCACCGGGGAGATCATCGTCAACACCGATGCTTCGGTGCGGATCGACGTGGGAGCTGTGAAGCACCTCGTTGCCGCCTTCGACGACCCGTCGGTCGGTGTTGCCTCGGGGCGCGACGTGAGCGTCTCGAACGTCGATGACCGCCTCAATCCCGGGGAACAAGCCTACGTCGGCTACGAACTGTGGGTGCGTGATCTCGAGACCAGCCTGTCCGGCATCGTCGGGGCGTCAGGATGTCTGTACGCGATTCGTCGCGATCTGCATATGCACAGGATGCCGGAGGGGCTGAGCCGGGACTTCGGGGCGGCCCTTGTGGCGCGGGAACAGGGATACTGCGCTGTGTCGGTTCCCGCCGCGATTTGTTACGTCCCCCGTAGCGGCTCCATGCGGCGCGAGTACCGTCGCAAAGTACGCACGATGGCGCGCGGCCTCAGGACGTTATGGTACAAGCGCCGCCTGCTTAACCCAAGGCGTCACGGTCTCTTCGCGTGGATGCTGTGGAGCCACAAACTGTGTCGTTGGCTCGTGCCGTGGATGGCGCTCCCCGTGGCGGCGGCGCTCGCGTGGCTGGCGCCCGAGCGCCGCTGGGCCGCCGCGACGCTTGCGCTCGGCGGACTGGTGGCGCTGGTGACGGCGATCGGTTGGGTGTGGCCGGAGGGACGACCGGTCCCGCGGCTGATCGCGGTGCCCGCCTACGCCGTGAGTGGGAACATCGCCGCGCTGCAGGCCTGGATCAGAGCGTTGCGGGGGCAGGGAACAGCGCTGTGGGAGCCAACGCGCCGAGGTGCTTAGCCCTCGTGAGGTCGAATCCAGCCGAGCCGCGACTCTGCGCCGGCGTGCCACGCGCGGCGCGCCCGCACCAGCAGATCGCTCGCGCCGCCTGGGGCGTACGCGACGTTACTGACCGCGTCATAGCCGGTGCGCAGGCGGAACGCCGGAACGGCGCCAGCGGCGTCGCGCGAGCGGCGCTCCATCACGCCCCCGAGCCGCTCCGCGAGCTGGATCGCGCCGTGAGCGCCAGTCCGGGGCGCCACGACGGCGAACTCCGCGGCGGCGATCCGGCCCGGCACGTCCGAATGTCGGACGCCGCCCTTGATCGTCTGGGCGCAGAACGCGGTCACCGTGGGCAGCGCGCCGTCGTCCTCCACCTCGATGGCGAGCACGACGCACGCGAGCGCGCCGTGCGCCCGCACCGACAGCGCTCCCAACTCCTCGACGCGCCGCGAAAGACCGTGAAAGTTGTACAGGCCCGTCTCGCGATCGACGAGACTCGCCGACTGCATCTCTTCGGCCAGGGTCTTGAGCTGCGCGTATGCGTCGAGTTTGAGGAGCAGCTCAGCGACGTCAAGCGGCTGGCCGAGGATGTCGGAGGCGCCCGCGCGCAGCGCGGCGAGCCGGGCGTCGCTTGACGGCAGCTCGCCCGCCATAAAGATGGCCGTGTGGGGAGTGATGCGGGGCTCGCGTCGCAGCAGGCGGCACAACTCCGCCGGCTCGAGGTCGGGAAACGGGGCCGCGACCACGATCGCGTCGGGCGAAGTGTGGCGCACGGCTGCGAGCGCGGCTTGGGTCGATGGAGCCCGCAACACGGCGTACCCACCGGCCTCGAGCTGTCCGGCCACGGGGTCGAGGAGCTGCCCGTCCGCGCCGACGATCAGGACCACGGTCATATTGTGACTCCGCAACCGCAAGATTTGGTCCGACCATCCCTTGGGGTGACAGGGATTCCCGCTATGCCAGCCTGGGAATTGTCCCTACGTGGGGAGTTGCCAAATGATCATCCGAATGATCCTGGCCGACGACTAGGCGAGGGTTGGAAAGCGGTCGGGCTGCCCGTTTCACCAGCCGCCACGCCGACCAAGCATCACGGCAGGCGTGAGCAGCATGATCTTGAAGTCCTCCCACGCCGACCGGTGGCGGATGTACTCGAGATCGTAGCTCAGCTTCTCGCGGACATCGTCCACGCTGCTGTCGTACGCCCGGTTGATCTGGGCCCAGCCGGTGATTCCGGGCAAGACGCGCTGGCGCCGATGATATTCCTCGATCTGGTCGCGCAAGGACACAAAGATCGCGGGCTGCTCCGGGCGCGGTCCCACGACGTTCATATCGCCCACCAGTACGTTCCAGAACTGCGGCAGCTCGTCGAGCCGGAGCTTGCGCAGCACGCGACCCACCGCGGTCACGCGCGGATCGTCGCGCTGCGCCCAGACCTCGCGCGTCGGTCCGCCGTTCACGTGCATCGTGCGAAACTTGTACATGATGAACGTCCGGCCGCCGCAGTCAGCGTGGCGCCGGAAATTGCCCCCGCTGTGGCCGATCGCGCGACGATCGAGACCGACCCGCTGCTGCGTGAACAGCACCGGGCCCCGGGACGTAAGCTTGATCAGTACGGCGATTGCAGCCATCAACGGCAGGGCGAGCACCAACGCCACCGTCGCAATGACGACGTTGAGACTACGCCGACCCGCGTCGCAGCTCTGCGGTGCGAGGGCGACGGTCCAAGCGAACGGACGGAGTTGAGGCAGTGTCATGCCCGGGTCGAGCTGGGGCGAGTCCCCTCCCCACACACCCCGGCTCTCTCTGAGGAACAAGCGGGCCCTGACTGGCGGCGTGTCGCGAGCGCGCTGCTGCGCTTCAAATGGGTCGTCGTCCTCATGGTGATGCTGGGCCTGGGCGGGGCCTTCGCGGCGACCCGCGTGCTGCGTCCGATTTACAGGGCGCAGGCCAACGTCTGGGTCGACGTCCCGGATCCGCGCGGGAACGGCGGCTCCGACACGCGAGGGCCGATCCGCCAGGGCGCGCTGCTCGACGCCGATGCCTGGGTGGAGTTGCTGCGGTCGTACATCGTCTTAGACCAGGTTGTGCGAGACATGCATCTATACGTCGAGGTGAAACGGCCCAGCGACCGGCCGAGCTTCGACGGCTTCGGCGTGAGTGAGTCTTTCCGTCCGGGGGACTACCGGCTGACCGTCGGCGCCGACGGCAAGGGATACACGCTGGCTTCGGCCGAAGGCGTCGACCTCGGGCGGGGAACCCTCGGCGACTCGATAGGGAACCGGGTTGGCTTCCGCTGGGCCCCACCGCCGGGGAGCTTGCCCCCCGGTCGTACCATCGAGTTCGCCCTCGTACCGCCGCGCGACGCCGCCCTCCGGCTCGGCGAACAGTTGGACGTCCGGATGGACTTGAACGGCAACTTCCTGGCGTTGGAACTGCGGGGCCCGAACCCGGTCCTGATTTCCAGCATTCTGAACGCCGTGGCCCAGCGCTACGTGGAAGTGGCGGCCCAACTGAAGCGCCAAAAGCTCACCGAGCTGACAAAGATCCTCGAAGACCAGCTGACGACCGCTCAGCGGAATCTCGACTCTGCGGAAACCGCGCTGCAACAATTCCGCACGCGCACCATTACCCTGCCGTCGGATCAACCGGCGAATCGGAAAGCCGCTGCGGAGACCCGCGACCCGGTTCGCGCGAGTTTCTTCGACATGGCGGTCGAGCGCGACGAGTTACGCCGGGACCGCGACGCGATCGATCGCTTATTGGCCGGTGGTAGCGGCGGGGACGGGCTACCGACGGAGGCGTTGTCCGTCATCGGGTCTGTGCAGCATGCGCCCGAGTTGTCGAGTGCGCTCAAGGAGCTGAGCGACAAGCAGGCGCAGATGCGCATGTACAGGTACCACTACTCTGAGGCCTATCCGCCGTTGCAGCGGCTTGCGAGAGAGATCTCGGAGCTACAGCAGCGGACGATCCCAACGCTCGCGCGCGCGCTCTCGACGCAGCTGGCGGCACGGGAATCGGAACTGGGGCGACAGGTGGACGCTGCGTCCCGCGATCTGCGGCAGATTCCCGGCCGGACGCTTGAAGACGCCCGGCTGAGTCGCAACGCCGAGCTGAAGGAACAAACGTACACGGCGCTACAGCAGCGCTTCGATCAGGCCCGGCTGGCTGCTGAGGCCACCGTTCCTGATGTCCGGATTCTCGACCCGGCGGTGGTGCCGCAACGTCCAGTCAAGATTGCTCGTCACGGTCACGAGTCCCGGACCGGGCGACGGCAAGTCGTTCCTGTCCGCCAATCTCGCGCTCACGTTCGCGGACGCAGGACAGCGCACAGTGCTGGTGGACGGCGATATCCGGCGTGGCGTGCTGCACCGCCGCTTCAAGGCCAACCGCCAGCCGGGCCTGGTCGATTTTCTCGTTGGGAAGGCGGGCCGCGACGAAATCGTGCAGCGGACGTCGTACCCGCGCCTGGCGTTCATCGGATGTGGCACGCGCACGCAGCGCGCTCCGGAGGTGCTGGGATCGCCCGCAATGACTCAGCTGATCGCCCAGTTACGCGACCAGTATGACGTGATCCTGGTCGACAGCCCGCCGCTCACCGCCGGAGTCGATCCATTCATTCTGGGAACGGTGACAGGCTCAATGTTACTCGTGTTGCGGACCGGTCACAGCCAACGTGACATCACAGGGGCGAAACTCGAGGTGCTGGATCGTATGCCGATCCGGTTGCTTGGCGCCGTGTTGAACGACGTGCCACGGGGTGCCGCCTACGGCTACTACGCGTACTACTCCTACTATCTGCCCGGCTACGAGGCCGTGGAAGAAGCCGACGGCCGCCGTGAGTCGAGCCCGCAGGTCGTCTAGGCTCCTAATCTTGAAGGACGGAAGGACGTGATTATGAAGCGTTCCCTGTGGTCACTGATCGTCGGCGCGGCGCTGCTCGCCACCGGCGCGGTTGGGATACGGCAGGCGGCGGCGCAAGCACCCGCGACCGGCTTTCAGGTCGGGGATCGTGTCCTGCTCCGCGTGGAGGGTGACTCGGCCCTCTCGGATACCTTCACGGTCGTGGCGGGGCCCGCACTGCGGCTTCCAAACATCGGGGAAATTTCGCTCGCCGGCGTGCGCCGGAGTGATCTCGAGTCTCATTTGAGTCGCGAGCTGGGCCGCTACATCAATGATCCGGTATTGCAAGCGCGCGCCCTGATCCGCGTGTCCGTCGTCGGCGAGGTGACGCGGCCTGGATTCTATGCCGTTCCCATCGACTTGGTGCTGGCGGACGCACTGATGCTCGCGGGTGGCGCCACCAAGGATGCCCGCGTCGATCGGCTGGACATCCTGCGGGGCAACTCGTCGTTGTGGAGCGGGGACCGGCTCCAGACGGCGATCGCGCGGGGCGCGACGTTGGACGAGCTCGGCATCCGCGCCGGCGATCGCATCCAGGTGCCGGGAAAAGGCGATTCGGAATCGAAGTGGCGGATCGTCGGCATCTTCACAAGCCTCGCGACGGCGATTGCCGTCGTCGCGTTGTCCCATCGGTGAGACCGGACCCCATCCGCTTTGTTGCACGCAGGCGATACACCGTCGCAGCAGTGGCGTAGCGCTGGCGCCGCAGCTACGCGACGGCTGCCGCGTTCCACTCTGCAGGTGTTGGCGCGAACCTTGCCCCGCGATGCCGCGTGATGGGCGTGGTGCTCATCCTACACGGAGACGTTTCTATGTTCAGGTGGACAACGGTTTGGGGAGCGGGTGCATTGGCGGTACTCGCCTTGGGGTGCAGTGAGTCCGCCGGTCCCGAGCGCAACGCGCGCCGACCCGCTGAGCTTGCCGCCGCTGCGGGGACGGGCATCGTCCTCGACCAATCGGCCGGCGTGGCGGGCGAGACCGGCATCGAGATCGGCCAGGGGTTCAACCCCACCAACCCGCACCGCGGGGACGCGATTGTTGCG
>WNGI01007098.1_pt1 | contig 16390 bp, 13 predicted proteins | sample 5400621 | NCBI WGS metagenome assembly WNGI01 (sample SAMN13153374, study PRJNA577476) | soil metagenome | isolation source: 20 cm soil or saprolite under Garry oak tree replicate 1 | place: USA:California | collected 2016-06-15 | reverse complement strand
CACTCCGACTCCTACGCCTACTCCGACCCCTACTTCCACGCCAACTCCAACCCCGACACCGACTTCAACGCCCACACCTACACCGACGGCGACACCCACTCCGACTCCTACCCCCACCCCGATTCCGATCGTTACTCCCCCTCCTTCGCCTACGCCGTCACCAACAGCTACGCCGATAATGACGCCAGCTCCTTCTCCAACGCCGACTCCGTATCCGAGTTCGGGTACTGTATCGTTTACGCTCGGACCGAAGTGCTCAATGAGCGTGGTGGACGTTTACGTCTACGTCACGTCTGGCCAGCCGATCGTGAATTGTTTGGTCAAGGTAAAGCAGAGCCACGGCGGCTGGGTGTGGCTGCCTCTGAACCATATTGGCGGCACTGAATGGTCGAACGCGATAGCTGTTGCGCAGGGCGGGAAAGTGGTTTTCCAAGCAACAGACAACACCGGGCGCACGGTCATATCACAACCAATCAGTTGGGATTTCGGCAGCTGGACTCTGACACCGGCTCTTACTCCAACTCCAGTTCAAAGCCCCACACCGTCGCCTGCGCCGACGTCGACCCCGGTCGTCAGCTCGCCAACACCAAGTCCGACCCCCGGCCGGAATGCACGAAAGCGCAAGATAAAAGCAGCACGGATGCGCGCCATCAAGGATGCCGAGGAGCAACCATCCCGCCCACCTGGCACACTTATGCCGATAAGGGAGCAGTAAGAAGAACTTCAGGCGCCATTTCCTGGCGCCAGTTATTCCCCTGCTGCGAAGTCGTTACTAGCTCCTCAGAATTTCCGAGGGAAACAGCGAGCAGAAAGCTTGTGGTCCCTCAGGGCAAATTATAAAACTCGATCAGGGCAACACCCGTGGTTCCGTTTTTCCCGGCAACAATGGCGGTGTAGCTTCCCGGCGCAAGCAGCGCAAGGATGGCAGATTCAAGATTGTTCGCGGGTGCCTTGCCAGTCGCCGCAATGTCTGCCTGCTGCGAATCCTTCCAGTTGTCATTATTAGCGATGACGTTTCCGTTGGCATCGCGCAATGAGAGCGTCGGATTAGCCAGTGGGGTAGCAATTCCAAAGCTCGCAAGCGATGGACCAAGCGCACGCACGAGGACACGCTGCAAACTTGCGGCGTTGCCACCGATGATGATGCCTCCAATCAGGACGTCGCTGCCAGTCCCAACAAATGCGCGCGCGCTTAAGTTCGTCGGCTGCGCGTTCACATTCGGATCAACATCGTAAACTTCCGCCAGGCCGATGCCGGTGGTCATCGCCTTGCCTTGGAGGAAGGCGGTGTAGGCGCCGGGGACGAGGCTGATCAGAATCGCGGCCTCGAAGTCATTCGGCGGGGCCAACCCCGTCGCCTGAATCTGCGTCTGTTGCGTGGCTTTCCAATTGTCGTTAGCTGCAATAAGTGCGCCGGTGTGATCGTATAAGGAAAGGGTCGGATTGGCCAGGGAACCGGGAACGCCAAAGGAAGCCAGGGCCGGCCCAAGCCCGCGAATAAGGACCCTTTTGTTTTCCGTCCCTCCAATAATGAAACCGGCGATCAGGATCCGTTCGCCGGTGAAAACGTGAGCCCGCGCCGAAAAATTTTGAAAGAATGGCCTGCCATCGAAAAGGCGGACGATGTTGTCCCGCAGTTGATTGTCATAGCTGGTAAAGACACCCGCCGCTAAAACGCGACCGAATTGTTGCAAGGCGAGACTGCGCACCTGGGTTGCGTCATTTGTCAGGGAACCGACGCACCCTGCCCCCGGATCAAAGGTCAGATCGACTGACCCATTTGTATTCAAGCGCGCGATTCTATTACGCCCGACTCCGTTTATTCCGGTGAAGAATCCGCCCACGAGAATGCGATCGTCCGGTTCGACCGCAAGCGATTGAATCCAATCGTTGGGCGCCGGATTAAACCCGAAATCGAGCGAGCCGTCACCAAAGACGCGTGCGATAAAGGTGCGATTGATTCCGGAGTATTGAACAAAACGGCCGCCGAGCACGATCTGGCCGTTATGTTGCAATGCCAGCGCGAAAACATTTCCACCAGTGCCGACACCCGAATCGAATGAAGGATCGAGCACGCCATTCCCCAGCACCCGCGCCACTCCACCACGGGCAAAACCATTGTAGCCGATAAAGGTGCCGCCAATGAGAATTCGACCATCCGGTTGAATGACAATCGCATTAACGTCGCCGTTCGGTCCGTTGCCAGGATCAAAACTCAAGTCAACGCTGCCGTCATTGTTAAGCCGGGCTAGATTGAACCGTTGGGTCAGATCGACCTGGGAAAATTGCCCGCCGACAATAATGCGGCCATCAGTTTGCAACGCCAGCGCGAGCGCAGCGTTGTTGATCCCGTTGCCGAGGCCGAAGGTTTGATCGACACTTCCGTTCGCGTTCAGTCGGCAAATGCCATTGTGCGTCAAGCTGTTAAAGCTTGTAAATCGTCCGGCCACGATGATGCGGCCGTCAAATTGAAGAACAGCCGCGGTAATCTCGCCGTCGGCTCCCGTGCCAGGATTGAAGCCGGTGTCCAGCGAGCCATCAAAGTTGAAGCGTGCGATCCGATTACGCGGGACATTGTTGGCGAAAGTAAAACGGCCGGCAGCAATCACTTTTCCGTCGGGCTGCGGAATGACGACATTTACGGTGTCGTTCGTCCCAGGAGCGGGGATGAAAGTGGTGTCGAATTGACCGGGCGTGGGCGTGGGCGTGGGAGTTGCGGCGCAGACGGCACAAATGGACCCGCTGAGGAGGAGAGCGAAAATAAGAAGAACGCGACGAAACGGCGATTGCTGCACTGGAAAAAGCATAGCATTAGCCTCTGATAATTTCCATAATTAGATTTAGATCATATATAGTTCGACTCGATTCATTGCGGCGGTTCAAAACCAAAATAAGTTTCACCACCGCCGGTCCGCTAGCGCATCTTTACATAACGAACCACGCTGTCGCCCGCGCCAGTGCCTCAGTTTTATCACGAATTTCAGGGATGAGGTAATCGCAATCGCGAAATGCGCGTTCGGCGAGAGAAACGGGGTTTCAACAATAGAAGCATTTCCAAACTGGAGTTTGGGAACGAGAAGGCCCAAAGCGCCAGGGGCTGGCACAGTTCAAGACACTTCGCGAATTGCGGACCGCTTCGAACCCGCGCCAGCTTTTGGGCTGCGGCAGTCTTCTGCCGCTTTCTGCGCAGGAATCACACAACAAGGTGACCTAAAAGTCGGCCCGGGCTGAGACGCACGCCATTATTTCCCGCCGAAAAATTTACGGAACGATTGAAAAAGTTTCGGGATCGCTTTCGGGATCGATTCGATGCGCTGTGCGAACTCGGTCGGTTCGCCGCCATGAACGGGGCAGGTTTGCGTGGGAACTTTATCAGCGGGCAAAACGATTTCGTAAGCAGCACCCGACATTTGGCATCCGGTCGTAGCCAGGGCATTCGAAACCGCGCAAACGGTTACACGCGCCATCGGCATCGTCGGCTCGAGCGCCTTGGCCGGGTAACGCGTCGCCGATTTATTCATCACCTGCACCCAGACCGGCAAGGCCAGCGCCGCGCCGTAGCCGCGCGGAATGATCGTGGTCGGTTGATCAAACCCAACCCAGACTCCACAAGTCAACGCGCTGGTGTATCCGATAAACCATGCATCCTTATAATCGTTAGTCGTTCCGGTTTTGCCCGCGGCCGGAAGTTTGAACCCAAGTGAACGCGCACTCGCTGCCGTGCCATGCGTTAATACTTCTTCCATCAATTGTGAAGTCATCCAGGCCGCGCTCGGATCGAGCGCCGGGGCGGAAAGATGGGCGGCGCGATAAATCGGCTGATGATTCTGATCGTCGATGCGCTCGATGATATAACTTTGTTTGCGAACCCCGGCGTTTGGAAAAGCGCTGTATGCGCTGGTCAGATCTTTTAGGTTTGTTTCAAACGATCCGATGTAAATGGCTGGTCCGTGCGGCGCTTTGTCGTTCAGGTTTAACGTCGTTGCGATCTTTTGCACTTGGTCGAGTCCGGCGAATTGCCCGATCCGCACGCTCATGGTGTTACGCGAATGGATCAGGCCGTAGGACGCGGGTTGAATCCCGCTGTAGGTGCCGTCAGAATTTCCCGGCGCCCAATTTCCCGCGCCTTCGATCTCACCGGGCTGAATGGGGCCGTCGCTGATCGCCGCGCCCGGGAGCAGGCCATTGGTAAAGGCGAGCGTATAGACAAATGGCTTGAAGGACGAGCCGGTCTGACGATTGGCTGGCGGAAGCGCGCGATTGAATTTGCTCTGCGAATAATCGCGACCGCCCACGAGCGCACGAATGCCGCCGCTGGCATTATCGATCGCCACCACCGCGCCTTCCAAATAAGGCATCGAGCTATCTTCGCCCTCTTCCGGCAGATGATAGTTCGCTTTTAGTGGATGATGAAAATTCGATTGGTGTTCAATTCTCGTTAGGGTCGATTCCAATGCCTGGGTAGCAACCGTTTGCACAGCCGGGTCGAGCGTGGTGTAAATGTAGAGGCCTCCCTGATCCACCTGGTCCGGCGTCAGCAACACATTCAAGTCGCGCTGCACCGCATCCATCGCATAATTTTCCTGGATCATCGGCATCTTCTTCGGATGCGGATTGATGTGCGACGATTTCGCCTGTTGTGCCTGAGCGATGGAAATCTTTTTCAATTCCACCATTCGATTGAGCACAGCGTCGCGCTGCAATGCCGCGCCATCGGGATTGCGTAATGGCGAAAACCGATTCGGACTACGAATCAAACCCGCCAGCACAGCGGCCTCAGATAAGTTCAATTTCGAGGCGCTCTTTCCGAAGTAGGCTTGCGAGGCCGTTTCCACTCCGTAACAGCCTGCACCGAAGTAAATGCGGTTGATATAAAGCTCGAGAATTTGCTGCTTGGTAAACTCGTGCTCAATCCGCAACGCCACCATCGCTTCCAGCAATTTGCGGTTGATGGTGCGCCCGCCGAGGGGAAGCGAATTGCGGGCAAGCTGCTGAGTAATGCTGCTGGCGCCTTCCCTGGCCGAACCACTCAACAAATCGCGGACCAAGGCGCGGCCGATCCCATAGAAATCGATTCCGTTATGTTGAAAAAAACGAGTGTCTTCACGCGCCAGCAGCGCATCGATAAAGGCCGGCGCAACTTCATTGAGCGAAACGATGAGCCGGTTCGCTCCTGCAAGTCGGCTATAAATTTTTCCGTCAACATCGAAAACGGTATTGCGTTCCGGCATTTCCCCGACCTTCTTCATGTCGAAGGTCTGTGCCCAGGCAGAGTAGAAAATCAAAACGCCAAGGGCGCCGCCACCGATTAGGGTAACGAGGGAAATCTTCCAGCCCCATCGCCAGAGCCGGCTCGATTTTTTTTTGCCGTTGCCAGACGATTTCTTAAAAACCTTCATCGCGAAAGCTTTGACAATTTAGCGATAGATTTCGCAGATAAAACCTCAAGTTGCGTCGAGCGGATAAAATCACCCGTCATCCCGAGCGCAGTCGAGGGATCCCGTCATGAAACCTTTAAGATAACTTCCACAGGATCCCTCGACTGCGCTCGGGATGACGGTGGGTGACGAACTAAAAACTAATCTGGACGTTGCTCTCGTGCTGTTCGGTCGCGCACGGGGCATTGAGCGGAACGTCGGTCACTGCATCGCTCGGCTGCACAATTCCGCTTTCGAGCAAATACTGCTCGACTTCTTCGCCGCTGACATCGGCCAGCATTTTCTCGTTAATCTCGACGCAGGGAGAAAGTGGCTGGCCACTTTTCGTCTCCATTTCCCAGCGAAAAGCCGGATTCGCGATGATGTCCTTTTCGGTATAGGGCAAACTGTATTTGTTAAGCACAGCCCGAACGCCAGCGCTCCAGCCGCAATACGTTTTGAGGTAGGCGGTGATCTGAGGTTTTTCCATGATGAGAACTTACCGTCATCCCGAGCAAAAGCCAGCCCTGAGCGAAGTCGAATGGGTCGAGGGAGCCCGTCGCATTACCTTAAAGGTTTTGTAACGGGATCCCTCGACTTTACTGGGGACGACATTTCACTGAAGAAGGCCGGGGGCCCCGACGTTTTCCCGCACAGCCCGTGCAGGGCCCCGGCGCATCCTTCTCCACCAACGCGATGTGCTCCCATCGTCAGATCTTGTGTTGCACTGGCTTCAGCCAGGCGTGCAATTTTTGCAATCCAAGCTCGAGACGCGTCTTCACCGTTCCCAGCGGGTTTTTAGTGCTGGCGGCGATCTCGCGATGACTCATTCCTCTGAAAAACGATAGCTCCAGCGCCTGGCGCTGAAATTCCGGCAAGGCGGACATCTGTTCGCGCAGATAACGGCGCAGATCGGCCCGTTCCATTTCCTCATCACCGTCTACCGTCGTGCTGGCACCACCGGGCAATTCGCTTATTTGCTCCTGATAGCGATCTTTTACTCGAATGTAGGCTTGCCGCCGGCGCAGCCGATCAATTGCGCGCCGCCGTGTAATAGTCGTTAGCCAGCCAAGCGGCTTTCCCACACGCGGGGCGTAGTTCTGCGCCTGCTTCCAAATCTGCAACAACGTCTCTTGCAAGACGTCTTCCGCTTCGGCTTGCTCGTGAATCACGCTCTCGATGATGGAGCGCAAAGTCTCGCCGTGTCGTTGATACAAAGCTTCGAGCGCATTTTCGTCCCGATCTGTAATCGCGCCCATCAGCGCCTCATCGGTGGCCGCGCTAAAACTTCTCACGTCCTGAGTTGGTTCGATCATATTTGTTGGCACTGGGGAGAGGATGGTTCCGATCCACCGTTTGAGCTCAGTGCTCGCCACCAATTTTCCGAGTTCGTATCGGAAAGATGATGGTTTTCCGGATAGACCCATTGATGAATTCCTGAGGAACAGTCTCTGGTGGGACAATTCAGTTTGAATTCCTTGCCCTCCTGCGAAATCTCAACCTCGTGACCGGAAAAAACTCGGCCGCACACAACGCAAATGCGATTGTCATCAAGTGAGCGCCATTCATGAAAATGGTCGTTAGCACGCAGAACGTCTAATCGATCTGTCGACTGCCGGGGCCAATTCATCGCGCCTCCATGTTTAAATAGAGTCAGGTCGCCAGCAATCGGGCGGGATAACGATTACGAGGTCAGGAAAATCCTGACCCGAAAAGTGAATAACTTTCTTCCTCTCTGGCGCTTGGAGCGCGAGCGGGCATCCAATATTTTCGCGATGCGCGTTACCTGATTGAATGAGCAGGCAGCAATTGGAGCGCGGTATCCGACACTCCGATCCGTGGATGAGAGATCGGATGGAACGTTATTGCACTCTCCACCCGCGCAGTCCGAGCGCTGTCCGCCGACCACAACTGAGCCGCCGTCGAGGCACATTCGTCGTCTTGCTTGGACACAGCCTGGAAAATGGAATTGTCGGCATTGGCAACACGGTCGAAAACGCGCTCCGGGCGTTCGATCTGCAATATTTGCGGGCACTCGAACCGCAACCGAACGGCTTTGAAATTGTAGGTAGGAAATCTTAAACAGATCGCTTGGCGTCGTAACTCGTAATTTCCATATTTTGTTGAATATCCTGGCGCTCTCGTTCGTCTTACACTGTTAAAGCCTGCGTCTTTCAGATCGAGGGGTCTGTCCGGCAAGCGCCGATCACACTTACCGCGTAAAAGGGATAATCGATTGGTGGTGCGGGAGATTCACTCGGTCGGGTGTAGGCAAGTTGGGAAAAGAGAAAGGGAAAAATGAAGAAAGTTATATTAAGCATGGCGTTGGCGTTGGCGGCCCCCTTGGCGTGGGCGCAGGTATCGGAAACGACGACCACTACGACCACAACCGAGGGAAGCGGAACCATCACTGAGTTCACTCCCGGCAGCACCATTGTGCTGAAAGAGACAGCGGGTCCAAAACATTACCGCTTTGGGAAAAAGGTCGTTTACGTGACCAGGAGCGGCAAAGAGCTCGATGAAGCAACCGTTCGCACCAGAGTGAAAGTCGGGGTGCCAGTGCGTGTTCATTACGCCGGCGAAGGCGACAGCATGCTGGTTGATCGAGTTGTTGTCGACGAAGATTAATTCGTAATCTTCTAAGTTTAAACGCGCTTATCCGTTCCGCCGTTGGCTGGAACGGCAGGCGCGTTTTTCTCTGTACGCCTATGAGTGTAGCACTTAGCGCGAAAATTCAGCTTAGGAATTCTGCGATCGGCGCCATCCGCTCGATATGAGCACAGAAAATCTTAAGAGCAGCCAGGATCGGGACGGCCAGGATCACACCGACAATGCCCCACATCCAGCCCCAGAACGTAAGTGAAATCAGGATGATCACCGGGTTTAAAGTGAGAGATCGCCCCATCACCCATGGGGTGATGAAGTTTCCCTCGAGCGCGCCGCAAGCGAGATAGACCGCCGGGAAAAGGAGCGCGTAACTAAGGCTATCGAAGCTTAAGACGGCGCCGATGGTCATGCAGATCATACCGGTGAGCGCCCCGAGATAAGGAACAAAATTCAAAACGCCGACCATCACCCCCCACATGATCGGGTTGCGTAGCCCGAGCAGCCCGACCGTTGTCCCGACCGCAATGCCGAGGCAAGTGTTGATGATTGTGATGGTCAACAGGTAACGCGACACATGCGACTCGATGTCATGCGCGATCGAGACCGCGGTTTTCTTGTCCGAGAGCGTAGGCATTAACTTGATGACCTTGCTCATAAACACTCCGTCATAAACAAGAAGGAAATAGAGGAGGATGAAGAGCAAAACGGCACCGGCAATAAATTCGGGAGTGCGCATATAGAGCGTCTCGGTCAGGGGATGCCTCTTCACTTCCACGGCCGTCTTGGTCGGTGAATCCGGGGTTGCGAGTTTTTCGATCTCGCCACTGGCCTGCGCCACCTGCGTCATCGATTTCTTCAACGGCATCAGCTTGTGCTGGAGTTCGGAGAATCCGGTGGGAGCTTTTTCCAGCCAGCTGGCGATGGGCGCCATGAGCGAGGAGACGCCGTAGCCGATGAGCGCGAGCAGCGCCACAAGAATGACCGCAGCACTAATGATGGGAGGAATTTTTACACGCGCCAACGCGCGTACGACCGGGCGAAAAAGGTAGCTTAAAAGGAGTGCGAGCACGATTGGCAGCAGCACCGATCGCATAAAATACATCGTGTAAAAAATCGCGAGCACAAATAGCCCGGTAAGTGCGATCGAACGAACATCGAATGGTTTTCGTAATAATTCGCCGATGCTCAGGCGCGCGCGGGAAGTGACCTTCTCCGATTCGCCCGGATCATCGAGAATCGGTGCTTCGTTTTTCAGTTTAGCGGCAGGTGAGTGCATCCTTCGACAGAAGTCGGGTTTAAATTAATTCCGAGACGAAACAGCTCCTTGTTCCGGCAACCTTCGGGCGTGTGGATAATCGACAATCAGCTGTCGCGACTTCCGATCGAACGCCCGCAATTTCGCCACCAAGTTCATGGGTACTCTCCGCCATTTCGCATCGGGCATAGATTTTGCGCGTGGTGCGCGCAATTCAGGGTGCGCAGCGAGATCGCAGGACAAATCCTGCGTGCACAGATTGCTAAGGCGAGACCCCGTCGAACCATCGGTAAGCTACCTTTGGACACGCGATTTAGTCCATTTGTGGTAACATTCCCCTCGACAAGGAATTGCCTGCCATGAAGAGAACAACCAGGACAGTAAAACGCAAACTAAAGCGCGCTTATAGCAAGCTTGGGACATCGGCTGCGGGAATCGCGCGCGAAGTCATTCGGGCGGACATGAAGAAAATAAAGGGAGAATCCCGTGGACTGGTAAAATTTTCAGCTAACGGAGCGGCAAGAAAAAATGGCGCGACCGGGCATTCGGCTAATACGCCTGTCTTCAAACATCCCGGGACAGCACTGGAAGCGGCCATTCAACGTTATGTCGATCTGTTCGATTTTGCGCCGATCGGTTATGTCAGTTTCGACCGCGTCGGTCACATTGAAGAGATTAACGTCGCCGCAGCGCGACTTCTCGGCGTCTCGCGCAAGAGACTAATCGGAACGCCGTTTGCGCTACACGTTACAAAGGAAGACTCCGCACTTTTTTTAAATCATCTTCTTCGGTGCCGCTTATCGGTCGAAACAGAACTGCTGCTGAAAAAACGAAATGGTGAAATCGTCGTCGCCCATTTGGCCAGTTCTCCCATGACTTCGTCGATGCGAGACGGAATACTGCTTTATCAAACCGCAATTATAGATCTTACCGAACGAAAGCAGGCAGAAGAAGCGATCCGTCACTCGGAAAAGCGTTATCGCACCTTGTTCGATCTGGTGCCGGTCGCTGTTTATACCTGCGATGCCAAAGGCCTGATTCAAGAGTACAACCAGCACGCGGTGGAATTGTGGGGACGCGAGCCTAAGAGGAATGATCCGAGTGAGAAGTTTTGCGGTTCATTCAAGATTTTTTATCCGGATGGCCGTCCGATGCCACACCACAAGTGCCCAATGGCACGGGTCCTTCGCAACGAAAAATTGAAAGCGACTGATTTGGAAATATTAGTCGAGCGATCAAGCGGCGCCCGGCAAAACGTTCTCGTTAGTCCGACCGCCCTGAGGAACGGACAGGGAAAAATAGTCGGGGCGATTAATTGCCTGCACAACATTACCGTGCGTAAACGCACGGAAAATGCATTGCGCGAATCGGAAGAACGCTCTCGTGCCGTTATCCACCAAAGCACCGCTGGAATAGCGGGCACTGATTTGACGGGACACATCATTTTTGCGAACGAAAAATTCTGTTCAATGCTTGGCTACAAGGAGCGTGAGCTCGTCGGCAAAACCATTTTTGAGATCACACCCCCCGGCGACATTCCACAGAGCCGGCGACTTTTTCGCCGGATCGTCACTAAAGCGGAGCCGTATCAGCTCGAAAAACGTTATCGTCGCAAAGATGGATCTACTCTGTGGGTCAGCGTCAGTGCATCGCCATTGCGTAATGCCGTAGGCAAAACCCAATCGGCGGTTGCGATTATTATCGACATCAGCGACCAAAAAAGAGCTCAGGCTTTCCTGGAAGATCGTGCCCGTGGACTAGAAGGCGAAATCCTCGCCATTAGCGACCGCGAACAACGCCGGATCGGCCAGGATTTGCACGACAGCCTGTGCCAGCATCTTACCGCCATCGCTTATATGGCGCGTTCGGTCGCACTGCGGCTTAAGAACCATCGAGTCATTGAAGTGGAACACATTGAAAGAATCGCGGAACTGATCAATGACGGGGTGACCGAAGCGCGCACCATTGCCCGTGGCTTGCATCCGGTGGAGGTGGAACCGCCGGGCTTGGTCACGGCGCTGGCAACACTGGTTAAGCAGCCGCATTGGCCCGTGCGGTGCCGGCTCGAGGCCGACGAAGAAATCTCCGTTCAGGACTCGACCGTGGCTCTGCATCTCTACCGGATCGCACGCGAAGCCTTAATCAATGCGAACAAACATGCCCGCGCGCGCGAAATTATTGTACGTATGAAACGTTCGACCAAAGGAATCGAACTGAGTGTAATCGACGATGGTGTTGGAATTGCGGCTGATTCCCCCCTCGGGTCGGGCATGGGCTTTCACATCATGGAATATCGCGCCCGTTCCATGGGGGCGCGGCTGGAGGTCAAGCCATTAAAGCCGCATGGGACTCGTGTGACTTGTTATGTGCGGAAATGAAATCGACAGCACGTGCCGGGAGACAAGGAAATCGCAGAGAGCGCAAAGGTTCTGTCCCCGCCGCTGCGCCCGCATCCGGGCCCATCGCCACGGATTTGTTTTCCAGCGGCGTCGTCGATAATCCAAAATCGGATTTGCCGCAAGCGATCCCGATCCTGATCGTCGATGATCATCCGCTCTTTCGGCACGGCCTTGCTCAGCTGATCAACTCTGATGACGCCTACTCCATTTGTGGCGAGGCGAGCAGTGCTCCCGAAGCGATGACGCTGGTGCGCAAATTGCGGCCCAAACTGGCGATCGTGGATTTGGGCCTGAAAGGACCGAGCGGAATCGAATTAACAAAATCATTGCGGGTTGAATTTCCAAAGATGCCGATCCTGGTGTTGTCGATGCACGACGAACCGACTTACGCGGTGCGTTCCCTTCGCGCCGGCGCCAACGGTTATGTGACCAAGCAGGATGCGCTTGGCAGCGTTCTCATTGCCCTGCGCGAAGTACTCGACGGTCGCGTCTATCTCAGCCCTTCAATGGCCAGTGAAGTGATTTCCAATGTTGTTCTAACGAAACGAGAACCGGGGGCAGATCCAACAGACAACTTAACTGATCGTGAGCTGGAAATTCTCGAGCGCATCGGCAAAGGCGAAGAAGTGAAAGCCATCGCCAAAACATTACACCTCAGTCCAAAGACAGTCGAAACGCATCGCACGCATATTAAAGAGAAGCTAAGGCTCGATAACGCACGGCAGGTTGCGCGTTATGCCGTTCAGTGGGTAAGCGCCCGCGGCGTCTGATTCCTGCGAAACGAAAAAACGCCGGTCATCCCGAGCGAAGTCGAGGGATCCCGATGCGTTACCTTGAAGGTTTCATGGCGGGATCCCTCGACTCCACATCGTTCAGCTCGGGATGACGGACAATGCGCATTGAGCGACTCGATTAGCGCAAGAGTGCTAGGAAGAAAACGAATTTGGTCTTACTACGCCGCCGCCGTTACTTGCTGGATCGTCTCCTGCAATTTCTGCACATCGATTGGTTTGGTCAGATGCGCGGAAAAACCGGCCCGGCTGCTGCGCTCCAGGTCTTCTTCCATCCCATAACCACTGATCGCTATGCCCTTGGCGTCGCTAATTTTGGCCAGTTCTCGCATCACCTGAAAGCCATTGCCATCCGGAAGACCAAGATCGCTAACGAGAAGGTCGAGCGGAGTTGTGCGCAGTACCTCCAACGCCTGACGCACCGTGGAGGCAGTAACGACCTCGTGCCCATTATGCCTTAGCAACTTGCTCATGACCGTCGCCGTATTGTCGTGGTCTTCGACAATCAAAATATTTAATTTTCGCGACGAAACCGTGGCAGGTTTGCGCTGGATAGGAGCGATAACACTCAGAGCGGGAACCGTTTTCAATTCCACCGTAAAAACCGCGCCCTGTCCGCTCGCTTTATTAGTGGCCTTGATTCTTCCCTGATGCATTTCCAAGACCGCTTTGCAGATCGCCAGGCCCAGGCCAAGACCTTCGCCGCTTCTGGTCCCCTGCTCGAAGGCGGTAAACAATTTCGGCATCAGCTCCGAGTCGATTCCGCAGCCGCTGTCGCTAATTTCAAAAATCACACGGTCTGGCGCCACATCGTATGAACGGACCGCAACCTCACCATTTTCAGGCGTGAATTTGTAAGCGTTTTTCAACAGGTTCCAAAAAACCTGCTCGATGCGCGTAGGATCGGCCATGATCTGATGGTTGCTGGCCGTCAGATCAACCGAAAGCTGCAAATTTTTTGCGAATAACTGGCTACGGACAATTTCCAGAGCGTGATTCAGTAATGCATCCGCACGACACGGCTGAAGATTCATCTGAAGTTTGCCGCGAGCGATCCGGGTAAGATCAAGCAGATCGTCGATCAGTCGCGCTTCCATTTCGATATTGCGGCAAATCATCTTCAAACCCTGCTGCATTTCCGGATCGACATCCTTGTCTTCGGATGCCGAGCGAGCCCACATCAGGACTGGGTTTAGCGGGGTCCGAAGTTCATGGCTGAGCGCCGCTAAAAAACGGTCTTTTGCCTGGCTTGCCATCACGGCAGCTTCTTTCTGCCGGCGAAGCTCCTCTTCCGTGCGCTCACGCTCGAGGTAAAGGCCAACTTGAATTCCCAAAGCACCGGCAAGTCGCAGAAGGTCGTCGTCCGGCGGCACCACCTCGTCGCTGTAGAGCTCAATTACGCCATTGATTCCGGTCGAACCCATTAACGGAAAAACAAACGCGGCCTGCAATCCACTCATCCGCGCGAACAGCGCCCGCGGGAAGTTGGTTTCCGTCTCGAGATTAGGTAACCAGGTGGGCACGCGTGAAACGAGAACGCGTCCCGGCAATCCCTCGCCGCTGGAGAACACGCGACGCCTGGTTTCGGATTCGAATTCGTCGATATCACGCTCGGGTGATCTCCAGGTCGAATGGCAAAGAAGCTTTCCATTTTTATCCAAGACCCAGAGCGCGGCAAAGAGCCAGCGGCCGCTTCGTGCAATGGTGCTGAGAATTTTCGGGCCGAGTTCGATCAGCGGCGCCTGACCAGAGATTAGAGTGGCGATGGCGTACTGTGCGGCACGACGTGCCTGACTGCGCACACGCTCGCTGATATCGCGCACATAGGCGGTAAAGACCGTTTTCTCGTTCACCTGGTACGGGGTAATAGCCAGCTCGACCTCCAGTCGGGAACCGTCCGAGCGCAGAGCAGGCATTTCGATGCGCCTGCCCAGTAATGAGCCGTCGCCAGTGGCGCGGTATTGGGCCATCCCGGTGCGATGTCTGGCCCGCAATTCCCTAGGGATAATCAAGTCCGCCATTTCCTTGCCCACCGCTTGCGCGCGCGAATAACCGAACAAACGCTCGGCCGCGATGTTCCATTCCTGCACGCGACCGTCATCGCCAACGACAATGATGGAATCGAGGGCCGCATCGAGGATCGACTGGCTGTTTTGTTCACTGCCGGCGAGCTCTTTCGCTTTCTCAGCAGCGAACTGTTGCGCCGATTCTACCAGCAGATCGCTAAAAAACTGGTGAATGATAGTCTCGGTGCTGGCTCGCGCCGAGGCATCGAATTCAGGTAGTTCGCGGGCAAAGGCGTCCAGGCAATCAACAGAGATTATCTGCCAGATGTGCCCCAGCCCGCGAACGATCTTGTCGAGAGTGTACCCTGGTTCCCAGCGATGCTGCGGGTGCGTATCGGCGGAGCGCTTTTTGTTATTTCGACGGGGTTTTCCCGCTTTTTCGAGAAGTTTGCCCAAGTCCTGGCAAAGAGTCGGCAGATAATTGGCCAACTGTTGGTGAGTGGTGTTGCCTGAAAGTGCCAGCTCAGGCTGCCCATCGGTCGTTTTATTCCATCGATCGGCAATCCATTCCGTACGATCGGAGATAAAACGGCCAAATTCCGATAATGGATTCACGGTGGGACAGGGGTTTCGCTATTCGATCTAAGATTCGTCGAGCATATGCGGTGTCTTTTGGCTTTAAAGACCCGCGAAGTACTTCGTAATCAACGATTGCGCGTTTTCCCCCAGCGCACGCACTCCGGCTTTGCTCTGCAGCAGCTTTAACAACAACGATCGTGCTTCCTTTTTCTCTCCCTCGGAAATGCTTGTCTGCCCGATCGCGAGGATGATCTGCTCAAACGCATCCTTTAATGCCTGCATCTCTGCCCTTGGCATCTTTATTTCTTGCGGGCCGCCAACCCCAGCCCGCCGGCTTTCATCGAAAGTGATTCGAATTGGCGACGCTGCGCTGCTGTTCAGAACGTGCATTCCAAACTCGTTCATCCGGGCAAAGCCCCCCAGCAAACCCATCCCGCTTTTATCTTCAATCGGCTTCCAATCGATCAGACCGTACTCGGCCAGTTGAGCGAGTGCCTGAAGCCAGTCGCGATTGTTTATTCCTTCAGGCGCCGGCACGGCCCGCTCCGCCGCGCCGAAAGGAAGAAAACCTTCGCCGCGTCGTTCATACAAAAGTTGCAACACGCGTCCTCTCACCACGGAATCTTTCATGCGGATGAATATGGTTCGCGGCTCGAAGTTGAACAACTGATCTTCGAACCCCCCGGCGCGACCACCGTTTAGATAACTTCGCTCGCCAAATGATTCTCTGGCGATGCCCTTCGCCGCAAGCTGAAGCTTGGAAAAGAAATTTTGTGATTTGATGCAAACGATTTAGGAACCCGTGCGATGGTGAGAAATGTTAGATTCGGCCTCGCACTTCTGCCGGCTCAAAAACAATCAGCCGCCGCGGACCGAATTAACCGAAGGGGCCTCGAAAATAACCGGCGAGGGCCAGATGAACTGCTGAGCCGTTCTTATGGAGCTGGAAACTGTCGACCGGAAATTGCCCGCGACGATGAATTTCTGGCGACAGATTTTGGAAGACCGGGCGCTGCGCGACTTGGACGACCTGGCGAAACTCATCATCGGGTGCGAAATCATTGTCGCGCTCGATGACGTAAGCTTGCTGAGCGCTTGATCGTTCCAGATTCATTGGAACTCGCCATCCCGCGCGCTAGTGACGCAATTTCGGAATACCAGTTTGTGTTTTGGGAAAAATGAACGAGTGTAATGGCTTATTGGATTGAATCTGTTTGTTCTTTGCGTGGTAGATCGTCAGGTGAGTTTGTCTCATTGGTGATTTGAAACCCGATTCCCGGGAACAGCTCTGTAGCTCGCAAGTTTGCTCCAAAAATCACAATGAAACTGTACGTAG
>WNGI01010669.1_pt1 | contig 16391 bp, 10 predicted proteins | sample 5400621 | NCBI WGS metagenome assembly WNGI01 (sample SAMN13153374, study PRJNA577476) | soil metagenome | isolation source: 20 cm soil or saprolite under Garry oak tree replicate 1 | place: USA:California | collected 2016-06-15 | reverse complement strand
TGCGCAGCAGCTCGCGCGCCGAATGAATGTGCACTGGGCTGCGCTGAGTTGTCAGGAGTGAGTCTGCGCATAAAATAACCAGTGCAGCCTCTTTGGATTCTCTCTCGTGAGAGCGACAATAACGGCGTCCGCTTTTCCTGGGCGGACCTGTGCGGCTCGCGCTGGATTGCGCGTCTCCTGCAACGAAAAGGTTTCAGCTGCGAAGGTGAGGTTCGTTCTTTTCTAAATCCGCGACTGGCCGATCTGGGCGATCCATTTCTGCTCGAGGGAATGGGCGACATCGTCGAGCGCATTTTTCGCGCGATCGATCGTGGCGAGCGCGTCGTGCTGTTTGGCGACTACGACGTGGACGGTGTGACTTCGCTAGCCCTCTTGTCCGGTGTGCTGGGCGCTTATGGTTGTAAGGCGGCGCTCTTCCTTCCGCACCGCATCGAAGAGGGATACGGTTTGAGCACGGAGGGGATCGGCCGTTGTCTAAAAGAGCACCGCCCGCAACTGCTTATGGCGATTGATTGCGGCACGTCCTCGTTCTCGGAGATCGCCGCCATGCGCAAGTTGGGCATCGACGTCATCGTGCTTGATCATCATGAACCGAAAGCCGAGCGGCCGGATTGTTTCTTGATGAATCCGAAACTGACCGATACCGCCTTCACCTATCTCTGCAGTGTTGGGCTGGCCTTTAAGCTGTGTCACGCATTGCTGAAAACCCGGCGCATTGATTTCGACCTGAAAGCGGCGCTTGACCTTGTTGCCCTTGGTACTGTCGCCGACATCGCGCCACTTCAGGGCGACAATCGTGTCTTTGTAAAGAGCGGTTCGGCCATGCTCGCTCGGTCGAGTCGACCCGGAATTATCAAGCTGATGGAAACGGCGGCAGTGAAACCGCCAATTATGCCCGAGGACATCGGGTTTCGTCTCGGGCCGCGGTTAAATGCGGCCGGCCGGCTTGCAACGGCCGAAAAGGCATTGCGATTACTCCTTACAAAAGACGAGATCGAAGCCGAAGGACTCGCGCGGGAACTCGATGCCCAAAATCGCGATCGTCAGGAAATGGAAAAACGAGTTGTCCTCGAGGCGGAGCAACAGCTTACCGAAAACTGCGATTTGGCGCGTGATGCTGCCATTGTGCTTGGAGCCAAAGACTGGCACCCGGGAGTGGTCGGGATCGTGGCATCACGGATTTCAAAAAAGTACCACCGGCCGACGTTTATCGTTGGCTTCGACGATAAAGGGGCCGGGAAAGGAAGTGGGCGCGGGATTGAGGGTTTCTCGCTTATCGCGGCGTTAAACCAGTGTGCCGCTACCTTGGAAAGATTTGGGGGGCACGAAATGGCGGCGGGTATCAGTTTGCCGGCTCAGAATTTCTCCCATTTTCGCGACATGTTTCTCGCGGCCGCTGGTCAGCAATTGGCAGCAGATGCTCTCTTGCCTCGCCTACATATTGACGCCGAGCTGGCACTCGCCGACGTCAATTTCGATTTACTGCACTGGCACGAGATGCTGCAGCCATTTGGCAATGGAAATCCGCAGCCCCTCTTTGTCTCGTGCCAGGTCGAACCCGCTGCGCCCCCGCGGGTCGTGGGCGAGCGCCACCTCGCTCTACGTTTAAAACAGCGGAACTGGCAGCAACGCGCGATTTTTTTTGATGGAACGATTGCGCCCCTTCCGCCGACTCCCTGGGATGTAGCCTACCGGATCCGCTCGGATCTCTATGAGGGCGAAACGCGAATTCAGCTGCAAGTGCAGGCGCTTCGGAGCGCCGCACCATTTGATTGATATGGACATCGATCAGCTGTTGGCGGAGCTCAGTTGGATTCCACGGCCGCGCGTGATGGCTTTGCGGCGATTGGGAATTCATACCGCCGGAGATTTGCTGACGCATTACCCTCGTCGGCACGAAAATCGTCAGCAATTCCCAAATTTTCCGCGCGAAGAAATGAGTTCGCCGGTTTGCTTGTGCGGCAGCGTGACCAAGACACGGCTGATGCGTTTTGGCGGGCGAAAAATCTTCGAGGCGGTCCTGGAAGAGAATGATGCCAGTGCGCTCAGTCAGCCGCTTACGTGTCGCTGGTTCAATTTGCATTATATCCAAAGAATGCTCGCGACTGGGCAGAGGATTGTCATTTTTGGGCGGCCTAAATTACGCGGGCAACGGCTGATCATTGATCATCCGGAATTCGAGGTCATCGAAAATGACGACGAAATCTCGATTCATTTTCGCCGTATCACTCCCATTTACCCGGCAACGGAAGGTGTTTCGCAGCGTCTCCTGCGGAGCTTAATCTTCCATCTGCTCGAACATGTGGAGCAAAGTTCCCTCGATGTTGAGTTGCCGACGGAACTGGGTGGCGAAGGACATCCGGATGCGCTGCGGGAAATTCATTTTCCGGAGAGCGAGGAGCAATTGGCCGCCGTACGTGAACACTTGGTTCTCGCCGAATTTTTTCGAATGCAGGTGCAGGTGATCTCGCAACACGCACAGAATGCCACGCGTGTCGGTTATCATCACAAAGCAACAGGGGTCTTGCTGAAAAGATTTCTGAGTGCGTTGCCTTTTGTCTTAACAAAAGCGCAGAAACGCGTGTTCGCTGAAATCCGTCACGATCTGGCAATGGAGGCACCGATGAATCGCTTACTACAAGGCGATGTCGGTTCGGGAAAGACTGTGGTCGCGATCGCAGCGATGCTGCTTGCAGTCGAAGCTGGAGCGCAAGCAGCCTTCATGGCCCCGACGCAGATTTTGGCCGAGCAACATTATTCGGTCTTGCGCCGCTGGCTCGATCCGCTCGGTATTCGTATTTCGCTCCGGACTGGAGCGCGTCAGGAGGAATCGTTTCTGCCGCTAGTGGAGCGCGAAGATAGCGCGCAGATCGTCGTCGGCACCCACGCGCTCCTTTATGAAGGAGTGCAATTTTGCGATCTGGGTCTGGCTGTGATCGATGAGCAGCACAAGTTCGGCGTGGCCCAGCGAGCGAAACTCACATCCCGTCAGCCTGCGCCGGACGTTCTTGTCATGACAGCGACGCCTATACCACGGACCTTGACGATGACGCTCTATGGTGATCTCGATGTTTCGATCATTGACGAAATGCCGCGCGGTCGCGGCGAAATTGGCACGCGCATCCTACCCCAAAAGCAGATCGGTGAAGCCCTGACATTTATTCACAACGAGCTTCAGTCCGGCCGACAGGCTTACATCCTTTATCCATTGATTGATGAAAGTAATAAATTGGACGTCAAAGCGGCGGCGAAGGAATTCGAACAATGGCAGGAACGGCTGCGGCCATTTCGGTGTGATTTATTGCACGGGCGCATCGCTTCCCCTGAGAAGCAGTCGATCATGCAGCGGTTCCGAATGGGCCAGACGCATGCGCTCATCAGCACAACCGTCATCGAAGTCGGCGTGGATGTGCCGAACGCGACTGTGATGCTAATCGAGAATGCGGAGCGATTCGGTCTCTCTCAGCTGCATCAGTTACGTGGCCGGGTTGGTCGGGGGGCGCATACTTCACACTGCTTATTACTGACGGCGGATCAGTCGCCGGAAACGATGTCGAAATTGTCCGTGCTGGAGAGAACTACCAATGGTTTTGAGATAGCGGAAGCGGATTGGGAATTGCGTGGTCCAGGCGACCTACTTGGAACGGCTCAGAGTGGACTGCCAGAATTCAAACTTGGGGACCTGAAGCGTGACGCGGGGTTAATGCAAAAAGCGCGCGCCGCTGCGCGGAGCTTGTTCGAGGGCGACCCAGGGCTCGAAAACCCGGAGAATCAACGTTTCCGCAGCTTAATTGTCGAAAGACAGGGACAAAGCTTTTCGCAGGTCAGCTAATGAAGAACCTATTGAAATTCTTGTTATTCGTCGTGCTCGTGAGCCTTGGAATTTCTTTGCTCTACGACTACCGAATGAAGCACGGCGGTTTAAGCATAACCGAGCGCGCCCCTGAAAAATACACATTACCGAATTCGCCGCCTGTCGATCGAAAAGAAATCGGGACTCTCGACGAATTTAATCGCGAACGCCGGGTTCTGGTTGCGAATGTCCTTCCGTCAGTCGTAAGCGTGAAAACATCAAAAAAGATCGCTGTCCGTAGACAATATGCACTCGATCCGTTCGACTATTTTTTCCGCGGACCGCGCCAGTTTCGCGATCCGAATGACGCGGCGTTGGTGCAAAACTCGCTCGGTTCTGGAGTGATTGTCACGAATGAAGGACACATCATCACCAATAATCACGTGGTCGATCAAGTTGATGATATTGAAGTCCAACTCGCGGATGGTCGCACGAAGAAGGCGCGTTTGATTGGGAGCGACGCCGAAGTCGATCTCGCCGTATTGAAAATTGATGAGCCTGGGCTTAAACCGCTAAAACTGGGCGACTCCGACGCGGTGCAGGCAGGCGACATGGTTTTGGCTGTGGGTAATCCATTCGGATTCGAGGAAACCGTGACGCAGGGGATTATCAGCTCGAAAGGACGCAAAAATCGCGCGGATACTTTTGGGGATCTTTTACAGACCGACGCGGCCATCAATCCCGGCAACAGCGGCGGACCATTAATCAATCTCGCAGGCGAAGTGATCGGAATTAACACCGCCATCATTTCGCGAACGGGAGGTTCACAGGGGCTCGGTTTCGCCATTCCGTCGAACACGGTGCGTGTCGCGCTAGAGAGCTTGCTCAAAAAGGGGCGCATTATTCGGGGTTATTTGGGAATTGCGGGCGCGCGCCCCAATTCACAGAATCCCACCGGGGAGAATCCCAACGGGGTAGTTGTCGGCTACGTCGTTCCGAATTCGCCGGCGGCCGATGCGCACCTGCAAGAAGGAGATGTGATTCGGAAGTTCAATGGCAAGGAGGTGAAAGATTTCCGCGACTTGCGCTCGCTCGTTGCTCAGACCGAGATAAACAAAAAAATCGATCTGGAAATCGTCCGTGAGGGAAAGCCGCTGAACGTGTCGACCGAAATACGAGAGCAGCCGCCGGATTACCAGACGGCCCGAGTTCCGCTTCCCGGACAACCAAATCAGCCAGGATTGTCGCCGCCCAATCAGCCATCCCAACCGCAGCCAGGCGCTCCTGATACACCAGAAGAAGAAGATAACGGGAGCGCCCTGACCTCAATCCGTGTGGGGGAGCTTACGCCGGACCTGGCTAAACAGCTTGATCTCCCTCCCGGAGTTCGCGGTGTAGTAGTCACTGCGGCCGAGGACCCCGAATTACAGCGCGGTGATGTGATCGAGGAAGTCGATCAACAACCAGTTACTTCAGTTGCTGAGTTCAACAAAATTGCCGGAAACCTCGAAGCTGATGCTGCGCATGTGCTCTCGGTCTGCCGGCACCGAGTGCGGTCGTTCGTAGTTTTGCGTCCACGCTGAGTTCGGCAGGGCGCGCCCGGCGCAGTTCATCCAATTTAGGGTGTGAATAAACCGATTGAGGTGGAAGTCTAAACTTCCAAATACGGAAACTACTACGATGAAACGATTCCTGATGTTGTGGGCGGCATGTGCTCTCCTTATGCCGGCGCTGCAGTCAGTGCGGGCCGCGGACGTATCGATTGATTATTTCTATGACAACCTTAACGGTGGAAATTGGTACGAGGTAGCGGATTACGGTTATGTGTGGCAGCCGGACGTTGCAAGCAATTCCAATTGGCGACCGTATACCGACGGCTACTGGGCTTATACCGATGTTGGTTGGACCTGGGTGTCTTATGAAGATTTAGGCTGGGCCACTTATCATTATGGGCGTTGGGCGCGCTTAGCCGACTATGGCTGGGTTTGGGTCCCAGGCTACGACTGGGGCCCGGCTTGGGTATCCTGGCGAACTGGAGGAGATTACGTCGGCTGGGCGCCCCTACCGCCAGCTGAAGGCGAAGCCGTTTATGAAGGCCGGCCAATCGATTATCGCGTCGACGCCGAATACGACATCGGCCCGGCGTATTACAATTTTATCGATTTGCGCTACATCGGCGAGCCGGTTCTGCGAGATCGGATTTTCCCTTGGGACCAGAACGTCGTTTACGTCGAGCGGACGGTAAATGTTACCAACATTACCTATAATAATGGCCTCGTTTACAACTACGGTCCGGATTACGGAACCCTGAACTCGTACTCGGTTCGCCCGATCCAGCGCTTACGACTGGAGCGCGCCAATGTCGATCCAATCCAAGCAGTGAAGATGGGCAACGTGACCAAAGTTGAAGGCGACAAACTGGTTTTGGCCGCGCCGATGAAGCTGCAAAGAGCGCCGGCTCAACTCGCACCGCCGAAGGTGAAGGGGAAAATCGAACAACCGAAACTGGAAAAGGGCTGGGCCAATGTCACCGATCCGAGCACCAAGGCACGGCTGGTGCAGAAGTTTAAATCTGAAAACCCGAAGAATATTCCGAAGCCGAACATTCCACCGAAGGGCGCTGCGAACACGGCGAATCTGAACGCGCCAAACGCGGGACCGGTTGCTCCCGCTTCTCCTGGCGGCTCGCCACTCCAAGGTAAAGGAAAGGGTAAAGGCGAAAAGTTCCAGGCAGGCGCGTCGGTTCCTCCGAGAGTGTCGCCTGGCCAGTCGCTAGTGCCCGTCGGCCAGGCCAAAGGCAAAAAGAACAAAGCCGACAGGTTTGAAAGCCAGGCAGGTGTCGCTCCAGGAACTTCACCCATTGAAGGCGCGGTCCCGTTTGAGGCTAAAGGCAAGAAGAATAAAGGAAGCGAAGTTCGTGGACAGACGATGCCGGGGGCGACTCCAGGAGTCGACCAGGGAGGTAATCAACCGCTGGCGAACCAACCGGCTCGCGGGAAAGGCAATAAGAACAAAGGTAACGAGGTTCGTGGACAGACCACGCCGGGAGTCGGCCACCCAGGTAATGAACCACTGGCGAGTGAGCCTGGTGGGAAAGGCAAGAAAAATAAAGCTAGCGAAGTTCGTGGACAGGCGATGCCAGCGGCGAGTACTCCAGGCGCCGGGCAGCCAGGTGTCGAACCACTAACAAGTCAGCCGGGTGGCGGAAAAGGCGAGCCGAAGGGCGGCCGCAAGCGTGAGGAAAACGTAGCCAATCAGAACGTTCAACCCCCTGGTGGGGCAGGAAATCCCCCAGGTGAAGGGAAGCGTAACCGCCAAGCTGAACGACTGAACGCCCAGGGCAATCCAGGTGGTCCTCCTCCACCTCCTCCGCAGGGATTCAACGCGGCTGGAGGCGGTAAACGCCGCGTCCAAGTCCAAGGCCAGGCGCAAGGACAGCCACAGCCGCAGGGTACCGAAGGCAAAGGCAAAAAGAGCAAAGGCCAACCCTCGCCACCGCTTCCTCCGCAGTAGAAGGCGATATGAGATCGAGAACGGCTTCCTCAGCAATAATCTGGAGCCGTTCCACGACTAACGCGGCGCCAGCACAAGCTGTTTTTTAGAGCAATTCGGCTATTTGCACCGCGTTCAGCGCCGCGCCTTTCAAAAGCTGGTCGCCCGATACCCAGAAAGCGAGGCCGTTATTAAACGCGCAGTCACGCCGTACCCGGCCCACTTCGCAGTTATCTTTACCTGCCACAGAGTGGGGCGTCGGGTACCGGCTGTGGGCAGGCTCATCTACCAGTTCGATGCCTGGGGCTTTCGCCAGAATCTCATGTGCGCGCTCGACTGAAACCGGCTCAGTAAACTCGCCATGGACGGCAACAGAGTGGGCACGATAGACCGGCACGCGCACGCATGTAACGGATGCGCAGAACTTCGGGTGGTGCATGATCCGGCGCCCCTCGTTTTGCATTTTCATTTCCTCTTTGGTGTAGCGGGTTTCGAGGAATTCATCGACCTGGGGTAATACGTTGAAGGCAATCGGGTGTGGGTAAACTTCAGGCTTCATCGGCCGATTTTCCACAAAGGCTTGAACTTGCTGCTCCAGTTCGACAATCGCGCGCGCACCGCTACCGGATGTTGATTTCCGGAATCACAAGAGGAACCTCCGGATTCATCCGGAACATGGAGGAATTATCGATCACGATGGCGCCTGAGTCCCGCGCTGTCGGCCCGAACTCACGGGCAATCTGGCCACCGGCGCTGAACAGGGCGATGTCGACGCCGCGAAAGGAATTGCGCGTCAGTTCTTCGATCGCAATTTGCTCCCCATGAAACGAAACCGTTTTTCCTGCGGAACGCATAGAAGCCAGCGCTCGAATTGAGCGAATGGGAAAATCACGTCTCTCGAGTACTCGAAACATCTCGGTTCCGACTGCGCCGGTCGCTCCGACGATGGCGATATGATAACTTCTCATTGGCGGCAGCAGTTTAGAGCGGCGCTATTCCGATGCAAAGTTCTCCGGTTAAGATTGACGTTTCGATTGGTAAGCAGGAGCTGAAACTGCGCCGCGGCCGAAAAATCATCCGGCGCTACCCGGTTTCGAGTTCGCGTTTTGGCCTCGGGACTCAACCTGGCAGCAACAAAACGCCACTCGGAAAATTTCGCATTAGCGATAAAATCGGGGTGAACGCCGCAGCCGGCACGGTTTTCGTGGGGCGCGTCCCGCTCGGCCCGAACGATGAGTTACCGGCGACAGAGGATCTTGTTCTTTCGCGGATTCTCTGGCTCGATGGGCTGGGACGAACTAATGCCAACACGCGTGATCGCTTTATTTATATTCACGGCACGAAACACGAAGACAAAATTGGCCAGCCTAACAGCCACGGATGCATTCGGATGCGAAACGCTGATGTCATTGAGCTTTTCGAATTGGTGGACGTGGGAACGCCGGTAACGATTAAAAAGTAAGAGGTCGAGCAACCTCACCGGGCGCGGCGAAGAAAATCGTTGCGTGCCCCCGGTCGCCAACTTAAAAGCTCGACAGCAACTAGCTACGAAAGGGGTGAGAAACAGAATGCGAATTTTAAAAGTAATAATGATCGTGGCCGTTTTGGCGGGCGCCTTAAGCTTGGGCGCGTGTGCTCAAAAAAAGGAGACGACAGCCACGGAAACAACGGCCGCCCGGACGTATTCCAAGTAAACTCACTTTCGCTGGTTGATCTGCGGAAATTTTTAACCCAAGGCCAGGGACGTGCCAACGCCGGTAATGATTAAGAACTCGGAGGTCGCGCAACCTCGCCACGCGCGGCGAAGAAAATCGTTGCGTGCCCCCGGTTGCCAACTTAAAAGCTCGACAGCAACTAGCTACGAAAGGGGTGAGAAACAGAATGCGAATTCTTAAAGTAATAATGATCATGGCCGTTTTGGCGGGCGCCCTAAGCTTGGGCGCCTGTGCTCAGAAGAAGGAGGAGGTGGCGCCTGCCCCAGCGTACCACAAATAAGCTCCAGTTTCGCAGTCCAATCGCGGACGGCTTTAACCTAAGGCCAGGTCGCATCGTCGGCCTGGCCTTTTTCTTTTAGGCCGCCCTTTGTCATTTATGTGACCAACAACTAAAGTTTGCGCGGTGAAGATTTCTGGCAGCCCGATTTCTCTCGTCGAGTTGAACACGGTTGCTTATGGCTGCGAACCGGTCGAGCTGACAAGCGAAGCGCGCGAGCGAATCCGCGGCTCGCGCAAGGTCGTCGAGGAAATCTTGCGGCGCGGCGATATTGTTTACGGCATCAGCACCGGTTTCGGCAAACTATCCGACGTCAAAATTCCGGTGGATGCACTTCGGCAGTTGCAACTTAATCTCGTCCGCAGCCACTGCTGTGGTGTGGGTGAACCCCTCCCAATCCCGGAAGTTCGCGCCATGATTTTTTTGCGAGCCAACGTCCTCGCGCTTGGGTTCAGCGGGGTACGCCTCGAAGTCGTGGAATTTCTGTGTCACATGCTGAATCGCGGAGTGTACCCTGTGGTTCCCGAGAAAGGTTCCGTTGGCGCGAGTGGCGATCTCGCTCCTCTGGCACACCTAGCTCTGGGGATGATTGGTGAAGGGGAAGTATTTTTGGAAGGCAAAAGGCTGGCATCCAGTGACGCGCTGGCCAAGGCAGGCTTCAAGCCGATTGTCCTGGAGGCCAAAGACGGCCTGGCTTTGTTGAATGGCACCCAGGCGATGCACGCCGTCGGCGGTCTAGCGTTGTTCCGCGCGAAACGTCTTGCTCAAGTCGCCGACGTCGCGGGCGCAATGACGCTTGAAGGATTGATGGGCACACCGCGTGCCTTTGATCCGCGTCTTCAGCGCGCGCGACCGCATCCGGGCCAAATCTCGGTCGGGGAACATATGCGTGACTTGCTGCGCGGGAGCGAAATTCGCGAATCGCATCGTCAAAATGATCCGAGAGTCCAGGACGCCTATAGTGTTCGTTGTATTCCACAGGTGCACGGTGCTGTTCGCGACGCCTTCGCACATGTCGAACAAGTGCTCTTGGTCGAAAGCGCCGGCGCGACCGACAATCCGCTCGTCTTCCCCGATAGCGGTGATGTGATTTCAGGCGGAAATTTTCATGGCGCGCCCCTCGCTATCGCCCTCGACTATGCCGCGATCGCGCTGACGGATCTCATGAGCATCAGCGAGCGCCGTATTGAAAGCATGGTGAACCCGGATTTGAATTATGGACTGCCGCCCTTTCTTGCCCGTACTCCGGGGCTCCAATCGGGAATGATGATCGCACAAGTTGCCGCGGCTTCGCTCCTCAACCAGGCCAAGGTATTGGCACATCCCGCGAGTGTCGACAATGTGCCAACTTCCGCCGGTAAGGAAGACCATGTCTCAATGGGAATGACATCGGCGCTCAAGTTGCGATCGATCGTGGAAAACGCCGAAAGTCTGCTTGCAATTGAGCTGCTGACAGCCGCCGAAGCGCTCGAGCATCGTCGGCCGTTGAAAAGCGGTGCATTAATCGAGCGTGCTCACGCGATTGTCCGCAAGTACGCCGCTCCGCTTTTGCACGATCGTCCGCTCGCCAATGAGATCGCGCAGGTGGCTTCCGCCATTCGTGCCGGCGAATTTGACAGTGGACAGGAAAACTTATGAGCGGAAAGCGACTCATTCGCGCCGCGCGTGGCACAGAACGCAGCTGCAAAGGCTGGCATCAAGAAGCTGCGCTGCGCATGCTGATGAACAATCTCGATCCGGAGGTCGCCGAGGCGCCCGATCGACTGATCGTTTATGGCGGGACTGGGCGAGCCGCGCGCAACTGGGAAGCATTTGATGCTATCGTCCATTCATTGCGCGAACTCGAGGATCACGAGACGCTGCTCGTTCAATCGGGAAAGCCGATCGGCAAATTTCGGACGCACGACGAAGCGCCTCGTGTTCTGATTGCGAATTCAAATCTGGTCGGCCATTGGTCGAATTACGCGGAATTCAATCGGCTGGAACGTCTCGGCCTGACCATGTACGGCCAGATGACGGCTGGCTCCTGGATCTATATCGGCAGCCAGGGAATTGTGCAGGGTACGTTCGAGACGTTCGCCGCGGCCGCGCAAAAACATTTCGGAGGGACACTCCAAGGCAAGCTCATCATCAGCGGTGGACTCGGTGGCATGGGCGGTGCGCAACCGCTGGCGGCGACCATGAATGGCGCATGTTTTCTCGGTATCGATGTAGATCCAGCCCGAATCGAGAAGCGCCTCGCCACCGCTTATTGCGACCGGATGACGCAATCGCTCGACGAAGCATTGGGATTAATCGATAAAGCCCGCAAATCAAAGGAAGCGCTCTCTGTCGGTTTGGTCGGCAACTGTGCCGATGTTCTGCCGGAAATAGTGACTCGCGGGATTGTTCCAGACGTGCTGACTGATCAAACGAGTGCACATGATGCCCTGAATGGTTATGTGCCGAATGGCATGTCGCTCGAAGATGCTCTTGTTCTACGCTCGAAAAATCCAAACGAGTACATCTCGCGCTCGATGGAAGCCATGGCGACGCACGTCCGTGCGATGCTCCAGCTGCAACAACGCGGAACTATCACCTTCGATTACGGCAACAACATTCGCACACAAGCCAAAAAGGCCGGTGTCGAAGATGCTTATAATATTCCCGGATTTGTCCCGGAATATATCCGGCCGCTGTTCTGCGAGGGGAAAGGGCCGTTCCGCTGGGTTGCGCTTAGTGGCGATCCGGAGGACATCGTTCGCACCGACGCCCTCGCGCTGGAATTGTTTCCGAACAACAAAACCCTAGCGCGTTGGATGAAATTGGCGAAAGCACGGATCCAATTCCAAGGATTACCGGCCCGAATCTGCTGGTTCGGCTACGGCGAACGCGCCGAGTTTGGCGTCGCAATCAATGAGCTGGTCCGGCGTGGGGAATTGAGAGCGCCCATCGTCATCGGTCGCGATCATCTGGATACTGGTTCAGTGGCTTCGCCTTTTCGCGAAACCGAAGCGATGGTAGATGGCAGCGACGCAATCGCGGACTGGCCCCTGCTGAACGCCTTGGTGAACACGGCCGCGGGAGCATCGTGGGTTTCAATACACAACGGGGGCGGAGTTGGAATCGGTTACTCCCAGCACGCCGGTATGGTGGTCGTCGCCGACGGGACCGATAGCTCGAAACGGCGGCTGGAACGCGTTCTTACTAGCGACCCGGGAATGGGAATTTTGCGGCATGCAGACGCGGGCTATTCGCGCGCGATTGATTTTGCGGCGAAGAAAGAGATCGAACTGCCGGTAAAGCCCGCCGTCCGCGATTGATCATGCAGAAGTTGATCGAGTGCGTGCCCAATTTCTCCGAAGGCGGAGACGCGGACGTTATTCGGCAGATCACAGATGCGATTGAATCCGCGGAAGGAGTGTCGTTGCTCGATGTCGATCCCGGCGCAACCACTAACCGGACGGTCGTGACCTTTGTCGGCAGTCCGGACGCGGTCGTGGAAGGCGCCTTTCGCGGGATTCAAAAGGCGGCCGAGCTGATCGACATGCGCAAACAGAAAGGAGCACATCCGCGCATGGGAGCTACTGATGTCTGTCCTTTTATTCCTGTGAGCAACGTCACGTGGGAAGAAGCAACCGCCTGTGCCAAGCAACTAGGACGACGCGTCGGCGAAGAATTAAAAATCCCGGTTTATCTTTACGAAAAGGCGGCTACGAATCCGTTGCGGGTAAACCTCGCGAGCATCCGCGCGGGAGAATACGAAGGCTTTTCCGAAAAGATAAGGGACCCAGCGTGGAAGCCGGATTTCGGGCCGGCATCATTCAACGAGAAGTCGGGCGCGACCGCGATCGGCGCACGCACATTCTTGGTCGCCTACAATGTAAACTTGAATACAAAAGCGGTGCGCCGGGCGAATTCAGTCGCTTTTGATGTGAGAGAAAATGGCCGCGTGAAAACTGATGATGGCACGCCAACAGGAAAACCGGTACTCGACTCAAAAGGAGAGCCGGTCCGCATTCCTGGATTGCTAAAGCACGTTAAAGCCATTGGCTGGTATGTCGAAGAGTACGGCATCGCACAGGTTTCGATCAATCTGACGAATATCGAAGAAACGCCTCTGCATGCCGCGTTTGATGCTTGCAATGAATCCGCTAATAAGCGCGGTCTGCGCGTCACCGGTTCTGAAATCGTCGGAATGGTTCCCAAAAAATGCCTGGTCGATGCCGGAAAATATTTTCTGCGAAAACAGGATTGGTCGGAAGGATTGGCCGAAGAAGAGCTCATCGACGTTGCGATCCGCTCCATGGGATTGAGCGAACTGAAACCGTTTAATCCGAAAGAAAAAATCATCGAATTTAAAATGGATTCCGCCGCATCAAAAAAATCGCTCGCGAAATTGAATCTGCGTCAGTTTTGCAACGAAACCCTGAGCGATTCTCCGGCGCCGGGCGGCGGCTCGGTCGCGGCGCTGATTGGTGCATTGGGCGTTTCACTGGGTGGAATGGTCGCCAATCTCTCTGCCGGGAAGCGGGGATGGGAGGATCAACTCAGCTATTTCAGCGATTGGGCAGTCAAAGCGCAGCAACTGAAGGACAAAATGCTGTTGCTGGTGGATGAAGATACTGCCGCCTTTAACAAGGTGATGGCGGCGTTTGCCTTGCCCAAGGGCTCGGCTGCGGAAAAATCGATGCGCACGGCGACAATACAATCTGCCAATAAAGAGGCGGCCGAAGTCCCGCATAGGGTAATGGAAGCGGCGTCGAAGGCCTACGAACTCCTTGCGGAAATGGCGAACAAGGGTAATCCCGCCTCAATTTCCGACGTCGGTGTCGGACTTCTCGCGGTCCGTGCTTGCATCGAGGGAGCCGCCATGAACGTCAGAATCAACCTACCGGGCTTGAAGGACGAAAGGCTAAAATCGACCCTTTTAGGCAAGCTCCAGAAGCTTCGTGCTGAATCGGAATCCAAGTTCAAGGCGATTCATCAGATTGTGGAAGGCAAGTTGGGTTAAGATCAGACCTGCAGGCCAGAAGAATTGAAATGTTAGCTGTTCTTCACGCGTCGCAGCTGGTCACGCTGGCTGGGCCGGCGCGAGCGCGATCAGGTCGAGAATTGACCGAACTTGGAATAATCCGCGACGGTGGGCTACTTGTGGAGAATGGTCGGATTTTAACAGTCGGCAAATCGACCGAGATTGCCAAACTGTGTCGCCCGCAGACTGAAATCATCGACGCAAGCGGTTGCGTGGTGATGCCAGGGTTTGTCGACGCACACACCCATTTCGTTTTTGCCGGAGATCGGCTCGATGATTTTGAAGCGCGAGCACGTGGCGAAAGTTATGAGCAGATTGCGCAGCGAGGCGGCGGAATTCGCACGACCGTTACGGCGACTCGGGCCCTGACCGAGGATCAACTCCTTGTTCAGGCAAAAAAGCGGGCCGGCTGGATGCTTCGAAACGGTACCACAACGGCGGAAGCAAAGTCAGGTTATGGTTTGACGATCGAGGATGAATTAAAAATTCTGCGCGTCATTCGACGGGTTGGAGCGGAGACGCCGCTACAGACGGTCGCTACATTTCTAGGCGCACACGCGATCCCAGATGATTTCCGTCACGATAGCGGTGGCTATGTCACACAAATCGTCGAGCAAATGCTGCCACGGGTAGCACGAGAAAAACTAGCGGAATATTGCGACATCTTTTGCGAGCGGGGCTATTTCGATGTTGACCAAAGCCGGCGTGTCCTGGAGGCAGCCAAACAGCATGGGCTCAAATTACGGATGCATGTGGATCAGCTGACTCGTGGCGGTGGCGCTCAGTTGGCTGCGGAGTTGGGCGCGGCGAGCGCGGATCATCTCGAGCAAACCGATGCGGATGGAATCGCTGCCCTGGCGACGGCACAAGTGCAGCCAGTCTTATTACCGGGTTCAGTATATGCGCTCGGGGCAAAAAAATATCCGAACGCGCGAACGATGATTGATAGTGGACTTGCCGTTGTCCTAGCGACTGATTTCAACCCCGGCTCTTCACCCACAGCGGCGATGCCGATGATCCTTTCCCTGGCTGTGACTCAAATGAAAATGAGTCCGGCCGAGGCCATCTCGGCCGCAACAATCAATGCGGCGGCAAGTTTAAATCGCGACTCCGAGATTGGATCGCTTGATCCGGATAAACGTGCCGATTTCCTGATCTGCGATTGCCACGATTATCGCGAGCTGGCCTATTGGTTTGGTTTTTTGCTCGTTCGCGACGTGTTTGTGGCTGGGAAACAGGTTACGAATTTTGCCGGTTAATTTGCGCCTGCCGGTGCGCGCCCGTAACATGAGCGCTCCGATGAAGGTCGAAGTCGAAAACCAGCCGGACTCCATCTCAACCCTGCGGATCGAGTTAGGGCCGGAGCAAGTCGCCCAGGAATGGGACGCGATCGCAAACAGTTTTGCCCGGCACGCCAAAATTGCGGGATATCGGCCCGGCAAGGCACCTCGTCGGGTGGTCGAAGCGAAATTCAAAAAGGAGATTCAAGAAGAGCTGACCAAGAAACTGGTTTCGCAAAGCTATCGCGACGCCGTTGCCGAAAAGCATTTGCGCGTCGTCTCGTTGACCAACGTGGAAGATGTCCAAATCGGCGATGATAAAACGTTGCGGTTCCGCGCCACAGTCATTACCGCGCCGGATTTCGAGCTTCCGGATTATAAAAAGATCCCTGTGCGATTGCCGCCAACGGATGTCAAGAGCGAAGAAGTCGATGGAGCAATAGAGCGATTGCGCGAGCAGTCGGCCGATTTCGTCGACGTGCAACCAGACCGGCCGCTGCAAATGGAAGACTTCGCCGTCATCGATTTTGAAGGGACAATCGATGGCCGGCCAATCAATGAAATTGCACCGGATGCGAGCAAGAATTTGCATGGGGGCAGAAAGTTCTGGCTGAGAATGGCACCCGGTAATTTTCTGCCGGGTTTTTGTGAACAAATGGTTGGTCAAAAACGTGACGAAACGCGGTTGGTCATCGTCAATTTCCCAGCTGATTTCCCGGTAACTGAACTGGCGGGGAAGAAGGCGGATTACGCCGTCACCTTGCGCGAGATCAAACAGAAGGTGCTGCCATCGGTGGACGACGCCTGGGCGGGAAAGTTG
>WNGI01003391.1_pt1 | contig 16398 bp, 15 predicted proteins | sample 5400621 | NCBI WGS metagenome assembly WNGI01 (sample SAMN13153374, study PRJNA577476) | soil metagenome | isolation source: 20 cm soil or saprolite under Garry oak tree replicate 1 | place: USA:California | collected 2016-06-15 | reverse complement strand
CGCTTAGCCCAGCGATTGAACCGATTGTAGATCGTCGTGTAAGGGCCATAGTCGGGCGGGCAATCGCGCCAGCGTGCGCCGCACTGGAGCATGTGAATGATACCGCTGATGATGCGTCGATCGTCATCGCGCGCCGGGCCCGTCTGGTTCGTTGGCAGATGCGGCTCTATCTGAGTCCACTGCTTGTCGTTGAGCCAGAACAGTCCTTTGCGCATCGAAGTCCCCCACGCCGAATCAACTCGGTACGAGGGAATCAGAACCCGCTAATTAGGTACAGACCCTAGAACAAACTCAGCTGCTGCCCGCTGCGTTTCGGCCGCGCGAAATGCTCGGTGGTCAGTTTCGAGCGCCTTTTGTTGAGCCCGAGCTTCTCGCAGGCGATCTCGAAGCGGCGCCCGATCATCCAGGCCATCGGCCCGGTGCCTTTCATCCGCGTTCCCCATTGCGAATCATAGTCACGGCCACCGCGCATATCGCGGATCAGCGTGAAGACGTGGCGATAGCGGTCGGGATAATTCCCCATCAGCCATTCGCGAAACAGATCGCGCACCTCGAGCGGCAGCCGCAGCAGCACATAGCTCGCCTCCTTGGCGCCGGCATGAACAGCCGCATCCAGAATGCGCTCGATCTCGGAATCGTTCAGCGCCGGGATCACCGGCGCCACCATCACCGTGGCCGGAATTCCCGCCTCCGACAATTGCCGCAACGCCTCCAGCCGCCTCGCCGGCGTCGAGGCCCGCGGCTCCATGGTGCGGGCGAGTTTGGGATCGAGCGTGGTGACCGACAGCGCCACCTTGGCGAGGTTGCGTTTCGCCATCCGCGCCAGAATGTCGATGTCGCGCGTCACCAGCGCCGACTTGGTGACGATGCCGACGGGATGGGAGGCGCGCTCCAGCACTTCAAGAATGCCGCGCATGATCTTCCGGTCGCGCTCGATTGGCTGATAGGGATCGGTGTTGGTGCCGATTGCGATCATGCGCGGTTCGTAATCCTGCGCCGCCAGCTCCTTTTCAAGCAGCGCCGGCGCATCGGGCTTGGCGAACAGTTTTGATTCGAAGTCGAGCCCCGGCGAAAGGCCCAGAAAGGCATGGGTCGGCCGCGCAAAACAGTAGACGCAGCCATGCTCGCAGCCCCGGTAAGGGTTGATCGAACGGTCGAAGCCGATGTCGGGCGAGTCGTTGCGGGTGATGACCTTGCGCGCGGTATCGGCCGCCACCGTGGTCTTGAAGGGCGGCAATTCATCGAGGCTCTGCCAGCCGTCGTCGAAGGCGACCCGGGCTTCGGCCTCGAAGCGGCCGCTGTCGTTGGATTGCGCGCCGCGGCCGCGCCGCCGCTCGCGTTCGATCGCGACGGCCAGTTCCGGAAAGGGAGAAGGAGCACCCGCCGGCTCGGAGGGCGCCGTGACCGGCGGGTGCTTGAGGGCATGAGAGGATGCTCTGCTCATGGCGAGAACATAGCATGCCATGAGAACAAATCAAGAACAAAGAATTGCGCTTCGAGAAACACGCGGGGGATCGCCAGGCATACCCGCCGGCCCCTTCGTTGCGGGGGAATCAATACCGAACCGGTCAGTACGAGATCGCATTATCTGATTGTGGGACCTGCCACCGAAGCCCGCTGACGGAATCCAAGCACCCCCCCTTTATCTTTGTTCACATGCACAGGGATCGAAAAGGGTTCGATTTTGTTGCGCATAGCCAGCTTGGAACATCAGCATGAAAACAATAGCCACCCACGATAGCCAGGCCAGGGACCGCGATCTGGATTTGCTCGACCGGTACTGGCGCGCCGCGAACTATCTGTCGGTCGGTCAGATCTATCTGCTCGACAATCCCCTCCTTCACGAACCATTGAAGCCGGAACACATCAAACCGCGGCTGCTTGGCCACTGGGGAACCACACCGGGGCTCAACTTTATCTACGCCCATCTTAACCGCGCGATTCGCGCATTCGGCCTCAATGTCATTTATGTGTGCGGACCCGGCCACGGCGGGCCGGGAATGGTCGCCAACACCTATCTCGAAGGTACCTACAGCGAGATCTATCCCGACATCAGCCGCGACAGCGATGGCCTGCGCAAATTGTTCCGTCAGTTCTCTTTTCCAGGCGGCATCCCGAGCCACGCGGCTCCGGAAACGCCGGGATCAATCCACGAGGGCGGCGAACTCGGCTACGCGCTCGTGCATGCCTACGGAGCAGCTTTCGACAATCCCGACCTGATCGTTGCTTGCGTCGTGGGCGACGGCGAAGCCGAGACCGGGCCGCTCGCGGCCTCCTGGCATTCCAACAAATTCCTCAATCCCGCGCATGACGGGGCGGTGCTGCCGATCCTTCATCTGAACGGCTACAAGATTGCACCGTTGTTTGTGGAAGGCAGCGACCCCAAGCTGATGCATCGGCTGATGGCCGACGCGCTAGAGATTGCACTGGAGGCCATCCGCACCATTCAGAACGCCGCACGCGACGGACGAACCAGCGGTGATCGTCCAAGATGGCCAATGATCGTGCTTCGCAGCCCCAAGGGCTGGACCGGTCCAAAGGAAGTCGATGGCTTGAAGGTCGAAGGCTTCTGGCGCGCACATCAGGTACCGATCGCCAACCCCCGCGAAAATGCCAACCATCTGAATCTGCTCGAGCAGTGGATGCGCAGCTATGAGCCCGACACCCTATTCGACAAGACCGGTCGTCTGGTTCCGGAACTTGAGGCCCTTGCCCCCGATGACGAGCGGCGAATGGGTGCCAATCCGCATGCCAATGGCGGATTAATGAAGCGCGAACTCAAGCTGCCAGACTTTCAAGATTATGCCGTCAATGTCCCGCGACCCGGCGGCACCGAGACCGAAGCGACCCGCTTGATGGGGCAGTTCCTGCGCGACGTCATGCGGCTGAACGCCGAGACGCGGAATTTCCGATTGATGGGACCGGATGAGACCGCCTCAAACCGGCTCGATGCGGTGCTCGAGGCCACCGAACGGGTGTGGATGGAGCGCATCGAACCCTACGACGTCCATCTGGCCCAGGACGGCCGGGTCATGGAGGTCCTGAGCGAACATCTCTGCCAGGGCTGGCTCGAGGGATATCTGCTCACCGGACGACACGGCTTGTTCTCCTGCTACGAGGCCTTCATCCATATCGTGGATTCCATGTTCAACCAGCACGCCAAATGGCTGAAGGTCTCGCGTGGAATCCCCTGGCGACGCCCGATCGCGTCTCTCAACTATCTCCTGACGTCGCATGTCTGGCGGCAAGATCATAATGGCTTCAGCCATCAGGATCCCGGTTTCGTCGATCTGGTCGCCAACAAAAAGGCCGACATCGTCCGCGTGTACTTTCCGCCGGATGCCAACACCTTGCTCTGGATCGCCGATCACTGTCTGCGGACTTACAACCGCATCAACGTGATCGTCGCCGGCAAACAGCCTTCGCCGCAATGGCTGACCATGCGAGAGGCCGCTACGCATTGTGACGCAGGCATCGGAATCTGGGCGTGGGCCGGCACTGAAACGGCCAACTCCGAACCGGACGTGGTGATGGCCTGCGCCGGCGAGGTTCCGACGCTCGAGACACTGGCCGCTGTGGATTTGCTTCGAAAGGCTCTGCCCGACCTGAAGATCAGAGTCGTCAACGTGGTCGATCTGATGACGCTGCAGCCAAAGGAGCAGCATCCTCACGGCATTAGCGATCGGGATTTCGACGGAATGTTCACCCGCGACAGACCGGTGATCTTTGCCTATCATGGCTATCCCTACCTCATCCATCGTCTGACATATAACCGCACCAATCATGCCGGGATGCATGTCCGTGGCTTTTCGGAAGAAGGCACGACGACGACGCCGTTCGATATGGTCGTCCTGAACGAACTCGATCGATTCCATCTGGCGATCGAGGTCATCGAGCGGGTGCCCGGACTAAGCATCACCGCGGCGCATATCAAACAGCAATTTCGCGACGCCTTGATCGAGCATTCGCGTTATATCCGGGAGCACGGCGAAGACATGCCGCACATCCGCAACTGGATCTGGCCGTACGGCAAGGATGTTTCCGGCTGAAGCCAGCGACCAACGATCACCTCGCATGCCCGCTTCAAGTCAGGGATTTCGACCATGTCCGACGCTGTTCTGGTGCTGAATGCGGGTTCCTCCAGCATCAAGTTCGGGCTGTTCGATATCTCGGAAACCGAACCCCACCTGCTCTGCAAGGGTCTGCTCGACGAACACGACGCCGAGCCCCGCCTCGCCGTCACGGACATGTCCGGCAAGACCCTGTTCGAGAAGCGTCGCCCCGGGGACGATCATGACGGTGCCGCGCTGCTTACCGATATTTTCGACTGGATCAGCGATTATCTCGCCGGCGGCCCTCTCCTGGCCGTCGGGCACCGCGTGGTTCACGGTGGCCGTGATTTCGTCGCTCCGGTCGAAGTCACCGACAAGATGCTCGAGGCTTTGGACGCGCTGACACCGCTTGCGCCCTTGCACCAGCCGCGCTGCCTGTCACCGATCCGGACCATCAAATCACTTCGGCCTGGTCTAAAGCAAATCGCCTGCTTCGACACCGCCTTCCATCATGGCCTTGCACCACCCGTCAGCCGCTTTGCGATACCGCGACGCTTTGAAGAGATGGGCATCCGCCGCTACGGCTTTCACGGACTTTCCTTCGAATTCATCGCCGGTCGCCTGGCCGGGATCTCGCCGGCGCTGGCGGCCAAGCGCACAGTGGCGGCGCATCTCGGTAACGGCGCCAGTCTTTGCGCGATGCGCCATGGCAGAAGCGTCGACACCACAATGGGGCTTACGCCCCTCGATGGATTAATGATGGGCACGCGCTGCGGCCTGATCGATCCCGGCGTACTGCTCTATCTTCGGCAGGAACAAGGCATGTCGGCCGGCGAGGTCGAACGCATGCTGTATCAGGAATCCGGATTGCTCGGCGTCTCCGGTCTTTCCGCCGACATGCGCGTGTTGCTCGAAAGCGACGACCGATCCGCCGTCGAAGCCATCGACCTGTTCACATTTCGCGTCGCCAGAGAAATCGCCGCGATGGCAAACACGCTGGGCGGTCTTGAATGCCTGGTCTTCACCGGCGGCATCGGCGAGCACGGCAAAGAGATCCGGCAGCGAGTTTGTGATCGATTGCAATGGCTGGGGGCGCGCATCGACCATTCCGCAAATGATCATGGCAGCGAATGCGTCAGCGCCGAGAACAGCGCTGTCGACATCCGCATCATTCCCACCAGCGAAGAGATGACGATCGCCCGTCATTGCCTGGCGAAACTGTCCGACTGAAGAGCCCGGCATCGCCCGCCGACGATCGGCAGATCGACGCTGCGCGCCCCCTCGCCGCTCTCGATTGCCGTAAAAAGCTGCAATCGGTTGGCTGATTTGATTGTGACAAGGTGATAACAGTGCGGGGTTTTCCCGGGTTCGAGGCACCGAAGAGCGAGCCATGCTGAGCATCATTATTCCGACCGAAGGCGTCGAACAGCCCGCCGTGGCGACCCTTGCGGCGCTGGTGCCGGGGGCTGCCGCCGGCGTGGTGCGCGAGGTGCTGCTGGTCGATCGGGCGGACACCGGCGTGATCGAGCGCGTCGCCGACGTCGCAGGCTGCCGGTTCCTGCGATTCGAGGGCTCGCGTGCGGCGGCGCTGGCGGCCGGCGCCCGTCAGGCCCGCTCGCCATGGCTGATGTTTCTCCATGCCGGCGCGGTGCTGGATTCAGGCTGGATCGAAGAGACCACGCAATTCATCCAGGGCGTCTCCAACAGCGGCCGTCCCCGCGCCGGTATCTTCCGTTATGCCCGCTCGCCCTATGCCGATACGGGGCTGCGCGACGGCTTAAAATTCGTGGCACGGATGATCGCGGGACCGTCGGCCGAACAGGGCCTGCTGATCGCGCGCGACCATTACGACCGGCTCGGCGGCTACGCGCCGGACGCCCGCCGCTCCGAAGCCAGGCTGCTCCGCCAGCTCGGCCGCTCCTCCCGCATCCTGCTGCGAAGCCGGATCATCGTGGCCTGAGACGCACCGAGATACCTGCCCGAGATACCCGGCCAAGATACTTGCCAACGTCAAATAATTATTTGACAATGGCAATTATCGGGGTAAGCGATGTCGCAGCAGGATTCCGAGGGCGAGATATCAGCGGTGCGGGCCTTCAACCGCTTCTACACCCGCAAGCTCGGCGTTCTCGACCAGCATTTGTTGAAGAGCCCGTTCTCGCTGAGCGAGGCGCGGGTGCTGTACGAACTCGCCACCCAGGAGGACCTGGCCGCGAAAGAGATCGGAATCGAACTTGGTCTTGATCCGGGTTACCTCAGCCGGATCATCCAGAATTTCGATGAAAAAGGCTTGATCACCCGCAAGCCGCTGTCCTCGGACCGGCGGCAATACCGGCTCAGCTTGACGGCCAAGGGGCGTCAGGCATTCGAGAAGATCAATCGCACCTCGCACGACGAAATCGCGACGATGCTCGCCACGCTGTCGCGCCGCGATGGCAAACGCCTGGTCGAGGCGATGGCCGATATCGAGCGGTTGCTTGGCAATTCCGGTGTTTCAGCTCCGCCCGCGATCCTGCGCGATCCCCGCCCCGGCGACATGGGATGGGTGGTACAAAGCCACGGCGCGCTCTATGCGAGCGAGTACGGCTTCGACACCTCGTTCGAAGCCCTGGTCGCGGAGATCGCGGCAAGATTCCTGACCTCGTTCGACGCTTCGCGGGAACGCTGCTGGATCGCCGACATCGACGGCGCCCAGGTCGGCTCGGTATTTCTGGTCAGACACACCGACGATGTCGCGAAATTACGCTTGCTGCTGGTCGATCCAGCCGGCCGCGGACAGGGTCTCGGCCGGCGGCTGGTCGCCGAATGCCTCGTATTCGCGCAGGCCTGCGGCTATCGCAAGATCACGCTATGGACCCAGAGCGTTCTGGTCGCGGCGCGTAGGATCTATCAGGACGCCGGATTCGTCCTCGTGGCCAGCGAGCCACACCGCAGTTTCGGTCAAAGCCTGATCGGCGAGACCTGGGAACGCGAGTTTTGACGCCGGAACTGATCGCGTTCCACAAGACGAGAGCCAAAGCACTCCGCGACGAAGCCTGCCGGAACATGGCGCGCGCAGTGTGGCGTTCACTGATGCGGATCATCCGGCGGCGATGATGGCACCCGGGCCGAAGCGAGCCTAGTCGGTCGCTTCAGCCAAATTGAATGGGATCATTTTGAAGCTCGACGCCTACTGTTTGGGCCCCCAACAGGGGTCGGAACCCTTTGGACCAGGGCGCGTACTTTTGAAATCGAGCTTGATTGGTGCGGATTGCTCGATGTCCGCCGTGCCCCGATAGCGACCGAGCTTTGCTTTGCAGAAAAATGTCGCGATGTGCGCTTGGCGTCCAAAGCAAACCTGAAAACAGGCACGTCTAATCGGGCAGAAGGCAATTAATCCTTAATTTGTCGTAAAAGACCCCTCGCAACTCAGCATGATGCCTTTGCTGAAGTGCAACTTTGGATCGCTATGCTTGCCGAGACGGGTCGTTGATCTGAAGAAGAGACCGGGCCTGCCAAAACTGCAATCGGGCAGTCACTCAAGGCGAGAGTAGGAAGAGCCATGATCGCTACAGATTACGTTTTCGGCGCGGCTATAGCACTCGTTGTCGGCTGCAATCTCTACTTTGGACCGCTTATCAAACGCGAACGCGTCGCGATGCAATGGGGAACCAATGGCAAGCCAACATGGTATGCCGCCCGATGGGTGGCACTTTGGTGGATGGTACCCTTCATGCTCGCGACCCGGCTTATCATATGGCTGGCTTCGACGTATGCCCCGCAAAAGGTGCGCGGGGCTGAAGATCTCAGCCATTGGACACCTCTCTAACGCAATTAGCCCATTGCAAACATACTCGACAATCCACCGCTACAGGTCCACTTGACTCACAATTTAGCGGCGCCGTCAGCTCTGCCAGAAGTGAAGCCCCGGTGATTGGGACCCTATTCGGGTAGACCGGTCGCGGCAGAAAGGGATTTCGAAGAGGGTATGATCGTATAGCCAGTTGCGCCGACTAGGATGCCATTCGGGCTAGATGATAGACCGACATGGCCTTGCTGACGCCCTTGAGTTCCGCCTCGCTCTTTGCCACCGGGTATGGCGCAATAATTTCCGCCACAGCCGGCGCGCCGTAAACTTCTTCGGTGATACAAATCTCGTCGCCATCGGCAAGGTTTTGCACCCGCGCTGCGATATTCACCGTCTGGCCAAAATAATCGAGCCGCTCGTTGAGCGTGACCGCGATCGAGGCTCCCCGATGCACGCCGATTTTTAGGATGAAATCACGCTGCGGGCGGTCCCGATTTAGCTGATCCACGGCCTCGCGCATATCAAGCGCCGCCTGCACCGCATCGGCCGCAGTCAAAAACGCCGCCATCACGGCGTCACCGATCGTCTTGGTGACGGCGCCATTGTGCCGAACAGTGGCGTCGAGAAGATGCTGGAAGTGCCGCTGCACCTGAATGTAGGCGTTAAGGTCGCCGATCCGCTCGTAGAGCGCCGTCGAGCCCTTGAGATCGGTGAATACGAGGGTAACGTCGAGAACCGCAATGCCCTCCGTCGCGCTGATCACCTCTGAGCGGAAGAAGTCGCGAAAAGTTTGTGTCATCAGCAGTCGCTTGCCGGATAAGGATGGCGTGAAGTGAAGCTTCGGGCGCTGAAACGTCGCCATCGGAAGCTGTAGGATGCCGAATACCGCCGGCAGCTTGCCAGCGTTGCGAACTTCGAACACGACCTTGCCCGGTGCGATGTTTGCTGTGGCGGGCACGCATTTGCCGCAGTCGAGTACGACCGGCACATGGGGTGGCGTTACACCCGCCTCCCTTGCGACCGGGAAAAAAAATTGGGCGTCGCTTTCGAAATCCTGGCCCAGAAGCCCGCCTTCGGCGGCATCAACCTCAAGATTGGCCGCAGAACCTGGCTCTATGCGGGTGAGCGCCCTCATCAGCCCTTTGGTAGCCTCGCTCCATGGCACGCCGTCGGGCATTACGCCGCCCGACGTCATCTTATAACAGAAGACGTAATCCCAGGCCGAAAGCGCATCCGGTTTATGGAAGCGGATGCTGCGCACGGCGGGCGAAACCGTAAACGTCACCGTGATGTAATCGTCGAGCGCGGCGTCGTAATCGCTTTGACAGAGGTGGCAGTGGAAATGCGTGTGCAGTTTGCGCAGGCTTCGGAAGCTCTCGACAACGTCGGAGCACATCGGACAAACGAGCAGCCAGTCCATATCGAATAGCCCAGCCACGCAGGCATGGAGGAAAAGATCGATCGCTTCAGCCTCGGCAATCGATTTCTCTGTGGCGAACTGAATCGGATTGATGCGGTAGAGTGCCTCGTCAGTGCCCGAGCGCAGCAGCATCTCCAGCCGCGAGACCACGCGCGGATGCCAGGATTTGGCCGCTTCGAGCTCGACCAAGCGCTCTTCGAGCTTTTTTTCGTCGATCATCGCATTACACCGCGATAAAGCCTCGATCATCCTCGGCGTTCCGTTAAACCTAAATACACAATTCATGAGCTCGGGGCGAGCCCATCGGGGCGGCATTTTGGCTGGCTACAACCTTACGGCTGAAGGTGATGGTTTGTCCGTCCGTTCGTTTCAATCGACCCGGATGAACCAGACTATCGAGGTCGCCAGTGTCAGAATGGGTCATTCGCGACCGGGTCGAGCCGACGGCAGGTCAAGCCGTGTGCGCCGTGCCCTGAAAGCGGAAGCTTCCACAGTACTGGCGGCTCCACGAGACCCTAGACGCCTAACAGGATTTCGAGCTCTTCAGTTTAGCTGAAGCCAGCGACTAGTTCCGGAAAATGCTTTAGCAGGCCAGTTCGCGGCAGACCGCTTCAATCGCTGCCGCCGTTTCATCCGGCTTTAGAGTCGGATGAAGGTGCGTTCCTTGCATCCGCCTGACCGGCCATGCACGACGCAACGCTTCCTCGGCCGCGTGATCATAGATCGCCGAAACCTGAATATAGCCAGCGGGAACGTGGTCCCAAGGCGCAAGATCGATCACATCGTCGAACCAACTTAGCCTCATGCGTGGCAGATCCTTCTCAAACGATTCGAACGATTGAGGATCAAGAGCAAGGGTGTCGATGCCAACAAGCTGAGCGCGACGCCGGTCTTTGAGCCACCACTGCGACCAAGGTGGCAGCAGACCGTCCTCATCGGCAAGTCCGGCAATAAAGTCGCGAAAAGTCGCCCTGACCGGGGGCGCCGAACCGCACGCGGGCGGTATATCGCCATCCACGATGATCAATCCACGTACCGGGATTTTGGTCGCCAGATCAGCGACCAAGGTGCTTGCCGAGCTATGGCCAACCAGAATCGATTCTTCATCGACGGAAGCCAGGTCCGCAAGGTGAGAAGTCCACGCACTCCACGAAGGCGCGCTGCCTAGCCTGGCCAAGACGTCCGGAACGTGAACACGCGCGCCGGCGGCGCGGAGCTGGTCTGCGGTGGGCGCCCAGCTAGACGCTCCGACCAGAGGGCCTGTTACAAGAATGATGTCGGATTGCATCAGCATCGCCTTGTTTGAATTGTTCGTCGCTGCGGAGCGCGCGACGTCGCACCGGATCTGGTTCGATGTTTGGTCAACCCGACAGGACCTGTAGGATGGGTTGAGCTCTTCGCGAAACCCATCATAAACATCGGGCGACGCATGATGGGTATCGCTTCCGCTTTCGCTCTGCGAGCTACGGCGGACAAGTCGCTCCACCCACCCTACAGCTAAACCGAGGCCCCCTTGGCCTTCGGGCGGCGCAGATGCTCGTCCAGGCGAGGCATGATCTCGACGAAATTACACGGCCGCGTGCGGTAATCGAGCTGGGCGGCAAGAATGCCGTCCCAGCCGTCGCGGCAGGCGCCCGGCGACCCCGGCAGACAGAAGATGTACGTCGCGCCCGCGACGCCGGCGGTGGCGCGGCTCTGGATCGTCGAGGTGCCGATCTTGGCGTGGCTCAGCATGTGAAAGGCGATCGAGAAACCATCCATCCGCTTTTCGAACAGCGGCTCGATCGCCTCGGGCGTCACGTCGCGGCCCGTAAAACCGGTGCCGCCGGTAGTGATGACGGCATCGACGCTCGCATCGGCGATCCATCTCGTGATGATGCCGCGGATCGCCTCGACGTCGTCGGTGACGATCTCGCGCGCCGCGAGTTTGTGCCCGGCAGCGGTGAGCCGCTCCGACAGCGTGGTTCCGGACTTGTCATCCTCCAGCGAGCGGCTGTCGGAAATGGTCAGCACCGCGATGTTGAGCGGTACGAATTGTTTTGACTCGTCGATGGAAGACATTTGCGCCTCTCGCTTGTCATTCCGGACGGGCCGCGAAGCGGGCTGATCCGGAATCTCATGAGTTCGATATCGAGATTCCCCGATGTGCCATTGCACATCTGAGGTTCGCGCTTACAGCGCGCCCCGGAATGACGCCCGCTTGCTACAACGAACCCGCGCTGAAGGTGTCGCAGGCCTTCACCGTGCCTTGCTGATAGCCGGTCATGAACCATCGCTTGCGCTGTTCGGCCGAGCCGTGGGTGAACGAATCCGGCACCACCCGTCCCTGCGCCTGACGCTGCAGCGTATCGTCGCCGATCGCGGTCGCGGTCTGCAATGCGGCGTCGATGTCGCCAGCTTCGAGGAAGCCCGGACGCTTCTTCTCTTCGCGGTTGACCCAGACGCCGGACAGGCAATCCGCCTGCAACTCGACCTTCACCTGCAGCGCATTGGCTTCCGCCTTGCTGCCGGCCTGCTGCTGCAACCGCGTCACGCGCGGCAAGATGCCGAGCAGGTTCTGCACATGATGCCCGGCCTCATGGGCGATGATATAGGCAGCGGTGAATTTGCAGGCATTGCCCGAACAGCCGCGAAACCGTGTCTCGACCTGACGGAAAAATCCGGTATCGAGAAAAATCTGCTTGTCCGGCGGACAGTAGAACGGCCCCATCGCCGACTGCGCCATGCCACAGCGCCCGCCATTGGTGGAGTTGCGAAACAGCACGATACGCGGACCCGAAAAGGATTGCCCGCTGCTCTGGAAGATTTCGCTCCAGCGATCATCGATCTCGCCGAGGATGCCCGAGATCATGCTGCCCATCTCGTCCTTTGGCGCGCCGCTCTTGGCGGGGCCGGACCTGCGATCGGTTTGATAGCTCGGCGCCTGCCCGCCGCCGGTGAGAATTTCCGCGCCGCCGATCAGGATGCGCGGATCGATGCCGAAGGCATAGCCGATCAAACCAAGCACGATGACGGTGCCGATGCCGAGCCCGCCGCCGCCCATCGGGAGGCCGAGCCCTCCGCCGCCCCCCATTCCGCCGCCGCTGTCGTCGCGACGGTCATCGATGTCGTCGCTGCGGCGGAAGTCGTCGTAACGCATGGCGGTCTTTCCTCGTTCAGCCCAGTGTTTTCAGCCAGCGGCAGCTCGCGCATACCCGGCCCCAGCGCGCCAATGACGTAAAATTTCCATTCGATTAATCAATAACCCGCCCGGCAAAAATTGCCTAGCCATGATGATAACCAAATGAGCACACGATAACCCGGTGTTTACCTCGGCGCGTCAAAGTACCGCCAGTCGGTTGTTTAGTCCCGCGTCGCCGACAGCGTCGCCTGAGTCAGAGTAATTGAGTCATGGTTGTGTCGCGTCGCGGGGCGTCTGCAAGGGCGCCCCGCACCAAATTCGAGTGCCCGAGTTCTCGTATCATCGTAGGCGACTGCGTCGCCGAGATGTCGAAGCTTCCGGCAGGCTCTGTGGATCTGGTGTTCGCAGATCCCCCGTATAATCTGCAACTCAAGGGCGATCTCAAGCGGCCCGACGAATCCCACGTTGACGCCGTCAACAACGACTGGGACAAGTTTTCGTCCTTTGCCGCCTATGACGATTTCACCCGCGCCTGGCTGCTGGCCTGCCGCCGCATCATGAAACCGTCGGCGACATTGTGGGTGATCGGCTCCTACCACAACATTTTCCGCGTCGGCGCCATCATGCAGGACCTGGGCTTCTGGGTTCTCAACGATATCGTCTGGCGCAAGACCAATCCGATGCCGAATTTCCGCGGCCGCCGCTTCACCAATGCGCATGAGACCATGATCTGGGCGGCGCGCGACGAGAAGGCCAAGGGCTACACTTTCAACTACGAAGCCCTGAAGGCCGCCAACGAGGACGTGCAGGCGCGCTCCGACTGGCTGATTCCGCTCTGCACCGGCGAGGAACGCCTTAAAGGCGCCGACGGCAAGAAGGTGCACCCGACGCAGAAGCCCGAAGGCCTGTTGGCGCGCGTGCTGCTGTCGTCGTCGAAGCCCGGCGATCTCGTGATCGATCCGTTCAACGGCACCGGCACCACCGGCGCCGTGGCAAAACGTCTCGGCCGCCGCTACATCGGCTTCGAGCGCGATCAGACCTATGCGACCGCGGCGGAAGCGCGCATCGCCGCCATCGAACCGCTGCCGGACGCAACATTGGCGCCATTCATGACCGCGCGCGACGCGCCGCGCGTGGCGTTTTCCGAACTGATCGAGCGCGGCATGATCTCGCCCGGCGCCCGGCTGGTCGATTCCAAAAAGCGCCACGGCGCCCTGGTCCGTGCCGACGGCGCCATCATGCTCGGCGACAAAGTCGGCTCGATCCACCGCATCGGCGCGGTGGCGCAGGGTTCCGGCGCCTGCAACGGCTGGACCTTCTGGCATGTCGAGACCAACAAGGGCCTGCGCCTGATCGACGAACTGCGCGCCGAAATCCGCTCCGGGATGGCGGCGGTCTGAGATCCACCTTCCGATACGCTCTTTTGATCTTGATTCCACGCGAAGACGGGGACTAAACTCGAGATACGCCATTGATTGCGTCGAGCGTTCTGCGATGCGAAGGCAATCTGAAGCCCTGCTGCTGTTGCCGCTGTTGCCGGTCTTTCTGGTCGGCCTGTTTCCTATGCTGGTCTTGGCGTTGTTAGGGTTTGCCGGTCTCTGCCTGCTGGGCATCCTGCTGATCTGCGCGGGCGTGTCCGATGCGTTGGACGCGAACCGCAACTTCAATCAGCACATTATCGTCGAGGGCTATGCGGGCCGGTCCGAACAGGCGATCCACGCGTCAAATTTGCATTCGGCCATCCGTTCTGCGATCGCCATGAGAATAGCCGGCATCGTACTGATCGTTACGAGCCTATGCGGCTTGCTCTACTTCGGACTGTAGAGCGGAAAAGCCCGCATCTCGCCGCCCAATGCAATGACGGCGCTGCATGCCTCGCTCACGAACTCGTCGCTTGCGCTTTTTGCAAAAATTTGCGCATGGACAGGCTGTCTGCGGCGTCGCCGCCGCGTGCCGATTTTTCCGGGGTCAACAAGAAGCAAGGAGAATTCAATGCTCAAATTCTACTTCAACGGCGCACCTAACCCCAACAAGGTCGCGCTGTTTCTGGAAGAATCCGGCCTTCCTTACGAACTGGTGCCGGTCGATACCCGCAAGGGTGATCAGTTCAAGCCGGAATTTCTCAAAGTGAATCCGAACGGCAAGGTACCGGCGATCGACGATGACGGCGTGTTCGTGTTCGACAGCAATGCGATCCTGCTTTACCTCGCCGAGAAGACCGGCAAATTCTTAGCCCCCAATACGCCCGCGAGCCGTGCGCAGCTACTGTCATGGCTGATGTTCGTCGCCACCGGCGTCGGCCCCTATTCCGGCCAGGCCGTGCACTTCAAGACCGTGGCGCCGAAGGAGCTGGAATACGCGCATAACCGCTATCAGTACGAAGCGCATCGCCACTACAAGATCCTCAACGATCACCTCGCCAACAGCCGCTACATGATCGGCGATACCTACACCATTGTCGATATGGCGTTCTGGGGCTGGGCGCGGCTGGCGCCATTCGTGCTCGGCGATGACGGCTATGCGAAATATCCCAATGTGAAACGGCTGGTCGATGAAGTCTCGGCAAGGCCGGCGGCGGCGCGGGCGATCGCACTAAAGGACAAGTTCGTCTTCAAGGCGGATATGGACGAAGAGGCGCGGAACATCATGTTCGGCCACCTCAAGACCAAGGCGGCGTGATCGCAGCAGATATTGTTATTCCGGGACACGCGCTTGCGCGTGGACCCGGAATCCAGAAGCTGTCGCGTGAGATTCCGGGTTCGCGCTACCGCGCGCCCTCAGGCGCGCCAATTGGCGCGTCGGGGAATGACGATTACTCATCGATTGCCGCGACCGCCTCTATCTCGATCAACCATCCCGGCCGGGCAAGACGCGTGACGACAACCAGCGTGCTGGCCGGCGGTTTCGCCACATTGACGTAGCGGTCGCGGATCGCTCGCAACTTCGGCACCTCGGCTTGGTCCACTTCTGCGACCAGGTAAATGTTCATTTTGACAATGTCGGCCATGGTCGCGCCGGCCGCCTCGAGCGCGAGCTTGAGATTGCCGAACACCTGCTCGACCTGCGCCTCGAAATTGCCCTCGCCGACCAGCTTGCCCGACGCGTCGCTCGAGACCTGACCCGCCAAATAGATCAGCGTGCCCTTGCTGACCTTCGCGATGTGCGAATAGCCGACCGGCGGCGGCAGCGTCGCCGGGCTGAAAAACTCCTTGCTCATCTCGATCTCCCTTTCATTTCAACCAGAACGGCTTGCCGACTTCATCGGCGATCTCCGCCCAGCAGGTTCCCATATCCTGCAATTCTCGCTCGCTCATGACGGCGAGTTGGCACCGGACACGGCTGCGCGCACGCCACGCCCCGATGCGCCCGAGCATGCCCTCGGTAAAGGCGAACGTCGAGCTTGAGAGTTTTCGCGATTGAGGCCCGTGACCCGGCTTGCCTTCCGCACAGACGCTGCTCAATGCCGTCAACCCGCGAGCTTCCGCGCTTCGGGAAACGGTCCGAGCACGCGCTCGACCAGCGCGGAATCGCAATATTCCTTTATCTGCTTGATCTTGCCGTTCTCGATTCGCCACACCATGCAGTACTGGTTGTCGTAGCGCAGGCCGGCCTTGGTCACGTTGTCGCCGCGCGCCTCGACCACGACATAGTCGCCCTCCGCGATGAAATTGAACGCCAGGGTGCGCGGCCGCACCGCGAAGAACGAGCGGAAATGGCCCATCAGGCCGTTCTGGATCGCCTCACGCCCCTTGAATTCATGCGACCACGAATACTGGCCGGTCACGATCCAGCTCGCGTCATCGGCGAGGTTATCGGCGAATGTCGTGCCGCTCCTGTTGGCGGAATCCGTGTAGATTTGTGCGACTAACTTCTTATTGGCTGCTGTGCTCATGGCGACTTCTCTATTGATTGGCTGTTGCCAATCATCGCGCGCTACTTGGCATTCTTCCAATTGATAATGGATATGATATATATTCATCTTATGAATTTGAATTCGCTTGACCTCAATCTGCTGGTG
>WNGI01002335.1_pt1 | contig 16399 bp, 16 predicted proteins | sample 5400621 | NCBI WGS metagenome assembly WNGI01 (sample SAMN13153374, study PRJNA577476) | soil metagenome | isolation source: 20 cm soil or saprolite under Garry oak tree replicate 1 | place: USA:California | collected 2016-06-15 | reverse complement strand
CCGCTCCATCGCTCGCACCGCGTCCACGTCGCTGACGACATCGACGACACGGCCACGCCCGGGGTCCTCGTGCACGCGCCCCTCGTCGTCCACGGTGAGAGCCTGACGTTCGACGGCCACCACGGGCTCGCCGGCGAGCGCGAGCAGCGCCAGCGGGTCGTGGAGCCGGACCGCAACTTCGTCGTCAGTGACGCCCGCGGTGCGCTGCCTCGCCCACCAATCGTCGAGCATCGGGCCGAGCACCGGCGCCGCATCGACGAGGGCCTCGAGATCGGCGGCGGAGGGTCTCATGCGGACCGTCACGTCGAGCGGGCACAGGAGAAGGCCCGGCGTGCGCCCGATCACCGCTCGGGCGGCGGCCGGTTCCGACGCGAAGTTGTGCTCCACGTCGCGCACGGCCCCTCGGTGGTGAACCGGCTTGACGACGCCGCCCATCACGCACACGCGGGGCGGAAGGGCGCCGGCGGCCAGCAGACGGGCGACGTTCTCGAGCGGCCCGATCGCGAGAAGCGCCTCGGCCTGCGCCGCCTCGACGTCGCGGACGGCCAGGCGCGCACCGGGTACGACGGGTGCGTCGACGAGCGTGCGCGCGATCTCCGCGCGCCATTCGGTGTCGCCGTCGACGGTGCTCACGCCCACGAGGTCGACGTCGGAATGGGCGGCCGCGCACAGCAGGGCGACGGCGTCGTCCGGGTTGGTGCCGACGTCAGTGTCGATCCACAGCCGCACGCAGGGCATCCTCGAGCGTCGGGTGCTCGAACGCGTAGCCGGTTGCCTGGAGTCGCTTCGGCAGGACGCGCTGGCCTTCGACGAGCAGGTGCTGGACGAGCTCGCGGCCGTACCGGGCCCGCAATGGCAACAGCGGCGTCGGGATCACGGTCGGACGCCGAAGCACGCGGCCGAGGGTCTCCGTGAACTCGCCGTTCGTGACGGGAGCCGGACCGGTCAGGTTCACCGGACCCGCGACGCCGTCCTGCGTGAGCGCATGCAGGATGGCGCGGACCTCGTCTCCGATCGAGATCCAGCTCATGTACTGGCGGCCCGAACCGATGCGACCCCCGAGCCCGAGACGGAACGGGAGCAGCAAGCGGGGCAGCACGCCACCGTCGCGCCCGAGCACGATGCCGCTGCGGGTTCGCGCCACGCGAATCCCTGCGTCGGCCGCGGGTGCTGTCGCCCCTTCCCATTGCACGCAAACACGGGCGACGAAGTCGTTGCCTGGCGTGCTCTGCTCGTCGAGCGGCTCGTCACCGCGGTTGCCGTAGTACCCGATCGCCGACGCCGAGACGAGGGTCGACGGCGGGCGCGTCAGGCGCGCGAGCGTGCGCGCGAGGAGGCTGGTGCCCTTCGTGCGCGTCTCGAGGATCAGGCGCTTGCGCGCGTCGGTCCACCGTCTGTCGCCGATGCCGGCGCCGGCGAGGTGGACGACGCCGCCGATGCCCTCGAGGCCGTCGGCGTCGATCGTGCCGGCCTCGGGATCCCAGCTGAGCTCGTCGTCACCGGCCGCCTGGCCTCGAACGATGCGAACCGGCCGATGACCCTCGCGGGTGAGCGCGGGCAGGAGCGCCGACCCGATGAAACCGTGCGACCCGGTGACCGCGACATCCACGCCGATAGCATGGACGTTTCGAGCGCCCCTAGCTCAACTGGATAGAGCAGCGGACTCTTAATCCGCCGGTTCAGGGTTCGAGTCCCTGGGGGCGTACAAAACGACGAGCGCCACGCTCGACGCTGCGGAGACGCGCGGCGCTCGTACACTGCCGCCGTGCCGGAGCCCGCCAGCCCACGACTCGAGTGGCGCGAGCGCTGTTTCGGTGCGGAGCAACGACGACGTCTCCGCGTTGGAGCGCGCCGGCACTGGATCTTCCTGGCGGTTCTGGGCGTCGCGCTCGCGCTGCGGGTCGTGACCCAGATCGCCTACCGGCCCGCCTTGCTGTACATCGACTCGTACCGGTACCTCGGCAATCTGCACGACCTCGACCCGGAAAAGATCTCGCAACCCATCGGATACATCGCTCTCCTGCTCCGCCCGGTCCTCGCGGTGGGCAACCTCGCGGTTGTCGCCGGGGTTCAGCACATCCTCGGATTGGGCATGGGCGTTGCGATCTACGCCCTGCTCATCCGGCTCGGCGTCCGGAGATGGATTGCAGTGCTCGCCGCCGTGCCTGTCCTGCTCGACGCGTACCAACTCCAGATCGAGCAGAACATCATGTCCGAGACGCTTTTCGAGGCACTCACCCTCGCCGCGGTCGTGCTGCTGCTCTGGACGCGCCCTCCTCCCCCCGCCGCCCTCGCGATAGGAGGAGTGTTGTTCGGCCTCGCCGCGACCGTCCGGTCGGTCGGCGCGGTCCTCGTCGCTCCTGCAGTTGTGTTCGCGCTCGTCGCCGGCACGGGCGGGTGGCAGCGACTCATCCGCGCCGCGACCATCGGGCTCGCTTTCGTGCTCGTCATCGCGACGTACTCCGGGTACTCCTGGATCAAGGCCGGGCACGTCGGGCTGAGCCGCGGCGATGCGTACCTCATCTACGGCCGCGCCGCGACGTTCGTCAACTGCCGTGGCCTCGACCTCCCGGACTACGAGCGCGTGCTGTGTCCCCCGGAACCTCTCGGGCACCGCTTGGGCTCCGACGAATATGCCCACCACAGCCCGTATCCCTTGCAAGTCGTGGTGCCGCCCGGCAAGTCCCGGGACGAAGTGCTGCGTGACTTCGGGCGCCGGGTGATCCGTCACCAACCACTCGACTACGCGAAGGCGGTCTCGACGGACTTCGTGAAGTTGTTCGCGTTTCGACGCACGACCTTTCCTCGCGACGTCCCGCTCGAGCGGTGGCAGTTTCAGCGCGACTACCCAACCCTCGGACTCGATCCGACCTCGGCAACCCGGACGTACGGCGGTGGCAAACCGCGCGTCATCGAACCTCTCGCCATCTTTCTCCGCGACTACCAGCTCAGCGTCGGCTACGTGCCCGGGCCGGTGTACGCACTTGGGTTCATCGCCGGGCTGCTGGCCGCGGCGGGCGTCGGGCGGGCCCGCCGGTCGGGGCTGCGCGCCGCGTGCTTGCTCCCGGCCCTCTGCGGGCTGGGCGTCCTGCTGGCGGCCGACCTGTTCCTGTTCTCCTGGCGCTACCAGCTCCCCGCGCTGACGTTGGCGCCACTGGCGGGAGCGCTCGGCCTCGCCGCCATCACCGGTCGGGTGTCACCAACCAGTCCGCGTCCCAGTCCGGCTGCGGCTCCGCCGGACGCACCCGGTTCGTCGTCCGTCGCCAGTTGACCAACGGCAGCAGAGCCTCGCGATCGACACGATGCTTGTAGCGCTCGGCGACGTCGAACATCGAGGTGATGAGTGTCTCCGACAGGCAATGCGGTGTCAGCCCGAGCTCCACGAGGCCGCTGTGCACGACGTTGTAGTAGTGCGTCTCCGCTTCGACACGCGGGTTCTCGATGTTCTCGACGCTCGCCTCACCGGGATACGAGGTCGCGACGACCTTTGCGATCTCGGTCACGGTGAAGCTCTCGGTGATCTGGTTGAACACCCGGAACTCGCCCGGATCGGCCGGCTGCTCGGAGGTCAGGCGCAGGCATTCAACGGTGTCGCGGATGTCGATGACGCCCCGGGTCTGCCCGCCCCCGCCGTAGATCGTCAGCGGCTCGCCGAGCACCGACTGCACGACGAAGCGGTTCAGAACGGTCCCGAAGATCGCGTCGTAGTCGAAGCGGGTGGCGAGGCGGTCGTCTAGAGCGGTCTGGGAGGTCTCCTGCCCGTACACGACACCCTGGTTCAGATCGGTTGCGCGTAGCCCCCACACGCGGCACGCGAACTCGATGTTGTGGCTGTCGTGGACCTTGCTCAGGTGGTAGAAGGACCCCGGCCGCTTCGGATACAGGACACGGTCGGTGCGGCCCTTGTGCGACAGCTCCAGCCAGCCCTCCTCGATGTCGATGTTCGGCGTGCCGTACTCACCCATGGTTCCGAGCTTGACGAGGTGGATGTCGGGGTCGGTCTCCTTGATCGCGTACAGGACGTTCAAGGTGCCGATCACGTTGTTGTACTGGGTGTACACGGCGTGCTCGCGGTCGATCATCGAATAGGGCGCGGCGCGCTGTTCGGCGAAATGAATGATCGTGTCGGGACGGAACCGGTCGATCATGTCGAAGGTCGCGTGCGCGTCCGTCAGGTCGGCGACGAACGTGTCGATCAGCCGGCCCGTGTGCTCGTGCCAGGCCCTGATGCGCGTGTGCAGCGGCGCAATGGGAACGAGGCTCTCGACACCCATCTCGTGGTCGTATTGCCGCCGCACGAAGTTGTCACCGATCGCGACATCGTGACCACGATCGGACAAATGCAACGCCGTCGGCCACCCGAGGTACCCGTCGCCGCCCAGAATCAAGATCCGCACTCCGGTTCCTCCACCTCTCGGCCGTTGCGCTGTTGTCTTGCGGTCGGACGGTCCCCCGGCTGGGCTACATGGTTTTTAGCATGCGATCTTGAGAGCAGTGTTTCGTGTGCATGAGAAGGTTGCGATCTCGTCGCCATTGTCGACCGAGATTGTCAAGAATGCCCGGACGCGCGCCTCGTTCGATGTCGTTCACGGAGCCAGGTCGTCGTGAGCACGCGCGCGTAGCGAAAGCCGTACACGGGCCACCACCCCTTCTTCGTCTGCCCGTGCGAGCGTTTGCGCATGGTCATCGGAACTTCGACGAACCGAAACCCCTTCGCGAGCGCTTCCATGAGCAACTCCGATGCCTGGTACTGCGGCTGTCGCAGCGTGACGGCCTCGGTCACCTCGACGGTCATGGCGCGGAACCCGGACGACGTGTCGGTGATGCGCCGGCCCGTGAGGATGGTGGCGAGACGCCCGAAGAACCGTGAGCCCGATCGGCGGATCCGGTCGGTGGTCTCCTGGCGGCCCAGCCATCGGGAGCCGACCACGAAGTCGGCCTCGCCGGCGACCAGGGGTTGTAGGAGCTGGTCGATCTCGCTCCCGACGTACTGCCCGTCGCCGTCCGTGGTGACGATGAAGCGCGCGCCCGCGCCTCGGACGAGGGCGTAGCCGACGCGAAACGCCGCGCCCTGGCCCCGATTCGTCGGGAACGTGCAGACGTACGCGCCGTGGTCCCGAGCCACTGACGCGGTGCGGTCGGTGTCGCCGTCGACGACGACGATGCAGCTCGTCGGGAGACCGCAGGCCTCCGCCGGCAGCTCGTCCACCACCGCTCCGATCGCTGCTTCCTCCTCGTACGCCGCGATGACGACCACAACCGGCGTGAGCTCGAGCTGCCCGTACCGGCCGCGGAAGTCGGCGATCGCCGCGTCGTCCGTGTCGTCGAGGCCGGGCGGCAGCAGTGCTTGCTTCATTGCGTCCGGAGTCAAACGTCGACGAGCCGGCAGCGTCAATTCTCCCGTGACACCGGCCTCCTACACTCCCGCCCGTGCCGCAACTCGATCCCCTGGCCGCGTTCCGTCTCGACGGGCGCGTCGCGATCGTCACCGGAGCGAGCTCTGGGCTCGGCGCTCGATTCGCTCGCGTGCTCGACGCCGCCGGCGCGCGAGTCGTGCTCGCTGCCCGGCGGCGCGAGCGCCTCGAGGACCTTGCGAGTGAGCTCGCCGACGCCGAGCCCGTTGCGTGCGATCTCTCGCAGCCGGATGCACCCGGCGCGCTCGTCGAGGCCGCGCTCGGACGCTTCGGCCGGGTCGACGTGCTCGTCAACAACGCCGGCAAGGACGCCATGTTCCCGGCCATGGAGGAGCCGGTCGACTCGTTCCGTGACGTCCTCGAAGTGAACCTCGTGGCGCCGTTTGCACTCGCGCAGCTCTCGGCGCGCTCGATGGTCGAGTCGGGCGCGGGCGGCACGATCGTCAACGTCGCATCGCTGTGGGGCCTGGTCGGGGTGGGCCAGATCCCGATGGCCAGCTACGCGGCGTCGAAGGGCGGGCTCGTCAACCTCACGCGCGAGCTGGCGGCGCAGTGGGCCAGGCAGGGGGTGCGTGTGAACACGCTGGCGCCGGGCTGGTTCCGCACCGAGATGACCGAGGGTCGGATGTTCGGCGACGAGCACGCCGAGCGCTGGATCCGCAACCGGACCCCGATGGGGCGCGGCGGCGACGAGCACGAGCTCGACGGCGCGCTGTTGTTCCTCGCCGGCGACGCCAGCAGCTTCGTGACGGGACAGGTGGTGTGCGTCGACGGAGGGTGGACGGCGATCTAAGGGTTCAGGCGTTCTGGAGCTCGTGCAGGTCGGCGAGCACTTCGGCCGGGTGCGCGGGGATGTCGGCGACCTCGTACGACTTGCGGATGACCCCGTCGGGATCGATGAGGTAGCTGAGCCTCTTCGCGTAGCTGACCTTGTCGGTGCCCGGGTCGCGGGTCTCGTAGTTCACGCCGACGTGCTCGTCGTAGTCGGAGAGCAGTCGGAACGGGAAGTCGAACTTCTCCCGGAACGCCTTGTTCGCCTCGGGCGCGTCGAAGCTGATCCCGAGGATCTCGCAGTTCATGCTCTCGAAGTCGGCGGCCTGGTCACGCAGGCCCTTCCCCTCGATCGTTCAACCGGGGGTGTCGGCCATCGGGTACCACCACAGCAGCACCCAACGGCCGCGCAGATCCGACAGCCTCACCGGGTTGCCGTCCTGGTCGGGAAGCGTGAAATCCGGAGCTTCGGTCCCGGGCTGCAGCATCCCGGAGACCCTAGACCGTCGCCTTCTCGAGGACGTGCACCGCGCATGCCGAGCCGAGACCGATCACGTGCGTCAGGCCGACCTTGGCGTCCTCGATCTGGCGGTCGCCGGCCTCGCCCCGCAGGTGCGTCGCGACCTCGTACAGGTTGGCGACGCCGGTCGCGCCGAGCGGATGGCCCTTCGAGATGAGCCCGCCCGACGCGTTGACAGGTGTTTCGCCGTCGCGCCAGGGACCGCGCTCGTCGATGAACTTGCCCGCCTCGCCCGGCTTGCACAGCCCGAGGTTGTCGTAGTGGATGAGCTCGGCCGTCGCGAAGCAGTCGTGGAGCTCGACGAGGTCGAGGTCGGACGGATCGACGCCGGCCGTCTCGTACGCCTGGTTGGCGGCGTCGCGCGTCAGCGTGTTCACGTCCGGCTGCACCTGGTCCGTCTCGGTCCACGGGTCGGACGTCATCACCGACGCCGAGATCTTCACCGCCCGCTTGCGCTGCTCGTCGGAGAGGCTCTGGAGCTTCTCCTCCGAGACGAGCACGAGGGCCGCGCTCCCGTCGCCGGTCGGGCAGCACATCAGCAGCGTGTTCGGGTACGCCATCATCTCGGCGCCCATGACCTCATCGAGCGAGAACTGCTTCTGGTACTGCGCGAGCGGGTTGAGCGTGGAGTGGGCGTGGTTCTTCTCTGCCACCTTGGCGAACTGCTCGAAGCCGACGCCGTCGTGCTCGCTGGCGTACTCCATGCCCGCCTGCGCGAACACGCCGGGCATGAGCGTGGTGCCGACGCGCCCCTCGACGCTCATCACCGAGCCGTACCGGCCCGAGGGCTCGTAGACGTTCTTGTCGGAGCGAGGCGCGCTGCCGAGGAGGCCGGCCTTGCCCATCTTCTCGAGGCCGACGGCGATGCCGGTCTCGGCCTCACCCGACTTGATCGCCATGTAGACGCAGCGGATGGCGGTCGCGCCCGTGGCGCACGCGTTGGCGACGTTGTAGACGGGGACGCCGTTCTGGCCCACCTGCTTCTGGATGCGCTGCCCGACGCCGCTCGCCGCCTCCATGAGGTTGCCGGCGCCCATGACGTCCATGTCGGCCATCGTGACGCCGGCGTCGTCGAGGGCGGCGAGCGCCGCCTCGGCGCCGAGGTCGATGAGGTCCTTGTCGGGATACCGCCCGAACTTCGTCATCGACGCGCCCAGGATCCAGACGTCGCGCTCAGCCATCGCGTGCTCCTTCTCTCCCTCAGGCCGGCTCGTAGCCGAACTGGACCGCCTCGGTGCCCTCGTCGTCGACGCCGGCGACCGCGGTCGTCAGGCGGACGTCCATGCCGAAGCGCACATTGTCGGGGCTGGGCTCGACGTTCAGCAGGTTCGCCTTGACGACGCCGCCGCCGGACAGGTCGACGATCGCTGACACGTACGGCGTCGGGACGCCCGGCGCGGCGCGATGCACGATGGTGTAGCTGCGCACCTTGCCGTCGTCGGCGAGTTGTTCCTTCGAGAACGATCGGCCGCTGCACTTGGCGCACGCATTGCGGCGGTCGAAGTACAGCGCCCCGCACGTGTCGCATCGGTTGGCGACGAGATGCGGCGCGCCCTCGTCGAGCACGAGGTAATCGACGATCGGAACCTGCTTGCCCATGCCCCCCTCCTTCGCTCATCGCACGCTACCGCACACGCGACAGCGGGCCGGCGGGCGCGCGGCCCACCAGCCCGTCGTCGCGCCGCGGGGCCGGCGATCACGCCACGGGCACGGGCTCCAGGTCTTGACCGTTCGGTGACTGCTCCGCCGGGACCGGGGTCGCCGGCTCCGGTGTCTGCGCCTTGGCTCCGAGCCAGGCGTAGCTGCCGCCCACGACCAACGCGCCGCCGACGATGTTGCCGGGCACCGTCCACGCGAGATTGTGGAAGAGCATGCTCCACGTGCCGCTGCCGTCCAGTGCGGCGAGGGAGAACGTCGTCATGTTGGCAATCGAGTGCTCGAAGCCCGACGCGACGAACGCGAGCAGCGCCCACCACAAGACGATGCACTTGGCGGCGTCACTGCGGGTCCGCGCCGCCATCCACAGTCCCAGGCACACGAGCGCGTTGCACAGCACCGCCCGCCAGAAGAGCTGTCCGCCGCCGGCGGCGTCCTTGGCCTGCACGATCGAGCCGAGGAGCGTCTGGGCGGGGCTCGCCTTCCCGGGGGTAGCACCGATCGTGAGCGCGCCCGATTGGTAGACGGCGGCGGCGAACGCGATCGAGCCGACCAAGTTGCCGATCAGCGAGCTCACCCAGACGACCACGAGATCGCCGATCCGGACGTCGCGCCGGACCAACCCCTGGAGCATGGTCATCGTGTTGCCCGTGAAGAGCTCGGCGCCGGCGAAGACCACCAGGGTCAGGGCGACGCCGAACACGGCGCCTTGTATCAGCTTGCTGAAGGGCGACGCGGCTGTGACGAGCGGGGCGCCCACGCTGATCAGCAGCACGACGGCGACGCCGACGTACGCGCCCGCGAGCATGCTGGCGATCGCGTACCGCGGCAGGTTGCGTGCCTGATCCGCTTTGGTGCGCGCGAGCGCGCCCGCCTCGTCGACGGCTTCGGACACGGGTATGGGCATCGTGGGTTCCTTTCGAACAGACGGACGGGTCAGGGACCGGAACCAGCGGTCACGAGCTCGAGCTCCTCGCCGGCGCCGGACTCCCAGCAGCGCTCGAGCAGAGTGGCGACGTGCGCGGCGATCGCATCGAGGCCGACGCGCCTGCACGTGCGGCCGAGCGTCTCGCCGTCGTGCCGCAACGCCTCCCACACGCCGACCAGCGCGTCCACCGCGGCGACGACATCGCGTTCCCCCACGCGCCCGACGACCTCGCCGTGCTCGTGGCGGTCGAGGTCGGCGCCCACGAAGACCTGGTACCCGTCGACGGCTTCGCCGTTGACCTTCACCTTGGTGCCGGCCAGGCCGATGTCCGCGGCCTGGTGCTGCGCGCACGAGTTCGGGCATCCGGACACGTGCACGCGCAGCGCGGAATGGCGGCGGAGACCGTCGCTGGCGAGCAGCGAGATGCCGGCGTCGGGCGCGGTCGTGATGCCGAGCGCGCACACCGCAGAGCCGGTGCACGCCCGCACGCGCGGCGAACGGCTGTCGCCCAGGATGCCGAGGGAGTGCTCGGCGAGCGCGTCACGCAAGGCGTCGATTGCGTCGACGGAGACATCGCGGAGCACGACGTCCTGGTCACGGCTGAGATGCAGCGCGCCGTCGCCATACCTCTCGGCGAGGTCTGCGATGGCTTCGAGCTCGCGACCACTCAGGTCACCCATGGGCACGTCGACGGTGACCAATGCCCGGCCGATGGCGCGTTGGGGTCGCACGCCGGCGCTCCATCCGCCGGCCGGCGCGGCCGCGAGAACCGCGGCGTGCTCGACGTTCCCGAGCACGGAGACGGGTGCCGGGTCCGGATGCGGGCGCTGCCGGGCGTGTTCGAACGCAGCCGACCACTCGGCACGGAAACGCTCCTCCCCGAGACGGTCCACCACGAACTTCAAGCGGGCCTTGGCGGGATGATCGAGATCGCCGTGCTTCACGAAGACGTCGACAAGCGCTTCGGCCGCCGCCAGCACGTCACCGCGGGGCACGAACTCGTGCAGCTGCATTGCGAGGTGAGGCGAGCGCCCCAAGCTGCCGCCTCCCCACAGCTCGTAGCCCGCCGCGCCGTCCCGGACGACCGAGACGAACCCGCCGTCGTTCAAGAGCGCGTCGTGCCGGCAGCGGGGTGACCCGCCGAACGCCATGTTGATCCGGCTCGGCAGCTCGCAGTTCAAGGCGCGAGAGCGGCTGACGATGGCGGCCGAGACCGCCCGGGCGTCGGGCAGGCAGTCGAACGGCTCGTCGAGCCCGACGCCCGCCTCCTCCCCGCTCATCACGTTCCGCAACGTGTGCCCGCACGCCGAGCGGGTCGTCAGTCCGATCGCGTCGATCTCGGCGAGCACGGCGGGCACCGAACGGTCGGCGACCCAATGCAACTCGACGTTCTGGCGGGTCGTGAGGTGCACCCAATCCCGCGCGTGGTGCCGCGCGATGCCGACCAGAGCCCGAGCCTGGTCGGGCTGCAACCGGCCGCCGGGGACGCGCACGCGAATCATGAACACGTGATCCTGGAGCTGCGCGCACACACCGTGCGTCTTCAGCGCGTATCGCTCCTCCGGCGTCAGGTCGGCATCGCCGACGCGGGCGATCCGCTCGAAGTCGACCGCCAGGCCCGCTCGCTTGGCGCCGGGGATGTCCGGAGTTGCCATGAGCGCACGGTAAAAGCGGTGTTCTTCGTGGGTGTGTCGAGCCGATGACGGGTTGGTCTCGACAATCTCACGGTGCCGGTGTGTCGTTGTGAGATCCGCGGACAATCAAGGCGCGGCGGCGGCGGCTTTGCCGACCGTCGCCGCAGAGCCGGAGCTCGCGACGGCGACAATCAAGGTATGACCTCGCCGGTGACGCGATAACCACGCTTGGGGACGGTCTCGATCATGACGCCGACCGCGCCCAGCCGGCGGCGGAGGCGTCCGACCGTCACGTCGAGCAGATGATCGTCGGTGCTCGTGCCCCAGACGGCACGACCCAGCTCCGAGCGCGTCGCCACCGCTCCGCGTCGCCGGAGCAGACAGTCGAGCAGCCATCGTTCGCGGGTGGTCAGCCACAGGACTCGTTCCTGTGCGTCGTGCACCTCGACGGCGCGCCCCTGCACGACCATGGTCTGGTTTCGTCTGCGAACAACGAGCCGTTCGCCGCCGAGCCGGTCCGTGAGCGCTCGCACCATCGACCCCAGCCGTGAGGCGGCCGGCTCGACGACCGCGTCGAGCCCGAGACTCCGCGCCACGTTGGCGCAGTACGGGCCAATCACAACAGCGACTACACGCCCGTTCAGCGCGTCGCGCACGGCTGTCTCCCGGTCCTGCTCGCGCGCGAGCTCGAGGAAGTTCTCGACCGCCGGCCCGGTCGTGAACGTCACCGCGTCGACGTCGCCGTTGCAGACACGATCGATGAGCGCGTACGGGGCGGCCCGTTCGTCCGGAAGTTGCCAGCGGTACACCGGGATCTCGATCACGCGGGCGCCGGCGGCGCTGATCGCCTCGGTGACCTCCGGCGTGTCGCCCCCGTGGAGCTGGAAAGCGACAGTGCGTCCCGCCAGCGGCTCGGCGAGGAGGCGATCGACCACCTCGGAGAGCGACTCACGTGGTGCTCGCCACCACACGTCGACGCCGAGAGCGTGCAACGCGCCGGCAGCCTTCGGCCCGCGTGCGAGCACCCGGGCCGTCCCCAGCGCGGCGGTCAGGGCCTCGTCCCATCCCCACGCGGCGGCGGCCGTCACCCAGCCGCGGATGCCGATGCCCGTGTTGGCGATGACGTAGTCGGGTTGATGCTCGATCACCTGCGCCGTCGCGCCGCGCAGATCGTCGTCGGGGCCCAAGGGCAGGGTGTGGATCACGGGCCCGTGGAGAACGTGAGCGCCGCGGCGGACGAGCAGGTCGTCTTGCTCGTCAGCGCGACGATCGGCGGTGACACCCACCACGAAGCCCGCGAGCGGCGAGAGCATGCAGATGATGGTTTGCCGGACTCTGTTTCAGGCGCGTAACCCGCAAGTCACGAACCCGCGACGCTCGCCTGACGCGCCACTACGGTGAGACGGGCGCACCAGTGGCGGAATGGCATACGCGCAGGACTTAGGATCCTGTGGGCTTCGGCCCGTGTGGGTTCGACTCCCACCTGGTGCACGCGACGCGAGCGCACAGCGGGTCGGCGGCGTCGAACGTGATGCTGTGGAGGCGCAGCGCCATGGCCGGACGCTACCGAATGCGGCGCGCTGCTACTTCTTCTTCTTACGGCGGAAGCCGCGCCGCTTGCGGCTCTTCTTCTCGAACTCGGACAGGATGTCCGGCGCCGCCAGGTTGACGATGTCCTCGGCTTCGTCGAGGAGCGCATCGACCTCCTTGCCCTGGGGCTCCGCTTCCGGCGGCTTGGCCGAGTGGCCGAGGCTGCCGTACTGCCACCCGGCGTCCCAGCGGCGCTTCTCGAACTTCGGGCAGTCGTCGGGACAACGCCAGGGCGCGTCCGGGGCCAGGTCGAGGCGGCACTTCCGGACCGTCTCCCCACTCGGATAGGTCCGACTCTCGTAGTGGCGGCAGTCGGTCCGCATCGGCATGACGTCAATCTACCGGAGCGTCCCCCGGATTCGACGCGGTCCAGCGCGACTCTCAGCGCGCTCTCAGGACAGCCAGTCAGGCGCGCCCTCGAGCAGGTAGCGGCTCACCGCGAGGCAGCGCTCGAGCACGTCGCACGAGACGGCGTCGCCGTCGCGAATGTTCAACAGCGAGACGCGCTGGTGGGCGACGATGCGCAACGACCGCTCGGGCGCGTCGGTGGCCGCCGGGATCGAGTCGATCGCTGACACCTCGAGTGGCAGGTCGGGGCCGCCCAGCCCCGCCAGCTCGGTTGCCAGCAGGAGCAGGTCGGGACCGTGCGGCAGCGGCGGCAGCGCCCACGTGAAGTTCACGGGAAAGTGGAAGTCGTCGGGTGGGTCGTCGCTCTCGGGACGCCCCATCACCGCGTCCTCGAAGCCGAGGAGGACCCGCGGATCGACTTCCAGCGAGAGGTACAGGTCGACGGGCCCTTCGCACCCCTCTTCGGGATGCAGGTCGACCTCCCAGGTCTGGCGCAGCGAGTAGCTCTCGACGAAGTGCCGCTCGTCGTGGACGTGAAAGCCGTGCTCGACGGCATGGTCCTTGAGATCGGCGACGAACCCGGCGATGTCGATGACGGCCATCGCTACCGTCCTTCGGTTTCCTGGACGACGCGTACCCCTTGGGCGAGCGTGCGGAACGCCCGGGCACGGTGTGACAGCGCCTGCTTCTCCTGATCGGTCATCTCCGCGAACGTACGGCCGTCTCCCTCGAGCGGCACGAACACGGGGTCGTACCCGAATCCGCCGTCGCCGCGGGCCGTGGTCGTGATCACACCCTCGACCTCGCCCAGCGCGGCGACCTCGAGGCCGTCCGGCCAGCGAGCCACGGCCACCGTCGCGAACCGTGCCGCGCGTCGCTCGAGCGGCAGCGAGTCGAGCTCTCCGAGCAGTTTCTCCACGTTGTCGGCGTACGTCGCGTCCTCGCCGGCGTAGCGGGCGCTGTGCACGCCGGGCGCGCCGCCGAGGGCGTCGACGTGGAGACCGGTGTCGTCGGCGACGGCGGGCAGCGCCGTGGCGGCGCAGAGCGCGACGGCTTTGATGCGGGCGTTGTCTTCCAGCGTGTCGCCGACCTCGTCGACGTCGGGAACCTCGGGCGGACGCGCGACGAGCTCGAGCGAGGGCGCCTCGTCGGTGAGCACGGCGGCGATCTCGCGGGCCTTGTCGGGATTGGCGGTCGCGAGGACGAACGTCGTCACGACGGGCGCGGGGGCGGCGGCTGGGCCAGGGTGGCCCGCTGGATCTCGAAGATCTCCGTGATCCCCTTCTCCGCCAGAGCGAGCAGCTCGTCGAGCTCCGATCGCGTGAACGGGTTGCCTTCGGCCGTCCCCTGCACCTCGACGAACCGGCCTGCGCCCGTCATGACCACGTTCATGTCGACCTCGGCGCGCGCATCCTCGGAGTAGTCGAGGTCCAGGTGCGCCAGCGCGTCCACGACGCCCACCGAGATCGCCGCGCATGCGTCGGTCATCGGATGCGCCGGGATCTTGCCCCCCGCAACCATCCGCGAGAACGCGTCGTGCAAGGCGACGTACCCGCCGCAGATCGCAGCCGTGCGCGTGCCGCCGTCGGCTTGGAGCACGTCGCAGTCCACCGTGATCTGCAGCTCGGCGATCATCTCGAGATCCGTGACGGCGCGCAGCGACCGGCCGATGAGGCGCTGGATCTCCTGCGTGCGCCCGGACTGACGGCCACGCGCCGCCTCCCGGTCCGAACGCTCGACGGTCGAACCCGGGAGCATCGAGTACTCGGCGGTCACCCACCCGCGTCCCGTGCCGCGCAACCACGGCGGGACGCGGTCTTCGAGCGACGCCGTGCACAGGACGCGGGTGCGGCCGAAGTCGACCAGGACCGAGCCCATCGCGGACTCGGTGAAGTCGCGGACGAACAACACCGGCCGCAGCTCGTCGGGCTCTCGCCCGTCTTTCCGGATCCCCATTGCCGCTGCTCCCTCGCTACACGGGCGTGACGAGATGCGGCGTCGCCAGCGTGACCGGCTCGCCGAACGACTCTGAGCCTTCCTTGACCGACACGACCGCGTCGAGCTCGGGCCACAGGTGCGTGAGGATCAGCCGTGACGCGTCGGCTTGGCGCGCGTCGCGACCGGCCTCGTGCGCGCTCAGGTGCCACGGCACACCCTTGTGGCCCTCCTGGTATGTCGCCTCCGAGAGGACGAGGTCGGCACCGGCACCGAACGCGCCAACCGTCCAGTCCGGGCCGGTGTCGGCCGTGTAGACGAGTCGCTTCTCGTCCGCGCTCACCTCGACCGCGTACGTCGGCGGTGGATGGTCCGTGCGGGAGAAGCGCAGTGTGAGATCGGCGAGCTCCACGCCGTCGCCGTCGCCGACGACCTTCCAGTCGAAGGTGTCACCCCAGTCGTCGACGAGTGCGCCGAGCCGCTCCTCGAGGCCTTCGGGCGCGAAGACCGGGAGACCGCCACGCTCGAGCCCGTACCGCATCAGCACGTGGAGACCGTAGATGTCGGCGCAGTGGTCGGGGTGCTGGTGCGTGAGGACGACGGCGCTCAGGTCCTCGATCCTGGCGTGTTGCTGCAGATGCGGGAGCGTTCCGTTGCCGCAGTCGACCCAGACCGCCGCGCCACCGCCCCGGACGAGGTAGCCGCTGCAGGCGCCGAAGGGCTGGGCGCCGTACGAGCCCGAGCAGCCGAGGACCGTCAACTCCACTCCCACGCCTCCACGGTCTCGACCTCCGGGCCCAGGAACCGCGCCCCGAGCGTGCGGAACGTCGCGAGGTCCCCGCTGGTGACGAACACCCGGCGGGGCGGCTCGCTTCCCGGCCGGCGGGCGTGACCCGCGCCACCCAGCAGCGTGCGCGTCTCGAACGCGGTCTCGTCGCCGCTCGAGACGAGCACGACGTCGCGCCCCATGACGTCGCCGATCGTGCGGGCGAGCAGCGGGTAGTGCGTGCAGCCGAGGACGAGCGTGTCGACGCCGGCGTCGCGCACCGGCGCGAGCAGGCGCTCGGCCAGCACGTGCACCTCCTGCGAGTCGACGTCGCCGGCCTCGACGAACTCGGCGAAGCCGGGGCACGCCGCGCACGTGAGCTCGACGCCGGCGCCGCTCGCATCGGCGGCGCGCTGGTACGCGCCGGAGGCGATCGTCCCGACGGTGCCGATCACGCCGACGCGCCGGGTCTGGGTCGTCTGGATCGCCGCGCGCAGGGCCGGCTCGATGACCCCGATGACGGGCATGTCGTAGTGGCGGCGCAACGCGTCCAACGCGACCGATGACACGCGGTTGCAGGCGACGACGAGCAACTTCGCGTCGTGGTCGGCCAGCAGGTCGGCCATCTCGAACGCGTACTTGATGACATCACGGTCGGGCTTGGGACCGTAGGGGAAGCGCCCGGTGTCGCCGAAGTACACGACGGGCTCGTCGGGAAGCAGGTCGATGAGCGCTCGCAGCACCGTGAGGCCACCGAGGCCGGAGTCGATCACGCCGATCGGTCGATCGCTCACGAATGCTCCCGGCCGGCGGCGCGGCGCAGCCGGTCACCCACCG
>WNGI01002334.1_pt1 | contig 16399 bp, 17 predicted proteins | sample 5400621 | NCBI WGS metagenome assembly WNGI01 (sample SAMN13153374, study PRJNA577476) | soil metagenome | isolation source: 20 cm soil or saprolite under Garry oak tree replicate 1 | place: USA:California | collected 2016-06-15 | reverse complement strand
GCCCAGACAAAATATCGCCCTCAGGGGAGGGGTAGACGAGGAAGTGGGCTGCCACGCACATCACCACGACAGTCAGAATCTCACGAGAGTCCTTCCGCCACGCCAGTATTCCGAGAAGAATCCAAGGTGCAAGCTGAGGCCCGAGGGATTGCAAGCCAGTAGCGAACGCTCGTGCATATTCCGACATGCTGACGTGTGACAGCATTTCTGCCGGATATTTCCCGGCCCCAAAGCTGTAACGAAACAGCACTGCCCAACCATAGTTGCCCGCTTCGTGATGGATGAATAAAACCATTCCAATGGCGAGTAGCGCGAGCAGTGATCCACGATGTCTAGGTCGCAAGACGGGCAGAAATGGCAATGGTAAACAGAAAATGTTGTATCTCGCGCTTTGATGCCATCGTGACTCAGCATGTTTCCAAATAGAAAACGCTGCATCCACTTCTCTCCGGGTGTTCGACAACGAACGACTTGACTCCCAATCAAAGCGCCCAGCCTGGGTCAGGTATTCTCCCGGATCGCTAAACGGGCATCAGCGGTACGAGAAACAAGCATCTTAGGAACATTAGACTACGAGGTCTGAACATATGGCAGATGAAAAGAACCAAGGTCAAGGCTCTGAGCAGCAGAAGCAGGGTCAGCAGCCCGGACAAGGCCAGGGACAGGGGCAAGGGCAGGAACAAGGTGGCGAGCAACGGCGTCGCAATCCGGGAAGTGAACAGCAGGATGAAGGTCAAAAAGAAAGAAAACAGGCGTAACGCTAATTCGGACAGCTCCCTCAGGCACCATTCGGGGGCTGTCTCCTTTTGAAGCCCGACAACGCTAGACGAAGCACGCTCTTCTTCGCTTTTACCTTGGATGGCCGGCAGCGCTGTTCATCAGTCAATCCTCATCCGAGATGATTTCCGACGCGGTATAACGGTCGAAGCCATCGCAGTGCGGGCATGTAATTCCAGTACGTGCTTCTATCCAGTGGTCACGAAAAACCTTGAACTCCTGATGGCAGTAATGACATCTGAATTGGAGTTTGGGCGTTTGCTCGTTCATTAGTCTAATTCATTCTAGATCGCAGGGCGGCACGGACACTGGCAGGTTCCTGCGGAACCCTGGATCTCGCTGAGGAAGAGCTCTCCTTTCGATTGTTTCGATGCCTCAACCAGACGATTGTTTCCAACAAATTTGGATTTCGCCGAGCGCCGAGGGACGGCACAGAGGGCATGTACTTTGGATAAATCGGTTGGCCGTCAGATTGCCAATCGAGGTGTTTTTATGGCTCTGCGTATTTTTGTGGCTGATAACCATGAGGGATTGTGCCCGGCAGAATGCATTGGGCAATGCCCGCGATCCTTCGTGCGGCCTCAAATCCATCCATAACAGGCATCTGCAGGTCCAAGATGACCACATCTGGGTGCAGCTCTCGAACATTTCGATGGCGATTGCGCCATTTCGGCAAAGCCTAGGCGGACAACGCTCTCGCTCCCCTCTCTCGCAGCTCGCACCTTCCAGCTCACACTTCCACGTCGCTCGTTCGCGTGTTACAACCTTGTGCTTGGATAGGAAGAAAGACATTCGTTTGGCTCAAACCAACACAGATCGCCTGTACCAACCGTGATTGGTTCGACAACGAACCAGTTGCATAATTCAGTCTGCCGCTGATTTTTCCCACCGCGAGTGGCACTTATTCCTCAGGCAAACTTGCAAGTACCCTCCGCATCTGTCACAAACCGATGACGACGATCAACCGTGGTTTTAATAGAGTTTTGATCCCGCTACTTGGGACCGCAGTACTGGCCGGCTGTTCTCGCACATCCACTCTCAGCAGGGAGGAGGCCCGATCCCAAGGAAGATCGGCTTTGTCTCTAACGGCGGAAATAGAGCTGTTCATTGACTACATTCGCCAAGGCCGAGGAACTTGCCACTATATCGAGGGAGAAGCGAGCTATCTGCAGGACGCGATCAGAGATTCCAGGAAACAACTCCAAAAGGCATTGCCACAGCCCGGGACCGAGAACTCAATTCAAACCTTTATGACGCAGCTTGATCTCTTGGACCATGAGTTGTCGCGCATTCCGTTCGAAATGGGCGACACGGCTGCGTTGGCTGCCGCGAAGGAAAGAATATTGAAGAGCCGTGAGACCCTGGAAAAGGCAAACTCCGCATTATGAAAAAGCTTCTCGGCATAACGCTAGGCGTTATGACCGCGTTGGGAGGCTTTGTCGATCTGGGACAAATCGTCTTCACCCTGCAAGCGGGTGCTCTGTTCGCATACCAGTTGATGTGGGCCATCGTCCTCGGTACCGCCGCGATTATTGTTTACATGGAAATGTGCGGCCGCGTCGCTGTCGTCGCGAAAGAGCCTGTTTTCGCGGTGGTTCGAACCCGATTAGGCTTCCGTCTCGGTTTGGCGACTCTCATCTCGTCGAATCTCCTCAATCTGATCACCTGCGCAGCAGAGTTGGGTGGTGTCGCTATCGTCTTGCACCTGCTCACTGGCTGGCCGGAAAGGCTGCTCCTCATCGCAACCACTCTGGGCTTTGGCGTGGTCATATATATCCTCAAATTCCAGTGGATCGAAAGGATATTCGGTCTTTCAGGCCTGATGATGATTGTTTTCTTCGTTTCGGCGGTCATGCTACATCCCGACTGGAACAAACTCGCAGAGGGACTACTGCCCAGACTCTCGCAGCCAGACACGAAACATACTTTGCTTTATGCATATTTCGCCGTGGGAATTTTCAGCGCCCTTTTGATGGAATACGAAGTCCATTTCTACTCCTCTGGTGCCATTGAAGAAAAATGGACTCCTAAGGACCTTGGTGAGAATTTTGCGGTGGCGTCATTGGGCTGCATACTGGGAGCGATACTTACAATCGCGCTACTCGTTTTGGGAGCGATTGTATTTTTGCCACGCGGGATTTTTCCCAACACCCTAGGCACAGCGGCGCTGGTAGGAGCTTTCCCATTCGGGAAAAAGGCCCTCGTCGTGGCCCTGATGGGAATGATGGCCTGTATCGGCGGGGCTGCCATCGAAACAGCTCTTTCTGGGGCGTACAACGTGTGCCAGTTTTTCGATCTCAAGTGGGGCAAGGATAAGCGAGCGAAGGCCGTCCCCGTATACACGATCGCGTGGGTAGGAATGTTTTTCCTGGCCTTGGTCATTGCGGTGACGGGGGTGCGTCCGCTCCAACTGGTCAACATCTCCATCATTTTCGGTATGGTAATTCTGCCGCTGACCTACTATCCCATTTTGAGAATGGCAGCAGATAAGACTGTAATGGGTAAGCATGCCAACGGCCGTATGGATAATGTTTTTGGAATAGGTTTTCTCGTACTGATCACTGTCGCTGCTGTAGCCGCTATTCCGTTAATGTTCCTCACGCACTTTGGCAAACCTTAGCATGGTTCGATGCGATACACGTGCCGTGCGGCGAACAACTGCGGGGAAGCCGCCGTCATCTTATGCGGCTTGGTACTTCTGCTCGAGCATTGATCCCTGTTCCGAGTTATGAATGGAAAACCCTTTAGCCATTTATCTTCACGACCATTTGGCCGGGGCAACGCTGGCGATGGACCTTCTTGGCGCAATGCGAGACAAGCATCCAGCGGATCCTCTCGGCGATTTTGCGGCGCTGATATTGAGCGAGGTTGAGGCGGACCGTGCCACGCTGAAGAACCTCGCCGACAGGATTGGCTCAGGGTCCAGCCAGTTAAAAGAATTTAGCGCCTGGCTAAGTGAGAAGGTTAGCCGCATCAAGCTCGATAGCGAGAGTCACAGCCTGGGCACATTCGAAGCTCTGGAATTCCTGGCGTTGGGTATCCTTGGCAAACTCGCACTCTGGGATGCGTTGAAGGTGTTGCAGCCAGCAGATGAATGTCTGCAGGGCATGAACTTTGACCACTTGGCAACTCGCGCGCGGGAACAATACGCCAGGGTCGAGGAAAGACGTCTGGCCGAGGCAAGAATGGTTCTGCTACGACGTTGAACTACGAAAAAGCAGTCGCCATCAATTGCCAACTCTCCCTCTTCTTCACGCATCACAGGTCCGTCTTTTTGATGTTTGTCAATTGCCGGAGGATATGTTGATAAGGCCTCATAAACCGGCTCTTGCGGCATCGCGAAGCTGTCGGACGCTCATCTTTATTTTGGGCCTCATGCAAGTCGCTGTTACGGGACTACGGGCCGCGCCTCAAACGGATTCCACGCTGCAGCCCGCAATCGAGAAAAACTATCAGCCACACACATATCAAGGCCAGCTTGAGGCCGACGATGGACAATGGATTCGACCCGCCAAAGATTACGCCAGCACACGTTACAGCTCCCTGGATCAAATTACAGCCGGAAACGTAAAAACTCTGAAGCTGGCTTTCACTTTCTCGTCGGGTATGACGCACGGGCATGAGGCAGCGCCGCTAGTAGTGAACAAGACGATGTACATCGTTACTCCATTCCCCAACAATCTTTACGCGCTGGACCTCACCAAGCCGGGCGCGCCGATGAAGTGGGTGTATCAGCCGTCGCCGACTCCAGCTTCGCAAGGAGTTGCGTGCTGCGATGTGGTGAATCGTGGTGCATCCTTCGATGATGGCAAGATTTATTACAACACTTTGGACAACCAGACAGTAGCGGTCGACGCTGCCAGCGGTCGAGAAGTCTGGAAGACGCGTGTAGGAGACATCAACAAGGGCGAAAGCATGACCATGGCTCCGCTGGTAGTCCGAGGGAAAGTGTTGGTCGGGAACAGCGGCGGTGAATTCGGCGTTCGCGGTTGGTTGACGGCACTGGACGGAAAAACGGGGAAAATCGTATGGAGAGCTTATACCGCAGGTCCGGACAAAGAAGTGCTGATCGGGTCGCGATTCAAACCATTCTATCCCCAAGATCGAGGACAGGATCTGGGTGTGAAAACATGGCCTCCGGATGCCTGGAAGATTGGGGGCGGAGGTGTCTGGGGATGGATTTCGTATGACCCGCAGCTCAACCTCATTTATTACGGCACAGCGAATCCTGGCCCGTGGGACGCGGATGCTCGCCCCGGAGATAACAAGTTCACTTCAGGAATCTTCGCACGCAATCCCGACACCGGTGAGGCTGTATGGTTCTATCAGTTCAGCCCTCATGACCTCTATGACTATGACGCGGTAAACGAAAACATTCTGTTGGATCTTGCTATCAACGGGCAAGTTCGCAAGGTGCTTGTACACCCGGATCGCAATGGCTACGTTTACGTCATCGATCGTGCGACGGGCGAAGTGTTATCTGCAAATGCTTTTGCGCCGATCACGACTAGCAAGGGAGTAGATCTGAAGACGGGACAGTTGCAGTACGTAGAAGAAAAGCGGCCGATCACTGGAAAGGTTGTACGCGGCCTGTGTCCCAGCGCGCCAGGCGCCAAAGACTGGCAACCGTCTGCTTTTTCCCCTCGTACCGGACTGCTTTACATTCCGCACAACCACCTGTGCATGGACAAAGAAGATCTTCAAACCAACTATATCGCCGGAACTCCTTACGTGGGTGCGAATGTGCGTATGTACGACGCGCCGGGTGGATATGGCGGGGAGTTCACGGCGTGGGACCCGGTCGAAGGCAAAGTAGTGTGGACAAATCCAGATCACTTTCCGGTATGGAGTGGCGCCCTAGCCACGGCTGGCGACGTTGTGTTCTACGGCACTCTGGATGGGTGGTTCAAGGCAGTCGATGCACATAGCGGGACGCTTTTGTGGCAGTTCAAGACCGGTTCAGGAATCATTGGGCAACCCATAACCTACAAAGGACCAGATGGCAAGCAATACGTCGCAATCTTATCAGGTGTCGGAGGCTGGGCGGGAGCGATCGTCGCGGGCGGGCTGGATGCGCGGGATGAGTCCGCGGCCCTCGGATTTGGTGCCGCCATGAAAGACCTGCCCCAATACACCAATAAGGGAGGGATGCTTTATGTTTTCGCCCTTCCTTAAACTCGTTCTCGCCGTCATCTTCTTGATTGTCATTGTTACTCGGACTCAGGCTCGCGAGCTTCGGGTGTGCGCAGATCCAAACAACATGCCGTTTTCCAATATGAAGCAGGAGGGTTATGAGAATCGAATCGCCGCAATTGTTGCCAAGGATCTCCGCGCACATCTGGTTTATGTCTGGCAAAGAATGGGGCGCGGTTTCGTGCGGGAGTATCTGGGCAAGTCACGGTGCGATCTGCTGATTGGCATTCCGAGTAACTATCGTCCAGTTCTCACAACCACTCCGTATTACAGGTCGGCATACGTGTTTGTGTCCCGGCGCGGTCAAAAATTCGATCTTGCTTCAGGATTCGACTCACCTGAGTTGCAGCGACTGAAGATCGGCGTCCAAGTTCTAGAGGAGGAATACACACCGCCCGGCGAGGCCTTGGCCAGGCGCGGCTTGCAACGGGCGATTTTCGGCTTTGATACGACGGGCGATGGCGCCGATTCGATTATTCGGGCAGTTGCCACAGGCCAAGTTGACTTAGCCGTCGTCTGGGGGCCGCTGGCTGGCTATTTCGGAAAAAAATATCGTGGCGGTCTTACACTCAAACTGGTGGAGCCTGAAGTCGATCCGCCCGGCCTGCCCTTTACCTTCGCAATCTCAATGGGAGTTCGCAAAGGCAACATCGCGTTACGAGACGAGCTAGAAACCATACTGGCCAGACGCCAATCGGAGATACGCCGCATTCTGGATCAATACGGAATTCCCCAATTGCCAACTGCATCCTTCGCAAGCTCTTCCAGCACGGTGGATTGATGGCCAAACATTTCTATTTCGCCCTTCTACTCGTGATTGCAGTCCTGTTGGTATCGTGTAAGCGCGAAGAGCGGATTCTGCGCCAGCCCCCGCCGGCCAATGACATCCTGAATACGATACAGATCAGCGGTCTTAATCCTGGCGCGAACTCCATACCCACACCACCGAATTCCAACATGTACCAGGAGAGTGCCTACGCGGTCGCTGAAGGCCAGAAACTCTACGAGGAATATAACTGCGTCGGTTGTCACGCGCACGGCGGGGGAGGAATTGGACCTGCGCTCATGGATCGTGACTGGATTTATGGAAGTGAGGCGGGAAACATCTTTTCCACGATCATGCAAGGCAGACCTAATGGAATGCCTTCGTTTCGTAATCGTATTCCCGAATACCAAGCGTGGGAAATTGCCGCGTACGTTCGCTCGTTGGCAGGATTACTACCCAAAGGTGTATCTCCCAATCGCACGGACCAAATGAACATAAAACCAGCGGAGTCCTCAACTCCCGAGCAGACACCAAGCGGCATTACTGGGATCCCAGGGCAACACCAATGAACCCAGCTCTGAAATTCATTCCTTGGCGATTTCTGGTTCAGGCGATGTCGCTGGATCCAGGACACCATCATGTGCTGCATCCGGCAGCCCCACAAGCTGGCAATATTGAATGGCTGTACTGGGTCATTTTTGGGGTCCTAACCGCGGTTTTTGTTTTGATGATCGCTGGGTTTACCTGGGCCGGCGCGAAGACCGGGGTAGCAGCCAGTCATCCTCTTCCCATCATGGAGGATAAAGAAGGCGACCATCGAGCGAGATGGGTGGTCGGATTGGCTATGGGTGTCACGGTTGTAACGTTGTTCGTCATTCTTGTGATAAGTGTAGTCACCGGCAAACGAATCCATGGACCGACGTCCAAGAATCCGGTGACTATTCAAGTCACCGCCCGCCAGTGGTGGTGGGAAATTACATACCCGAATCCCCAAGCGGATCAGACCATTACTACCGCCAATGAAATTCACGTTCCAGTCGGTGCTCCGATCGTCGTTCTCACTAATTCAAAAGATGTGATTCACAGTTTCTGGGCGCCAAGCATTACCGGCAAGCGCGACTTAATTCCGGGGTATTCGTCCGCTTTCTGGTTCCAAGTAGACCAACCCGGAACTTATCACGGTCAGTGCGCCGAATTTTGTGGGTTGCAGCATGCTCATATGGGATTTTCGGTCGTAGCGGAACCGGTCGATCAATTTCAGGCGTGGCAGCAACAACAGCTGAAGGCGGCGGCTGAACCTTCAACCTCGGAAGCCGTTCGCGGTCGCGACGTTTTTCTAACTCATGCATGTCTGATGTGCCACACCATTCGCGGGACCGATGCCGGCTCACACGTCGGTCCCGATCTCACTCATATTGCCGGCCGAAACATGATCGCAGCCGAAACGCTGCCCAACACTGCAGGGGCGCTTGCGGGCTGGATTGTGGATCCACAGCGCATTAAGCCCGGCACGCGGATGTCCCCGAATCCGCTTGCTCCGGACGATCTCCAAGCACTGATCGTGTATTTGCGAAGTCTTCAATAAGGAGAAGAGTTTGCCGGTCGCTGAACCAGTCATCGCAAACGATCAGGACACGGGCCAGTCGGAACTTGCCCGGCGTCTCGCTAGCACATGGCGGCAACCGAGAGGCTTCTGGGGATGGTTTTGCAATACCCATCACACCGACATCGGCATTCGCTTCATAGTCACCTCGTTCATCTTTTTATTACTGGGCGGTGTGCTGGCAGCGATGATCCGGCTTCAATTAGTTCGCCCCGAGAACTCGCTGATGGGCCCTGACTTGTACAACCAAGTCTTCACCATGCACGGAAGCACAATGATTTTCCTGTTTGCCGTGCCAATGATGTTTCAGGGTTTTGGAGTTTATATCGTTCCATTAATGTGCGGTGCCCGCAACATTGCCTTTCCCCGGCTGAACGCTTTCAGTTATTACCTGTATGTCGGCGGAGCCTTGGTCCTCTGGGGCGGATTCCTGACCAATACTGGACCGGATGTGGGATGGTTCGCCTACGTGCCACTTTCCGGTCCCGCGTATTCACCAGGACATCGCGCCGATATTTGGTCGCAGATGATTACCTTTACCGAGGTTTCGGCCCTCGGGGTCGCCATCTGCCTCGCGACTACCATTCTGCGTCATCGTGCTCCAGGCATGACGCTCAATCGCATGCCTATGCTGCTTTGGGAGAAGTTGGTGATTTCCATCGCCGTAATTTTTGCCATGCCAGCCGTGATGATTGCCAGCGGCCTGCTGCTACTGGATCGCCTGATCGGAACCCATTTTTTTAATCCGGCGGAAGGCGGAGATGCGCTGCTCTATCAGCACTTGTTCTGGTTCTTTGGTCATCCCGAGGTTTACATTATCTTTCTTCCTGGCGCAGCGATCGTCTCAACGCTGGTGGAGTGCTTCTCCCGACGTCGTATTTTCGGATACACGCCGATTGTTATTTCTGTCGTCGCTACAGGATTTATCGGCTTCAGCGTCTGGGTCCACCACATGTTTGCCACGGGTTTGCCTCAGTTAAGCGAAAGCTTCTTCACCGCTGCGAGCCTGATGATTGTGATTCCTACCGGAACGCAATTCTTCTGCTGGATGGCGACGATATGGCACGGACGCCTCCAGCTTCGGTTGCCGATGCTTTGGTGCTTTGGATTCTTCTTCACTTTCTTGATCGGTGGACTTTCCGGTGTGATGCTGGCTTCCGTACCAGTGGATTTGCAGGTGCACGACACCTACTTCGTAGTGGCGCACTTCCACTATGTTCTTATCGGCGGCGCCCTCTTTCCGATGTTTGCCGGACTGTATTTCTGGTTCCCGAAGATCGCGGGGCGAATGCTTAATGACAGATTGGGAGCTTGGCACTTTTGGCTCTTCTTCATCGGTTTTAACCTAACTTTCTTCACCCTGCATTTTCTTGGCTTGCGAGGGATGCCGCGGCGCGTCTACACATACGGTCCCGATATGCATTGGCAAGGGTTGAACGTACTCGCGTCCATCGGTGTGGTTTTCATGACCGCCGGCTTCCTGGTGTTCCTTGTCAATGTTCTCCGCAGTTTGCGGATGGGGAAGATTGCGGGAAACAACCCATGGGGAGACGCAGGCCTGGAGTGGGCGATGTCATCTCCGCCGCCGCCCTACAATTTCCTGCATCTTCCGACGGTGAGTAGCAGGGATCCGTTGTGGGAAGATCCGCCGGATCAACCGGTGGTTGTGGGGTTGCGCGATGATATTCGCGAGACTCTGGTAACTCATAGCCTGGACGCGGAGCCACAGCATAAGGATGAGGACCCGGGTCCGAGCATTTGGCCCTTTCTAACTGCACTGACCGTTTCTGCCGCGTTTGTTGGATCAATTTTTACGCCTTGGGCTGTTCCGGTGGGAGCGCCTCCAGTAATTGTCACTTTGATTGGATGGCTTTGGCCGCGCGGTCAATCCCCAACGCCTCGGCCTAGCGGTGAACAATGGAGTCGTTAAGCGAACCAATCCGCAGACCGCTAACTCTCGACGTGTCTGGTTTGCCCAGCGTAGCGTTCGGTCATCGTAATACCACGTGGCTTGCGAACCTGTTCTATATGACGATTGAGGGCATGATGTTTGCCCTAATGTTCGCATCGTATTTCTATCTTCGAACCCGCTCTACGAATTGGCCACCCGGACATTTACCACCCGCCTTGACCTTTGGTGTGCTGAACGCAGTGGTCTTTCTGTTAAGCGTTATTCCGGCCTGGCGAGTGAAGAAAGTCGCTCCCAGCGGCGATAGGCGCGCCGTGACAAACGGCCTCTTGGCTCTGGCGTTATTTGCACTGGCAACCACCGCTCTTCGCGTATTCGAGTTCGGTGCCTTGAACTGCCGCTGGTCTGACGATGCTTATTCATCGACTGTATGGGTTCTTATCGGAATGCACTCGGGACATCTCATCACGGAATTGATCGAAACATTGGTGTTATTGGCCATCTCGTTCACGCCAAAAATGGAGGGGACGCGTCTGGCTGATGCCGCAATCAATTCCGATTATTGGTATTTCGTCGTAGTCACAGGGTTGATAGTTGACTTGCTGATTTACGGAACGACACGATTTTTGTAAGGACTGTTATGGCGGACTCTGAACAAAGTATTCGAGCTGGGCGAACGCCATGGGGGCTTTGGTGGAGTCTTGCTGCGGGCTTTGTTAGCTGGGGCACGGACCTCGGTTTGAGCTATATGCTGGAGCAGCACAGTTGCTCAACCGGTCACTATTATGTGCTGCATCTCATTGCCATGGTGTGCCTGGTGATGGCGCTGAGTGGTGTTGCTACGGGACTAGTGGAATTTAAAAAGTTTCATGGCACTACATCTGAAGAAGGTGGCAGCCCTTTCGATCGTGCCCATTTTCAGGCCCTTCTGGGAATGGTATTCAGCCTTTCCTTTGCCGTCGTGATCATTGCCGGCTTCGTGCCACCCTGGATTCTCAGTCCGTGCGAATGAAATGGCTTTAATGCTTCCCCAATTCGTAGGACTGTTTGCAAGAGCTATCTTGACTGTCACGCCGGCTTCCCCGCTATCAGAAACCGGTACGGCGTTTGCAGCCGAGTGGACATGGCCGCCCTTCGTCGTGGTTCCCTTGTTGTTCATGGCGATTCTTTACGGTGCTGGAATTGCAAAATTGTTGCGAAGGGGTACTCCTGTTTCGCTGTGGCCGATGGTTTGGTTCGGATTCGGTTGGATTTCTATAGTAATTGCTCTGGATTCTCCGCTACATGAAGTGGGGGAGCAGCTCTTTTGGGTGCATATGACGCAGCATGAGATCCTAATGCTGATCTCGGCTCCGTTGCTCCTACTGGGCCGTCCGCTGTTCGTACTTCTTTGGGCATTGCCTCCATCATTTCGTGAGCGGGCTGCGAGTCTGACTCGATTTCGATTCTTCAAAATAGGCTGGAGCATGCTTTCGGCGCCCCTCTCCGCGTGGCTACTGTCGGCACTGGCTTTGTGGATTTGGCACGTCCCATGGCTGTTCGATCAGACTCTGCACAACGACGCGGTTCATGCGGCACAACATATGACTTTTTTTGTGAGTGCTTTACTGTTTTGGTGGCCAGTAGTAAATCGAACGCCGGTTCTCGGCTATGGCGGAGGATTGGTATACGTATTCACGACGATTCTGCATACCAGTATCTTGGGCGCACTACTGACATTTGCCACGCAGCCCTGGTATTTGTCTTACGTGACAACTGCACCCGCCTGGCACCTCACAGCCCTTGAAGATCAGCAACTGGGTGGATTAATTATGTGGATCCCGGCGGGAACTCTGCTACTGATCGTCGCTCTAGTGTTGCTCGTCAAGTGGATGAATCAATCGCAGAGTCGATGGCAATACACCCGCATGGCGGAATTGACTCACTTGTCCCACGGAGGCGCCAAGTGAGGCTGAAACTGTTCGCGGTTTCGATCACCCTCACGCTGTTTTTTACGGGGTGCGATCGTCTCACCCACACTGAGGTACAGCGCGCTGCCAGACTAACAGGCGGGGGAAATGCACGACTGGGACAGACTGAAATTCGCAAATATGGATGCAATACCTGCCACCAGATTTCTGGCATTTCCTCGGCACAAGGTCTGATCGGGCCGTCGCTCAATGGCATCAGCGTACGGTATTACATTGCCGGCGAGCTTCCTAATACTCCGGACAATCTCATGCTTTGGATCCAGCATCCACGGCAGGTGGAAGCTCATACCGCGATGCCAGAAATGGGAGTGACCGAGCAGGACAGTCGCGACATCGCGGCCTATTTGTACACCTTAAAATGAAGCGGACCAGGAGATCACAGATGCCTTCTAAAATATTTTCGGGCGCGGTCGTTACTTTTATAGCGTTCGTTATTTTTTCATGTGTAGCCCTCGCACAAAGCCCGCAAGACTGCTCGAGGCTACCTGATTACAATAAGCTGAAGGCCGCATTGACGAGTGCAGTTAAAGAGGGCAAAGGGGCTAACGGGGGCCTCGGCAATCAGGTATGGGGCACGCTCGTGAATCGCGACGGAATAGTTTGTGCGGTTGCGTTTACTGGCCCAAATCGAAGCGCGGAATGGCCCGGCAGTCGAATCATCTCCGCGGAAAAAGCCAATACGGCGAACGCTTTTAGTACCGACAATTTTGCTCTTTCCACTGGAAATATTTATTCCGCTGCTCAGCCCGGCAATTCTCTTTACAGCATCGTCAGCGGCCCTGATCCCCATGCCGCCTTTGCGGGTGATCCGCAGAAGTTCGGACAACCCGACGACCCGCTGGTCGGAAAGGCGATTGGAGGAGTGATCGTCTTCGGCGGCGGACTCGCGCTTTACGACAAAAAGGGACAAATAGCCGGCGGGCTCGGGGTGAGCGGAGACACTTCTTGTACCGATCACGTAATCGCCTGGAAAACGCGTCACACGCTGGCCTTGGATGCCGTACCTATGGGAGTGGCGCCCGGATCCAGCGATAATCTTATATTCGATATTCAAAACGGCGCCAGCAGCAGTGGGTTCGGACATCCCAGCTGTAAAGGAGGCAATCCCAGCGAGGAAATCATCAAGAAACTTACCCAAACCCACTCGGCAGGCCCGCATCGATAGTCCGCAAACCGTCTTCGCATCGAGGCGTACGGCACCGGACGACTGGTATTTGACGACGGCGGAGTTGCCTATAACCTATCGTCCTGTAATGCCGCATGTATTAAAACGAAGGAGTGGCCAAAGGAACCGCCGGGGTCGTCGGTGTGGCATTTAGCTCCCTGCCAAATTCATTTACCTTTTGAAAGCCCGTACACCCAGCGTGACCTGAGGTGAACGTCTGAGACCAGATGCTTCCTGTACAGGTTGTACCTGTGATCCTTGTCAGATCATCGGCCATAACGCTCGCCCGGCCACCCCGCTAACATGGCCCCCAAAATCGTTCCGTAGAGCGCACTGGCCACGGTCACTCCCAAAAGCGTGGGTGAAAGGTCGTAGGTAGAAGCGAGGGCGCTAGTTGTGCCAGAAATTACCCGGTATCGAATCCAAATAGAAGACCACCCAAAGCTGCCACGACCGTGCTTTTCACTAGATACGCATTCACCTTCATGTTGGCTCCATTGATACTTCCAAACCCCATAGCATATAAATGCAAATCGGAGTTCGCACAATGAAAAGAATCGATTCCGCATTCATGGCACCGGTGTTGATCGTGATCTTGTGGGCGGGCGCCGCTTGGGGGCAGACGGCGCGTTGGACGGAGCAGAAAGCGAATGCCTGGTACGCGCAACAACCGTGGCTAGTCGGCAGCAATTACGTTCCCAAGTCGGCGATCAATCAGTTGGAGATGTGGCAGGAGGCGACGTTCGACCCGGCGCAGATCGAAACCGAATTTACTTGGGCGGAAGCCATGGGCATGAACACCATGCGCGTTTTTCTGCACGACTTGCTCTGGCAGCAGGACGCAACCGGGTTTCAGAAGCGCATTGATCGTTTCTTGACTATCGCGTCGCGGCATCACATCCGCCCTATGTTTGTTCTGTTCGATTCATGCTGGGACCCTTTACCTCATCTAGGTCCGCAGCATCCGCCGATCCCGGGAGTTCACAACTCAGGCTGGGTGCAGAGTCCGGGGGCGACGGCACTTGCCGACGCAAACCAATATCCCCGCCTAAAAGCGTACGTGCAGGGCGTTGTCGGAGCGTTCGCCAAGGATGACCGCATTCTTGCCTGGGACGTGTGGAACGAGCCCGGCGCCGACAACGCTGGGAGTTATCCCAAAGACGAGTTGACAGAAAAAGATAAGATCGCGCGGGTGACGGCACTCTTGCCTCAGGCGTTCCGGTGGGCGCGTGAAGCCAATCCAGTGCAGCCTCTGACCAGCGGCGTGTGGGCGGTCGATACCTCGCCGGATGGAGCAGACCTGGGTGAACTGCAACAGATTCAACTACGCGAGTCGGACATCATCACCTTTCACAACTATAGCTGGCCGGAATATTTCAAACGTGAAGTGACGTGGCTGAAGAAATACAACCGGCCCGTGATCTGCACGGAATATATGGCGCGTTCGGTTGGCAGCACGTTTGACACGGTGTTGCCGCTTGCGAAGAACGAGCGCGTCGGAGCGATCAATTGGGGATTCGTCGCCGGCAAGACGCAGACTTATTTTCCTTGGGAATCCTGGCAACATCCTTACATCCTGGACCAGCCGCCAGTCTGGTTTCACGAGGTCCTGCGGCCCAACGGAACCCCGTACCGGCAGGCAGAAGTTAATTTAATTCGACAGCTTACGAGTAAATAGTAATGAATTTAGATCAATCGCGATAATCGGCTCCGTCGGCCACGAACGCCGTCTCCGCAACTGGCGGTGCACTGTTGCGCGCCAAAGATTGCGAGTCATCAATTGCTATCCAGACTAACCCTTGCCGCGCAACTCTCACGACAATTCAGTCGTTGGATTGCGACTAACAACGAAGTGCTCCGTATCATGCCGATTTGGCAGAGCTATCTTGAAAGCATAGAACGAAACCGTGCAGAAATATTGTCGCTACCGCTAAATACGGTTCTGAGCAATGAGGCAGAGTTTCAGGATTTCGTGAAGATGCACAGCATATCCGTCAAGCAGATCGAGCAGCTGGATTGAGAGCGCGGTGCGTAGCTGTCGATCACACGTTTACACAATGATCGGGTTGTTGGTGTAACGGCGATGTTACGACAGCAACCCTGTTGAGATACCATCAACTCCAAGGCTTTCATTGACTTGCCCTCGCACCCCACCTACCATGGCTCGATTCCATGATCGGCCAGACCATCTCGCATTACCGCATCGACTAGTGGCGAAGTTATAACGAAAGTGGTAGACATTCCCAACAAAAAGCGGTAATTTTCAGCCTGAAGGACCTTTGTATGAGCCCTCTCCCCAAGTCCTCGCCTAGCCCTACCAATTCCTCAGAGAACAACGGCTGGCGAGAGCTGTACCGCGCTGCCATTCTGGAATTGGAACTCAGTCGGCTTCCAGGACGAATCCTTCAAGCCGAAACCGCGCTCATCTTGCGTGCAAAAGAACTATTTCAGAACGGTGGCGGCGACGGGCAAGAAACCCAAGATTTGGATGATGCCATGTATGCTTTGCAGGCTCTTCGTAGTGCGCTCAGAAACAATCCCTCCACAGCTTCCGCTAATGATAAGTCAAGTGGTGCGACGGTCGCGTGAGATAACCCGGCTTAAGCGATGACGAGCTATGTCACGCGTGTAATCCTCAAAGGTAACTATGCGCCAGCTTACCGGCCCGAAGGCCCGAAAGATTGGACTAACACGCCGCCACGCCCATTTTTTGTGCAAGTTATCTCTGACGTCCACAATTGCGCACAGGCGGGCATTTATGCAGCACCATGATTCCCCAAAAGACGGCGAGCCGGCGCCGGAACAGGTCCATTAACAATCACGGAAATGGCACGGAGGGGCGGTAAGGCGACGGCAAAGAAACGGACTGCTAAGCAGCGCGAGGAAGCAGCCCGCAAGGCGGCCCGAAATCAGGCCGGCCAAGCAGAAAGCGAAGAAGAAATCGTGAGTCTCGCTCAACTCAACCCAAACTCGAACAGCAAACGTTATCGGGACGCCTCACGACTTTGCAAAGAAC